>WNGB01001462.1_pt1 | contig 88955 bp, 60 predicted proteins | sample 5400681 | NCBI WGS metagenome assembly WNGB01 (sample SAMN13153367, study PRJNA577476) | soil metagenome | isolation source: 115 cm soil or saprolite under grassland replicate 2 | place: USA:California | collected 2016-06-15 | reverse complement strand
TACGGCGGGCCGGGCGAACGCCTCTACCGCACCGGCGACCTGGTGCGGCTGCGGCCGGACGGCGCGGTCGAGTTCCTCGGCCGGATCGACCACCAGGTCAAGCTGCGCGGCTTCCGCATCGAGCCGGGCGAGGTCGAGGCCGCCCTGCGGCAGCACCCCGCCGTGCGCGAGGCCGTCGCCCTGGTGCGCGAGGACGTCCCCGGCGACCGCCGGCTGACCGCCTATGTGGTCCCGAACCCGGAGGGCCCGGACATGGAGAGCGATGACGAGGTCCCGGCGCAGGGGCGGAGCGAGCAGGTGGAGCGCTGGCGCGCCGTGTTCGACGAGCACGTCTATCGCGAGGCCGACCTCGCCGACGGCGACCCCACGGTCAACATCGCCGGCTGGAAGAGCACCTACACCGGCGAGTCGCTCGGCGCCGCGGCCATGCGCGCCTGGCTCGACGACCGCATCGAGCGCATCCAGGCGCTCCGGCCGCGCCGCATCCTGGAGATCGGCTGCGGCACGGGCATGCTGCTCTTCCGCCTCGCTCCGGAGTGCGAGAGCTACCTCGCCACCGACCTCTCCCGCGCCTCGCTCGACTACGTGGAAAGGTTGCTCGCAGAGCGCTCGATCTCGCCCTCGAATCCCTCAAACATCGAGCTGCGCCACCGCGGCGCCGACGACTTCTCCGGCATCGCGCCCGGCAGCTTCGACGCCGTGCTGCTCAACTCGGTCGTGCAGTACTTCCCCTCGCTCGACTACCTGCTCGGGGTGCTGGAGAGGGCGGTCGAGGCGCTCGCCCCGGGCGGCTTCGTCTTCCTGGGGGACCTGCGCAGCTTCCCCCTCCTCGAAACCTTCCACGCCTCGCTGGCGCTCCACCGCGCCGAGGCCGCGGCCGGCCGCCGGAAGCTCGCCGACCGGGCGCGGCTGGACCGCCTGCGGGAGAACGAGCTGGCGGTCGATCCGGCGCTCTTCGCGGCGCTGCGCGAGCGGCTGCCGCGGCTGGGCGGAGTCGAGATCCACCTCCAGCGCGGAGCGCACCGGAACGAGCTGACCCGCTTCCGCTACGACGTGATCCTGCACGCGGCACCGGCGCCCGCCGTTCCCGAGGGGGTCTGGCTGGACTGGGCGGGAGCCCGCCTGGATCTCGACAGGCTGCGCCGACGGCTGGAGGACGAGCGGCCGGGGCTCCTCGGCGTGACCCGCATCCCCAACGCCCGCCTGGATGAGGAGAGGGCGATCCTCGCCTGGCTCCCCGGCGGCGAGGGGCCGCGCACAGCGGGCGAGCTGCGCCGCCGCCTTGCTGCGACTGCCGGGGCGGACGGCGGAGGGATCGCCCCCGAGGAGCTGCTCGGCCTCGCGGAGGAGCTGGGCTACCGCGCCGCCGCGGGCTGGTCCGGCTCCGGCTCCGACGGGAGCTTCGACGCGATCTTCGTGCGCAAGCCGTCGACGGTGCGCCCGGGGGCGCTGCTGCCGCTCGCCCGCGGCGTGGAGCGGCGGCGGCCGTGGTCCTCCTATGCCAACGAGCCGCTGTGGGGCCGGCGCAGCCGCCTGCTCGTGCCGGCGCTCCGCCGCCACCTTCAGGAGCATCTGCCCGACTACATGGTCCCGGCCGCGATCGTGGTGCTCGACCGCCTGCCGCTCAATGCCAATGGCAAGATCGACCGCCGGGCGCTCCCGGCTCCGGACAGCCCCGGGACGGAGAGCTCCGGCCCGCCGCCCAAGACCGCGCTGGAGAAGCGCGTCGCCCAGGTCTGGCGGGAGGCGCTCAAGGTCGACCGTATCGGCGTCGAGGACAACTTCTTCGATCTCGGCGGCCATTCGCTGCTGGTCGCCCAGGTCGCCGACCGGTTGACCCGGGCGCTCGGCCGCAAGGTGTCGGTCGTCGAGCTGTTCGAGCACCCCACGGTGCGCGCCCTGGCCCGCCACCTGGCGCCGGAGGAGGAGCCGCGGCCCGCGCCGGCCCCGCGCGTCCGCGCCGCCGCGGCCGACGAGCCGGTCGCGGTGATCGCCCTGGCCGGCCGCTTCCCGGGGGCGAGCGATGTCGAGGAGCTCTGGCGCAACCTGTGCCAGGGGGTGGAGTCCGTCGCGCGCTTCAGCGAGGAGGAGCTCATCGCCTCCGGCGTCCCGCGCGAGCTGATCCGCCTCCCCGGCTACGTGGCCGCCGCCGGCGCCCTCGCCGGGATCGAGCTGTTCGACGCCCACTTCTTCGGCTACAACCCGCGCGAGGCCGAGACGCTCGACCCGCAACACCGCATCCTTCTGGAGTGCGCCTGGGAGGCGCTGGAGCGCTCCGGCCACGACCCGGCGGGCTTCCCGGGTCGGATCGGCGTCTACGCCGGGTCCGGCGGCATCGGCAGCCAGGTCTACGCGCTCACCCATCTCGCCACCAATGAGGCGGTCCGGCGCGAGGTCTCGCCGCTCCAGCTCGTGCTCGGCAACGAGCGCGACTTCCTCGCCACCCGGCTCTCCTACAAGCTCAACCTCAAAGGGCCGAGCCTCACCGTCCAGACCGCCTGCTCGACATCGCTCGTCGCCACCCACCTGGCCTGCGAGGCTCTGCGCCGCGGCGAGTGCGACATGGCGCTCGCCGGCGGCGTCACCATCCAGGTGCCGCAGCACGTGGGCTACATCTATCAGCCCGGCATGCTTCTCTCGCCCGACGGGCACTGCCGCGCCTTCGACGCCAGCGCGAAGGGGAGCGTCGGCGGCAACGGCGCCGGTCTCGTGGTGCTGCGGCGCCTCTCCGATGCGCTGGCCGACGGCGATCCGATCTACGCGGTGATCCGGGGCTCGGCGGTGAACAACGACGGCTCGCTCAAGGTCGGCTTCACCGCGCCGGGGATCGAGGGGCAGGCGCAGGTGATTGCGGAGGCGCTTGCCGCGGCCGGGGTGGAGCCCGAGGAGGTGGGCTACGTCGAGGCGCACGGCACGGGCACCGAGCTCGGCGATCCCATCGAGGTCGCCGCCCTGACCCGGGCGTTCCGCGCGCGCACGGCCAAGCGGGGCTTCTGCGCCCTGGGGTCGGTCAAGTCCAACCTCGGCCATCTCGGAGCCGCCGCCGGCATCGCCGGGCTGATCAAGGCCTGCCTGGCGCTGGAGCACCGCTTCATCCCCCCCACCCTGCACGTCACCGAGCCCAATCCGGCGATCCCGTTCGCGGAGAGCCCGTTCCGCGTCGCGACCGAGGGCGCGGTCTGGGAGAACGGCTCCGGGCCACGGCGCGCCGGCGTCAGCTCCTTCGGCCTGGGCGGGACGAACGCGCACGTGGTGCTGGAGGAGGCGCCCGCCGCCGAGCCCTCCGGTCCGTCGCGGCCGTGGCAGCTCCTGACCCTCTCCGCGCGCAGCCTCGCGTCGCTCGACCGCGCCACCGAGGACCTGACCCGGCACCTGATCGCCGACCCCGGCCTCGCTTTGGCCGACGTCGCCTTCACCCTGCGGGCCGGCCGCCGCGCCTTCGAGCATCGCCGCATGCTGGTGGCCCGCGACCTGCCGGACGCGGTCGCCGCGCTCCAGACCCGCGGCCCCGGCCGCGTGTTGACCGAGGCCACGGAGCCCACCGGCCGCCCGGTCGCCTTCCTCTTCCCTGATCTCCCCGGCGCGTCCTGGCCAGCCGGGTTGGGAAGCGAGCTGTACCGCGGCGAGCCGACCTTCCGCGCCGAGGTCGACCGCTGCGCCGCGGGCTTCCTCCCCCTCCTTGGCGCCGATCTTCGCCAGCTGTTCGATGGCTCGACGACGCCATCGAAGGCACTCGTCCGGCCGGCGCTGTTCGCCTTCGAGCTGGCGCTGGCGCGGCTGTGGATGGAGTGGGGCCTCCGGCCGGCGGCGTTCCTCGGTCAGGGCGTGGGGGAGGCTGTGGCGGCCTGCCTGTCGGGAGCCCTGCCCTTCGAGGACGCCCTCGCCGAGGCGGTGGCGCTGCCGGCGGCGCCGCCGCCCGCCGACGACAGCCGCTTCACCGCCGCGCTCCGCGAGCTGGCCGCCGACTCCGAGCGCGCCCTGCTGGAGGTCGGCCCCGGGGACGCTCTCACCGCGCTCGCCCGCCGCTGGGTGAACGGCGGCGGCGCCATCGCCCTCTCCTCCCTCCCGGCGGGCCTGGAGGGAGGGGAGACCCACGCGGTGCTGAGCATCCTCGGCCTGCTCTGGTGCGTCGGCGTCGACGTCGACGGCCGCGGCCTCTACCGGCACGAGCGCCGGCGCCGCGTCGTCCTCCCCACCTATCGCTTCGAGCGGCAGCGCTTCTGGGTCGAGCCGGGATGGCGCTCCCCCGCCGCGGCGGAGAAGCGCGAGGAGCTGGCGACCTGGTTCTACCGCCCGGTCTGGACCCGCGAGGCGCCGCCGGAGAAGGCGGAGGCTACAGACGACGGGGCCTGGCTCATCTTCCTCGATGAGGAGGGGCTGGGGAGCCGCCTCGCCGCGCGCCTCGCTGCGCAGGGTCGCGAGGTGATCGAGGTGCGGGCCGGGGCAGGCTTCTCGCGGGAAGGAGACACGTTCACCGTCCGTCCGTCTCACCGCGACGACCATGAGTCGCTGCTGCGGGCCGTTGGCACCGGACGGGTCCACCGGGTGGTCCACCTGTGGAGCTGCACCGGGGACGAACCGCTGGAGCGGGGATTCCACAGCCTGCTCGCGCTGGTCCAGGCCCATGGACGGGCCGGCGGCGGGGCGTTGCGCATCGACGTGGTGTCGAGCGACATGCAGGCGGTGGACGGCCGCGAGCCGCTCGTTCCCGAGAAGGCCACCCTGCTCGGCCCCTGCCGGGTCATCCCGCAGGAGAGCCGCGAGGTGCGCTGCCGCAGCATCGACCTGACGCGGTCCGGGGGCGAGGAAAGCGAGGAGCTGGTGGACGCCCTCCTCGCCGAGCTCGCGGGCGCGCCCGACCCGCCGATCGTAGCCTGGCGGCGCGGCGCCCGCTGGGTCCCCTCCTTCGAGCCGGTCCGCCTCGAAGCGGACAACGGCGGCGCGGTGCTGCGCGAGGGCGGCCTTCCCCTGGTGCCGCGCGGCGTCTATCTGATCACCGGCGGCTTCGGCGGCATGGGACGGACCCTGGCGGAGCACCTCGCCCGCACCCTGGACGCCCGCCTGGCCCTCGTCGGCCGCCACCCGCGCGCGGTGCCCACCCTGGAGGCGGCGAGCGCCACGGTCCTGTCGCTCGCCGCCGATGTGGCCGACCGGGAGGCGATGGAGGCCGCGGTCCGGCAGACCCTGGAGCGCTTCGGCCGCCTCGACGGCGTCTTCCACACCGCCGGCCTGCCGGGCGCCGGCATCGTCCAGACGAAGGAGCGGGCGGTTGCCGAGTCGGTCCTGGCGCCCAAGGTAGCCGGGACGCTGGTCCTCGATGAGGTGCTGCGGAGCACGGGCGCCCGCCCCGACTTCGTGGTCCTCTGCTCGTCTCTCGTCGCGGTCCTCGGCGGCTTCGGGCAGGTGGACTACTGCGCGGCCAACGCGTTTCTCGACGCCTTCGCCCACCTGCGGCGGCCCTGGCGCACGATCGCGCTCAACTGGGACTCCTGGCGCGAGGTGGGCATGGCCGCCGATGCCGAGGTGCCGGAGGATCTGCGCGATCACGTCGCGCGCGCCCTCGCCCTCGCCATGACCTCGGAGGAGGGCGTGGAGGTGTTGCGCCGCACCCTCGCCAGCCCGCTGCGCCGCGCGCTGGTCTCCACCTACGACCTGCAGCTGCGCACCGCGGGCCTGAAGGAAGTGCCGTCCTCGCAGGCCAAACGCGCGCAGCGGCTCTACCGGCGCCCCAACCTGCCCACCGCGTGGGTGGCGCCGCGGACTCCGCTGGAGGTGAGCCTCGCCGGCCTCTGGCAGGAGGTGCTCGGGATCGAGGGCGTGGGCGTGCACGACGACTTCTTCCAGCTCGGCGGCCATTCGCTGCTCGCGGCGCAGCTCGCCTCGCGGGTGCGCGACGCCCATGGCCTGGAGCTGCGGGTGCCCGATCTGTTCGAGGCGCCCACGGTGGCTGCGCTGGCCGAGCGCCTGGAAACGGCCGGCGGCGACGAGGCCCCGGCGGGGCCGCCGCTGGTGCGGGTGCCGCGCGAGGGCCATCTCCCGCTCTCCTTCGCCCAGCAGCGCCTCTGGTTCCTCGACCAGCTGGTGCCGGGCAACGCGTTCTACAACGTCCCCTCCTATCTCTCTCTACACGGCTCCCTGGACGTCGCGGCCCTGCGCCGCGCACTGACCGGGATCGTCCGCCGCCACGAGGCGCTACGCACCACGTTCCCGCTGGCCGGCGGCGCGCCGGTGCAGGCGATCCATCCGCCCGCGCCCCTGCCGTTGCCGGTCGTCGACCTGGCGGGCCTGCCGGCGCCGGAGCGCGACGCCGAAGCCCGCCGGCGCATCCGCGAGGAGGCGGAAGGCCCGTTCGAGCTGGAGGCGGGACCGCTCTTCCGGGCGCGCCTGCTGCGGCTGGGCGAGGGCGACCACACGCTCCTGCTGACCCTCCACCACATCGTGACCGACGGCTGGTCGATGGGCGTGCTCCACCGCGAGCTGTCCGCGCTCTACGAGGGTGCGGACCTGCCGGAGCTGCCGGTCCAGTACGCCGACTTCGCGGTCTGGCAGCGCAACCGGCTGCAGGGAGAGGCCCTGGAGGCGGAGCTCGCCCCCTGGCGGCGGCAGCTCGGCGACGATCCGCCCCCCTTGAGGCTGCCCACCGACCGGCCGCGCACCGCCGCCCGCACCTTCCGCGGCTCGCGCACCACGTTCACGCTGCCGGTCCGTGCCGCCGACGCCCTGCGCGCCCTCGGCCAGGAGCGGAGCGCCACCCTGTCGATGACGCTCCTCGCCGGCTTCGCAGCCCTCCTCCACCGCTACACCGGGGAGGAGGACCTGACCGTCGGCTCGCCGCACGCCAGTCGCAACCGGACGGAGATCGAGGAGTTGATCGGTTTCTTCGTCAACATGGTCGTGCTGCGGATGGACGCGGCGGGCGATCCACCGTTCGGCGAGCTGCTGGCCAGGGTCCAGCACACGGCGCTCGCGGCCTACGCCCACCAGGACGTCCCCTTCGACAAGCTGGTCGAGGAGCTGCGGCCGGAGCGCGCGCTCTCCCGCAACCCGCTGTTCGACGTGGTCTTCGCGCTGCAGAACGTTCCGCTCGAAGAGCCGCGGCTGCGCGGCCTGGACGTGGCCACGGTCGATCCCGGCCTGGGCGCCACCCGCTTCGACCTGGAGATGCACCTCTGGGAGACCGGCCCCGGCCTCTTCGGCGTCATCTACTTCGACGCCAACCTGTTCGACGACGCCACGGTCGCCCGTTTGGGCGAGCACTTCCGCCATCTCCTGGAAGGGGTCGCCGCCGACTCCGGAGCCCGGCTGTCGCGCCTCCCCCTCCTCGGAGCCGCCGAAAGGCACCAGGTCGTCGCCGAGTGGAACGACACCGAGCCTCCCCGCCGGCCCGCCGCGACCATCCACGCTCTGTTCGAGGAGCAGGTGGAGCACGCCCCGGAAGCGCCGGCCCTCCTCTTCCAGGGCGAGCGGCTGACCTACGCCGAGCTCGATCAACAAGCCAATCACCTCGCGCACCGGCTGTGCCTTGCGCCGGAAGCGCCGGTGGCCGTCTTCCTGGAGCGCTCGCCCGAGCTCATCGTGGCTCTCCTCGCCGTGCTCAAGGCCGGCGGTTGCGCACTCCCCCTCGACCCCGACCACCCCGCCGAGCGCCTGAGGCTCATCCTCCAGGACGCGCGAGCCCAGCTGGTGCTCGTGCACGAGCCCACGCGGGAAAGGGCAGCCTCCCTGACCTCTCTACCGCTCGTCGAGGTGGCTACGCCTTCCGCGTCCTTTGAGTCCTTTGGGTCCTTTAGGTCCTTGCCGTCCTTGCTCGCCTACACCACCTACACCTCCGGCTCCACCGGCCGGCCCAAGGGGGTGTGCGTCGAGCACCGCTCCGTGGTGCGGCTGGTGCGCGACAACCGCTTCCTGGAGATCGGCCCGGAAGACATCTTCCTCCACCACTCGCCGGCCGCTTTCGACGCCTCGACCCTGGAGATCTGGGGTCCCCTGCTCAACGGCGCCTGCCTCGCGATCTGCCCGCCGGGCCGGCTGTCGGCGCGCGAGCTGGCCGAGGTGGCGCGCCGCTCCGGCGTCACCGTGCTCTGGCTGACCGCGGGCCTCTTCCACGCCCTGACCGGCGACGACCTGGCGCTCCTCTCCGGGGTGCGGCACCTCCTGGCCGGCGGCGACGCCCTCTCTCCCGACGCCGTGCGCCGCGCTCTCGCCGCTCTCCCGTCCACCCGGCTCCTCAACGGCTACGGCCCGACCGAGAACACGACCTTCACCACCTGCCACACCTTCTCTCGCGATGCCGCGGACGGAGCGGTCCCGGTCGGCCGCCCGATCGGCGCCACGCGCGTCCACGTCCTCGACCGCCACCTGCGGCCGCTGCCCGCGGGCGCCTGGGGCGAGCTGTGCGCGGCCGGCGAAGGCCTTGCCCGCGGCTATCTCGGCCGGCCGGACCTGACCGCCGCGAGCTGGGTGCCGGACCCGTTCGCCACGGAGCCCGGCGGCCGCCTCTACCGCACCGGAGACCGCGCCCGACGGCGGCCCGACGGCACCCTGGAGCTCCGCGGCCGGCTCGACCGCCAGGTCAAGGTGCGCGGCTTCCGCGTCGAGCCGGGCGAGGTCGAGGCCGCTCTCGCCGGCCATTCCGCGGTGCGCGAGGCCGTGGTGATCGATCATGAGCCGATGCCGGGCGACCGGCGGCTGGTGGGCTACGTCACCCTCGACGGCGGTCCCGCCGTGACCGAGGCGGAGCTGCGGGCGCATCTCGCGGCCCTCCTGCCCGAGCCCATGGTCCCCGCGCGCATCCTGGTGCTGGAGGAGATTCCGCTCACCGCCAACGGCAAGGTCGACCGCAAGGCCCTGCCGGCCCCGGGCGGTCCGGCTCACTCCGGCACGCCCTACGTGGCCCCGCGCACCCCCCTGGAGGAGCGGATCACCGGCCTGTGGTCGGAGGTGCTGCGCGTCGAGCGGGTCGGGGTACACGACGACTTCTTCGCGCTCGGCGGCCATTCGCTCCTCGCCACCCAGCTCGTCTCGCGCATCCGCGACGGCTTCCAGGTCGAGCTGCCCCTGCGCTGCCTGTTCGAAGCCCCGACCCCGGAGCGGCTGGCCGGGCTCCTGGAGGTCTTCACCGCGGTCCGCGCGGGCGCCGAAGCCGGCCGGGAGGTGGTGGACTTTTGAGCGCCGTCGAGCTGCTCGCCTGGCTGCGGAGCCTCGACGTCGTCGCCTGGGCCGAAGGCGAGCGGCTGCGCTGCAGCGCTCCGGAAGGGGTGCTGACGACGGAGCTGCGCGCCCGCATCGCCGAGGGGAAGGACGAGATCCTCGCCTTCCTGCGCCAGGTGGGAGACGGCGCCGCGCTCGGCCTGCCGCCGCTCCGGCCGGTGCCGCGTGACCGCCCGCTCCCCCTCTCCTTCGCGCAGCAGCGCCTCTGGTTCCTCGACCGGCTGCTCCCCGGCAATCCCTTCTACGGCATGCCCTCGGCGTTCCGGATGGACGGGGCGCTCGACCCCGCGGCCCTGGAGCGCGCGCTCGCCGCCATCGTCCGCCGCCACGAGGCCCTGCGCACCACGTTCGACCTCCAGGACGGCGAGGCCGTGCAGGTGGTCGCGCTCCCCGGCCCGCACCCGCTCCCCCGCGTCGACCTGGCCGCGCTGCCTCCAGAGCGCGCCGAGGCCGAGGTCCGCCGCCTCGCCTTCGCGGAGGGCGAGCGTCTGTACGACCTGCGGCGCGGACCGCTCTTCCGGACCACGCTGCTCCGCCTGTCCGCCGAAGCGCACGTCCTGGTCTTCAGCTTCCACCACATCGTCTCGGACGGCTGGTCGCTGGGCGTCTTCTACCGCGAGCTGGCCGCGCTCTACGCCGCCTTCGCGACCGGCGTACCCGCGGACCTGCCGGAGCTGCCGCTCCAGTACGGCGACTTCGCCGTGTGGCAGCGCGAGGTGCTGTCGGGCGCCTCGCTGGAGCGCCTGCTCGGCTATTGGCGGCGGCAGCTCGACGGCCTCCCCGCGCTCCGCCTCATGACCGACCGGCCGCGGCCGGCGGTCCAGAGCTTCCGCGGCGGCCAGGCTCATGTCTTTCTCCCGCCGGAGCTGGTGGCGGCGCTCTCGGCTCTCGGCCAGCGGCGGGGAGCGACCCCGTTCATGGTGCTCCTGGCAGCCTTCCAGGCGCTCCTCGCCCGCCAGACGGGGCAGGAGGACTTCGCGGTCGGCTCGCCGGTCGCCAACCGCGGCCGGAGCGAGATCGAGGGGCTGATCGGGTTCTTCGTCAACATGCTCGTCCTGCGCGGCCGGCCCGTCGCCGGAGCCCGGTTCCTGGAGCTGCTCGACCGCGCCCGCGAGACGGCGCTGGAGGCCTATGCGCACCAGGACCTTCCGTTCGAGCGGCTGGTCGAGGAGGTGGCCCCGGAGCGCACGGCCAGCCAGAACCCCCTCTTCCAGGTGGCCTTCGCGCTCCAGAACGCCTCGGCGATGGCCCCCGACCTGACCGGCGTGACCCTCCGCCAGATCGACTTCGGCTTCCGCAGCACCCGCTTCGATCTGGAGCTGCACCTGTGGGAAGCCGCCGGGGGGCTGGTCGGAATCCTCTTCTACGACGCCGACCTGTTCGAGATCCCCACCGCCGTCCGCCTCCTGGAGCACCTGCGGATCTTGTCGGAGGGCGCGGCGGCCGACCCGGGAGCGCGGCTCTCCGAGCTGCCGCTGCTGGACGAGGGCGAACAGCATCAGCTCCTCGCGGAGTGGAACGACACCGACGCGGCCTATCCGCGGGAGGCCACGATCCACGAGCGGTTCGCCGCCGTGGCCCGGGAGCTGCCGGAGGCGCCGGCCGTCCTTGCCGGCGAGGAGGTCTGGAGCTATCGCCGGCTCGACGAAGCGTCGAATCACCTGGCGCGCCATCTCCAGCGGCTGGGCGTCGGCCCCGAGACCGCGGTGGGCCTCGCGATGGAGCGCTCGCCGGAGCTGATCCTGGGCACCCTGGCCATCCTCAAGGCCGGCGGCGTCTACGTCCCCCTGGACCCCGGCTATCCCGATGAGCGCTTGCGATTCCTGCTGGCGGACTCGGGCGCGCAAGTGGTGCTGGTGCACCCGCCGACCCGGGAGAGGCTCGCTTCACTGGACGCCGGCCGCCTGCTCGTGGATGCAGGATCTGTGTCGTCCTTTGAGTCCTTTACGTCCTTTACGTCCTTTGCGCACCCCGCCAGCCTCGCCTACCTCATCTACACCTCCGGCTCCACCGGCCGGCCCAAGGGCGTGGCCGTGCCCCACCGCGCCGTGCTGCGCCTGGTGCTCGACACCGACTACGTGCGGATCGGTCCCGGCGACCGCATCGCCCAGGCCTCCACCGCCGCCTTCGACGCCGCCACCTTCGAGATCTGGGGCGCCCTCCTGAACGGCGGTACGGTCGTGGTGATCCCCCGCGAGGTGCTGCTGTCCGCCTCCGGCCTCGCCGCCGAGATCCGCGGCCGGCGCATCGAGACCCTGTTCCTCACCACCGCGCTCTTCCACCAGCTCGCCCGCCAGCAGCCGGACCTCTTCTCTCCCCTGCGCGAGCTGCTCTTCGGCGGCGAGACCGCCGATCCGGCCTGGGTGCGGCGAGTGCTCGAAGCCGGCCCCCCCGAGCGGCTGCTCCACGTCTACGGCCCCACCGAGTCGACCACCTTCGCCACCTGGCACCCGGTCACCGAGGCGCCCGGCGCCGCCGCGCCCCCGATCGGCCGGCCGATCGCCAACACGCGGCTCCGCGTGCTCGACCGGCAGCTCCAGCCGGTGCCCGCGGGCGTGGCCGGCGAGCTGTGCCTCGGCGGCGACGGCCTCGCCCGCGGCTATCTCGGGCGGCCCGATCTCACGGCGGAGCGCTTCGTGCCCGATCCCCATGGCGCTCCGGGAGGCCGCATCTACCGCACCGGCGACCTGGCGCGCCTGCGGCCCGACGGAAACGTGGAGCACCTCGGCCGGCTCGACCACCAGGTGAAGCTGCGCGGCTTCCGCATCGAGCTGGGCGAGGTCGAAGCCGCCCTCCTCCAGCACCCCGCCGTCGCCGATGCCGTCGCCATGGTGCGCGAGGACACCCCCGGCGACCGCCGGCTGGCCGCCTACGTCGTTCCCGGCGGCGACGGCGAGCCGGGGGAAGGCGCGGGCGATCAGGTGGAGCGCTGGAGCGCAATCTTCGACGAGCACGTCTACCGCGAGCCCGATCTCGCGGACGGCGACCCCACGTTCAACATCGCCGGCTGGAAGAGCAGCTACACGGGCGAGTCGCTCGGCGCCGCGGCCATGCGTGCCTGGCTCGACGACCGCATCGAGCGCATCCAGGCGCTGGAGCCGCGCCGCATCCTGGAGATCGGCTGCGGCACCGGCATGCTGCTCTTCCGCCTCGCCCCGCGCTGCCGCCACTATCTCGGCACCGACGTCTCCCGCGCCTCCCTCGACTGGGTCGAGCGCCTGCTCGCCGAGCACTCCTTGCAGCAGGTCGAGCTGCTCCAGAAAGGCGCCGACGACTTCTCCGGGATCGCTCCCGGCAGCTTCGACGCGGTGCTCCTCAACTCGGTCGTCCAGTACTTCCCCTCGCTCGACTACCTGCTGGAGGTGCTGGAGAAGGCCGTCGCGGCGCTCGCGCCGGGCGGCTTCGTCTTCCTGGGCGACCTGCGCAGCCTCCCCCTGCTCGAAGCCTTCCACGCGTCGCTGGAGCTCCACCGCGCCGAGCCCGCGGCCGGCCGCGAGGCGCTCGCCGGCCGGGCGCGCCTCGGCCGTCTGCGCGAGAACGAGCTGGCGGTCGATCCGGCGCTCTTCGCCGCTCTCCGCGAGCGCCTGCCGCAGCTCGGGCGCGTCGAGGTCCACCTGCAGCGCAGCCGCCACCGCAACGAGCTGTCCCGCTTCCGCTACGACGCGATCCTGCACGCCGCGGGCGCTCCCGAGCCCGCGGTCGAGGAAGGCCCTGCGCTCGACTGGCTGGCGGAGGGATTGGATCTTGCCCGGCTGCGCGAGCGGTTGGAGAATAGCCCGGAGCTGCTGGTCGTGCGCAAGGTCCCCAACGCGCGGCTGTGGCAGGAGCGCGCGCTCGTCGCCTGGCTGGCCGGCGGCGAAGGGCCGCGCACGGCGGGCGAGCTGCGGCGGCGGCTGGCGGAAGGGAGCGAGGAGGGGGTCGAGCCCGAGGACCTGCTCGCCCTCGCCGAGGAGCTGGGCTACCGCGCCGCCGCCGGCTGGTCGGGCTCGTCTTCCGCAGGGAGCTTCGACGCCGCGTTCCTTCGCCGCGGCTCCGCGGAGACCCGCCCGGGAGCGCGCCTGCCCCTCGCGCGCGGTGAAGAAGAGAAAGCGCGCCCGTGGGCCGCCTACGCCAACGACCTGCAATGGGGCCGGCGCAGCCGCCAGCTCGGCCCGGCCCTCCGCCGCCATCTCCAGGACCGCCTCCCCGAGCCCATGGTGCCCGCGGCGTTCGTGGTGCTCGACCGCCTGCCGCTCACCCAGAGTGGCAAGGTGGACCGCCAGGCCCTCCCCGCCCCGGGCGGCGCCGCGGCCGTGCGCACCGAGGGACCGCCCGCGCCGCGCAACGAGATCGAGCGCGCCATCGCCTCGGTCTGGGCCGAGGTGCTCGGCCTGCGCGAGGTCGGGGCGGAGGAGAGCTTCTTCGACCTGGGCGGCCACTCGCTCCTCATCCCGCAGCTCGCCGCCGATCTGGAGCGCGCGCTGGGCCGCAAGGTGACCCCGGTCGAGCTGTTCCAGTACCCGACCGTGCGCTCCCTGGCCCGCCACCTGGGAGCCCCCGCGGCCGAGGCGCCGCGTCCCGCTCCGCAGCCGCGGCCCGCCCGCCTGGAGCGCGAGGCGATCGCGATCGTCGGCCTGGCCGGCCGCTTTCCCGGCGCGTCGACGGTGGAGGCCTTCTGGCAGAACCTCGTCGACGGCGTCGAGTCGGTCCGCTTCTTCAGCGAGGAGGAGGTGCTCGCCGCCGGCGCCGAGCCCGCCCTGGTGCGCCACCCCGCCTACGTGCGGGCCGGCGCGGCCGTCGACGGGATCGAGCTGTTCGACGCCCGCTTCTTCGGCTACAACCCGCGCGAGGCCGAGGTCCTCGATCCGCAGCAGCGGATCTTCCTCGAATGCGCCTGGGAGGCCCTGGAGCGCGCCGGCTGGGACCCCGGCCGCTTCCCCGGACGGATCGGCGTCTTCGCGGGCGGCGGCCTGCCGATGTACCTGCGCGCCAACCTCGACACCAACCCCGCCCTCCTCGGCACCGTCGGCGGCATGCAGCTCGTGCTCGGCAACGACAAGGACTTCATGGCCACGCGGGTCTCCTACAAGCTCGGCCTGCGCGGCCCGAGCGTCTCGGTGCAGACCGCCTGCTCGACCTCGCTGGTCGCCGTCCACCTCGCCTGCCAGAGCCTGCTCCTCGGCGACTGCGAGATGGCGCTCGCGGGCGGCGCCTCGATCCAGCTGCCGCAGCGCACCGGCTACTTCTACCAGCCCGGGATGATCGTCTCGCCCGACGGCCACTGCCGCGCCTTTGACGCCCGCGCCCGCGGCACCCTGAGCGGCGACGGCGCCGGCGTCGTGCTCTTGAAGCGGCTGTCGGACGCCCGCGCGGACGGCGACCACGTCCACGCCCTGATCCGGGGCTCCGCAATCAACAACGACGGCTCGCTCAAGGTGGGGTTCACCGCTCCCAGCGTCGACGGCCAGGCCGAGGTGATCGCCCAGGCGCACGCCGCCGCCGGGATCGACGCGGAGACGATCGGCTTCGTCGAGGCGCACGGCACGGGCACCGAGATGGGCGATCCGATCGAGGTCGCCGCCCTCACCCAGGCGTTCCGCCGGCAGACCGGCCGGCGCGGCTTCTGCGCCCTCGGATCGGTCAAGACCAACGTCGGCCATCTCGCCGCCGCCGCCGGGGCCGCCGGGCTGATCAAGGCCTGCTTCGCCCTGGAGCGCGGGGTCATCCCGGCCAGCCTGCACTTCGAGCAGCCGAACCCGGCGATCGATTTCGAGTCCAGCCCGTTCTTCGTCAACGCGGCGCTCCGCGAGTGGCCCGCCAACGGTGCGCCGCGGCGCGCCGGGATCAGCTCCTTCGGCTTGGGCGGCACCAACGCGCACCTGGTGATCGAGGAGGCCCCGCCGGCCGAGCCCTCCGGCCCTTCCCGGCCCTGGCAGCTCCTGGCCGTCTCGGCCCGCACCGAGACCGCCCTCCAGCGCGCCGCGGAGGACCTGGCCGGCCATCTCGAAGCGCATCCGGAGCTCGACCTCGCCGGTTTCGCCGACATTGCCTTCACCCTGGAGGCCGGCCGCAAGCCCTTCGATCACCGCCTCGCCGTGACCGCCCGCACTCCGGCCGAAGCCGCCGAGGCCCTGCGCGGACGCGATCCGCGGCGCACCGCCGCCGGCCGGCGGGCCAATGAGCCGGCGCCCGTGGCCTTCCTCTTCCCCGGCCAGGGAGCGCAGGAGCCGGGGATGGGCGCGGCGCTCTACCGCGACGAGCCCGTCTACCGCGAGGAGGTGGACCGCTGCGCCGACGCCCTTCTCCCCCACCTCGGCCTCGACCTGCGCCGGCTGCTCCACCCGGAGGCGGACGGCCTGGAGGAAGCCGCCGCAGAGCTGCGCCAGACCGCGCTCGCCCAGCCCGCCCTGTTCACCGTCGAGTACGCGCTCGCGCGGCTCTGGACGTCCTGGGGTGTCGCGCCGCAGGCGATGCTCGGCCACAGCCTCGGCGAGTACGTCGCGGCCTGCCTGGCCGGCGTGCTCTCCCTCTCCGACGCCCTGGCCCTGGTGGCGCTGCGCGGCCGGCTGATCCAGGCGCTCCCCGAGGGAGCCATGCTGGCGGTCGCCGCTCCAGCCGCGGAGATCGCCTCCCGGCTCGGGCCGGCGCTCTCGCTCGCGGCGGACAATGCGCCCGCGGCCTGTACCGTCTCGGGTCCGGTGGACGCCGTGGAGGCCTTCGCGGAGGAGCTGCGGGGCCGCGGCGTCGAGCACCGCCGCCTGCCGACCTCGCACGCCTTCCACTCCGCCCTGATGGACCCCGCGCTCGACGAGCTGCGCCGCGCCGTGGCGCGCCTCCAGCTCGCGCCGCCGTCGATCCCCTGGGTCTCGAACCTCACCGGCACCTGGATCACCGCCGAGCAGGCGACCGATCCCGATGCCTGGGCCGCCCACCTGCGGCGGCCGGTGCGCTTCGCGGACGGCGTGCGCACGCTCGCCGCGGCCGGCAATCCGGTCCTCCTGGAGGTCGGCCCCGGCAAGGCGCTCGCCGGCTTCGCGCGCCGCTGCGGCGAATCCGTTCACGCCCTGTCCTCCTGGCCGCGGCCGGCCGACGAGGAGGGCTCTGGGCTGCCGGCGCTGCTCGGTGCCTACGGCCGCCTGTGGATCTCCGGCGCGCGGACCGCGGACGGCGGGCTCTTCCGCGGCCAGCGCCGCCGCCGGGTCGCGCTCCCCACCTACCCCTTCGAGCGCGAGCGGTACTGGATTGAGCCCGGGATCGGGACAGTCCGGGCTCCGGTCGCCGCGGCGGCGCGCCCCGAGAAGCGGACCGACGTCGCCGACTGGTTCTACCGTCCGGTCTGGGAGCCCGCGGAGCCGCCCGCGGCTGGCGGAGATGAAAGCGAAGCGGTTTGGCTCGTGCTGGCGGACCGGCTGGGGGTGGCGGACCGGGTGGCTGCACAGCTCCGCGAGCGCGGCCGGGAGGTCCGGCTCGTCGAGCCCGCGCCGGGGGTCGACTGGCAGGCCGTCCTCGGCGGGCTCCCGGACCGGCCGCTGCGCGTGGCGCACCTCTGGCGGGTCGAGGATGGCGGCCTGCCGGAGTCGGACGCGGCTCTGGCGCACGCCCAGGAGCTGGGCTTCCACAGCCTCGTGGCGCTCGGCCGCGCCCTCGCCGCGCGGCCCGGAGCGCACCGCATCGACGTGGTGTCGACCGACATGCAGGCGGTCGACGGTGGCGAGCTCCTGGCGCCCGACAAGGCGACCCTCCTCGGCCCCTGCCGGGTGATCCCCCTGGAGATCCCCACCGTGGCCTGCCGCAGCGTCGACCTCTCGCTCGCCGGCTCCCCCTCCCTCGACGAGCTGGCCGCGGCCGTCCTCCGGGAGCTCGGAGCACCGAAGGACGCGGCACCGGTCGTCGCCTGGCGCGGCGGCCGCCGCTGGGTCCCGTCGTACGTGCCGGTCCGCCTGGAAGGGACCGACGCGCCGCCTCTGCGCGAGCGCGGCGTCTACCTCATCACCGGCGGGCTCGGAGGGATCGGCCTGGTCCTCGCCCGCCACCTGGCCGAGACGATGCGGGCCCGCCTCGTGCTGGTCGGGCGTACGGGCGCCGGCCGCCGCCTTCAGGCCGTCCAGGAGCTCGAACGGGCCGGCGCGGAGGTCCTCGTCTCTGCGGCCGACGTCGCAGACCGCGGCCGGATGAGAGAGGTGGTGGCGGAGACCCGCGCCCGCTTCGGCGCTCTCCACGGCGTCATCCACTCCGCCGGCCTGCCGGGAGCGGGCGCTCTCCAGCTGCACGACCCGTCCGCGCTCGACGCGGTCCTCGCGCCCAAGGTGGCCGGCACCCTCGCTCTCGACGCGGCCCTCGCCGCCGAGCCGCCCGACTTCGTCCTCCTCTGCTCGTCGCTCGCCGCGACCCTCGGCGGCTTCGGCCAGGCCGACTACTGCGCGGCCAACGCCTTCCTCGACGCCTACGCGCACCTGCCGCGCCCCTGGCGCACGATCTCCGTGGCCTGGGACAGCTGGCGCGAGGTCGGCATGGCCGTGAACGCCGATCTCCCCGCGGATCTGGAAGCCCTGCGCGCGAGGAGCCTCGCCCTGGCGATCGCGCCGGCCGAGGGAGTCGAGGCGTTCCGCCGCGCCCTCGCCGCGCCCCTGCCCCACGTCCTGGTCTCGACCCACGACTTCAACGGCCGGCTGGCGGAGATCGCCCGCGCCGCGTCGGTCCACGGCCGGCCCGCCGCCGCGTCCGCCGGCACCCTCCACCCGCGCCCCGGGCTCCCCACCCCCTACGCGGCGCCGCGGAGCGCCCTGGAGCAGAGCCTCGCCGAGCTCTGGCAGCGCCTCCTCGGCGTCGAGCCGGTGGGGATCCACGACGACTTCTTCGAGCTGGGCGGCCACTCCCTCCTCGCCACCCAGCTGATCACCTGGATGCGCGACGCCCTGGGCGTCGAGATGGCGCTGCGCGAGGTCTTCGACGAGCCGACCGTCGCCGGCATGGCGGCCCGGATCGACGCCGTGCGGACCGTGGCGAAGCCGGTCCCGCCGATCGTGCCCGCGCCGCGCGACGGCCGCATCCCGCTCTCCTTCGCGCAGCAGCGCCTCTGGTTCCTCGACCGGCTCCTCCCCGGCAACCCCTTCTACAACATGCCGTTCGCCCTGCGCCTGGAGGGAGACCTCGACGCGGGCGCGCTGGCGCGGGCCGTGCGCGAGGTGGCGCGCCGCCACGAGACGCTCCGCACCACCTTCCCGCTGGCCGACGGCGAGCCGGTACAGCGCATCCATCCCGAGCCGGACGTGCCGCTCGCCCTCGCCGACCTCCGCGCCCTGCCGGCCGCCGCGCGGGACGCCGAGGCGCAGCGGCTGGCCGTCGAGGAGGCGCACCGCCCGTTCGACCTCCTGGCCGGCCCCCTGCTGCGAGTCGTCCTCCTGCGGCGCGGCGGCCGCGAGCACGACCTCCTGATGACGATGCACCACATCATCTCCGACGGCTGGTCGATCGGCGTCCTCCACCGCGAGCTCGCGGCCCTCTACGACGCCTGCCGCGCCGGCCGCCCGTCGCCGCTGCCGGACCTCCCCGTCCAATATGCCGACTTCGCGCTCTGGCAGCGCGCCTGGCTCCAGGGCGCCGTGCTCGCCGAGCAGCTCGCCTGGTGGAAGGCGAAGGCCGGCGAGCGCCCGCCCGTGCTGCGGCTCCCCACCGACCGGCCGCGGCCCGCGGTCCAGGCCTACCGCGGCGCCGTCCGCCCGATCCATCTGCCGCCCGACGTGACCGAGGCGCTCGGCGCCCTCGCCCGGGAGCGCGGCGCCACGCTCTCCATGGTGCTCCTCGCCGCCTTCCAGACCCTCCTCCTGCGCACTACCGGGCAGGAGACCGTCCTGGTCGGCTCGCCCATCGCCAACCGCACCCGCGGCGAGATCGAGGGGCTGATCGGCCTCTTCGTCAATACCCTGGTGATGGCCGGCGACCTCTCGGGCGATCCCGCCTTCTCCGCGCTGCTCGACCGGGTGCGCGAGGACGCGCTCGCGGCCTACGCCCACCAGGACCTGCCGTTCGAGAAGCTGGTCGGCGAGCTCGCCCTCGACCGCGACCTCGGCCGCAATCCGCTCTTCCAGGTCCTCTTCGTCCTGCAGAACGCGCCGGTGGGGACCCTCGAGCTGCGCGACCTCGTGCTGCGCCCGCTCGAGCTGGAGATCCGCACCACGCACTTCGACCTGGAGCTCGACCTCTGGGAGACGCCCCAGGGCCTCGCCGGGCTGCTGTTCTACGACGTCGACCTCTTCACCGCGCCCACCATCGACCGCCTGGCCGGCCACTTCCGGACCCTCACGGCGGGGCTGGCCGCCCACCCCGGCACGCACCTGTCGGACCTCCCTCTCCTCACCGCGGACGAGCGGCGGCAGCTCCTCGTCGACTGGCAGGACCCCGTGCCCGCCGCTCCGCCCGCCTGCCTCCATACCCTCGTCCTGGCCCAGGCCGCGCGCACGCCCGGCGCCGTGGCCGTGCTGGGCGAGGACGGCGAGGTGGTCACCTTCCGCGAGCTGGCGCAGCGGGCCGTGCGGCTGGCCGCGGCCCTGCGCCGGGAGGGGGTCGGGCCGGACGTCGTGGTCGGTCTCTACGCGGGCCGCTCCCCCGCCACCGTCGTCGGCCTCCTCGCCATCCTCGCGGCCGGAGGCGCCTACCTGCCGCTCGATCCCGACTATCCGCGGGAACGCCTCGCGCTGATCCTGGAGGATTCGGGAGCGCCGGTCGTGCTCACCGAACGCGCCCGCGCCGCCTCCGCCGCCGAGCTGGGAGGCCGCCGCGGCGTGCGCCTCCTCTTCCTGGACGGCGAGTCCCAGAGCGCAGCAGCGCCCGAGCCGGCCGCGGCGCCCGAGCCCGATCCGGAGCACCTCGCCTACGTCCTCTACACCTCGGGCTCGACCGGCCGGCCCAAGGGGGTGCAGGTGCCTCACCGGGCGGTCGCGAGCTTCCTCGCCGCGATCGAGCGCCGGCTCGGCCTCGGCCAGGACGACGTCCTCCTCGCCGTCACCACCCTCTCCTTCGACATCGCGGCGCTGGAGATCTTCCTTCCCCTCGTCACCGGCGCGCGCCTGGTCCTCGCCGGCCGCGAGACCGCGCAGGACGGGCTGCGGCTCGCCCGCGCTCTCGACGCGCACGGAGTCACCACCATGCAGGCCACCCCCGCGACCTGGCGGCTCCTCGTCGAGTCCGGCTGGCGCGGCCGGCCGGGCCTCGCGGTGCTCTGCGGCGGCGAGGCCCTCCCCCGCGAGCTGGCGACCGACCTTCTCGCGCGCGGCGGCTCGCTGTGGAACCTCTACGGCCCCACCGAGACCACCATCTGGTCGGCCGCCTGCGAGATCGGCCCCACCGGTCCGATCACCCTCGGGGGACCGATCGCGGGCACGCGCATCCTCCTCCTCGACGCCTTCCTCCAGCCGGTCCCCGTGGGTGTGCCCGGCGAGGTCTACATCGGAGGCGCCGGCCTGGCGCGGGGATATCTCGGCCGGCCCGACCTCACCGCCGAGCGTTTCGTCCCCGATCCCTTCAGCGATCAATCCGGCGGCCGGCTCTACCGCGTGGGCGACCTCGCCCGGCGGCTCCCCGGCGGCGCGATCGAGTGGCTCGGCCGGGTCGACGACCAGGTGAAGCTGCGCGGCTTCCGCATCGAGCCCGGGGAGATCGAAGCGGCGCTCCGCGCGCACCCCGCGGTGGCCGAGGCCGTCGTCGTCTCCCGCGAGGAGGGAGAGGGAGACCGCCGCCTCCTCGCCTGCGTCGTGCCGCGAGACACCCAAAAACCGGACGGCGACCTCGAAGCCGTCCTGCGCACCCATCTCGCGGACCGCCTGCCGCCCTACATGGTCCCCGCGCGGCTGGCGCGGATCGACCGCCTGCCGCGCACCCCCAACGGCAAGGTGGACCGGCGCGCGCTCCTCGCGGACGATCCGTGGGGGCGGAACGGATTCGGAGCCGGGACCGGCGCCGGGGAGCTCCACACCGGGATCGAGCGCCAGCTCGCGGCCCTCTGGCGCGAGGTGCTCGGCGTCGAACGGGTGGGGCCGCACGACAGCTTCTTCGACCTCGGGGGCCATTCGCTCCTGGTCGTCCGCCTGCTCGACCAGGTCCGCCGCCGGTTCGGCCGCGAGCTGCCCATGGTGGCCCTGTTCCAGGCGCCGACGATCGAAAAGCTGGCCCGTCTCCTCACCGGCGACGGCGGAGCCCTCCCCTGGTCGCCCCTGGTGCCGCTCCAGCCGCGCGGCGGACGGCCGCCGTTCTACTGCGTCCATCCCATCATGGGAGTCGTCTTCCCCTACTTCGGCCTCGCCCGCCGGCTCGCCCCGGACCAGCCCTTCTACGGCCTCCAGGCGCAGGGGCTCGACGGCCGGGAGCCGCCCCACACCCGGGTCGAGGAGATGGCGGCCTGCTACGTCGACGCCATCCGGCAGCTGCAACCCAGGGGTCCCTACCGGCTCGGCGGCTGGTCCTCCGGAGGCTGGATCGCCTTCGAGATGGCCTGCCAGCTCCGCGCCGCCGGAGAGGACGTCGAGAGGCTGGTGCTGATCGACACGCCGGCTCCGCTCGCCGGCCAGCGCGCCGCCACCTGGGCCGGCCTCAAGTTCTTCACCGGAACCATCCTGCGCCACCTCGGCCCCTACGTCCGCGACTACCTCTACCTGGCGAAGCTGCCCAAGAACGGCAACGGCCGCAAGCCGTCAGGAGGCCTGCGGTCCATGTTGGAGCGGGCCGCCATCGCCGAGCTGGTCGCCGCGGACGAGCAGCTCGTCCTGCACCACCAGCCGACCGTCGGTCCCATGATGCGCGTCTTCCAGGCGAGCGGCGAAGCGACGACGAAGTATGCCCCGGAGCCCTACCCCGGAAAGCTCATCCTCCTCCGCACCGCCGCCTCGATGGGCACCCACCACCGCGACGAGCCCCTCGGCTGGTCCCCCCTGGTCCAGGAAGGCGTCGAGGTCCACCGCATGCCCGGCCACCACATGAGCCTCCTGCGCGAGCCCCACGTCGACGCCGTCGCCGAGCGCCTGCTCGCCTGTCTGGCGTGACGAGAGTGCCCAGGGTATCGAGAAGCCCATACAGCGGATGCTGCTCGTCGCCGCCGATCTCCGCGAGCAGTGAGCCCAGACGCTCGATGGAACGTGGGGCTCGACGAGCTTCAGGCGAAGATCGATGAGCGGGTCGAGGAGGTGCGGCGGCGGGTGGAGCGCCCTCCGGAGGAGGGCGCGGGCGCGTAGGAGGGGCTTACCGATGCCCCTGAAGGGGCTCAAAAACGTAAAAATCTCGGCCCTCTCATCCCGTGATGCGCCTCCTGGCTCTCATGATGCTTCACGCACGCCTCGAGCTCGGTCAGGAGCTTCGAAACAGACATCTCTTGTCGCATTGCACTCTCCTCTTCCGTCGTTGCACCGCTCGAACGTCGCAACCGAGGGCGTGAGCCCCTCATTGCACCGGAGAACCGGCGCAACGGACCTCCGGACCGGCGCAACGATCCGGTGCAAGCCGCCATTGTACCTCTCCAACGTGACGCAGAACGAGGGAAACCTGCCATTGCACCGGTACATTGCGACATTGCACCGGTTCCATCGAGCTCTTCTCCGCCTGGCCGGGCCACCCGACAGCTCCAACCGTCGCGGATACAGGTGCAACGGCTCGGAGAACCTCTGGACTGTCGCAATGATCGCGACCAACGGCGCAAGGTGGACGTTCGTTGCGCCATTTATCGAGTACATTGGCGCAATATACCGATCCCGCGAGCCGTTGGACGAGATCGTTGCGCCGTTCTACCGGTACAATGTCGCGAGACTCCAGATCATCGCGACAACCAAAGAATTTATTGCGCCAACAGAATGGGGCGCGCTGGCGTCGAGGCTGATGGTTGCGCCGCGCGAGAGGTCCAACGCGCCATTGCTTCGGTACGTTGCGCCGATGTACCTGTACATTGCGACGTTGTACCGGTACGTTGCGCCGTTGCACCAGTGCAATGCGCCATTGCACCGATACAATGGCGCGTTGCACCGGTACGTTGCGCCGATGCGCCGGTACATTGCGCCGTTACACCGGTACGGAGAGGGGTTGCAGGCCGATCTCTACGTCCGTCGCGCGAGTTGCCGGCCGTGGAGCCGCGCGAGGGGCGCCACCGGAGCCCCCTCAGGTTGCCTGCAATGCCTGCGTCGGAGCCACCCCCGCCGCCCGTCGTGCCGGCATGAAGCTGGCCAGGAGAGCCGCGGCCGCGAGGATGGTCACGACCGTCGCGAGCGTCAACGGATCGGTCGGCTCGACACCCACCAGGTAGGCTGCCAGCACACGCGTCGCGGCTGCGGAGGCCGCGAGACCGAGGACGACTCCGGCCGCCACCGGGACGGCGGCCTGTCGCAGGACCAGGAGTATGACGTGGCGCGGCGTCGCTCCCAGCGCCATCCGCACGCCGATCTCGGCCGTCCTCTGGGTCACGAAATAGGCGATCACGCCGTAGATGCCGACGGCGGAGAGGATCAGGCCGATGATGCCGAGGAGCGTCAGCAGCAAGGTGTTGAAGCGGGCGGTCGCGGCGGACTCGACCATCCGCTTCTCCATGGTGCTCTCGCTATAGAGAGGGATGTCGGGATCGATCCTCGCCACGGTCCGGCGCAGAGCCGGGGAGAGCGCTTCCGGCTCGCCGGGTGTGCGGACGACGATGTACATCGTCCGCTGGATCCAGTCCCACGCGACGGCAGGCGCCTGCTCGGCCGGCAGCCAGAACTCGTTCCGGACGTCCTGGGCAAGACCACGCGAGCGGAGGTTCGCGGCGATGCCGACGATCACCTTGTAGTCCGGGCTTTTGCCATCCGGTCCCGCCTCGCAGCAGCCGACCTTTCTCCCGAGAGCGTCCTGCCCGGGATAGAGGGCGGCGGCGAGCGCTTCATTGACGATCATCACCTTCGGCGCTCCCCGCCGGTCGCCCGCCTCGAAGCCGCGGCCGCGCAGAATGGGGATGCCCATGACCTTGAAGTAGTCCGGCGTCACGATGCTCAGCTCGGAGTCGACGGAGCTCTCCAGGGTGAACGGCTTCCCCTCGGCCAGCAGACCGTTGCCGTTGCCGCCGGGCGATACGGGGATCCCGGACGCGACCGCCGCGAAGCGTACGCCCGGAGCCTGAGAAACCTCCTCGACGATCCGCTCGAGGGTGGCGACCACGCGCGTGGAGTCCGCGTAGGAGGAGGCGGGGAGCGAGAGCCGCGCCGTCATCACGCCCGCGGGATCGAACCCCGGCCGGATGCGCTGCATCTCCAGAGCGGAACGGATGAGGAGTCCGGCGCCCACGAGGAGCAGGACGGCGAGCGCCACCTCGACCGAAATCAGCGCGGAGCGGAGCCAGTCCCGCCCGCGGGTGCCGGCCGAGCCTCTCCCTCCTTCTTTGAGCGATTCGCTGAGGCTCGTGCGGGCGGCGCGCAGCGCCGGAGCGAGACCGAAGATCAGACTGCTCAAGAGCGAGATGCCGAGCGTAAAGGCCAGGACGACGCCGTCGATCGAGGCCTGATCGATGCGCCGGATTCCCGGCGGGACCAGGGAGACGAGGGTATGGATACCCCACCAGGCGATCACCAGCCCGATCGCCGCGGAGACGAGGGCGAGCACGGCGCTTTCTGTCAATAGCTGGCGCACGATCCGCCCGCGGCCGGCTCCCAGAGCGGAGCGGATCGCCACCTCCCGTCCGCGGACGGCGCTGCGCGCCAAGAGCAGATTGGCCACGTTGCCGCACGCGATGAGGAGCACGAGTCCCACGGCGCCGAGGAGCACGAACAGGCGCGACCGGACATCGCCCACGAACTGCTCCATGAAGGGATCGATGTGGAAGTGAAGGCCTTCATTGATCACCGGATCGATCCGCCGGAGCTCCACAGCGCTCACTTCCAGGTCCTGCCGCGCCTGCTCGCGGTTGACGCCCTTGCGGAGCCGCCCCACGACAAAGAGGAAGCGCTCGTCGTGCATCGCCTTGCGCTCGGGCGTGAAGGCGATGGGCACCCAGAGCTCCTCGGTTTGCGACCTGAGATCGAAGGAGGGCGGCATTACACCGAGAACCACATACGGCTGGCCGTTCATCCGGATGTCGCGCCCCACGATCGCGGGATCGGAGCCGAACCGGCGCTTCCACAGACGATGGCTGAGGACGACGACCTGCTCGCGTCCCGGCTGGTCCTCGTCGATGGCGAAGACACGTCCGTAGGCCGGAGGGACACCGAACACGTCGAAATACGAGGCATTGACGCGGGCGCCGATCGTCCGCTCGGCGCCCTCCCCCTCGGAGAGATTGAAGCTGGAGTATTGGACGGCCGCGACACTGGAGAAGGAGCGTTGGTGCTCCTCCATCACCGTGTAGTTGCCGCCTGAGACATCGGAGGGGTCCCCACTGACCTCGGTGGAGATGGCCATGAGGCGCTCGGGCGCGGGCACGGGCAGCGGCTGCAGAACGACGGCGTTGACAACGCTGAAGATCGCGGTGGTGGCACCGATGCCGAGAGCGAGCGTGAGCACGGCGATCAGGCTGAACGCCGGATGGGCGATGAGCTGGCGCACGGCGAACGTGACGTCCTGGCGAAGCTCGGTGAAGTATTCGCGGCGGCGCATGTCCTTATCCCTCTTCCGGCCGATCTCGCGGCAGGTCTTTCGCACGGTCTCCAACTCGCCGAAGCGGCGGAGCGCGGCTTCACGGGCGGCGGCCGGGTCCATGCCGCGCGCGATGTATTCGTTGGTTCGCATCTCGAGGTGCAGGTCGAGCTCGTCGCTCACCTCGTCCTCGACGCTCTGCTTCCAAAGCCAGCGCATATCAGGCGGGCAGAAGGACCTTGGAGACCGCGCTGGCGAAGCGCGACCACTGCTCGGTCTCGGCCTTGAGCTGCTGGCGGCCCTGGGGGGTGAGCTTGTAGAGCTTGGCCTTGCGGCCCAGCTCCGACACCCCCCACTCCGCTTCGATCGATCCTTTGCGCTCCATCCGGTAGAGCGCCGGATAGAGCGAGCCCTCTTCGATCTGCAGCAGCTCGTCGGTGGTCTCCTCGATCCAGCGCGCGATGGCATAGCCGTGGCGCGGTCCGGTGACGAGGGTCTTGAGGATTAGGGCTTCGAGAGTTCCGTGGAGCAGGCTGTTGGCTTGGTTCGGCATCGGGTCACCTAGGTTCTCTAGGTAAGGTAGCGGAGGATGCCTAGGCTGTCAAGGTATCTCCCCTCCCCGACCCTCCTCCGCGAGCGGGGGTGGAGGTAAGCCGGTTCGTAGAGAGACTCAGACTACGGCGGGCACCGCGACGAGGCCCGGCAGAGGAGACTTCAGCGATGTCGGCTTACGGTCATCCGACAACAAGGACCCGAGTGTGGGAGAGTTTGGCGGCGGCTTTCTCAAACGTTGCCACTTCCTCTGCGCCCGAGCGGAGGTAGTTTCGATGGATCACCCGATCGATGAATCCCGGCTTTGCAGATTCCAGGTTCGGCGTGGCGAGGACCGCTGCAACTTCACCCGTTCCCTCGACTCCTGAATGGGCCAGGAAATCGCTCAGGGCATCCAAAGAATCTTTCTTTGATGCTCCGTAATGGTACTGGAGGGCATAGTAGGCCTCTGCGAAAACCCAGTCGGAGACGAGCACGCGATCTCCCGCCTTCTTCCGCTCCAAAATGTAGCTCAAGGCTACGAGGGCCAGATCGCGAGGCTCTCCCGTCAATACACGCACGAGGATTGAGGTGTCGAGACCTACGATCAAAGCTTGCGTTCCCGAACGACCCCTCGGGCGATGCTCTCGCGGATCGCGCTCATCTCGTGTCGCGTCACAGCACGAGCAGTCTTTCCCAGGGCTCCAAACCAGGATGGCATCGCTTGGCCCTCTAGTACGCCCTCCGCAGCTTCCCCTGCCTCAGCCATTGGTACATCTTCTTGCCCGACATAGTGCTGATAGAGCTCTACGGTCACCTCGCGCACGGCCCGCCCCTCGAGGGCGCTCTTGGCCTTGACGAGGCGATAGAGCTCATCTGGGATCTCGATCGTCGCCTTCATGAACCCAGTAAACCGTATTGCTGGCTTCCCGTCAAGCCCGAATCAAACCTGAGGGAACCCTGCCGGCGCAAGCGGCTTGGCCGTCGGACGGCTCCTCCTCTCCCCTTATGATGAATGCCGCCCATGACCAACAGATATGCCGCCTTCCTCAGCTACGCCCACCGGCAAGCCGTGGGTCCAAACCTCCTTCTCCCGGCCGAGGGGAGGGGGTGGGAGAGGGGGCCAGGGGATGAGGAGCCAACGCCTGCGCGGCCACCACGACGTAGGAGATCCAGACCAGATCCGCCAGCAGCAGGTGGACGATCTGCATCCAGATCGGGGCGAGGAGGACGACGTTGAAGATGCCGGCCACGATCTGGAGGAAGACGAGGCGGAGGATCCAGTGGCTGGCCTGGCGGGCGGCGCGGTAGGGCGCCTGGAGGGTCTCGAGGCGCACGGCCAGGACGGCGGCGAGGCTCGCGGCGGTCACCGAGAGCACCGGGTGCAGGAAGCGCAGGCGGATCAGGAGGTGGGCGGCCGGCGAGAGGTCCTGCTTCAGGGCCACGGTCAGGCTTCCTGCCGGGAAGAGCGTGTCTCCCAAGGCGGTGATCGCGCCGCTCACTCCCGCGATCAACAGGAGGGCGGCTCCGCTCACCAGCCAGACGGCCAGGCTTCCCCGCCCGCGCAGGCGGAACGGCGCACCGCCGCTCGCGAAATGGGCGGTGAGCGCCATCGCTCCGAGGAGGAAGAAGGTGTTGGTCAGGTGGGTGCCCATGAACAGAGCCCGGGCCATGGACTGGTTGTCGGCCACCAGCTCGAAGAGCACCAGACCGGCGCCCACGGCCGCCTCGGTGAGCATGAAGAACAGCGTGAAGGCCGCTGCCTTGCGCGCCGCGTGCCCCCGCGGACGCCAGCGGAAAGCCAGCACAACCAGCCCGACGACCAGGAGGAGCGCGATGCCGCTGGTGACGCGGTGCGTCAGCTCGATGATCGTCTCCAGACGGGGCGATCGCGGCACGATCTCGCCGTTGCAGAGCGGCCAGTGGCTGCCGCAGCCCGCTCCCGAGCCGGTGGCGCGCACCGCCGCTCCCCAGAGGACGACGGCGATGTTGCAGGCGAGGGTAATCCAGGAATAGCGGGCGAAGCGGTCCATCGGGGGGATTATGCGCCCTCCGGTGGCTTGTTCGTCATGCCCCGGGCAAACAGCCAGGCGCCGTCGGGACCCCGGAAGAGGACGGAAAAGGCGCGCTGGCGGATCTCCATGGCAGGAGCGTCGTCGCGCGGAGTGACCCGGTTGACCTCCATCCCCCGCACGAAGGCGAGGTCGCCGGAAATGACGACTTCCTGGCGCTCGAAGCCCTGGTCGATCGCATAGCTCTCGAAAAAGGCGGCCATGCGGGTGACCACCTCCTCGCGCCCTTTCAGGGCGGCCGCGCCGTGCGTCCAGAACTCGGCGTCCTCGGTCACCATCTGCGCCATGGCCTGGGCGTCTCCGCGCCGCCCGGCCTCGGCCCAGTCGCGGAAGAGCCTCTCGATCGCCTCCTCGGCTGTCTCCATATCGCCTCCTGACGAGAAATGGACAACGGACGCCAAGGATAGCGCGAGTCGACGGCTTTGGAGAGAGAAAGTTCCGTCTGGATGAGTCGGATACCCCCCTGCCCCGGCACGGGGAGGGGCCGGGAGAGGGGGATCGGATCGACCGGCCTACCCCTTCGACAGCTCGACAGTCGCCAGCCGGTATTGCAGGACCACCCGCGAGCCGTCGGTCAGGAGCAGCATCAGATCGGAATACTTGCTGATCATGGCCTGCCCCTCGGGGCTCGCCACCACGACGCGGGTCTCGGGCTTCTTCCATTCCAGCCCCTTCTGCACCCAGCGGTCCCCCGCCCAGACGAACTCACGGCCGGCGACCTCGCTGGTGGTCTCCGGCAGCCCGAGCGGCGGGTCGCCAAAGGTCGTGCTCACCGTGACGATCTCCGGCCGCGAGCCATCCGGCAGTGGCACCGGAGGGACTTTCTGCCACTCCAGGAAGCCGAAGACCACCGTGACCGCCAGTCCCGTCGCCGCGGCAGCGCGGAACGAAGGCTGGAAGACCAGGGATCGAAAAAAGTCCTGGACCCGGCGACGCAGCGTGAGCACCTCGCCCTGGGCCGCGATCTCGGTCCGCACCTGATAGGCCAGGTCCGCCGGCGGCGCAGGCCGCTCCAGGCGCCGGATCTCCGCGATCAGACGCCGCATCGAGCTCAGTCGCGCCCGGCAGGCAGGGCACGAGGCCAGATGCACCTCGACCTCCCGCGACTCGACGTGCTCGACTTCATCGTCCAGATAGGACGACAGCTGCTCGGTCGAAAGGTGACGCTTCATGTTCCACTCTCCAAGAGAATCCGGAGCTGCTCCCGGCCGCGCGCGATCCGCGAGCGCACCGTGCCGATCCGGACTCCCAGCACCTCGGCGATTTCTTCGTACGAGAACCCCTCGATGTCCCGCAACACCACCGCCTCGCGAAAGACCGGCACCAACCGGGCCAGCCCCTCCGCCACACGGCGTCCCTCATCGGCGGCCACCGCCAGCTCCTCCGGCCCCCGCGACGGATCCGCGTAGGCCACCTCTCCCTCCGCCAGATCGTCCCCCAGCGGCTGGGTCACCGGCCGCCAGCGCGACAGCCGGTCGCGGCAGTGGTTCATCGCAATGCGAAAGATCCAGGTCTTGAGCGACGACCGGCCCCCGAAGCTCCCGAGGTGCCGGTAGACCCGCAGGAAGATCTCCTGCGTCAGATCCGCTGCCTCTTCGTAGTTTCCCGACAGGCGAAAAGCCAGGGTATAGACCATCTCCTCGAACCGCGCGTAGACCTCGTTGAAGGCCTGGGTATCTCCGCAGCGGTGTCGCTCGGCGAGCTCGACATCGACTTCGAGGTTATGGACGACAGCGGAAACCGTGGCTACCCCCACCGGATCCTCCCAGGGCGTCCCAGAACCACCCTTTGCTCAATAGACGGGGGGACGCACTGAAAAGTTCCCAAAGGTTCATTTCGCCGTCTTGGCGACCTGCAGACCGGGGATGGCCGCGTCCTGGCCGTAGTAGACGAGGAGGCCCTGGACGACCGCCTCGGCGACGCTCTGGCGATAGGCCCGGGTCTGCACCAGACGGCGATCCTGCTCGTTGGCCAGATTGCACACCTCGAGAAGGATCTTGGCTGGTACTGAATTATACCGGAGAACGGCCGGAACCCATGTCCCGTTGTTGCGGATGATCTTGTCGCGCACCGGCTGGAACGGGTGGACAGGCAGGGCCAGGCCGCTGAACGAGGCGATGATCTGCTTGGCCAGCTCGCGCGAGAGACCCTCGCTCTCCACCCGCTGATCGCGCGTGAAGCTGACGCTCGGCCTCTCCTGCACCTCCTTGCGCGCGGCGTAGACCGCCCCCGACTTGCTGAAGCTCCCCCCCACCAGCTCCGCCGCCGGCAGGTAGGCCATGGCGCCGCGCAGCGACGGGTGGAGCGAGTCGGCATGGATCGACAGGAACACCACCTTCTGCGGATCGCCGTCCCGGGTCACCACGCGCCGGTACACGCTGTTGGCCAGGTACCAGCGGAGATTGACGCCGACCCGGGCGTCCACGATGGGGTACGGCGGCGTGGTGAGCACCGCGTGGCCGCGCGAGAACGGCAGGACGTCCGAGTCCTGGATGCGCCACTCGGAGCCGTCGCGGGTCGTGAGCACCACCTCGGCGGCCGTATGGGCCTCCAGGAGCCGCTTGACGCGCAGCGCGATGTCATAGACGTGGGTGCTCTCCCAGACCCCGGCCATCGTCGCGCCGGAGTCCTGCCCGCCGTGGCCGGCGTCGAGGATCACGGTGATCCCGGCCAGCCCCTTGGCCTTGACCTGGTTGCTGAACCGGGTGCTGGCGCGCAGGCTCGCCTCGTACTCGAGCCGCTTCGGATTCCCCTCGGGCAGGAACTCGGGGAGGAGCTGATCGAAGGGGATCTTGATGCGGAAGCCGACCGGGATGTCGGTCACGTCCGGGATCTGGTTGAGGCGCGCCAGCTCGGCCGCGAAGGCGTTCACGTCGTCGGCATAGACGCGGCCGGTGAAGCGCACCACCACGCTCGAATAGAGCGCCTCGCCGGGTCGCAGGCGGTAGACCGCGTAGTCGCCGGTCGAATTCTGGACGTAGTCCAGATGATAGGGCTTCTCGGGCACCGGCAGGACCGCGCGGAACGCCGGGCGCAGCAGCTCCGAAGGGATCACCACCGCCGCGCCGCGCGCCACGTCGTCGTCCAAAAATTCGTTGTACTCGCGGATCGCCCGGAAGCTTTCCCCCGTTCCGGTGAACCAGAGAGCGAGCTGCCAGAGGCCCTCCCGCTGCAGCGGCCCCACCCCGCGCGCCTCGTGGCGCCAGCCGTCGGCCTGCCCCTTGTCCTGCGGGAACAGGACACGCACGGCCTGGAGCTGCAATTCGTTCGACAGGAGATCGAAGGGGACGCGGTAGCGCACGCCCGCGTGCAGCTCCTGGCTGCCGCCGTTGGCCGCCACCACCTGCTGCGCCCGCGTGTCGTCGCCGCAGAGCCGGCGGGTGAAGGCATAGAGCCCCTCCCCCTTCTGCGGCACGGCTTCGACGAAGATCCCCTCTTCGGACAGGGCGACGACCACGCCATTCCCGAGGGAGGTGCGGACCGTGCGCGCCGCGGCGAAGCTGTCGTCGAGCGGCGCGGCCGGGGCGAGAGGAACAGCGGCGAGCAAGACGAGCCCGATGGCGAGCGCGGCGCGACGCATCCGCTATGCCACCTCCGCCCCACGGAAGGTCGGGGCCACGCGCCAAGCCGCCTCGCGGGTCGCCTCGCGCTCCACGGCCCGGCAGGCGCGGAAGACCGTCGCCTCGTCGAACATCCGCCCCATGATCTGGAGCGACTGCGGCAGCCCGTCGTCGTCGAGCCCGCTGGGGACCGCGAAGGCCGGCAGGCCCACCAGGCTCGCCGGCGTGGTGAAGACGTCGGACAGGTACATGGCCAGCGGATCGTCCGTCCTCTCCCCGATCCCGAACGCCGGCGTCGGGCTCGTGGGGGTCACCAGGAGGTCGGCCTGTCCGAGCGCGGCCTCGAGCTCCTGGCGCATCCGCTCGAGCACGCCGCGGGCCCGCCCGTAGTAGGCCTCGTAGTACCCCGAGGAGAGGGCGAACGTGCCGAGCATGATCCGCCGCTTCACCTCCGGGCCGAAGCCCTGGCTGCGGCTCGCCACATAGAGATCGGCCAGAGAGCCGGCCCGTCCTTCTCCAGAAACCCGCCGGCCGTAGCGCACGCCGTCGAAGCGGGCCAGGTTGGCGCTCGCCTCCGAGGTGGCGATGACGTAATAGATTGCGACCGCGGCGTCGAGACTGGGGACCGACACCTCGACGATCTCGGCGCCCGCCCGTTCGAGGAAGCCCAGCCCCTCGCGCCAGCCACGGGCGCTTTCCGGCGAGAGCCCGGCCACGTCGATGTCGCGGATGACCCCGACCTTGAGACCGGCGATCCCCTCCTCGATCCTCTCCAGGTAGTCCTCCACCGGCCGGTCGGCGCAGGTCGCGTCGCGCGGGTCGGGCCCGGCGATCACCTGGAGACCGAGCGCGGCATCCCGGACGTTCCGGGTCAAGGGGCCGATCTGGTCGGTCGACGACGCGAAGGTGACCAGGCCGTAGCGCGACACACGTCCATAGCTCGGCTTGAGGCCCACGACGCCGGAGAGAGCCGCGGGCTGGCGCACCGAGCCGCCGGTATCCGACCCGAAGCTCAGCGGCACGCTTCCCGCCGCCACCGCCGCCGCCGGTCCGCCGCTCGATCCTCCCGGTACCTTGGAGAGGTCCCACGGATTCCGGGTCGTCTGATAGGCCGAGCTCTCGCACGACGAGCCCATCGCGAACTCGTCCATGTTGCACCGGCCGAGGATCACCGCGCCGGCACCGAGCAGCCGCTCGACAGCCGTAGCCGTGTAGGGAGCCACATAGCCTTCGAGGATCCGGGACGCGCAGGTGAGCCGGTGGCCCGTGACGCTCAGGTTGTCCTTCAGGGCCACCGGCACACCGGCGAGCGGACCGGGGTCCTCCCCCGCAGCGATCCGCCGGTCGATCTCGGCGGCCCTGTCCCGGGCCTCGTCCGCGAAGACCTCCAGATAGGCGGCGATGAGAGGCTCGACCTCCGCCGTACGGGCGAGAGCCGCGTCGGTCACCTCGGCGGCCGAGACCTCGCGGGAGCGCACCCGGCGCGCCACCTCCTCGACGGAGAGCTCCCACAGCTCAGGCGGTCTATCGGGAGATGCTTCACGCATCTTCGCCGCCTCCCTTCACCTCGGGAACGACCAGGAACTCGCCGAGAGCCGACGCCGGCGCGTTGGCCAGGAAGAGCTCGCGCGGCAGGCACGGACGCGTCCGGTCCTCGGCCTCCCGCACGGGAAGCGCCGCCGCGGCCTCGCCCTCGCCGGTCTCGAACCGCTGGAGCTGGTCGATGTAGTCGACGATGTGTCCGAGCTGCTCGGTGAACACCCCTTCTTCTTCAGGAGAGAAACGAAGCCGGGCGAGGGAGGCGATCTTCCTTACTTCTTCGAGGGTTAGTGCCATAGCCTTCAAGTGGAAGTTTAGCCGCCACGGGAGCCGGTGGCAATGGGTTGCGCGAAAGACGACCGGATCGAGATCGTCAGCCCGGGAGGTCTGCCGGTCGGTCTGGCGGCCTCCGAGCTCGGGTCACGCAGCGTCCGGCGCAATGCGCTGATCGCTGATCTCCTGCACCGGATTGCCTTCATCGAGAAGGCCGGCACGGGCATCCGCCGCATGCGAGAGGAGGCTCAAAAGCACGGCAGCCCGGAGCCGGCCTTTGAAGCGGACGGCTTTTTCACGGCCATTTTTCAGCCCCTGAGCACTCGGCCCCTGGATACAGATGGGGACGTCACAGATCAAGTCACAGGTCAAGTCACAGGTGAGGTCTTACGGCTCATCCAGCTCCTGGCGCAAGGCCCGATGACCCGTTCCGAAGCGCAAGCGCTGCTCGGGCTCACCAGCCTCGCCAACTTCCGGAACCGCTATCTACAACCCGGTTTGGATGCAGGTCTTGTCGAGATGACCCTCTCCGAAAAGACCCGTAGCCCCAAACAGCGCTACCTCCTTACACCACTCGGACGGCAGGCTCTGGGCACACGGCTCTCGGAGCCCACATTGGAATCCCCAGGTCAAGCTACAGGTCAAGCTACAGGTCAAGCTACAGGTCAAGTCACAGATGAAGTCCTGAAGCTCCTCCAGTTGTTGGCACAGGGCCCAATGACACGGTCGGAGGCGCAGACCTTGCTCGGGCTCACCAGCCTCGCCAACTTCAGAGATCGCTACTTGCAGCCTGGTCTCGATGCGGGGCTCATCGAAATGACCATTCCCGACAAGCCCAGCAGCTCGAAGCAGCGCTACCGTCTCACTCCGCTCGGGCACCGGGCTCTGGCGGCCGATAAAAAGCGATGAGCCGGAGCAAGTGAGACTCCGGCTCATTCCGAGATCAGCAGAGCTGGGTGGCCAGCTCTTCAGCAGTTGCACATAAAGCCGTTGGCGTCGGCCACACCGCCCGAAACATCCTCGAGAGATTTGTCGTCGATCTCTTCGACCTCGACGTCCTTCAGCTGCTTGGTGATCTCTTCCTTCTCGTGCTCGCTCATGATTGCTCCTTTGGCATGCATGGGTTGATGATAACGGGGCGAAGATCCTCTCCACCCCACGTTCTATGCCGAGGAAGGCGCGGAGGCTCCCGATGCAACTCCGTCCAGGACCAGGCGCCGCCGGTTTCCGTCCGAGCTCTGCACAGCGTCCAACAGGTCCTTCTTGCCGGTGAACCGCAAGGGAGAGCATGGTGATTCGCCGCGGTCGATCCGGACGAGAGGACAATAGACTCCCTGGCAGGCAGGCAGGATGACGCACTTCTTGCACTTGGTGTCGCTCTCGAAGGCGGGCTCGGTCCACATCGCGAACTTGTCCTGGTCGATGACGAACTCACCCTCCTCCGTCAACCGGCCGACCACATTGCGGTCGTTCTTGTCGAGGTCGAGCGTGCACTTCATCAGCTTGCCGGTCGCGCCGACGATGAAGTTGTAGGGGCGGGCGGCATAGCAGACCTGGGAGCCGTTGCCTCCGAGGCTGGTGATGTCGTCGCTCAAGGCCAGCCCGCGCAGGCGGGCCTGCCGTCTCATCTCACGCTCCAGCTCGGCGGCGTCATCGGTGCAGACGTCCAGGTTCGCGTCGTTCGGACCTCCCCACTGTCCCACCGGGCGGAAGCGGACCCGGAAGCGGGAATCGCGATCGAACTCGCGCTCGACCATGTCGAGGAAGTCTTTGCATTGATGATGGTTCTGCCGGTCGAAGTTGAAGCGGACGGTGACGACGAAGTGGTCCTTGCGGCGGGACATGGCCCGCAGGTTCTCCATGATCGTCTCGAACGTCCCCTCGCCGTCCCGGGTCGGACGGCAGCGGTCGTGCTCCTCCGGGGTTCCGTCGATCGTGATCTGGAACTTCTTGACCTTCCAGGCCAGGAGCTTCTCCGCGACATCCGGCGTCAGCAGGTAGCCGTTGGTCGTCATCTGGCTCGTGAACGCGAGGGAGTGCTTCGCCGCGACGTCGACGAGGAAGGGTCCGAGGTCCTCGATCGCCTGGAAGCCATAGAGGGGCTCGCCGCCGAACCAGTTGACCGCGATCTCGCGCAGGGTGCTCAGGCGCTTCTCGATGAGCCGCTTGATGCCGGTGCGCACCCAGGGCTTCATCGTGCCGCGGGCGAAGTCCTCATAGCAGTATGTACAGCGGAGATTGCAGTCCTCCGAAGCGAGGAGGATCAACTGCAGAAGATCGTTCCGGTAGTGTTCCTGGCCGAACCCGAGCTGGATCCGCCGGTACTCGTCGGTCCCCTGCTTGACCAGGTAGCCACGCTTGAAGAGATATTGAACGATGCCTTCTTGTTGCGCCGAAAATCCCTTCCGGCTGAGCAAGGCCTCGATCTTCGTCCGCTGCGCCGCGCCGAAGATGCTCATCGTTCCCGTAAAACTGTTCCAGATGACGAGACGCCCGTCGTCCGTCACCGCGCGGATGTTGTAGCGGGACGGAATCCATCGCTGCTTCTGGTCATCTTCAGAGGGCTCCGGCTCCGAACAGGGCTCGGGCTCCACGTCGTGGGGGGACTGCTGGAGGATCTTGAAACGGTCGCTCAAGCCGAGAATCATGGCGGATCTCCATTGCGTGGCGACTGCAACCTAACTACCGACAGGACGTGGAGTGACATTGTAGGTCGCTTCGACGAATTGTCAAGCGTCTTTTTGTGATCCTTCCGGAGGCGACTTCTTTCCTGCCAGCGACTTCAGAATCGGCCACATTTCCTTGTACGAGCAGACGGACGTCTTCTGGATCTTGCCGGTGGCGGCCGAATAGCTGGCGCCCGCCGGCAGGATCGAGGCTCCGTCGGCCTTGAGCTGCTCGAGGTTGCGGAGCACCGCTGGATGCTCCCACATCTCCGCCGACATGGAGGGAGCGAAGGCGGCCGGACCTCTGTGGCAGAGGTAGCAGTGGGCGAGCAGCGTCTCGCCCGAGCCGGTGGCGCACCGGGACAGCGTCGTCGCGCTCGCCGGCGCGATGAGGTACACGTCGACGTCCTTGACCAGCTCGGGGGGTGAATACGTCGGACGCCCGTCGGTCCACGGGTCGACGTACACCGGCCGCCGGAGCAGCGCCTCCAGGGCCTGGGGATTGACGAAACGGGCCGCCGTCGGCGTCATGATGATCCGGATCTCCTCGACCTCCTTCTCGGCCTGCAGGTTGACCAGATAGGGAGGGATTCCCAGAACCCCGATGGAGCCGCTGATGCCGACAAGGATCTTCATGGATCAAACCCCGGGACGGGAAGAGGTCTCGGGCGGCGAGGCAGGAGCGCCGAATCCCGCCGCCTGGAGATGGGGTTGCGCGCGTGTCTCCACCTCCGCCAGACCCAGGAGAGCCTGCAACGGACGGGGGACGCCGGACCATTTCGGAACGTCGAGCAGAATCCGGTCGTGGAGGCCCAGGGCGGCCTGGCTGTCCAGGCTCCGGCAGACGGCCAGGAGGTCGATCATCGTGGAATACCAGATCGTCTGGATGTCTCCGCGGCCGGCCGGCAGGAAGTCCAGGAGGAGCTCCAGATAGCGGTCCCAGTGCTCCCGGTGGAACGCCTGCCGGGCCAGGAACCAGAGCCGGAGCTGCTCGTGCAGCACTCCGGCCTCCTCGAAATACCAGGCGACGGCGGAATGCGCCAGGAACTCGGATTCGAGGTCGGCGCTGTGGAGAGAGACAAACGCGAGGGCGACGTCATTGGCGACCTGTCCGATGAGAGCGCGGCGGATCGGCCGCGGTGTCCTGACGAGGATCTTCTCGCTCTGCCAGGAATGATGGACGGGGAGGCTCGTGAGAAAGCCCTCGGTGTAGGCGAGGATCCGCCCCGCGAGATCGAGCGCCCGTCGCGGCTCGCCCGCTTTCAGATCGATGCGCATCAGGTTCTGCGCCGACTGGATCCGGTGCAGCTCGAGCAGGTTGAAGTCCGCGTCGGCCTCCAGCTGCAGGTCGGCCTCCATGGAGCGGAGCACCCGATCCCGCGCGCGGTCGAAGGACCCTTGTTTGTAGTCGAGGTAGGCGTGGGCCGACTCCAGAAAGGTGATCGCGAGAAGCAGACCCTGCGGCGAAAGCTCCACGCGCTCCAACTCCGCCCACCCCTCGCGGAACACGGCACAGGCTTCTTCCAGACGGCTTTCACGGCTCAGGCGGACTCCCTGGAAGCCCAGGCGCCAGATCTTCGCAACCGGAACGCGCTCGAGAACCGGCACCTTGAGCCAGAAGAGCTGCCGGAAGAGGACGTCGAAAGGGCGCGCGCGGGATTCCCACAAGCCCGGCGGGCGAAGAAGCAGACCCTTGCGATAGGCCTTGAACAGCCTTTCAGCCAATGCCGCATCCACCTGATCCAACCCTTCCTGTACGTGTCGCGAGGTTCCCAGGTGGCCGAAACTCTAGTTCCTTTGCGCAGCCCGGTCAACCGGCCGGCGAGCTTCGAAGGAGAGCGGGCCCTTCGCTTACTGGCTGCGCCGGCGCGTTCGGCCCAGTACGGCAACCGCTACCAGTGCGACAACAAACGCTGGCGTCCCGGTCACCGCCGGGAACACGACGAGCGCCAAGGGCGCAAGCGGGCTCTGGTGGCTCGGAGCACCCCAGCGGGCATGAACGTTCACCCAAACAGCAAGAGCGAAGGCCCCCAAGGCGACCGCCATCGAGACGTGCAATGCTGCCCGAAGTGGCGAGTTACGCAGCCGAAAATGCTCGTACGCCAGGTGAACCGCGAACGCCGCGGCGCTGACCAACCACGCGGCGAGCCGCCAAGTGATCCGTACTTCGTTGGATGCAGAGGGATTGGCGAGTGCCGCGAATGTGATGCCCATAGCTACCGCTCCTCTCATTCACCCCAATCTTAACGGCCAGGCGAGGCTATGGGAGGAATCCAGTCTTGTCGACGACGCCCGGGAGGGTGTCCGAGTCTGTAGCCAAAGCTGGCAGGAGGTAGTACTGGATGTCGCCGGTGCTGACCTGCTGGATCCACACCTCGGTCTTGGTGGTGTTGAACTTCACGATGTTGGGCCAGAGATAGCCATTCGTCTTTGGACCGACGATACGAACGAACACCTCCGCCCGGGTCGGAATCGCGCCGGCGACGCAAACCGTCTCCGGCACACAGTCGGCGACGCTGGTCCCTAAGCGCGCGTCACTGATGCGCACCCAGAAGCGGAAATTCGGATACTGGGAGGAGGTCAACGGCGCAGCATTCGGAGGATCAGGATCTGAGACCTGGGGCGGCGCAAACTGCGCACGAATACCAAGGGAATGCAATTGCGGCCAGTCTTGAGTCGACGCATGCCAAGCGTTCCCATCGTTAGTGCTGCTGAACATGGCCGCGACCGGAGTGGTAGACGATGTGTCACCGCACACAAAGAAGTCCTGATTGTCGAGGTGATTCCACTTGATCCCAACGTAGATGCCGCCCGATAGAACGACGGCATTCATCGGCACGCAGGAGATGCCAATGAACGTGGCAGTACCGGCAAGCAAGGTGCCGGTGTCCGTGGTTACGGAGCCAAGAAGCGCGCCGGGGATGGCGCCGTCAGCGTAGGCGACTACAGTGAAGGGCAGATGCCCGCCGCCAGAGCCACCAACTCTCCAGCAAATGCAGGCCTTCGTTAGCTGCGCCGGGTATGCGGAAGGGATTAAGCGTTGCACCATGGTGTCCGGAGTGCCGAGGAAGATGTTCGGAACTCCGAAGCCATCTTCGAAGCTCCCATCGTCAGCTGCCGAGCCGCCCGCACACATGTCGCCCGTTGGGGTGACAGCAGTCGTTGCCTGGGGGCTCCCCAAAGACTGCCATTCTCCCGCAGCTCTAACAACGGCCGGGAAGAGAAGTATAAAAAGAACCGACCCTGCGGCCTGAAATCGGGCAATGCTCGATTGACGACTCATGCGTCTTCTCCCTTATTAAAGGTCAGCCGGTATCGCGGCGCTCTCACCCCAACAGTAGGAGCGTGGCTCGCAAGGCCTCTTCGCGGCTGATGCTGCCGTTGCTTGCAAACCACTATCGATCATTATTTGAGAGTGTGCCCACAAAGGGCAATGCACGTGCCCCCAAGCACAGTCTTTACAAACGAAGTGACCTTTCGAGCATGTCTTCCCTCCGTAGACGTCTTTGTGATGACCGCATTTGTCGCAGATCCTTTGTGACATTAGAATCTCCCTGGTTATACCTTCCGTTGTTGCACCCCTGTCAGTAATCGGGGGTTGGGGAAATCTCAGGCGGATCTACCTGCAGTTCAGCCGCCAGTATATCGTTGCCAAAATCGAGCAAGAGTTTGAGGCAGAACTGAGAAAGTCCTACAGTTTCAATGACCCCGGCGCGGCTGGACCAAGCATAATTGCCACTGTCCATTCGAACTAGTCGGAATTCCTCATGTCGCTCCTGGTCATTACGGCCGACCACCCTTAATCGAAGCTGGCCTACCCCTGAGGAAGTCATATGGCATTTTGTTAAGGGCACTTGATTGCTGGCTTCGCTCAGCTGGATAGTGTAACTACTCCTATCCAATACAATTTTGTGGTTTGGATGGAGGAATCTGGCCGAATTACCTATATCACGCTCTAGCCGGGCGAGCAAGGAAGCCCACTCTTGCTCGTAGGCACGTTTCTGGAGTTCCGGGCTTTTTTCGAACTCCAGCCTCCACGCGGAAACCGCCAACCGATGCGCAGAATCTCGTAAGTCCATGATCAGCCCCCCCAGCTGGGCTTGTCAATGTTGGCTTTCATCCCGGCGCACAACGCCAATGCCGTTCAGCGGCGACGTAGTCGTCCGCTGGAACGGTGGGGTTGGCCGGCTCCTTCTCGCGTTTTCGCTTCCGCGGCCACTAGTTCCGCCAGTCTAGGTAAATGAGGTGATCGTCGAGTTGGTCGACATTCCCTGCGCGTACGAGGGCCTCTGGGTAGTCACCCCGTTGCTCAGCCCTGTAGCGCATCGCGCCACGGGCCCTGTCAAGCTCCGGCGCACCATCCGGTCTGTAGCGGATGTACCAAGTAAATCGCTCGCTCACTCCGGGCTCTACCCCGATCCAGAAGGACGGGTCTTCAAGGAGAGCGGCAACCGGTGGAGCAGAGCACGAGAAGTCGTTGGAGTAGCCAAAGTACAAACCAACTCCAACACCGCTCAAGAACGAGACGACGCCCGCGACGACCCTACGAGCCGCCCCTTCGCCAGTCTTGGCCTGCCTTACATAGCGAAGATAGGGAGGGAGCGACGTTCGCAAATGATAGCCCTGCAGGCCTCCGACTGCGAAGTCGAGGGCATCGAAGAAGGCGATCCGGTTTAGCGGAAGGCGGTGAAGAGCTGCGCGGTTGAAGCGACCTGCAGCTGACTTGGTAAGAGTCTGGCTGGCCAAATCGAATTTGTAGAGAGTGACGCCGCAGGGGTAGATAATCGAATCTGGGAAGGGGCTAATCCGGGCCAACCGCCCCTGAGAGTCGCGGAAGCCTCTATAGTCAATGTGCGTTGCAGTGGCTTCGTCGTTGTTGGGTGAGATGCCGGGATACTTCTTAACATCGACCTCTGAGTGTGGCCGTGCTGCCAGAGCGATGTAGTCTCTAACGGCTAGCTGAGCTTCAGGGGAGCTGTCGTAGACAGGCGACAGAGCCCGGCCCGCATAATGGCCGACCACAATACCCAAGACAAAAAGAGAACCAAGAGTGAGAAGAGTTGCTCTTCGTCGCTTGGTGGGGCTTGGTGGCTTGGCTTTGTCAGTCATGGGTTTTTCTCGGCGCCGGGCGGCTTCGGTAGGTTCCGGCCTTCCCTCTGCCGGCCAACGGCCTATCTGACCGTCGTCGTATAATCCCCCAACCTTATACGTCAACTCAGTGGTTCCGACATCCTCGCCTCACCTCTACCCTCTGACCTCGTCGGATAACAACCCCAGCCTGGGTTCGGTCCGGCTGGTTGGAAGTCGATGTTCTGGCGTGTAAGCGTCCCAGGACGCGGAGCCCGATTGGCTCGATGTCCTTTTGTCGCAGCCGGTTGCCTTGAGACTAATTGACTTGCGCAGGTACGTCAATGATATCGCCAGGAGCGTATAAGCGCCGTTCCCCGCAGGCGTGCTTGGGGACAGCCGCCGGACCGGCACGTTGTCGGTAAGCAACAATGCAACAATGCTGTTTGGTTAGCTCTCGCTGGGAGCGCCGGCATCCTTGCCGGCCCCATCAGCGCCCATGGCCGGACCGCCCTGGTCGCGGAGAGCGTGGGCCGGCAAGGATGCCGGCGCTCCCAGCGGGCGCAAGACCCGACTTCCGACTTCCGGCGCAAAGCGAACGGTATTGCGGTAAGCACCCACCTTGGCTCTGCCTCCCCCGAAACCCCATTTGACCTCCCGCCCTTCCAAGAAGGCCGGGCCTTCGGCCCACTGTCTTGATGATGCCGGCGGGACGCCGGCGGTCCCAGGGGGGCGTGTGCGCCGGTTGATCGGCATCGAAAGGGGCGCTCGGTGCTACGGAGTCCGCGTGTACAGGGCCTCGTGGAACGACCGGCCTTCGCGGGCGAGGTGGATCTTTCCGGCCTGGGCCATGCGGCGGAGCTTGGCGGCTACGGCGCGGGAGTCGACTTTGCGGCCGAGGCGGGCTCCGTAGCGCTCCTCGATCTCCCGGGTCAGGGACTTGGCGCCGAAGCGCTCGAGCGGGCCCTTGCCGCCGACCAGGCGGGCGACCAGCTTGCTCAGCACCGCCCCCTTGCCGGCCGGGATCGAGTCGTCGACGGCCTTCTCCTCCCGCGGACGCGCCACCAGCTCGCTGGCGGCGTCGGCCGCGGCCAGGAAGGCCTCGAAGCGCTCGCGCGCTGTCTGCAGCTCGGCGGCATGGCGCGCCCTCTGCTGCTGGTGGAACGCCTCCTGCTCCGCATGGAAGGCCTCCCGGCCACGGTGGTGCTCGATCCTCCCTTGGAGCTCGGTGAGGATGCGAGCGAAAGAAAGATCTCGGCTCATCTGAGGGTCTCCTTGGCACAATCAGGACCACAGATCCAGTGGTCCCGCGGTCGAATGTCACGGGAGAGGAGTCACACGTGACATTCTACTCTATCTCTTCAGCTCCCCTTACTGCACTCCTCTTCGAGAAGGATACTTTTGTGACGGCCCTTGGTTCCCTCGAAGGCTGACCTCTCTGGACGGGCTTCTCCGCTGGAAGGGACGCAACATTCACCGAGTTCGTCGTTCGCTCTCTCCGGTGCAATGTGACGTCTTCTTCCCGGAAGCTTGCAGGGAGAAGAGTGGATGTCGCGTCACGACCCTTTCATGCGACGAAAGATCAGCGAAACCCGGGATTCCCGGCCTCGAATGTGGCATCAGACCTCTTGGATGCCACATTGTAGACCTCCTTTGCGCCGATCCCTGATGTACTCGTAACGAATACACCCTTACTCTTGACGATCTATCTCATTGTCGTCACATTCCCCGTCACCTTTGGAGCAAGTCACACAGCGTTGGCTCCGGAGCCGCATCGCGCGGAGTCCTCACCCCCGACCCCTCTCCCGGCGGGGGAGTGGGTGGGAGATGGGAGAGGGGTCGGGGGTGAGGACTCAACGCGTCGAGATCTCAGATGGGGAACGGGAGGCGGGGAGTCCCGACGGTGCGGTTCATGACAAGATGGCGGCGCTCACCGACCGTGGGAGGTGTGTCTGATGCCGCGTTCCGCCTGGATTTTGCCCGTCCTCGCCCTGAGCCTGACCGCCGGTGTGCTGATCTCCGTGGGAGTCGCCGCCGAGACGCCGGCGCAACCCGAGCCTCCGCATCGCCTCGCGGTCCGGGCCGGCCGTCTGATCGACGGCACGGGCGCGGCGCCGGTGCGCGACGCAGTGATCCTCATCGAAGGCGACCGCATCACGGCGGTCGGTCCAGGACTCTCCATCCCTCCGGGCACCGAGGTCATCGACCTGTCCCATTCCACCGTTCTCCCCGGCCTGATCGACTGCCATACCCACATCACCAGCCAGTCCGGGAACTACTACGACGACCTGTTCCGCCGCAGCCCGATCGACGCCGCGGTCGTGGCTCACGTCTACGCCCGCCGCACTCTCGAGGCAGGGTTCACCACTGTGCGGGATGTCGGGGCGAGCGAGTTCATCGACGTGGCCCTGCGCAACGCCATCAACCGCGGCGACGTGGTGGGGCCGCGCATGCAGGTGGCGACGCTCACGGTGGGGGCGACCGGCGGTCACAACGACCTCAGCGGGTTTTCTCCTTATCTGAAATTCGACCGCTTCTCGGGCGTGGCCGACGGCGTCGACGAGATCCGCAAGCTCATCCGCTTCGAGGTGAAGAACGGCGCCGACTGGATCAAGGTGATGGCGACCGCGGGCGTGCTGTCCGAGGAGGAGTCGGTCGGCGCGCCGCAGTACTCGCAGGAGGAGATGGACGCCGTCGTCCAGGAAGCCACCATGTGGGGGAAGAAGGTGGCGGCCCATGCCCACGGCGCCGAGGGGATCAAGCGCGCCGCCCGCGCGGGCGTCGCCTCGATCGAGCACGGCGGCATGATCGACGAGGAGGGCGTCCGGCTCCTGAAGGAGCGCGGCATCTATCTCGTCCCGGACATCTATACCGACGAGTACATCCTGGCCGAGGCCGACACGCTCGGGCTGCCTGCGAGGCTGGTGGAGAAAGAGAAGGAGCTGCGCAAGCACCAGCTCACCAACTGGAAGCGCGCCATCGCCGCCAGCGTCAAGCTCGCCTTCGGCACCGACGCCGGGGTCTACCCGCACGGCCAGAACGCCCGGCAGTTCCACTCCCTCCTCGCTCTCGGCCTGACCCCCATGCAGGTGATCCGGATGGCGACCGGGAACGCCGCCGACCTCCTCGGCTGGAGCGACCGTGTCGGCACCGTCGCCCCCGGCCGCTTCGCCGACCTCATCGCGGTGGACGGCGACCCTCTGGCGGACGTCACGGAGCTCGAGCGGGTGCGGTTCGTGATGAAGGGAGGGGTGGTGGTGAAGGCCGAGAAGGGAGCTCACGGATGAATGCCATCGGCCTGCGCACCTCGCTGCCCATCGACGATCCCGAGAGCCTGTTCGAGTTCGAGACGGCGGCTCCCACGCCGGGGCCGCGGGACCTCCTCGTGCGCGTGCGTGCCGTGTCGGTGAACCCGGTAGATTGGAAACAGCGCCAGCGCGTGGCCCAGGGAGTCACGCTGCCGGAGCCGCGCATCCTCGGCTATGACGCTTCCGGCGTGGTGGAGGCGGTGGGACCGGAGGTGAGCCTGTTCCGGCCGGATGACGAGGTGTTCTACGCCGGGAGCATCCAGCGCCAGGGGACGAACGCCGAGCTCCATCTGGTCGACGAGCGCATCGTGGGCAAGAAGCCCGCGACGTTGAATGATGCGGAGGCGGCGGCGCTGCCTCTGACCTCGCTCACGGCGTGGGAGGCGATCTTCGACCGGCTGCGGATCCCGGAGGGCGGCGGCGGCGGCAAGTCGCTGCTGATCGTCGGCGGCGCCGGCGGGGTGGGCTCGATCGCGATCCAGATCGCCCGTCAGCTCACCCGGCTGGAGATCATCGCCACGGCGTCACGGGACGAGTCGGCCCGCTGGTGCCGCGACCTGGGGGCGGATGCGATCGCCGATCACCGCGATCTCGTGACCTCGGTGCGCGGACTGGGCCGGCAGCACGTCGACTTCATCCTCTGCACGAACGACTTCGAGGGTCACTGGCGCTCTCTGTGCGAGCTGATCGGGCCGCAGGGATCGATCTGCTCGATCCTCGGCGCCAAGCAGCTCGACCCGGGGCCTCTGATGGGCAAGAGCGTCACGCTGGCCTGGGAGCTCATGTTCACCCGCTCCAGCTTCGCGACGGAGGACATGGGCGAGCAGCACCGCATCCTCGACCGGGTGGCCGAGCTGGTGGACGCCGGCCGGATCCGCACCACGCTCCGCGAAACCCTCGCGGGCTTCACGGCCGCCAGTCACAGGCAGGCGCACCGCGTGGTGGAATCCGGCGGCATGATCGGCAAGCTGGCGATCACCTATTCCTGACGCAGCCCTGCCCTACTCGGGTCTCCTGCCTCGCTGCCCTCTCACCTTGGGGAGTGAGTGGAGCCGGCGGTAGCTTCCTGGCTCCTGGGTGTCGTTCGATTCCCTGGTCAGCGGAGGCAGGGGCACACCCACCTTCTGCGGAGCCGCGGGCGTGGGAGCCGTCGAAGCCGTGGGAGCCGTGGGAGCCGGAGCTTCCGGACGTTTTGTCTCCTCCGGGGCCGCCGCCGCAGGAGCAGGAGCCGGTGCGGCGCTCCTGGGCTCGCTAGCCAGCTGTTCCAGGCTGTCGGCAATGCGTCCGAGAAAGACCCGGATCGCGGCGAGCTCCCGCTCCATGCCACTCGTGTCCGTCGCAGTCTGGCGCGGGGCCGGAGCTGGTTGGGGGGCCGGAGGGCGAACGGGTGCGGGAGCCTCGATGGGCGCGGGTGCCGGCAAAGGCCGGAGGAGCACCGAAGCGCTCTTCGGCTTGCGGCCGGGCTTGCTCTCTTTCCGCAGCCGTTGAAAAACCTTGACCGCCGCTCGCGGGTAGCGGGTGTTGCGTCCGTCCCCTTCCGAGGGGATCTCGTCGGGGTACTTCAGCGTGTAGTTGCGGAGCGTCGCATATGAAATTCCCGTTTCATCGGCAATGTCCGCCAGGGACAACAGCTCTCTTGGTCTCGCCATACTCTTTTCATCCTTGAGAACACACGTGCAAATAAGGTCCTGCGTCGACGCCAGTCTCGAACCGAGAACCGCAGTGTACACCCGCAGCCGCCGTCCGCGGTGCTCGGCGGGAGTTTTTTTGCCTCTGGCGCAAGAGTTTTCGCAGGTTTCCGATCAATGAGGTTGGCGAGTGACCGCCCGTGCTATAAGACGGGCGCCATGCGACTGACCGACCTGTTCAAGAAGCGCGCCGCCCCTCCTCCCGGCCCGCTGACCGGCCAGGGACTTCTCGCGAGCGACCTGTGGATCGACCAGCCCGATGCGCACGAGCGGATCGAGAGGATGCGGAAGAAGGGCGAGATCAGCTCCGAGGAGGCCGAGCGGCTCGCCCGGATCGTGGACCAGGGATACCTCAGCTTCCCCCTGGGGCTCCCGCACCGGATCTTCGACGAGATCGAGGAGACGGTGGACCGTATCTGGCGGGAGAAGCCCGCGGACCTCGCCTGGGCCTCCAAGGGACCGCTCCGCTCCTTCGCCGAGGCCGACGAGGCGCGCGACCGGAAGCCCTCCTACCGCATCGCCGACTTCCACTCCCACTGCGCGGCGGCGCTCGACCTCTATCTCGATCCGCAGGTCTTCCGCTATGTCGAGCTGATCCTCGGCCAGCCGGCGATCGCCACCCAGTCGCTCTATTTCGAGTACGGCAGCCAGCAGCCGCTGCACCGCGATCCGGTCTTCGTCCAGACCCAGCCGCCCAGCCACCTCTTCGCCGCGTGGATCGCGCTGGAGGACGTGGGCCCGCGCTGCGGCCCGCTGGTCTACGTGCCCGGCTCCCACCGGCTGCCCTACTACCAGTTCGAGCCGGGCGAGTGGCGCCTGGACAACGTCCGCTTGAGCGGGCGGGAGACCGAGGCCATGCTGGAGATGGCCGAGTTCGACCGCCGCCAGGTCGAAGCGCACGACCTCGAGCCCGAGGTCTTCACCTGCAAGCGGGGGGACGCGCTCATCTGGCACGCCTCGCTCCTGCACGGCGGCGCGGTGGTCGAGGACCCGTCCCAGACCCGGAAGAGCTTCGTCGTCCACTTCTCGACCCGCGCCAACTACAAGACCCGCCTGCAGCGGATCGTCGAGACCGTTTCCACGGAGGACGGCGGGCGGGTGGAGCGCACCCGCATCCTGGAGACCGGGCAGGTCTTCACCCGCGACGGCCGCCAGGGCTTCGACAACCCCCTGCGCGACCCGCTCCAGGGATATCAGCCGACCTGAGCAGGGGTGAGGGTTCCCCGGGCCACCAGGACCGCGCTCAAGGTGCCGGCGGCGGCGGGCCGGTCGGCGGCGACCTCGTCGAAGCGGAAGTCCTCCGCGCGCAGGCGGGAGGGAGACGGGTCGGCAAGGTCGAGACGGGCGCCGTCCGGTGGGAAGGCGCCGTAGACCCGGACCTCCCGGAAGCGGCGGCGGAAGAGCGACTCCCAGTTCCAGAGATAGAGGCTCAGGCGGGAGAGCCCGGTCGCCCGGTGCTGCTCCATGATGCGCTCGTCCAGGATCGGCGGTACGGAGGCGAGAAAGACTCCGTCCGCATCGAGATGGCGCGCCGCCCAGTCGAGCACCGATGCGGGGTTCTCGACGTGCGGCAGGAGGTCGACCGCCACGATCAGGCCGAAGGTCCCGAGGTCCGCCGGCGGAGCATCGGCCGCGCCCTGGACGAACCGGACGCCCGAGAAGCGTTTCCGCGCATAGGCGAGGCTCCGCTCGTTGCGGTCGAGCCCGACGATCCCGGCGGCCCCGGCCGCGGCGAGGCGTTCAGCGCCGTACCCGGTTCCGCACCCGAGAACGAGGACCCGCCGTCCCGCGGCGAAGCGGGCGGCGAAGACATAGATGGCGGAGAGCGCCTGATAGAGGTCGTTCCGGACCTCCGGCGACAGACCTCCGCGCGGAGGCAGCCCTGCGCGCCAGCGCCGGAATGCGTTCCGGGCCTTGTGGAGGACCTGGGCCATGCCCTAGCGCACGGCCACCGGCCGGGCGAGCACCTCGCCGCGGCGGCCGCGCAGCTTGACCGTGACCCTCCCCGGCTCGATGCCGCCCGAGGCGTCGCGGTCGAAGGTGAGGACGTACCAGCCGGAGATGGCGCGCGCGATCCGGTGGGTCGCCACGGAGGGCAGGCGGAAGGTGCTCTCGTAGGCGCCGCCGGTGGCCTCGGCCACGCTCTGCAGGCCGACTTCGAGCGAGTGGTAGTCGGCGCTCGTCACGTCGAGGACGAAGACGGAGACGCGCGCCTTGGACAGGGCCTTCACCGCGGGCTCGTAGTCAGGCGTCATCGTGGTGCCGAAGCTGCCGAAGCGGCCCAGGCCCCAGCCGAGATAGATCATCGTCTTCTCGCCCGGAAGACCGGCGAGCGCCCTGGCGGTCATCTCGAGAGCCCGCTCGGGCGAGGCAACGCGGCGGGCCTCGGCGAAGTCGAAGCGCGAGGCGAGCGAAGGCGGCCCGCTCGGCGCGACCGAGGCTTCCGGGCTGTAGATCATCGCCCGGTCCACCGCGTCATGGACCGCCTCGCGGTCGTCCGTGAAGTCCAGCCACAGCTTCAGGTGGGAGTCGTAGGAGACGACGGCCACCCGGTCGGACGGCGAGAGGCTCGCCAGGAGCTCGCGGGTGTAGGGGCGGATCCGCATCTGCCCGGAGATCCGCGTCGGATTGAGATCGGCCTGGACGAAGAAGACGACCAGCTTGCCCGGCTCCCGGGCCTGCGGGACGGGCGCTGCGCCCTCTTCCGCCGGGAGGCGCAGAAGAGGCTCGGCCCAGGGCTCGTCGACGGTCCCGGAGGAGACCCAGTCCACGGCGACCACCGGGATTTCCTTGCCGTGGACCAGCACGCGGAAATCCTTCGGGGTCAGTCCGAGGACCGGCTGCCCGGAGCCGTCCACGACCCGGACGACGATGGTGTCGAGGGCGACGGTGATGGTATCGTCGAACGCTTCCTGCGGAGGGTCTTCGCGTACTCCCGCGGCTCCCCGGGGCGCGAGGAGGAGACCAGCCAGCAGGAGGGCGGGCGCTCCGCGAAGCATGCGGCAAGCATAACCCTTTTCGGAGAGGAAACCGGAGAGAAAATCGCCCGGACCGTCACGACCACCGCAACGGTCCGAGCCAGACCGAGCTCCACAAAGGAGCCCGAACTTGAGGGGAGTGCTGACCAAATCCTTGCTAGGGAGTAATCTACGCAGGCGGACCTGAGGAAACAAGACAAGGAGTCCTATCGATGCGATCGGAATCTCCTATGGATGGGCTCGACAGCCTGTCGATCCGGGACCTGCGGGCGGTGGTCACGCTCGCCGAACGGCTGCACTTCGGGAAGGCGGCGGAGGATCTGTGCGTCGCCCAGCCTTCGCTCTCGGCCGCGGTGAAGAAGGTCGAGGAGGTGATGGGGGAGCGGCTGTTCGAGCGGACCTCCCGGCACGTGGCGCTGACCCCGGCCGGGCAGCGGGTGGTGCAGCGCATCCGCCTGGTGCTCGAGGAGCTGGCGGAGACCGCGCGGCCGGGCGCGCGCAAAGAGCTCCTGGCGGGCCGCTTCCGGCTCGGGCTGGTCCCCACGATCGGGCCCTACTACGCGCCGCGGTTCCTGGCCGCGCTGCGGGAGCGCTATCCGAGGCTCGAGCTGGTGCTGACCGAGGCGCTCACCGAATCCCTGCTCCAGATGCTGCGCCAGCGCTCGGTGGACGCGGCCATCGTCTGTCTGCCCACGGGGGAACGGGGGCTCACCGAGACGCCCCTGCTGCGGGAGCGCTTCCTGCTGGCGGTCCCCTCCCACCACCCGCTCGCCGCGACGTCCGAGGTCAGCCCGGGGCAGCTGGATTCGCGGGAGATCCTCCTCATGGAACAGGGCCACTGCCTGCGCGAGCAGACCCTGGAGGCCTGCGGCGCGACGCCCGATTCTGCGATGAGCCCGGCCCAGGCGGCGAGCGTCGAGACGCTGCGGCATCTGGTCGCGGCCGGCAACGGCTGCGCCCTGATCCCCGAGATGGCGGTCGCGACCGGCATGGACTGCGCCGGGCTCGTGCGCTATCTCCCATTCCGCGAGCCGGCGCCCGGCCGCACCATCGGCCTGGTCTTCCACGAGCGCTGTCCGCGGCTCGACGATGCCGCGGAGCTCGCCGGGTTCCTGACCGAGCTCCACCAGGGGCCGTGCCGGCGGTCGCTCTGACCGCCGTACAATCCTCCCGTGCCCGCGCGCGCCTTCCGCCTCCTCCTCCACCATCCGGCCGTGCAGGCCCTGGTCGCCGCCGCCGGGGATGTCGAGACCCATCTGGTCGGCGGCGTGCTGCGCGACCGCGCCCTCGGCCTGCCGCTCAAGGACGTCGACGCGGTCGTGGCCTCGCACGGCCGGGAGATCGCCGAGCGGCTGGCGGCGGCCCTTCCGGCCCGCCTGGTCCTCCTCGGCGGCAAGGAGTTCGCCGCCTACCGCCTGGTCGCCAAGGACCTGGACGTCGATCTCTGGGACCGCGAGGGCACGACGCTCCGCGAGGACCTGGCGCGGCGCGATTTCACCGTCAACTCCTTTGCCCTGGACGTGCGCACGGGCACGCTGACCGACCCCTTCGGCGGGATGGGCGACCTGGGACGCCGCCTGCTCAAGGCCACCACGCCCGAGAGCTTCACGGGCGATCCGCTGCGGGTGCTCCGCCTGCCGCGGCTGCTCCTCCGCCTCCCCGGCTTCGCCGCCGATCCGGACACCGTGGGTCTCGCGCGGCGCTCGGTCTCCCATTTGACGGACGTGGCCGCCGAGCGCGTGCGCGACGAGCTGACGTTCATCCTGGAGCATCCCGACGCGCACCGCGGCGTGGCTCTGCTCATCGCGCTGGACGTCTACCCCGGCCTCTGGTTGGGGAGGCCCGGGGAGCACCTGCAGGGCGGGACAGCCCTGTCGGAGGTCGAGGCCCTCCCGGCGCGGACCCGCGACCTGCGGATCGAGGACACCGACGCCGCCGACCGGGTCGACGGCCGCACCGCCCGTCTCGCGGCCCTGCTGCGCAACCTGCCGGCGCAGGGGACCGCGCGCGAGGCCCTTGCTCGCTTCCGCGACGCGGGATATCTGACCCGGCAGACGGCCGACGACGTGGCGCTCGTTCTGGAGCTGGACAGGCTGCCCGAGGCGGACGCGGACCTCCGCCGCACCCTCCATCGCGCCGGCCGGCTGTGGCCCACCGCCTTCTGCGCCCTGGGAGCGCGACTGGCGGTCCGGGATGACCGGAAGGAAGGGCTGGAGCGCTGGCGGGCCGTCCTGCCGCGGCTCGCGGACCTCGCCCGCCGCGAGGGGGAGACCCTGTTCGATCCGCCGCGCCTCATCACCGGCGCGGACGTTCAGGCGCTCCTTGGGATCCCGCCGGGGAAGGAGATCGGCCGGGTGCTCGACGCGGTGCGGCAGGCCCAGGTGGAGGGGAGGGTGCGGACGCGGGAGGAAGCGGTGGAGATGGTGAAGGGGCTCGCTCCCGGCCCCCGCCCCGGCGGGTAGTCGCGGAACACCCTCCCGCGGTGCGGTGCGCGGTCTGCAACGAATCGTTACGCTGGCGGCCATGAATGACCTCTGGCAGCCGATCCGGTTCGATCGGGAGATGATCCGCAAGTACGACAGGCCCGGCCCCCGCTATACGTCGTACCCCACCGCACCCTGGTTCTCCGCCGGTTTCGGCTCCGCCCAGTACACGGAGCTGCTGTCGAAGAGCGCCAGGACCAGCCGGCCCCTCTCGCTCTACGTCCACATCCCGTTCTGCGACGTGCGCTGCTTCTTCTGCGGCTGCAACGTCACGATCTCGCGCGACCGCTCGTGGGGCAAGCGCTATCTCCCCTGGCTGGAGCGCGAGATGGCCGGAGCGGCCACCCGGCTCGGCGCCTCCAGTCGCGAGGTCGTCCAGATCCATTGGGGCGGCGGCACCCCCACGTTCCTTCCGCCCGAGGATCTGACCGCCCTGATGAGCATGATCCGGCGCCACTTCCTCCTCGCCCCGGGCTGCGAGATCGGCGTCGAGATCGACCCTCGCGAGTGCAGCACCGAGCAGATGGACGCTCTCGCCGCCGCCGGCATGAACCGCCTCAGCATGGGCCTCCAGGAGCTCGATCCGCAGGTGCAGCGCGCGGTCAACCGCGTGCAGACCGCCGAAGAGACCTGGGGCGTGTTGAACGGCTTCCGCGAGCGCGGCGTCGCCAGCGCCAACATGGACCTGATCTACGGCCTTCCCCACCAGACGCCGGAGAGGTTCGGCGCCACGATGGCGGAAGTCCTGCGCATGAATCCGGACCGCCTGGCGCTGTTCAACTTCGCGTATCTGCCGAGCATGTTCCCGCACCAGAAGACGATCGATCCGGCGACGCTGCCGGGCCCCGACGCCAAGCTCCGCATGCTCGAAGAGGCCGTCGACACCTTGACCGGCGCCGGCTACGTCTTCATCGGCATGGACCACTTCGCGCGGCCGGAGGACCCTTTGGCGCAGGCCCTGCGCAACCGCACGCTGACCCGCAACTTCCAAGGCTACTCGACCTGCGCCGAGACCGATCTCGTCGCTTTCGGGGTCTCCTCGATCAGCGAGGTGGCCGGCGGCTATGCCCAGAACGTCAAGACCCTCTCCGAGTACCGCCAAGCGATCGAGGCCGGCCGGTTCGCCACCTGCCGCGGGCTGATCAGGAACGAGGACGACCAGCTGCGGCGCGACGCGATCTGGGACTTGATGTGCCACTTCCGCCTCGACAAGCCCGCCATCGAGCGGCGCCACGGCATCGTGTTCGATACATATTTCGCGGACGAGCTCGCGAGCCTCGCTCCCCTGGCCGCGGACGGCCTCATCGAGCTCACGCCCGACCGGATCGAGGTCACCCCGCTCGGCCGGCTCCTGGTGCGCAACGTCGCCATGGCCTTCGACGCCTATCTCACGCCGGCCTCGGCGGTGCGCTACTCCCGGACGGTCTAGATCATGGTCCTCCCGTTTTCCCGCACGCGGCCCGGGCCGGACGGATCACCCGAAGATGCTCCGGCGTCCGTCCCTGTGCCGGTCCCCACGGTGCTGCTGATCGGCAATCCGAACGTCGGCAAGAGCCTCCTGTTCAAGAACCTGACGCACCGCTACGTCAACGTCTCGAACTTCCCGGGCACCACGGTCGAGATCACCCGCGCCCGGGCCACGCTGGACGGCCGGACCGCCGAGGTGATCGATTCGCCGGGGGTCAACGACCTGGCGCCGAGGAGCGAAGACGCCCGGGTCACCCGCCAGCTCCTGGAGCGCCATCCGGGTGCCACGGTGGTCCAGGTGGCCGACGCCAAGAACCTGCGCCGCGCCCTCCTCCTCACCTTGCAGCTCGCCGAGCTCGGGCATCCCATGGTCCTCGTGCTCAACATGCTCGACGAGCTGGCGGCGCGCGGCGGCCGGATCGACCGCGAGAAGCTCTCGCAGATCCTCGGTGTGCCGGTGGTGGGCACGATCGCCGCCCGCAACGAGGGGACGCGAGAGCTGGGCGCGGCGGTGGCCCACGCCCGGCCTCCGGCCCTCGCCCCGGAGGTCCCGGACGAGGACGAGACCGCCGCCGATCCCTACGAGCGCAACCGCCGGCGTCTGGCGCAGGTCAACGCCATCCTGGGCGAGACGTACTCGATCGCGCAGCCGCAACGCGCCTCGTTCGCGGTACGGCTCGGCTTCTGGGCCATGCATCCGGTCAAGGGGGCGTTCGTCCTCCTGGCGATCCTGGGGTTCGTCTTCTGGTTCGTCGGGCTGTTCGGCGCCGGCACCCTGGTCGGCGTCCTGGAGACCGGCGTGTTCAAGCAGCGGCTCAGCCCGCTGGCCATCCGCGCCGTGGACGCCATTCTCCCCTTCCCGCACACCCACGCGCGGGAAGTGGTCGAGCTGAACGTGGCGGTGCCGGTCACCCCGATCCACGAGATCACGCTGGCTCATTCGGCGGTGACGGCGATCTCGCCGGCCTACACGCTTTCGCCCGGCACACGCCTCGGCTTCTGGGGCGCCCTGCTGCGCTTCCTGCACGACTTCCTGGTCGGCCAGTACGGGCTCATCACCATGGCCCTCTCCTATGCCTTCGCCATCGTGCTGCCCATCGTCACCACGTTCTTCCTGGTGTTCAGCCTGCTCGAAGACTCAGGGTACCTGCCGCGCATGTCGATCCTGGTCAACCGCACCTTCCGGCTGATGGGGTTGAACGGCAAGGCCGTGCTCCCGATGATCCTGGGCCTGGGGTGCGACACCATGGCGACGATGACCACGCGCATCCTGGAGACGCGCAAGGAGCGGCTGGTGACCACCATGCTCCTCGCTCTGGCCGTCCCCTGCTCGGCGCAGCTCGGCGTGCTCTTGGCCATGATGGCGAGCCTGTCGCCCGGCGCGGCCCTGGCCTGGCTGGGGTTGATGATCGGCGTCACGCTCCTGGTCGGGTGGCTGTCGGCGCGGGCGTTCCCGGGCGAGGCCGGGGATTTCATCCTGGAGATCCCGCCGATGCGCCGGCCGCAGCTCGCCAACGTCTGGGTGAAGACGATCGGCCGTCTCGAGTGGTACCTGAAGGAGGTCATCCCCCTCTTCGTGGTGGGGACCGGGGTCCTCTTCTTCCTCGACAAGCTGAAGGTGCTCGGCGCCATCGCCCGGCTCGGCGAGCCGCTGGTCACGGGGTGGCTCGGGCTGCCGGCGGAGACGGCCAACGCCTTCCTGATCGGTTTCCTGCGCCGCGACTTCGGAGCGGTCTATCTGCTCGCCGCCTCGACCGGCCCGTCGCCGCTCCTTTCGCCGCACCAGATCTTCGTGGCGATGGTCACGATCACCCTGTTCATGCCCTGCATCGCCAACTTCCTGATGATCGCGAAAGAGCACGGTCTCAAGGTGGCGTGGGCGATGGCAGGATTCATCTTCCCCTTCGCGTTCCTGGTGGGAGGCATCGTGCACCACATCGGGATGGTGATCGACCCATGGCTGGCACGTTTCTGACCTGTCCCCTCTGCGGGTTCGAGTTCGAGCGGACGGACGCTCTCTGCCATCACGGCTGTCCGCTCGGCTCTGCCTGTCACCTGGCCCGCTGCCCGGTCTGCGAGTACGAGTTCCCCGAGAACCTGCCGACCGGCTCGTGGCTGCGCAACCTGTTCGGACCGAAGAAGGCCGCGGAGATCCCGGCGCGCCCTGAGGACGGCTTCCTCACCGTCCGCGATCTCCAGGGAGGAGACCGCGCCGAGGTCCTCTGCCTGGGCGGAGAGAGCGGCCAGCGGCGCAACGCCCTCGCCGTCTTCGGCCTCGTGCCCGGGAGCGAGATCCGGGTGATCCAGCGCTATCCCTCCTACGTCATCGGGGTCGGCGAGACGGTCCTGGCCCTGGAGGCGGACGTGGCGGGAGATATCGTGGTCCGGCGGGCGTAAGCTCGCGCCCCCATTTGCTGTCATACTTATAGCAATGAGCGCTGACTCGCTGTCTCGCCTGGACGTCCTCGTCGTCGGCGCTGGGATCTCCGGCCTCACCACCGCCTTCTGGCTGCGGCGCGCGGGTCTCCGTGTCGCCGTGATCGAGGCGTCGCCGCGCGCCGGCGGCTCGATCGAGTCCTGGGCGCAGGACGGCTGGCGGTTCGAGATGGGGCCGAACACGGTCCTGGAGAGCCGCGGCGAGGTGACCCGGCTCCTCCGCGAGTCCGGTCTGGACAGCGAGAAGATCGTCGCCGCCCCGACCGGCAAGCGCCGCTTCCTCTGGAAGCGGGGCCGCCTGCACCCTCTGCCCGGCGGCCCGCCGGGGTTCCTCACGACGCCGCTCTTCTCCCCGCGCGCCAAGCTGCGCCTCCTGCGAGAGCCCTGGATCCCTCGGCCCGCGGAGGGTACGGAGGAAACCATCGCGCAGTTCGTGGAGCGCCGGCTGGGACCGGAATTGCTGCGCTACGCGGTAGGCCCGTTCGTGTCGGGCGTCTACGCCGGAGATCCCGGGCGGCTGTCGGTGCGCTGGGCCGTGCCGCGGATCTGGTCGCTCGAAGCCGAGCACGGCAGCCTGATCCGTGGCGCGCTCGCGCGGCGGAAGGGGCCGCAGCCGGGAGGGGCGATGTTTTCGTTTCCGGCGGGGTTGGAGGCGCTCCCCCACCGCTTGGCGCAGGAGGTTGGGGACGTGCGGACGGGCGTCGCGGCGCGCCGGATCGTCCGCCGGGAGGATGGCTACCGGGTGGAGACGCCGGCCGGGGCCGTGGACGCCGCGCGGGTGGTCCTCGCCGTGCCTGCCGATGCGGCGGCCCGGCTCCTCGACGACGCCACCTCTGGCCGCAGCCGGCTCTTCGCCGAGATCCCCTATGCCGCGGTCGCCATCGTCTCGCTCGGCTACCGCCGCTCCGACGTGGCCCATGCGCTCGACGGCTTCGGGTTCCTGGCGCCGCGCGGCGAAGGGCTGCGGGTGCTCGGCTGCCTGTTCCCCTCGCAGCTCTTTCCTGGCCGGGCGCCGGAGGAGCATGTGGCCCTCGCCGCCTTCCTCGGCGGCCGCACCGATCCAGAGGTCGTCCAACAGGACGATGCCACGATCCTGGCCGTCGTGGAGGACGACCTGCGGCGCGCCCTGGGCGTCCGCGGCGCGCCCGTGCTCGCCGCGGTGCGCCGCTGGCCGCGCGCCATCCCGCAGTACGAGCTGGGACACGGCCGTTTCGTCGAGCGGGCGGCGGAGATCGAGCGGGAGCTGCCGGGCGCGTACATCGGCGGCAACTTCCTGCGCGGCGTCTCGGTGGCGGATTGCATCCGGAACGCCACGGAGCTCGCGGAGGAGGTCCTGCGCCAGGCCCGCCCCGGGCGGGGCGCAGGGATCGCGGAGCCCCTGGGAGCCAGGCCGTGAGCGTCTACAAGATCCGCGTCCTGATCGTCGACGATCATGCGATCGTGCGCGCCGGCCTGCGCCTGCTGATCTCCGGCCAGGAGGACATGACCGTGGTCGGTGAGGCCGGCTCCACCCAGGACGGGATCGACGCGGCGGAACGGCTCACTCCCGACGTGGCGCTGATCGACCTGAGCCTCCCCGGAGAAACGACGATCCGGCCTATCTGCGCTCGGTCCTCTCCGCCGGCGGCTCCGGGTACGTGGTGAAGCGAGCCGCCGATTCGGAGCTGCTGACCGCCATCCGCACCGTGCGCGAGGGGCGCTCGTTCGTCTCCCCGATGCTCGCCGAGGCGGAAGCGCAGGAGCCGCCGGAGACGCAGACCGGCCTCCAGACCTTCGATGCGGCCGGAGTTGCGCTGGAGCGCCTGAGCGCGCGCGAGCGCCAGGTTCTCGTGCTGCTGGCCCACGGCCACACGCACGCGGAGATGGCGGAGCAACTCGGCATCAGCGTCAAGACCGTGGAGACCCACCGCGCCCGCCTCTCCGAAAAGCTGGGCCTCAAAAGCCGCGCCGACCTGGTCCGTCTGGCGCTGGCCGCGGGGCTGCTGGCGTGATGCGTCAGCGCGCCGCCTTCGCCGGCTCCAGTGGTGTTAGCATGTCCCTATGAAACTTAAGGTCGTCGTGCATGAAGCCGAAGAGGGTGGCTACTGGGCCGAGGTTCCAGCCATCCCCGGTTGCGCAACCCAGGGCGAGAGCTTCGAGGAGCTCCTGAAGAATCTCTACGAGGCAGTCGAGGGTTGCTTGGCCGTGGATCTCGAGCCGGCGGAGTCCGCGGACGGGCGGATCATCGAAATCGCCGTATGAAGAGCGTAACCGGGCGAGAGCTGACCAAAGCCCTCGAGAAGCGAGGTTGGTCTCTCCTCCGGGTCCAGGGTAGCCACCACATCTACGGCAAGACGGGTAGCAACGTCAGGCTTTCGGTCCCGATCCATGGAAGCAAGCCGCTGAAGATTGGCCTCCTGCACCACCTGCTCAAAGCCGCATCGCTCTCCGAAGAGGATGTGTGATGTGTAAGCGCTCCCTGCTGCGCCGACGTCGCGCCGTTCGAGGATATGGGCTGCACGCTCAATATGGGTCACACTTCGCGGGATGGCCGAGCGGATTCCCGGCCACGAGGTTGTGAGGCTCGAGGTGGAATCCGAACCAGTGCTTGTTCGTCACGCCGGGCCCGAGGCCCGCGGTGTCCAAGTCTTCATCGCTGGGATGGTGATGCGCCGAGGCGACGTACCAGAGCACGACATCGCTGTTCATCACCGACTCTCCGTCCAGGTACGATGGGAGGTAAGACGCCCGCCTTGACTTCCAGGCTACCCACGTAGTTGGTGCAGGGACTGGTTCCCGCGGTGGCGCCCGACGGCGCACTGCAGGGGGCGTTGTTGGCGGGGACGCCGTCCGCCATCTGGAAGCCGAGCCGCCCGTTGTAGAGGAAGAGACTGTACCCGATCGGCCTCCGCGACCACCCCTGCGAGAGCGGTCGCTCCCCCCGCGACCGCCATGACCGCCATGGCCACCGCGATGACCGCCGTGGCCACCGCGATGACCGCCGTGGCCGCCTGGTCCGCTCCCCCCGGCACGGCGATGACCGCGCCCGCGACCGCGGTGACCGCGCCCGCCAGGGGAGAAGGGCCGCTCGCCGGGGGAGTCAGGGCCGCCGCAACGGCGGTCGCTCCCGTCGCGAGCGCGATGGCCACCGTCGCGAGGGGAGTGACTCCCCTCCCGGGCGCGGTGGCGGCGCTCGCGGGCGCGCTGGCTCCCCTCGCGGGCGCGGTGACTGAGGTGCCGGCGGCGATCGCCCGCGTCCCCAGGGGAACCGTCCCCCTCACCGGGGGAGACGCTCCCCTCGCGAGGTGTCACAGCGCGGCCTCGATCCTCCGCACCCCGATCCCCGAGGCCTCCACCTCGCGGAAGCGCCGGCCCATCCGTGCCGCGTTCTCGCGGAAGGAGGGCTCCCGGTCCACCTGCTCCACCAAGGCGAAGATCCCCTCCGGCGTGACTCCGGCCAGGTCGCCGGCGAGGCCGAGGCCGTGGTGGGCGACCCGCTTCGCGTTGTCCGGCTGATCGCGGCCGATAGGGTACACGACCATCGGCAGGTCGTGGAAGATGCACTCCTTGATCGTCCCCAGCCCGCCGTGGGTGACCATCAGCGCGGCCCGCTCCAGGACCGGGATCTGCGGCACCCACGGCAGGGCCACGGCATCGGCCGGCAGCGGCAGGTCCGCGGGCTCCGCCAGGCCGCCGGTCGCCAGCACGAGCTGCCAGTCCGGCCGGCGCGCGGCCCCTTCCGCCACGGCGCGCAGGAAGCCCACCGCCGCCTCGCGGCCGGCCATGAAGCTCTGGCTCCCCAGAGACGCGTAGAGGAGCTTCCTGCCCGGATCGATCCGCTCCCAGGGGAACCCCCGGTCCTCGCGCCGGCTGAGATCGACCGAGGCCTCGATGTAGTGGACCTCCGGCTCCTCGGCGCCCTCGCGCGGCAGGTCGAGCTCGCGCGGGCACTGGATCAGCTCGGGCATGCGCAGCAGGCATCCGGTGACGTCGCGCAGCCGCCGCGCCGACGGGGCGCTGCGCCGGACCAGCTCGAAGAACGGCACCGCTCCGGTGCGCAGGCGCAGGAGGGTACCCTCCAGCAGATCGGCGCTCTGCTCCCGGCTCATGGTGCGCAAAAACGGGGTCAGGAAGACGATGGGAATCCCAAAACGGAAGTGCAGCACCAGCGCGTTCAACCCCAGGAAGCTGTTGAGGATGAAGAGGTCCGGCCGGGCCTCCGCGACCGGGCCGTCCAACCCCTCGCCCCGCGCCATGGCGCCCAGGTATTGGCCGTACGTATCCTCGTCGGCGGGCTCGTGGCCGTTGGTCCCGGGGACGAAGACGCCCTCCCGCTCCTCTTTCAGCCGCGGGACGGAGCCTTCGGGGAAGATCCGGGTGAGGATCGGGACGAGCTCGAACCCTTGCCGGCGGACGAGAGGGCCGCTGTCCGCCAGCCCGAGATAGATCACCGAGTGGCCGCGCTCCTGGAGCTGGCGTGCGAGCTTGAACGTGGGGAAAAGGTGCCCTTCTTCCGGATCGAGGACGAACGCGATCTTTGCCATGAGCCCTCCAGCGAATCCTCACTCTCTCCAAGTACACGACCTGGTGGAAAATGAGCCTCGCGCGGGGCTCGGGAGAGCTCTGCAACGCCAAAGGGCCCTCGGGCGAACCCGAGAGCCCGCGCAGCGCAGCTGGTAGCCGCTCAGCGGACGGTGCCGCGGCGGAACAGGTTGACGATCGCCAGCAGGACCACGGCGCCCACGAGGGAGATCAGGAGACCCGAGAGGCTGAAGTCCCCTTGCGTGATCGAGCCGGTGCCGAACAGAGGGGCGAGAAGCAGGCCGGCGAGAAGCGCGCCGACGATGCCGACGACGATGTTGAGGATGACGCCCTGTTGAGCATTGGTCCGCATGATCATGCTGGCGATCCAGCCGATCAGGCCACCTACGATGAGCATGATGATGATGTTCATAAGTAGTTCCTCCTCTGGTTGTCGTTAAGCTCTTCAACCTCCCGGCTCCCATAGAACAGCAACAGTCGTGCCACACTGAGGTCCCATGATCGACGACGCTCCCGGTCCCGCGGTCCCTCCTCCTCCACCCCGCCCCCGCTGGCACCCGCTCGTCCGCTGTCTGCTGTTCCTGGTGGTCTTTCTCCTGGCGCAGCTTCTGACGCTGCTCCTCCTGACGAGGGGCTTCCGGTTGGCCGGCGGCGAGCAGGCCGGTGCCGGCTCGGACCTGGTCCTGCTCTACGTCGTGGTGGCTCCCGTGCTGTTCGTCCTGACTCTCCCGTTCCTGCGCTGGCTCGACCGCCGGGGCGTGGCGAGCCTGGGGGCCCGCTGGCCGGAGGGTGGCCCGCCCCGGGCGTTGCGCCAAGCGATCACGGTCCCCCTGTCGGTCCTCGCTCTCCTGGGCGTCTGGATGCTGCTGGTGGAGGTCCTGCCGGCGTCGGACGTGCGCGTCGCCGGCCTGAGCCCGGCCGCCGAGACCCCGGCCGGGGCTCTCCGCCTCTTCTTGCTCCTGATCGGCTTCACCATCCAGGGCGGAGTCGAGGAATGGGTGTTCCGCGGCTACATGTACCGCGCCCTGAAGGAGCGCTGGCGCTGGTGGGTGGCGGTCCTGGTCACGGCAGCCGTCTTCGGGCTGCTGCATGCCGCGAACCCGAACGTCTCGGCGCCGGCCCTGATCAACACCTGCCTGGCGGGGGTCCTGCTCGCTCTGCTGGTCGAGAGGAGCGGCAGCCTGTGGAGCGCGACCCTCGCCCATGGAGCCTGGAACTTCGCCGTGGCCTCCCTCGCCTCGCTGCCGGTGAGCGGCATCCAGGTCTTCCATCTCCTGAACACCTCGGTGACCGGACCGGCGGGTCTGACGGGCGGCGGCTTCGGCCCCGAGGGGAGCCTGCTGCTCACCGCGCTCGCGGTGCCGCTGATCGCGATCCTGTGGCCCCGGAGGGGAAATCGGATCGAATCTGGCGTATCATTTTCGGACGCTGGATGAAGTCTTTGTTTTCCTTCAGGGGATCGGCCCGGGGCGACCGGGCCGGGGGGCAACGGGAGGTTTCCATGGCAGTACCCACGCGCAGCGGCCTCGCGGTCGCCTCGTGTCTGACTCTGGCCGCGCTCGCGCAGCCTCTCTCCGCCCAGGCCCCCGCGGCTGGAGAGAGCTTCGGTGAGCAGATCCAGGTCGACGTCGTCAACCTGGACGTGTTCGTCGCCGGCAAGGACGGGAGAGCCGTCTCCGGGCTGCAAAAAAGGGATTTCGAGGTCCTGGAAGATGGCAAGCGGGTGGCGATCTCCAACTTCGAGGAAATCGACCGCGGTGCGGCGCCGGCCCGGGTTGCGGCCGAGCCCGAGCCCCAGATGCCCTCGATGGAGCTGACCGTCGGCGCCGCACCGGCGGACGCCATGCAGCTCGTGGTCTATATCGACAACTTCAACATCCGCCCGGCGAACCGCGCCCGGGTGCTGGGCCAGTTGCGCGACTTTCTCACCCGCGAGCTCCGCCCGAGCGACCGGGTGATGCTGGTCACCTACGACCTGGGTCTCCATGTGCGCCTGCCGTTCACCACCGACCGGGCCGCCCTCGGCAAGGCGCTGGACGGCGTCGAGCGCCTCTCGGCCAACGGTGGAGAGATCGAGCGGGCGCGCCGCGCCGCCCTCGAGCAGATCCTCGACATCCAGGAGCGGAGCCGGAGCACCGACCGGATGGAGGACAGGCTCAACAACAAGGGGCAGAGGGCCGGCGGCGGAGCGGGCGGAGGGAGCGGAGGAGGTGCAGGTGGAGGTGGAGGGGACGGCGGCGGGCAGGGCCAGGAGGACAACGGGGGCGAGGAAGGCAGCATGGAGATCGATCCGCTCTGCCCCATGGACATCGCGCAGCCGGCGCGCTCCTACGCCGAGACCGCCCGCCAGCAGGTCCTCGGCAACATCGCCGCGCTCAAGGTCATGGTGAACTCGCTCTCCGGCCTGCCGGGCCGCAAAGCCCTCCTCCACGTCAGCGACGGGATCTCGGTCACCCCCGGCGAGGAGCTGTTCCAGGCGCTCTTCGAGCTCTGCGGCGGCGGCGGCGCCACCTCCGGCCTGTCCGGCAACCTGACGGGAGGCACGACGCCGGTGGACACCGGCGCAACGGGGAGCCCGGGCGCCTACCGCGGACAGAGCGCCCTGGTCGACGCCCAGAGCTACAGCACCGCCAAGGAGTGGAGCGCCCTTGCGGCACACGCCAACAGCCAGCGGGTGACCCTCTACACGCTCCAGGCGAGCGGCCTCGAAGGTCCCGCCTCCGCGTCCGCGGACGCCGGCCCGGGCGACCGCATCCTGCAGCTCACCACGGTGAGCAACCTCGAGCTGCAGAACCGGCAGAGCTCTCTCTCGGTGCTGGCCGAGGACACCGGCGGCCGGGCGATCTTCAACGCCAACGACGTCCGGCCGGCCCTCGCCCGCATGCGGGACGACTTCGACCGCTACTACTCGCTCGGCTTCACGCCCAGGCACTCGGGGGACGGCCGCGAGCACCGGATCGAGGTCCGGGTGAAGCGCAAGGGGCTCCAGGTCCGCCATCCCGCGAGCTATCGCGACAAGCCGGCCATGGAGCGCGCCGTCGACCGCACGCTCGCCGCCCTCTTCTTCGGCAGCGAGGACAACCCGCTCGACATCTCCCTGGAGGTCGGCGAGGTCACACCGGGCGCGCAGGGCGGCTACACCGTCCCGGTCCGGCTGCACATTCCTCTCCACAAGCTGTTCTTCCAGCAGACGGACGAGCTCTACGAGGGCAGGCTCCGCCTGCTCGTCGCCACCCAGTCGGGCTCCGGCGACACCTCCAAGGTCCGGCAGGTCCAGGTGCCGGTGAAGATCCCGAAGGACAAGGCCCTGATCGCCCTGGGCCAGGACTACGTCTACGAGCTGGCGCTCAACATGGGTCCCGGCGAGCAGCGCGTCGCGGTCGCCGTACGGGACGAGGGGACGGCCCAGACCTCGTTCCTCGCCCGCGGCTTCCGGATCGGCAGCGGCGACGGCACCGTCCGCGGACAGTTCTGACCGCAAAGGATCGGAGGAACGACGATGAACGCTGGAATTCGTGTCTCTCTCGTCCTCGCGGCCTGTCTCGCCACGGCCCTCCCCCTCTCCGCCCAGGCCCGGGAAGGCTTCGGGGAAAAAGTGGACGTCAAGGTGGTCAACGTCGACGTCTTCGTGACCGGCAAGGACGGCAAGCCGGCCACCGGTCTGCAGAAGGACGATTTCGCGATCCTCGAAGACGGCAAGCCGGTCGAGGTCTCCTATTTCGAGGAGATCGACCGCGGCGCCCGGCCGGCCTCCGTTCCCGCGGCGGCGGAGCCCGGAGCTCCTTCCCGGACCGCAGCCCCGGCCCCGGCGGACGCCTTGCAGCTCGTGGTCTACATCGACAACCTGCACATCCGCGCGGTCCATCGGGCGCGCGTGCTGCGGCAGCTCCGCGAGGTCCTGAGCGGCGACCTCCTGCGGCCCGGAGACCGGGTGATGGTCGTGGCCTTCGACCATGGGTTGCAGATCCAGCAGACGTTCACGGCCGACCGCGCCGCGCTGGCCCGCGCGATCGACGGCGTCGAGCAGATGCCGGCCCGGGGCGACGACCTCATGCTGGCGCGCCGCCATGCCCTCGAGCAGATCTTCCAGATCCTGGAGACGGCCCGGGCGATCAGCGCCGCGACCACGCAGGTTTTCGCCACGCCGCCCGCGCCCGGGAGCTTCCACCCCCGCCATGGTCCGGCGGGCATGGGGCCGGACGGGACCGGCAACCGCGACGGCAACGGCGAAGGAGATCCGAACGGCAAGCGGGGAGCCGACGTCTATGCCGTCCAGATGGACCCCATCTGCCGCAACGACGTCCCCGAGCCCGCCCGCGCCTATGCCCTGGCCACCCGGCAGGAGGTCCTGGCGAGCATCGGAGCGATCAAGGCGTTGATCAGCTCGCTCTCCGGCCTGCCCGGCCACAAGGCCCTGCTCCACGTCAGCGACGGCCTGCCGCTCACCCCGGGCGAGGAGCTGTTCCAGGCCCTCAATGTGCTCTGCGGCGGCGGCGGAGCGGCCGACGGCGGCGTCGGGCAGCTCGACTCCTCGGGGGCGTCGAACGCCGGCTACCGGGCCGAGAGCGCGCTCCTCGACGCCCAGTCCTACAGCACGGCCAAGGACTGGACCCTTCTGGCCTCCCACGCCAACACCCACCGCGTGACCCTCTATACGCTCCAGGCGAGCGGCCTCGAAACCCTCTCCGCCTCGGCAGCCGACCTGGGAACGGACGAGCGCTACCTCCAGCTCACCTCGGTGGACAGTGTCGAGATGCAGAACCGGCAGGGCTCGCTCTCGGTGATGGCGGTGGACACCGGCGGCCGGCCGATCTTCAACGCCAACGACGTCCGGCCGGACCTCGCCCGCATGCGGGACGATTTCGATCATTACTATTCTCTCGGCTTCACACCCCGGCGCCCGGACGAAGCCGGCGAGCACCGCCTCGAGGTGCGGCTCGCGCGCCGCGACCTGAAGGTGCGTCACCCGCGCAGCTACCGCGACAGGTCACCTCTGGAGATGGCGGCGGACCGGACCCTCGCGGCGCTCTTCTACGGCCAGGTGGACAACCCGCTCGAGGTCGGGCTGGAGATCGGGGAGGCCCGGCCGCAGGAACGCGGGACCTTCAACGTGCCCGTCCAGCTCAAGATCCCGCTCCACAAGCTGTCCTTCCGCGACAACCAGGTGGACCTCGAAGGCAAGGTCCGTATCCTCGTCGTCACCCAGGGTCCGCACGGCGAGGCTTCCCGGCTCCGCCAGGTGGAGGTGCCGTTGAAGATCCCGCGGGACAAGGCCCTCGTGGCGCTCGGCAAGGACTTCCTCTACGAGTTGACCCTCACCCTGCCGGCGGGCGGCCAGCGCGTGGCCGTGGCCGTGCGCGACGAGGGGACCTCTCTGACCTCGTTCCTCGCCCGCGACGTCCAGGTCGGGCAGGAGGGCTCGACCCGATGAAGCCGCTGAACAACGCCACCCTCCTCTTCGCGCTCGGCCTGGCCGTCCCGGCGTTGGTCTCCCCGGTGTGGGCCGCGCCGCCTCCCACCCCGCAAGAGACGTTCGGCGAGTCGGTCGATGTCAACGTCGTCAACGTCGACGCATACGTCACCGACAAGAGCGGCAGGCCGGTGACCGGTTTGCACAAGGAAGATTTCGAGCTGTTCGAGGACGGAAAGCGGGTGGAGATCACGAATTTCGAGGCCTTGGAGCGCAAGGCGTCGCGCGCTCCGGAAGCTCCGGCACCGGCGGCTCCCGCGCCTCCGGTGTCCGCCGGGGGAGAAGCGAATCCCGATCCCCTCCATCTGGTGATCTACGTCGACAACTTGAACATCCAGCCGGCCCACCGCGCGAGGGCCTTGCAGCAGATCCGTGAATACCTGGACCGCGAGATCGCGCCCGGAGACAGCGCCATGATCGTCACCTACGACCTGGGTGGCGTGCACGTCCGTCAGCCGTTCACGGACGACCGGGCCGCCCTCGCCCGCGTTCTCGACGAGGTGACCCGGCTTGCCGCCACGGGCGACGCCAAGGAGCGGTCCCGGCGGGATGCCCTCGACACCATGTTCGAGATCCAGGACGAGGCGATCTCACTGAATAATGTCTCCACCAAGCATGAGCAGGACGGAGAAGACTCGACACCGCTGGACGTGCCGTGCCCCCTGCGCATCGCCGACCCGATCAAGAGCTATGCCGAGTCTGCCCGGCGCGACGTGCTGCTGACCATCGCCTCCCTGGAGATGTTCGTCAACTCCCTTTCCGGCCTGCCCGGCCGCAAGGTCATCTTCCACGTCAGCGACGGAATCGCGGTTACTCCAGGACAGGAGCTCTTCCAGGCGCTCCAGGAGCTTTGCGGCGGCGGCGGCACCACCTCCGGCTACGCGGGCTCGTCGACCGATCCCGCCTCGCAGCCGATGGATGCGAGCTCGTTCGGCGCCCGCGCCTACCAGGGCAGCCAGGCCGCGCTCGACGCCCAGCACTACAGCACAGCCAGCCGATGGACTGCGCTCGCGGCGCACGCCAATGCCAATCGCGTGACCCTGTACACCCTGCAGGCGAGCGGTGCCGAGGTGAGCTACGCCGCCTCGGCGGAGCACCTGGGCGGAGGCCGCGATCAGCTGCTCCAGCTCGGCACCGTCGTCAACATCGAGACCAACAACCGCCGGGATTCGCTGAACGTCCTGGCGTCCGACACCGGCGGCCGGGCGATCTTCGACGCGAACAACCTGATGCCCGAGCTCGACCGCATCCAGCAGGATCTCGACACCTATTACTCTCTCGGCTTCGCGCCGCGCCGCTTCGGCGACGGCCGCGAGCACCGCATCGAGGTCCGGGTCAAGCGTCCGGATCTGCGGGTCCGCAACCGGCGGAGCTACCGGGACAAGTCGCCGCTCGAACGGGCCGCGGACCGCACCCTCGCCGCCCTCTTCTACGGCGCCGAGGAGAACCCGCTCGGGGTCTCCTTGGACATCGGCACGATCCAGCCGGCCGAGGGCAAGACCTTCAGCGTGCCGGTGCGCCTGCAGATCCCGCTGTTCAAGCTGTTCCTCCAGGACAATCTGAAGGCACTCGTCGGGAAGGTCCGGCTGCTGGTGGCCACCCAGGACGCCCGCGGCGAGACCTCCCGGGTCCGCCAGGTCGAGATCCCCATCCAGATCCCGCGCGACAAGGCCCTGGTCGCCCTGGGCAAGAGCTTCCAGTACAACCTCACACTCACCATGCCGGCCGGCGACCAGCGGATCGCGGTCGCCATCCAGGACGCGGGCACGGCGCAGGCCTCGTATCTCGCGAGGAGCGTCAAGGTGGGAGGGGAGACGGCGGGGCGGTAAGCTGTGGGGATGCGACGTCCCGCTCTGCTCAAGCTCCTCGTCGTCCTGATCAGCACCGGCCTCGCCCTCGGCGGCGCCGAGCTGGTGCTGCGGGCGCGCAACCCCTTGGGCTTCCGGATGCGGGGAAACACGCTGCGGCTGCCGGCGAACCAGGTCTACGACATCCGGGCCGACCAGAAGTCGCGCTCCGACCAGCTCGACGCCCACGTCATCCACACCAAGAACTCGCTGGGCTTTCGTGGCCCCGAGCCGCCGGACGATTTCGCGGATTGGTTGACGCTGGTGGCCGTGGGGGGCAGCACCACCGAGTGCTTCTACCTGAGCGACGGCCGGACCTGGCCGGAGCGCCTCGCGGTCCGGCTGCGGCCGGAGCTGCGCAAGGTCTGGGTCGACAACGCCGGGCTCGACGGGCACAGCACGTTCGGGCACCTGCTGCTCACCCGCCAGGCGCTCGTGCCGCTCCACCCCAAGGTGATCCTCTACCTGGCCGGCTTGAACGACATGTTCACCGACGCGCCGCGCGAGCTCGACCGGATCGGGCAGAACCCGTGGGCGGAGATCGCCGACCATTCCGAGCTCGCCGCGACGCTGCTCAATCTCTACCGCTGGAGCCGCACCCGGAAATTCAAGGATCTCGGGGCGATGCCGAAGCCGCTGGCGCTGCGCGACCGGCCGCTCCACCCTGTCCCGCCGGCCATGGCGGAGCGCCTGTGGAAGGAGCAGGCCCCCCGGCTCGCCGCTTTCCGCGACCGCCTCGAGCGGCTGGTCGCCCTCGACCGCGAGCACGGCATCGAGCCGGTGCTGATCACCCAGCCCTCGCTCCTCGGCGGCGTCGATTCCCGCACCGGCATCGACACCCGGCCGATGGAGGTGGAGCTCTGGGAGAAGCTCGACGGCGCGCTCGCCTGGCGGCTGCTCGAGCGCTACAACGACGTGACGCGGCAGGTGGGGCGGGAGCGCGGCGTCCTGACCGTCGACCTCGCCCGCTCCCTGCCCAAGGACTCCACCTTCTTCTATGACTTCTTCCACATGACCAACCAGGGGGCGGACCGCGTGGGGGCGATCCTCCACGACGCCCTGGCCCCCTGGCTGTCGGCGCGCTACCCCGGCTACGTGCTGTCGCGGTCCCGTTGAGCGACGGCGAGGCGGTCCGGGCCCGCTGCATCCGAGCCCAGCCCCTGGGGGGATGGGGCCGCGATCATCACCACGCAGTCATCGCGGTCGAGGTCGATGCGCACGAGGCGCTCGGTGCGCATCCTCTCAAGCAGGCTCTCGTCGAGGTGGAACGCTTGCCGGACCTCCTGGTCGGTCGCCTCCGCCCGCTTGACGGTACGGCGGTCGTGGCTGCCGCCATACCGCACCACGTTCCAGCCGATCCAGAGGGCGAGCAAGCCGACGAGGACCAGCAGGATCGAGGAGTAGGCGACCAGTGAGGTGCGCAGCCCTTCGAAGCCGTCCGCCACGATCTCCTGGATGAAGAGCCGCACGCCGAAGGCCCAGAGCAGCAGGCTGACGAGCGGCATCACCAGGTAGAGCCAGACCGCCCAGAACCCCACGGTGAGCAGCGAGAGGAGCCCGGCGGGGAGCGGGCGCCGCTTGGACCACTTCCGGGACAGCAGAGCCTTGGCGGTGCTCGGTTTACCGATCGGGGCTTCGCCAGATGGCATGGCCGGTCCTCCCTCGGCGGCGCAGCGCGATGGGCAGCGCCACCACCGACGTTCCCGCGGCGATCACCCAGTAGACCGCGGGGTACCAGATGGCCCAGAACAGCTGGCGCAGGAGACGGGCACCCTCGTAGCGGCGGTCGAGGGCGAGGCCGGTCAGGAACTGGAGGAGGCAGACGACGGCGAGCAGGCTGCCGCTCCAGCCGGGCAGCAGGGTGGCGACCTGCAGCCCCGGCGGCATCCAGGCGGGCGCCAGCTGGGTGAGGATCCAGGCAAGCAGGACGAGGAAGACCGCATAGCACCAGGCGGTGCTGACCATCAGCTCGACGAAGACCGGCCACATCCGGCGCCCGGTCCAGTGGAAGATCGCCTGGCGGTAGCGCAGAGCCGCCTCCATGCCGCCGCGCGCCCAGCGCACCCGCTGCCGCCACAAGCCGCGGACCGACTCCGGCACCAGGATCCAGCAGACGGCGTGCGGCTCGTAGAGGATGCCCCAGTAGGCGAGCTGCAGCTTCCAGCTGATGTCGACGTCCTCGGTGACCGTCTGCGACGACCAGTAGCCGACGTCGTGGACGGCGCTGCGCCGGAAGCAGGAACAGACCCCGGAGACGGTGTAGACCCGCCCGATCAGACGCTGGGTGCGCTTGATCATGCCGACGATGGCGGAGAACTCCCCCACCTGGATGCGCGAGACCAGGGTCGTGCGGTTGAGAACCCGCGGATTGCCGGTCACCGCCCCCACCCGCGGGCTGCGCTCGAGATCGGCGACCATCCAGTGGATCGCCTGCTCGTCGAGCAGGGCGTCGGCGTCGATGCACATCAGATACTCGCCTTGGGTGGCGAGGGCGCCGAGGCTCAGGGCCTTGGCCTTGCCCACATTGCGTTCGAGCCGCAGCAGCCGCAGGTTGGGGATCTCCGCCAACAGGCGCTCGACGATGGCGGGGCTCTCGTCGGTGCTGGCGTCGTCGATGACCAGGATATCGAGGTTGGGATAGCGGCTCGCCACCACCGCGCGCACCACCTGCTCGATCGCGAGCTGCTCGTTGCGGCAGGGGATCAGCACGCTGACTTGCGGGTACGACTCGAGCTCCGGGGGCTTCTCGCGGCGCCGTTCCCGCCGCCAGAAGAAGACCAGCGAGCCGACGATCCAGAACAGGCTCATGAAGAAGGGATAGAAGAAGACGAACTGGAAGAGATGGCGCATGCGATCACCTTGGCAGAGCGAAGGCGGCGAGCGAGCGCAATCCACTCCCGACCCCCGCCTCTGCAAGCTCCACCGGCAGCCCGATCCACTCCCACCCTGCGACCGCCCGGCGGGCGGCCTCGGCGTCCGCCGCCGCGACCGTGGTGGAGCTCACGGTCAAACCGCGGGGGGCCTGTTGTCCCGGCGCGGCGGCATCGAGATGGTAGGCGCGCCCTTCGTCCGACCAGGCCAACCGCGCCGCCGGGCGTACGGAGAGCACCGCCTCGCCGAGCCGGTCCTGGGGGCGGGCTGCAGCGGGCAGCACCGCGATGTCGGCGTCGACGGCCCGGAAGAGGTCGAGCGCCAGGGCGACGTCCCGCCCCGGGTCGCCGCTGGCGGCGGGGAGGTCGACGATCACCCAGCGTGCTCCGGCGTCGCGCAGCGCGCGGGCCAGAGGTCCGACGACGTCGCCGCGCACCGGGGCGGCCGCGGTCGTGAACCAGACGCCCGCCGGGCCTCCGGGGAGGATCCGCACGCCGTTCAAGCCGAGCCGCCGCACCACCTCAACGATCCGGGCGATCCGTGCTTCGGGATCGCCGCCGGCGCAGATCCAGGCCGCGTCGACCTCCACGAAGCGTACCGGGTGGTCCCGCGGATCCCAGTGGACGCTCGCCTGCACCAGCGCCCAGATGCCGGCCCAGGAGGGCACCGCGTAGCGGGCGGTGCGCGGCGGGTCGAGCGGTGGCGGCATCTCCGTGAAGGCCGGCAGCTGGACCGTCAGGTCCAGGCCGGCCGCCACCCTCTCCCCAGGCCCGCTCCAGGTGCCCGGCGCCCAGGCCACTGCGGCCGGCGCCACGCCCGTGATCTCGCGCAGGCGGGCCACCTGGGCCGCCAGGCTCCGGCTCAGGAGTGAAAGCTTCTCGTCCTCCCGCCCGGCGGGGCCGCCGTTGCCGGCCTCGCACCGCACAGCGGACGCTTCCGCCGCCCCCGGCTCTGCGTCCACCCGGGGGATCAGCTCCACCCAGGGCGAGGCGGCCAGCCCCTCGAGGACCGGAGTGAGAGCGGGATCAGCCGCCTGCGCCGGACCGACCGTGACCACCGCCGGCATCCGATAGAGCTCGAGCAGCGGCACGACATAACGCAGCGCGCTCGCCGGGTCGTCGAAGCTGAGGAGGACGGACCGCTCACCGGTCTCGGCGCTGCCGGGACCACCGCTCCTGACCGCCTGCCAGCCATGGGCCTGCAGGAACTCCAGGTGCTCGGCCACCTGGCCGGGAGTCAGCGCTCCGGCCGCGGCCGGCTCGGCCACCACACCCCAGGCGAGGCCCAGCGGCGCCGCCGCTGCGGGGGCTCCGGCGAGGAAGGTCGAGAGGAGGAGGGCTGATGTTCTGGAACGCATCAGAACCTCCGCCGCACCGTCAGGTAGAACCTGGGGTCGAGCTCTCGGGAGCCGTCATAGAGCTGGCTGCGGGCCCCCGCACCCAGCACCAGCACCGACCGCCCCGCCAGATCCCAGTCCGACTCCAGCCAGAGGCCGCCCACCAGGCCGGAGTCGAACCCTTCCTGGTCGTAGATCCCGGCGTGGGCGAGCAGCGAGAGGGACTGCCGATGGCCGGGGGCGTTCGCCAACACCCACTCGGAACGGTGGGTGAGAGAGACGCTGCGGTCGCGCGACGGGCTGAAGTAGGCCACGTCGCTGCGGCTGTTCTCGGAGGCGTAGACCTCGGCCCCGAAGGTCGCCCGGTAGAACGGCCCCTCCCGGGCGAGGAGATGCGCGGCGGCCAGCCCCCAGGTGCGTTCGTTGCCATCGGACAGCGTAGAGCGCCCGCCGCCGAACCGCGCGTCCGCCCGCGTGCCCGCGGTGTAGGAAAGCCCGGCGTCGAAGGTGTCGGCGACGATCCCCGCCGCCCGCGCCCGCAGCGGCAGGTCGCGCCAGGCATCCTGGGAGTACCCGAGGTCGACGCGCCAACGGTCGTCCGGCAGCAGGGCCAGCCGCGCGCTCCCGCCCGGACCGCGCCCGAGATCGTCGCCGGAGACGTCCCACATCACCTCGGCGCTCAAGCTCAGCCAGCGGCCGGGGCGCAGCGACAGGCCGAGATAGGCCTCCCGGACGTCGCCGCGCGAATAGCGCTCGTCCTCGGAGCGGCTGCCATAGCCGCCGGCCGCGAGCCGCGCCCGGGTGCCCAGCGGCGCGCTCACCTCCAGCTGGCTCCACGACTCGCCGAGCCCGCGGTCGGAGGTGTCGTAGCGCCCCTCCAGCCGCACCTCGGGCGCAAGCTGGGTGTCGACGTCGCGGCGCAGCCGCTGGGCGTGGACGTTCTCGGGGTAGAGAGCCACCAGGTCGTCGGCCTGCCGCCGCGCCGCGGCGAGATCGCCGAGCGCCGAGAACGCTCCGGCGCGGGCGATCCGCGCCGAGGGGTTGTCGACGCGCGGCACGTCGAGGGTGGTGCGGGCGAGCAGCTCCTCGACCGATTCCAGGCCGCGGCGCGACCGGCCCTGCCACAGGTAGGCGGTGGCCAGCCCCTCGCGCACCCGCGAGTCGCCCGGATGCCGGTCGAACAGAGCTTCGAAATACGCCTGCCCGGCAACGGTGCGGTCCTGGAACAAGAGCAGCCACCCCCGCTGGACCTCCGCCGTCAGCTCCTGGCCGGGGATCTTCGCCAACTGCTCGAGGGCGGCCGCGGCGTCGCCGTAGCGCCGCTGCTCGATCGTTGCCCAGTAGATGCCGAGCCACGGCTCCGGAAAGCCGGCCCGCTCCTCGGCGAACGAACGGTAGAGCGCCTCGGCTTCCGCCGGCCGGTGCAGCGCCAGGTAGGCGTCGGCGGCGGCATTGCGCAGCCAGTAGGGGGCCCCGTCGCGGCGCACCGCCGTCTCCCAGAGGATGAGGACGTCCTCCATGCGGCCCGCCAGGCGGTAGGCGAGGACGAGGTCGCCGGTCGCCCTTGCATCCCCCGGATCCTTCCGGTGCATCGTCTCGAGCGCGGCGATCGCCGCCTCGGCCTCGTGATGCCGCCGGGCGGGGTCGAACACCGGCTCGGCCCATCCCCAGCGGATACGGCGGGCGGCGAGATCCCCCTCGATCCGGCGGGTCAGAGCGGCGCCGGCCTCTCCGGAGAGCGCCGCCGGATAGCGCTCGAGGAGAGCGGCCGCCGCCTGCGGCGCTCCCGCGGTGGCCAGATCGTCAGCGGCGAGGCGCGCGGCATCAGCGTCCTCGGGGTTCCGCCGCAGGATCTCCTGGCGGTCGAGGAAGGCACCCATCGGCCGGCCCAGGCTCTCCCGCACACCGGCCCGCTCCGCCAGCGCCGCGAGATCGTCCGGATGCTCATCGAGGCGGGCGTCGAGGCGTGCGAGCGCCTGGTCGGGGCTCTCCTCCCCGGCCGCTGCCGGTGGGGCAATGGCGACGAGCCACGCCGCCATCGCCAGCGCAGCGAGACCCGAGCGGAAGCTTCGACGGAAAGAGAGTCCAACGACAGTCATCATGATTCGCCAACAGCCCCGGTCGGCCCAGGGACGGGCGCCGAAGCTGCTAGGACCTTTGCCTGATGACTTAATTGTATCAGAACCGCGGAGGCCTACATCTTCAACACGATTTTTCCGAACGTCCCGCCTTGGTCCAGAGCCTTGTAGGCCTCGGCGGCACGTTCGAAGGGAACGACTTTCTCGACCACCGGCTTCAAGCGCCCGTCGCGCAGGCGCGGCAGGGCGAAGGCGGTGAAGGCTTCGACGAGGCCCGCCTTCTCCGCACGCGGGCGGGGACGCAGCACCGAGCCCGTGATGCGCAGCCGGCGGGAGAGGACCGCTCCGAGATCGACGTCCACTTTCCGGCCACCGAGAAGACCGATGAGCACCAGGCGCCCGCCGTCGCGCAGGGCGCCCAGATGCGCGTTGATCGACGCGCCGCCGACGAGATCGAAGACCAGGTCGACACCGCGGCCTCCGGTCGCTTCGCGCACCTGTTTCGCGAGATCGCTGCCGGCGACGCAGATTTCCTCGACGCCCAGGGCGCGGAGCTGCTCCAGGCGGCCCGGATCGCGGCCGGCGGCGAGGACGCGCGCCCCCAGCTCACGGGCGAGCTGCACGGCGAAGCTCCCCATACCGCCGGTGGCGCCGGTGATCAGGACGATCTCCCCGGCCTGAAGCCCTCCTTCCACGACGAGGTTCGTCCAGGCGGTGAGACCGGCTTCGGGGATGACGCCGCCCTCTTCGAACGACAGTTTGTCGGGGAGGGGCATGAGCTGCCCCACGGGAACCGCGACGCGGGTGGCATGGCCGCCGCCGCCCAGGAGGGCCATCACGCGGGCGCCCGGCTGCCACAGGCCCGGCATCTCGCGCCCTGCGACGCGCCCGGAGCATTCGAGGCCGGGCACGTCGCTCTCCCCCGGCGGCGGTGGGTACTGACCACGCAGCTGGTGCAGGTCGGCGTGGTTGAGGCCCGCCGCCTCCACCGCGACGAGGATCTCTCCGGGACCCGGCACCGGGTCGGGGAGGTCCCCGACGCGCGGTACCGGGATGCGTGGATCTTCGGGCGGCAGGACGGCGCGCACAGCCGCTCCGCGCTCCTCAGCTCTTCCCGACCGGCCGGGCCTTCGGCACCGGCTTGGGCTCGGGCTCGCCGAAGACGCCCTCCGGCCTCAGGCTGCCCACCCGGCGGTCCTCCAGCGTCAGGATGCCCGTCTCCAGCCAGGCGTGCTTGCCTTCGAGCACCTTGACGGCGATCCTGTACTTGCGGACGTCGTCGTTCGCCCACAGGTCGCGGAAGAGCCGGGCGACCTTGCGCCGCGCGTTGCGGCAGAAGAGATCGGCCAGCTCAGCGGCGTTCTCGGCATCCGTGCGCCCCTCTTCGCGCAGGGCCTGCACGCGGGAGACCGACGCCGCCATGGCGAACAGCTCGTTGGCGATGTCGACCAGGCGGAACAGGAACGCCTGCTTGTTCTGCAGCTTCGCCTGGTGGACGAGCATGCCGTGGAAGATCTGCCGCGACAGGCGGCGGGTGTTGCGCTCGACGAAGCGCAGGTGCGCCGCCAGGTCGCCGAACTCCTGGTAGCGCGGCCACTGCCCCCAGCCGAGCCAGCGGGTCGGATACCAGGAGGCGTAGAACGCCGTCATCGGCGGGATGGCGGCCAGCTTGTCGCGCATGCTCTTTTCGGGATCGATGATCGCCCCGGCGACCTCGAGGTGCTTGTCCACCGCCTCGCGGGCCATCAACAGGTGCATGATCTCGCTCGACCCTTCGAAGATCTTGTTGATGCGGTAGTCGCGCATCATCCGCTCGACGCCGATCGGCTCCTCGCCACGGGCGGCGAGCGACGTCTCGGTCTCGTAGCCGCGGCCGCCGCGGATCTGCATCGTCTCGTCGACGATCTCCCAGGTGCGCGCCGTGTTCCACTCCTTGCAGGCCGCCGCCTCCAGGCGGATGTCGTAGCCGCCGCGGTCGACCATCTGGGTGGCGAGCTTGACGATCGACTCCATGGCGAATGTGGTGGCCGCCATGTCGGCGAGCTTGTGGGCGATGGCCTCGTGCTTGCCCACGGGCCTGCCCCACTGCACGCGCTCGTTGGCCCACTTGCGGCAGATCTCGAGGCAGAGCTTGACCGTGCCGACCGAGCCGTTGGGGATCGACAGGCGGCCGTCGTTCAGGGTGGTCAGCGCGATCTTGAGCCCCTTGCCCTCGGCGCCGATCAGGTTCCCGGCGGGGACCCGCACGTTCTTGAAGCTGATCACCGCATTGGCGAGCGCGCGCAGGCCCATGAAGTGGCAGCGGTGCTCCACCTTGACGCCCGGCCATTCGGTCTCGACCACGAAAGCGCTGATCTTCTTGTTCCTGGGGTCGCGGGCCATGACGACGAGGAGCTTGGCGATGGTGCCGTTGGTGCACCAGAGCTTCTCGCCGTTCAAGATGTAGTCCCCCTCCGGCGTCTTCTCGATGCTGGTCGTCAGTTGCGCCGGGTCGGAGCCGACCTGGGCCTCGGTCAGGGCGAAGGCCGAGATCTCCCCTTTGGCGCAGCGCGGCAGGTACTTCTCCTTGAGCGCGTCGGTGCCGAACAGCTTGAGCGGCTGCGGCACGCCGATCGACTGGTGCGCCGAGAGGAGGGCCGACAGGTTGCCGTCGATGCTGCCGAGCAGTTCCATGACCTTCTGGTACTCGACATTGGTGAAGCCGAGCCCGCCGTACTTCTTGGGGATCTTCATGCCGAAGGCGCCCAGCTTGCGCAAGCCGTCGACCATGCTCTCGGGGTACTCGCCGGTGGTGTCGATCTCCACCGGGTCGACCTGGTCGCGCACGAATTCCTTGAGGGCGTTGTAGAAAGCGGTGAACTCGGGCCGCTCGTCCTCAGGCAGGGGGTAGGGGTGGATGAGATCGAGCCGGAAGTTTCCGAGGAACATTTCGCGGAGGAAGCTGGGCTGCCTCCATTCGGTCTCGCGGGCGGCCTCCGCCACTTTCCGCGACTCCAGCTCGCTGACGTTCTGGTGCTCCTTGGCCATGGTCGTCCCCTTCTCGGCTGGGCTTCCATGCAAACGGCTTACCGCCGCCCGGGCGCCTCTTGCCGCACTGCGACATTATAGCACGATCGATCGTTTCTTTGGCAAGGGGAGGGATTCCGCGGATTCTGCCGCGGTGCGGAATGACCGAAGCTCGGGCCACCCGAACGCGGTACACTTCGCTGGTACACTCAAGAGGGCGGCTCAGGCTCATGGATCCGACGACTACCTCTCCGTCGTGGAGCCCCGGCAAGCGGGTTCTCTTCCGCTTCGCCTTCAGTTACCTGGTGCTCTACAACCTACCGTTCCCTCTCAAGGCAATCCCCTGGGCCGGGGAGATCATCACCAAGCCGTACCAGGACCTGTGGAACGGGCTCGTGCCCTGGGCCGGGAAGCACCTGCTCGGCCTCGACGTCACGGTCCGGCACAACGGCAGCGGCGACAAGACCTTCGATTATGTGCAGGTCCTCTGCTTCCTGATCCTCGCGGTGGTCGCCACGGTGGTCTGGACGGTCCTCGACAGAAAACGGCCCGAGCACACCCGCTTGGACGAAGGGCTGCGGGTCTACATCCGGTTCGCGCTCGCCGCGGCGATGCTCGTGTACGGCGCCTACAAGGTCATCCCGGCCCAGTTCGCCAAGCCCTTCCCCAGCCAGCTCATCGAGCCTTTCGGGGAATCCTCGCCGATGGGGCTCCTGTGGATTTTCATGGGCGCCTCCTCAGGCTACACCATCTTCGCCGGCGCCGCCGAGATGATCGGCGGCCTGCTCCTCGCCTTCCGCCGCACCGCGTTGCTGGGTGCTCTGGTGAGCGTCGGCGTCATGAGCCACGTGGTCGTCCTCAATTACAGCTACGACGTCCCCGTCAAGCTGTATTCGTCCCACCTGCTGGCGATGGGAGTCTTCCTGATTCTCCCCGACCTGCGGCGGCTGCTCAACCTGTTCGTGCTCAACCGGCCGGTCGAGGCCGCCGCGGCCCGTCCGCCGCGGGCGCGTTTCCGCCGCACCGCGCTCGTCGCGCAGGTGCTGCTGGTCGCCGCCTATTCCGGAACCATGCTGGACCAGTCCTACGAAGCCAGCAAGGATGGGGGCAACCTGCTCCCGCGACCCCCGCTCTATGGGATCTGGACCGTCGAAGAGCTGGAGGCCGACGGGGTCGCCCGCCCGCCGCTCTTCACCGATGCGACCCGGTGGCGCCGGGTGGTTTTCGAGTACTCCGGCTACGTCACCGTCCAGCTCATGGACGGCTCCCGGAACGACTACGGCCTGATCCTGGGGAAACGCCGGCTTGCCTTGGCCAAGTTCGACGATCCGACATGGCGGTCCTCTTTCACCTACAAGGAGACGCAGCCGGGGCTCCTCGCGCTCGACGGGACACTGGATGACCGCAAGATACGGCTCACGCTCCGCCGGGAGGATGAAAGCTCCTACCGGCTGGTCAGCCGCGGCTTCCATTGGATCAATGAGGCGCCCTTCAACCGGTGACCTCAACGGAGATCAGTCTCATGCAGCCGGCGATCGATGGGTCGTACATTGCACCGGAATCCCCGGCTCTGGTTCCACCGGTCGATGCAGCACCCTCCGCTCCCATCTGGAGCCCTGCCAAGCGGATCCTCTTCCGCTTCGCCTTCGCTTATCTGGTGCTGTACAACTTCCCCTTTCCCCTGGACTACATCCCTTATGCCGAGATGATCACCTCGCCGTACCGGAAGCTTTGGAACGCTCTGGTCCGCTGGGTCGCCACGCACCAGTTCCACGCCGACGCCAACCTCCTCCCCAACGGCAGCGGCGATTCGACCTACGGCTACGTGCAGGTGTTCTGCTTCCTGGTGATCGCGTTGGCCGTGACGGTCGTGTGGACGATCCTCGATCGAAAGCGGCTTCACTACACCCGCCTCCACGAGGCGCTACGGATCTATGTTCGATTCGCCCTCGGCGCAGCGATGATCGACTACGGCGCCGTCAAGGTCATCAAGTCACAGTTTCCCGATCCGCCGCTCGACCGTCTCCTCCAGCCCTACGGCGACGCTTCGCCGATGGGCCTCGTGTGGACGTTCATGGGGGTGTCTACGGCCTACAACATCTTTGCCGGCGCCGCCGAGATGATCGGCGGCCTGCTTCTCACCGTCCGCAGGACCACGCTGCTGGGAGCGCTGGTGAGCCTCGGAGCCGTCAGCAACATCGTGGCGCTCAATTTCTTCTACGACGTTCCCGTCAAGCTGTTTTCGTTGCACCTGCTCGCCATGGCGGTCTTCCTGATCCTTCCCGACCTGCGGCGGTTGATCGACGTGTTCGTGCTCGGCCGCAGAGTGGAGCCGGTCGAGATCCGGCCGCTCTTCCGGCGCCCCTTTCTGCACCGGGGGACCCTGATGCTCCGCACCCTCCTCGTCCTCGCCTTCACAGCGTCCACGCTGAACGCTGCCCATCAAAACAGACAGATCGGGAAGTCGCCGCTGTACGGCATCTGGAACGTCGACGAATTCGAGATCGACGGGCAGGTCCGGCCGCCGCTCGTCACCGATCGGGAGCGGTGGCGGCGGGTGATCTTCCATTATCCGGGCACCATGGCCGTCCAGCTCATGAGCGATTCCCGCGAGCGCTACGTCCTCCACCTCGACAAGGGCGTGATGACGCTGGGCAAGCGCGGCGACGCCGACGTGAAGTGGAAGACCACCTTCACCTATGCGCAGCCGAAGCCGGGTCTCCTCATTCTGCAGGGGACCTTGGACGGCCGGAAGATCCGGGCCAGGCTCCACTGGGAGAAGCCGCCCAAGTTCCTGCTCACCACCCGAGGCTTCCACTGGATCAACGAGCGGCCGTTCAACCGGTGAGCGCGCATGCCGTCCGCGTGTAACGAAGTCTCCCCCGCCGACGCCTACTTTGACCATAGCTTCCTCCCCCCGAAGGCACCGGGGGGAAGACCTCCGCAGGAACAGTGCGCAGGTCGAGGTTGATCTCGGGGCCTATCTCAACAAACAAGGAGACTCAGATGGCTGAACTTTTCGCCGACTTCGTCACGCCGTATCACCTGGACGACCGGGACGTCGCCCCGCTCAATATGGAGGGACACCGGGATACCTCGTACGAGCTCAAGCTGCCGTCCGATGCGGACGCCTCGCAGGGTCACCGGGCCATCCTGGCGTTCACCCTGCACGCGACGGACCCCGATGATCTCCACCTCCAGGTCAGCGTCGGTTGGAGAGGTCACATGCACACGGTTTGGGACTATACGATCAACTCGAACGTCCTGCACACCGTGCATCAGCTCATCCCAGCGGAAATTCTGAAGGCCGGCACCGACAACTTCGCCAATGTCCATCTGGCCAGTGGAGATGGGCACGTCAGAGTTGAAAACGTAGTCCTCTGGTACCACCGCACGGGCCAAAAGTGAATCGAGGTACAGTGACGCCGTAGCTGCCTAGCCCGTATAAGAGCCGTCAGAAGAGCTTCGAGCGGGCCACGCGCGTAGTCGGCGGCGTCGACCGCGTTCAGCGAGAAGATGACTTCACGCGCCTTGTTCCGGACGAGCCGCGTGGCAACGTCGGCGATAAGGGCGATACCGCGGCCTGGATCATCCGAGCCCGGCGGCTCGCGCGATCAGAAAAAACCCTGCTCCGACGGCGACGGCTCCGGTGGCTCGCGCGACCCGCTCGCCAGCCGGTGCGAGACGTTCGACGGTGATGGCTGCCGTCACGACAGCCATCGCGCGCAGGTCCATGATCCCGAGGGCCAGGAGGATCATCATCAGATTGCCGCAGCACTGGCTGCAGAAGACTCCGAGACGCAGGCCGTGCCGCCAGGCCGTGCCGGCGTCGGCCGGCAGCGTACGGCCGCGCCCGGGGGACTCCCGGCAACAGGCGAGGTACCGCGCCTTCCACGCGGTGAGCTGGAAGGCGCCGGCGATCACGACGACCACGCCGGCCGCGATCGGTACGGCGCGCGACAGCGCCGGTTGCTGCATCTCGATCGCGGCCAGCGCGACGCCCAGCGGAAAGGCCGCCAATCCGAGCACGGCCCAGATGAAGAAGTAACCGGCGCCCACGAGGGCGGTCAGGCGACCGAGGCGCGCCTCGCCGGTCCTGTCGACGGCGTGGCGGTAGTGCCGCAGCATGGGGACGAGCGACGGCAGCATCATCGCCACCATCATCACGATCCACAGGCCCAGGAACGCCACCGCGGCGGCGGGCCACGTCTGCCCGGGCATCCGCATCCACGCCATCGACATCGTCCAGCCGCCGGGCATCGACATCCCTCCCATCGTCGACATGGACGCGCACCAGTAGATCGTCAGCGCCGCGCTGGCGGCGAAGAGCAGCGCCGAGACGCTCCAGAATGCCTGCCGCGAAGCTCGATCGGACGCCATGCGCCGTGAGACCTCCTTCCAATCTTCTCGCAATCTCCTCGCCATCTTCTCGCGAAGCCGCTCAGCCCTGGTTGTACTCGTCGTGACGGCGCCACCAGACTCCCGGCTCGTTGCGCCCCTTGGGTGCGCGGTCGAGCCACTGGTACATGCCCCAGATGGCGTCCACTCCGCGCGAGTAGGCGGAATAGGTGTGGTAGACGACGCCATCCTCCAGCACGAACGCGCTGATGCCCGGCCTCTCGCGCGTGTACGTGGGCACGTCGACGCCGACCCCGGCTGCCATCTCGACGACCGGTCCTTCGGCGACCGCGTCCGGGGATTTCCCGCGGATGGGACGGTAGTTGTATTCGAAGCCCTCGCGCTGTTGGGCCTCGGTGAACCCGACGCTGAAATCGAAATTGAAGTCGCCGCCGAACGAGGACGCCCACGGAAACGTCCACCCCATCCGCTGCTTGTACGCCTGCAGCTTCCCGAGCGGCGCGCGCGACACCGTCCAGAGCATCACGTCATGGTTGGCCAGGTGAATCACGGACCCGTTGTAGCCGTCCGCGATCGCCGAGCAGGACGGGCAGCCGGCGGTGTAGTCGGGCCCGAACATGAAGTGGTAGACGAGCAGTTGCGAGCGCCCCTGGAAGAGGTCCGCCAGCGAGGCGCTCCCCTCGTCGGTGTCGAATCGATACTCTTTGTCGATCCGGACCCACGGCAGCTCCTGCCGTTGCCGCGCCAGCTCGTCGCTCTGCCGCGTGAGCTCCTTCTCCGCCTCCAGCAGGTCGAGCCTCGCCGCGAGCCATTCTTCCCGTGTTCCGGTCCTGTGTGTCGTCATCTCCCCTGTCTCCTTTCTCGGGTGTCCGCGGCGGGATCGACCGCCCGTCACCCCCGGTTGTTCGTCCTGAAGTACTCTAGACCCGGGAGATCGAATCGTGGGAGTGACAAATATGTCGGGATTCGGATGGACTCGCTGATCACCGCCGCGGCGCGTGCGCTCGCCGTAGGCGATCCCCTCGGAGCCCTGAAGCGGGTCGCCCTGCGCGACGACGCGCCGGCTCTCGCGCTGCGCGGCATCGCGATGGCGCAGCTCGGCGATCTCGTGCGAGCGAAGGCGCTCCTGCGCAGCGCCGCGCGTGCCTTCGGTCCGCGCGAGGCGGTGGCCCGCGCGAGGTGCATCGTCGCCGAAGCCGAGATCGCGCTCGTCTCGCGCGACCTGGGCTGGCCCGAGAAGGCGCTCGACGCGGCGCGGGCGACGCTCGAAAAGCACGGCGACCGCGCAAACGCCGCGCATGCGCGGCACCTCGAGGTCCGGCGCCTCCTCCTGCTCGGGCGCCTCGACGAGGCCGAGCGTGCGCTCGCCGGGCTCGACCCTTCGCCCCTCCCTCCCGCGTTGAGGACCGCCCACGAGCTGGCGGTCGCGGGGATCGCGATCCGGCGCGTCCGCACGCAGGAGGCGCGCGCCGCGCTCGGCCGGGCCGAAAACGCGGCGCGCCACGCCCGCATCCCCGCTCTGACGGCGGAGGTCGAAACCGCTCTCCACGTCCTGAGCGCACCCGCCGCGCGCCTGCTCGCGAAGGGCGAGGACCGGCTCCTCCGGCTCGACGAGGTCGAAGAATGGCTGGCCTCGAAAGCCTTCATCGTGGACGGGTGCCGTCATGCCGTCCGCGACGAGAGCCAGGTGGTCTCGCTCGCCACGCGTCCGGTCTTGTTCGCGCTCGCCCGCGCGCTGGGCGAAGCCTGGCCGGGAGACGTCTCGCGGGACGCGCTCGTCGCGCGCGCCTTCGGAGCGAAGCGCGCCGATGAATCGCATCGCGCCCGGTTGCGCGTCGAAATCGGGCGGCTGCGGACGATGCTCCGGACGCTGGCCGACGTCGACGCGACGAAGCGGGGTTTCGCCCTGGCGCCGCGCCGCGCCCCCGAGGTCGTCGTGCTGGCGCGGCCCGTCGACGAGGAGCATGCGGCGGTGCTCGCCTTCCTGGCCGACGGGGAGACGTGGTCCAGCTCGGCCCTGGCGCTCGCGCTCGGAACCAGCCAGCGCACCGTGCAGCGGGCGCTCGAATCGCTCGCCGCGGCCGGCAAGGTGCAGTCGTTCGGCCACGGGCGCGCCCGCCGCTGGATGACCCCGCCCGTGGCCGGATTCACGACAACCTTGTTACTCCCGGCTCCGCTGCCGATTGACTAGCATGGACGCATGAGTGGAACAAACGCCGAAATCATCCGGGAATATGGACCCTTTCCGGGCATCGACCACGTGCATGGAGTCACCTACGACGGCCGGAACGTCTGGTTCGCTGCCGGGGACACACTGAACGCCTTCGATCCCGCGAGCGGGAAGCCGCTGCGCTCGATCGACGTCGCCGCCCACGCAGGAACGTCCTTCGACGGCCGGCATCTGTTTCAGCTCGCCGAGGATCGCATCCAGAAGATCGATCCGGAGACCGGCCGGGTGATCGCCACGATCCCGGCGCCGGGCGGCGGCGGCGACTCGGGGCTCGCCTGGGCCGAAGGGACGCTCTGGGTCGGGCAGTACCGGGACCGGAAGATCCACCAGGTCGATCCCGAGACCGGAAAGATTCTCCGCACGATCGAGTCCAACCGCTTCGTCACCGGGGTCACCTGGGTCGACGGCGAGCTCTGGCACGGCACCTGGGAGGGTGACGAAAGCGACCTGAGGCGGATCGATCCCCGCACGGGAGAGGTCCTGGAGACGCTCGAGATGCCGCCCGGAGTGGGCGTGTCGGGGCTCGAATCCAACGGCCGCGATCAGTTCTTCTGTGGAGGAGGAAAGAGCGGAAAGGTGAGAGCCGTCCGCCGGCCCGGGCATGGGCGCTGACGTTCCGCGAGGACGCCGGAGCCGCATCGCGCGGAGTCCTCACCCCCGCCTAAAACGCCCCCGTGTCGGCCACGCTGCCGAACCGGCCGGCGGGGTTGTGGTAGGTGCGCACGGCCCCGGTCGCCGTGTCGGTGACGGTCAGGGTGTATTCGACGTTCGACAGGGCTCCGTAGAAGAACCAGATCTTGCCGTTCACCGCCTGGCCGTCGAGCACCTTGGTGAACACTTCGAGGTTGCCGGGCGCGAAGAACCAGAAAGCTCCCGTGTCTCCGGTGACCGGCACCGCCGTGCCGGTGCCGGTGTTCCCGGCGAAGTCTTTCCAGGCGGCCTCGACGGCGTACCGGCCGCCTTGCAGGCAGAGCCGCTCCGGCCCGGGCACGCAGTCACCGGAAGCCGCGGTGAAGGCGGTGCGCCGGTCCATGGCGGATGGCGACGCGGGCGGCGGCGGGGTGAAGGCACCCAGCGGACCGAAGCCCCTGGTGTCGCCGACGCTCGCGAGCTGTCCACGCGGGTTCTGGTAGCGGCGCGTCAGGCCGGTCGCGGTGTCGGTCACCGTGATCTCGTATTCGACGTTCGAGAGCGCGCCGTAGAAGACCCAGAAGGCCCCATTCACGCCGCGGCCGTCGAGCACCTTGACCGCCAGCTCGAGGTTGGAGGGCGCGAAGAACCAGAAGCCGCCGGTGTCGGCGGTCAGCGGGATCGTCTGGCCGGTGCCCGTCCTTCCGGCGAAGTCGCGCCAGGCGACCGTCACCGCGAAACGGCCGCCGCTCAGGCAGAGCCGGGTGTCGGACGGCTGGCAGCCGATGCCGGCCGCCGGCAGCGTCCAGAGCTCGCGCCCGGTGACGCCGTCGTCCGCAGTGAAGAAAAAATTGTCCCCGGCCACGGTCAGCTCGTCCGGCGCGGAGGAGAGCCCCTCCGGCGCGATGTCCTGCGCCAGGCGGGTGCCCGCCGCCGAGCCGTCGCTCAGCCACAGCTCACGGCCGTGCAACCCGTCGGAGGCGGCGAAGAACAGCCGGCCGGCGAACGCCGTGAGCCCGGAGGGCGACGAGGGCGAAGATCCGGGATTGACGTCGCGCACCAGCACGGTGCCGCCGGCTGTGCCGTCGCTCACCCACAGCTCGCGGCCGTGGGTGGCGTCGGCCGCAGTGAAGAACAGGAGACCGCCGACAACGGCCAGGCCGCCGCCGTCGGGCAACTGAGCGACCAGGACCGTTCCGCCTGGAGTCCCGTCGCTCTTCCACAGCTCGTGATTGTCCAGGAGGAACGCGACCCCGCCGCCGAAGGCGACCATCTCCGTGCCCCATCCCGGAGAGACGGAGTGTGTGCCGCCGGGTGTGCCGTCGCTCCTCCACAGCCCACCGTCGGCGAAGAAATAGAAGAGACCGCCAGACTGCGTGAAGAGCCTCGCCCTGAGCGGCGCGCCGGAGAACAGGACGAAGCTCTCTGTCGCGTCGTCGAAACGGTAGAGCCCCTGCGGCAGGCCCAGGTAGAGGCGTTCCCCGATCCAGCTCATGCGGCACTGGTAGAGATCCGCGGTCAGATCGAGGACCTCCCCCGTGCCCGCGGCCGTGCCGTCGCTTCGCCAGATCGCGCCCTGGCTGATGAAGAAGGCGATCCCGTTGTGCGCGATCAGTCTTTCCAGGCCGAAGCCGAAGGGAAACTCGGCCATCTCTTCGGTGCCTTCCGGAGTGCCGTCCGTCCGCCACAGCGAGGGGTGGCCCGGCCATTCGCGCCAGAAGAACGCCGTCGAGCCGCCTCCGGTGGTCAGGGCCAGGGGCTGGCCGATATCGTAGGGATCGACGCAGCTTTCCGGCACCGCGAAATCACTGAGCCGGATCGTGCCGCCGGCCGTGCCGTCGCTCACCCAGACCTCCCGCGAGCGGCTGTCACAGGCGGTGAAGGCGACGCGGTCTCCCATCTGGACCAGTTGGCGCGGCGCGGCCGAATTTCCGCTGCCCGCGACGTCCGCCACCAAGCGGCCGGATCCGGCATCCGAGCCGGTGGTCCACAGCTCTTGGCCGCGGTCGTCTGCGGCCGGAAAGTACAGGCGCGATCCCAAGGTCACGACGGCGAAATCGATCGACGTGAGAGACTCGGGAGGCAGAGAGGTGCGGGCGCGCGTCCCGGCAGCCGTGCCGTCGCTCGTCCACACCTGCGTCCCGTGGACAAGGTCGCTCGCCAGGAAGACCACGCCGCCGCCCAGCGCCTGCGGGCGCATGAGCTGCGAATCGCAAAGGCCGAGACAGATGTCGCGCACCATGGCGGTCCCGGCGCTTGTGCCGTTCGTGCTCCACAGCTCATAGCCGTGGACGCCGTCGTCGGCCCGGAAGAAGACCCGCCCGCCGACCCGGAGCAGACCGGTGTAGGGGCTGACGTCCATCGTGCCGAGCGGCACGGTGGAGGCCGGGGTGCCGCTGCTCGCGAACAGCCGGTAACCGGATGTCTCGTCGCCCGCGATGACCACGGCCCGCGACCCCACCTCCTCCACCTGCGCCGGATCGAGGTATGGGAGGAACGGCTGGTTGGGCGCCAGGGCGGTGACGCGGACCGTGCCCGCTGGCGTGCCGTCGCTGCGCCAGACGTCGACGCCGTGCTCGCTGTCGTCCGCCGCGAAGTAGACGCCGGCGGCTCCCGCCTTGAGGGCCACGGTGGCCCCGAAAGGCGACGGCAGAGGGAAATGGGTGAGCGATTTGGTGCCCGCGGCCGTGCCGTCGCTCGTCCACAGCTCCTCGCCGTCCTGCTTGGCGAAGAAGAAGAGCCGGCCGGCGACCGTCATGGCCAGCCGGGGAGCGGACGGTAGCGTCGTGGCGACCACGGTGCCGGCGAACGTGCCGTCGCTCACCCAGACCAAGTTGACGCGCAGGAGCGAAGACCACCGCAGCACGAAGAGCTTGCCGCCGGCGACGAACGGCCCCTGGAAGGTGCGCTCGTCATCCGACTCGTTGGCTCCCAAGTCACCGCACACCTGCGTGCCCAAGATCGTTCCATCGGTCTTCCAAAGGCTGCAGTACGCGTCGTCGCAGACGATGAAGTACGCCGCGCCGCGCAGGAAGACGAGGCGCGTGGCATGGGCCGGCAGAGTGAAGGTCCCGGCCCGCGTGCCGTCGCTGCGCCAGAGCCGGCCGGTGTTGTCGGCGAAGAGCAGCACCCCGCCGAGGCCGCCGAAGACGGCCGGGTCCGACGAGCAGTCACCAGGACAGATGTCGGCCAGCATCTCGGTGCCGGCGGCGGTGCCGTCGGTCACCCACAGCTCGCGGCCGGAGCTCGGCTCGTCGGCGGTGAAGAAAAGCTTTCCACCGGCGACGGTCAGAGAGCGCGGAGATGCGGAAGCGCCGAGCCCGGGCACGCCGGGATCGATGTCCAGGACCGCGCCCGCCGTCTGGGCGCGGATCGCGAAAGGAACGGAGAGGAGGAGGACGAGAGGGACGAAGCGGCGCAAGACTTTCATGAGGGGTTCCTCCGGCACTACAGAGCAACCGTACAGATCGTCAAGTCTTCCTTGAATACCCCGCAAGGCGGTCCGGACCTACCTTTCAGGGTGTTTCTGGCCTTGCGCACCTCCGCTACGGTGTGGGATGGCTGATCACGCCGTCCAAGGAGCACGCCATGCGAACCCACTTCTCCGTCCTTCTCCTCGCCGCCGCAGCGCTGCTGTTCCCTGCACGGCTCGCCGGCCAGCTCATCCCTCTCTCCGAGGTCTTTCCGGTCTCGGTGCCGGAGGACAAACCGGATGCCCGCGCCACACCTGCTCAGGGTATCCCGGTCGCGGTGGCTCTCCCACACGGATTTGCCGTCGCCTCCCTGCGCCTGGACAGCACCAACGCGTCCATCGTGGACGGCCGGCTCGTCGACCTCTCGGGCGAGCCCGGGCCGAGCTTTACGGGTGAGATCCTCGGGGACGGCGCCGAGCCGGTCCTGGAGATGCCGGCCATCGCGCCCACCGGTTCTGGCGATTTCGTCCTCGCCTGGGTTCAGGGTCCCTACAACCTCCTCTACCGCCGGTTCGGGCCAGGAGGTGTGCCACGGGGCGAGCCGGTCTATCTGGCCGAGGGCGAACGGCACGCCTGGGGCCTGTGCTCACCCTCGGTCGGCGGAAACTCCGCGGGAGGCTTCGTCATCGCCTGGGAGCAGTGCGATGAGCCCGGCTCCGCGGCCGGTCTCGCGGTGCGGGCCTTCAATCCCGCGGGTGATTCGGCGACCGCCGAGCTGCAGATCGGGCTTCCGGGCTCCCCCGGCAATGTCGGCATCGCCGGCATGCCGCGCACCGGGATCGACGCGGCCGGCCGTTTCGTCGTGGTCTGGCGGCAGGCGGGCACCACCGCTGCCGATCCCGCGCGGCTCTGCGGCCGGGCCTATGGCGCCCGCGGCGGCTTCCTGGGAGCCCCGTTCTGCATCGGCGACCTCGCCGGAACGACCAGCGGGGCGCTCGCCGTTGATCCCGCCGGAGCTTTCCTCATCGCCTGGTTCGGCCCGGCGGCGTCCGGAGGGCAGGCGCCCCTCTTCGTCCGCCGCTACCAGATGGACGGCACGCCGCGGGGAGACCGCGTCCAGATCGCCGCTGCCGCCGATCCGTCCAAACTGGCCGCGAGCACCGACGGAAAGGGCAACGCCGCCCTCTCCTGGCGGGAAGGAGACCGTCTGCGGATCCTGCTCGTCCGGCGGGACGGCGTAGCCAAAGGGACGGCGGTCACGATTTCCGGCGTCTCGAACGGGTGGGAAGGCTGGATCACCGGGGAAACCGTGGTCAACGGCGTGGCACTCTCCTCCTCCGGCCGCCTGCTCGCCACCTGGCCGTC
>WNGB01000487.1_pt1 | contig 89405 bp, 90 predicted proteins | sample 5400681 | NCBI WGS metagenome assembly WNGB01 (sample SAMN13153367, study PRJNA577476) | soil metagenome | isolation source: 115 cm soil or saprolite under grassland replicate 2 | place: USA:California | collected 2016-06-15 | reverse complement strand
TGCTATCTCAACCTGCGGGAGCGGCGGGAAGTCATGGTCTGCCATGGCTACGAGCACTTCGGCATCGTGGTCGACACGAGGGAAGAGCTGGCGCAGTTGTGGGCTCGCCTCGACGCAGAGACGCGCGATGTGCACCTCGAGCCCCTGAGACAGAGCGATGACGGTTTCGGGTCCTTCCGGTTCCGCTATCTGCTCCCCATGGCCGTGGAGGTTCAGTTCATCCCATAGCGGCCCACCGTCGGCCAGCTTCGAGGGTGGCTAGCTGAGGACTCGCGCCCGACACCGCTGCCCGCGTAGCGACAGTCCCATCCCGAGCGAAGCCTCGCTCGCGCACCGCAGCGCTACAAATCGTCCCTCGAGCAGGTACCCCGACGTGCCGTTCGGTGCGGGTGCTGACCGGCCGCAGCTTGTTGTTCGGTCGCGGCCTTCGCTACGCCTGGCAGTACGAGGGACGCTGGGGGATGGCTGGAACTGAGCCACGGTGCGACACTTTTGATGTGGCGGAGCTGCCGACAGGGACGGTGACGTTTCTGTTCACGGATCTTGAGGGTTCGACACGTCTGTGGGAGGAATACCCCGAGGCCATGCCGAAGGCGTTGGCGCGGCACGACGAGATCATGCGCCACGCGGTCGAGGCCCATGGTGGTCATCTGGTCAAGATGACGGGGGACGGCGTGCACGCTGCATTTGCGACAGCCCACGACGCGGTCGCGTCTGCGGTCGTGGCGCAGCTCGCGCTGGTGCATGAGCCGTGGGCGGAGACAGCCGCGTTGCGCGTCCGGATGGGCCTGCACACGGGTGTCGCGGAGCGCCGCGACGACGACTATTACGGTCCGGCGGTGAACCGGGCCGCGAGGCTGATGGCGGCGGCGCACGGTGGCCAGATTGTCTGCTCGCTGGCGACTGTGGAGCTGGTTCGTGGGGTGCTCCCCGCTGAGGTCACGCTCGTGGACCTCGGGGAGCATCGCCTTCGGGACCTCGGGCGCCGTGAGCACGTGTTCCAGGTGGCGCGTGGCGGACTCGCGGGTGGTTTCCCGGCGTTGCGGTCCGTGGAGTCGTACCCGTCCAATCTGCCGTTTCAGGTCACGACGTTTGTGGGCCGCGAGGAGGACTTGCGCGAGGTCTCGCAAGTGCTGGGTGAGGCGCGGGTGGTGACGCTCACCGGGGTGGGTGGTGTCGGCAAGACCCGCCTAGCGGTCCAGACCGCCGCCGAGCTGTTGCCTCGCTTGGCATCCGACGCGGGTGCGGTTCCTGCCGTTGTTGCCACGGTGCTGTCGATCCAGCCCCAGCCCGGCAAAACCTTGATCGAGAGCATCGTGGTCGCGCTGCGTCATCGGGAGATGCTGATCTTGCTGGACAACTGCGAGCATCTCATCGGTCCGGCGGCGCAACTGGTGGATGAGATCGTGCGATCGTGTCCGGGCGTGCGGGTGCTGGCTACCAGCCGGGAGGGTCTGGGGGTGAGTGGCGAGCGCCTGCTTCTGGTGCGTTCGTTGGGCTTGCCCGGAGAGCACGCCGGTGTCGAGGAACTGGCGCACAGCGATGCGGCTCGGCTGTTCGTCGATCGCACGGCGGCAACCCGGCGGGGGTTCGCGGTGAACGAGGCCAACGCGGCAGCGGTCACGCAGATCTGCCGACGCCTCGATGGCATTCCCCTGGCGATCGAACTGGCGGCGGCTCGGACCCGCGTGATGAGCGCGGACGAGATCGCCGGCCGCCTCGACGAGCGGTTCCGGCTCCTCACCGGAGGGAGTCGCACTGCGGTCGAGCGGCATCAGACGTTGCGTGCGGCCGTGGACTGGTCCTATGGGCTCCTCGAACCCGAAGAACGGGTCCTGTTGGACCGACTCGGGGTGTTCGCCGGTGGGTTCACCCTCGACGCCGCCGAAACCGTCGGCGCAGATGACGAGGGCTGGAGTGGCGACGTGCTCGATGACCTCGCCCAACTCGTCGACAAGTCACTGGTGGTTGCCGAGGAGGACGCCGACGGTGGTACCCGCTACCGGCTGCTCGAAACGATCCGCCAGTACGCGATCGCGCATCTCAACGACGCCGAGGCTACCGACGCGATCCGACGCCGTCACGCGCAGTGGTGCGTTCGACTCGTCGCCGACGCAGCCGCCGGATCACGTGGGCCTGACGAGCCCCGGTGGGTCCGGCGCCTCGACCGTGAGCTCGAGAATCTCCGTTCCGCCATCACGTGGGCGACCGGCGCCAACGAGACCGACCTCACCATGGAGCTGCTCGGCGCCCTTCCTGTGCTCGTCATCAATACGCCGTTCGGGTACGCGCTCGGCCCGTGGGCGGCCGCCGCCCTTCGCATCGCAGGCGCGACCCAGCATCCTCGGCTGGGGGCCGTGCTCGCGCTGCGCGCGGCTGACCATCGCCTCCACGACCGCCTCGCCGACGCGGAACGTGACGCCTGCGACGCGATCGATGCTGTCCTGCGGCCCGAGACCTCGTTCTCGAGTCTCCCGTGGGGCGTCCTCCTCAACGTCTACGCCTACTCGGGCCGCGCGGAGCAGTTCCTCGAGCGCCACGAGGAGTTCCTGAGCGCCGCTCGGCGTCACGGCGACGACTACGCGATCGCGTTCAGCCTCTCCCTTGTCGCGATCAACCTCATGGCGGTAGGTCGAGCCGAGGACGGCCTTGGGTTCGCCCAAGAAGCACTGCGCCTCGCCGAGCGCGTCGGCGCCCCGTCAGTGATCGCAGTCGCTGCGAACGCGCTCAGCGGGGTGATCGTAGAGCGAGACCCCGAACGGGCGCGGACCCTCGTCGAGCTTTGCCTCGAAAACGCGCTCAGCATTGGCGGCGACCTGCCTGCCACCATCGCGCTCGGGGCCCTCGGGCGCATTGGTACCACCGCCGATGATCCCCGATGGGCGACACGCTTTCGGGGCGTGGTGGACCGGACCTACGACGCCGGTGACACGCGCCTCCTGCTCGTCCAGCTCGACATGTACGCGCACACCCTCCTTCAGATCGGCCGCGTCGAACCTTCCGCGGTGCTCTTCGGAACCGTCGGCCGCCACGCCCGGCATCTCGCGAACCCGGTATCGACGGCTCGACGACAGATGCAACGCTCAGGTCTCGTCGCCGCGCTCGGCGACGACCGCTTCACCGACCTCGCCGCCCACGGCGAGAGCCTCGACCTCGCCGACGCGGTCGCGCTCGCCCGCCACGAACTCGACCGTGTGATCAACGGGCTCCCCACGCTCGACGCCTGAGCCGCTTCCCAGACAACGACCGTTCAGCCGCGCGTTCCGGCCGTGCTCACGTCTGCTCCGACCTTGACCGAAACTTCCTTACTGTCCAGGTAGTCGCGCCAGGCTGCAATCTTGCCCGCAGGGTCGACCTCGAAGACGGCCGCGACATGGAACGTCACCTGCTTGTCGTTGATGGTCATCGAGTCGAGTCTTTCGATGAAGACCGTCTGCCCGACCGACCCGATCGTCACGATCTCGGTTCGGAGATCACGGAAGCGCGGAGCCATTCGGAACAACTCGGCGCGAATCGCGTCGTGGCCGACGAGTGGATCCTCCCATGCGAACACCTGGTAACGCGCGTCCGGGGCCATGCGGCTGAGCACCCGATCAATGAGAGCGGAGTCAAACTGCTCACCCTCCAACTCCGCCAGGAAAGCGCGGACAGTCGTTTCCTGTTCGAGGCCCACGACGTGTCTCTCCTTCAGGTCGCTGTTGCGACGAGGTGACGCATGATGCCCGTTCTGGTGCGAGCATGCACTTCCCCGTAACGCGGGAACCAGCGCCTCGAGGGTAAGAACACACAAATTGTCCCCCGAGTTGCCCCTGCCCCAAAACGGCACGTATGGCGCGCCCTCGATCCGGTGTCGGGAACCGCGGGCTGACGGACTCTGCTCTCACACGTGTACGTAACGCCGGATCCTCGGTCGTCGGGGCTGGGCACGCTTATGGTGATGGCAGTGAAGCTCTATCTCGTTCAGCATGGGCAGGCCAAGTCCGAGAACGAGGACCCTGAACGGCCACTCACCGACCAAGGTGTCGACGACGTTGCCCGTGTGGCACGACACGCAGTCGAGCAGCTCGGTGTGCGAGCGGCTCGGGTGGTTCACTCTGGCAAGACGCGAGCACGCCAGACGGCCGAGATCTGGGATGGACTGCTGCACGCCGACGTCGAGCAAGCGGATGCTCTCGCTCCCAATGATGATCCGACGACCTGGCTCGAACGCCTCGACGCGGAGGCGGACGACGTCTTGCTCGTCGGGCACCTTCCCTTTCTCGCTCGGCTCGCCACATTGCTACTGACCGGTGTTTCCGAGCACCCGGTGGTCAGGTTTCGGCAGGGTGGGCTGGTCGGGCTTGAGCGAACCGACCAAGGCTGGGTTGTCTCGGTGGTGCTCCCACCCTGAAGCACCCCGGCTCTCGTGGAGGCTCCGCCGCTTGAACCCGCTCCCCGCTGGCCGGAGCTCGGGGGACAATTTGGCACGCCTGCGTGGCGCGGTGCTCTGTCTCGGGTTGGGGGCCGTCCGCGCCTCAGAGAAGACACCGTGGTGTCCGCCGGCCGCTCTCCTCTGAGCGGAGCGTCAGGGCCCAGGGCCCCTAGCTCGGCGAAGGCCGGACGGACCCACCACACGTCTCTCAGGAGACGGTGAACGGTGCAAACATCCCGAGTTCGACGTGCGCCTTACCCGTCTTCGGGTCGGGAACGAAGCACACCGCCACGTACTTCCCCTTCGCGAGCTCGGTGTTCAGGTACGCAGTGGTCTTCGGAGCGATGGCACCGACGCCTCCGACCTCGGTGGGTGGCGGCCCGGTCGGCACCCCGGTCCCGAGGAAGAGGTTCTTGACGTCGTCGATGGTCACACCCGGGTTGAGCTTCATCAGCGTGAGCTCGTGCGACTCCGGACCCTTGTTGGTGAAGGCGATCGGCGGGGTACCCGAGAGCTTCTTCGGGATCGAGAAGCTGAAGTCCCTCGATGTGATCGTCGCCTTCGCCTTGGGCGCGGCTGCCTTGTTCGCCGCGCCGTCGACGGTGATGTACTTGATCATGCCCTTCGCCACGTGCGGGATTTCGTCGTCACCGGAGACGAAGCACAAGGCCACGTAGTTCCCCGCGTTGAGCTTGACGACTGCGCTGCCGCTCGTACCGGCGGGAATCGCATTCACGCCGCCCGCCAGTCTCACGAGCTTCAACGCGCCGATGGCATTGTCGGACGCGCTGGCGATCAGAGCCTGATTGAACTGGTCCTGGGTCACGCCACCGTTCAAGCGCGCCAGCTGCACTTGGTGCTCTTCCTGGCCCCGGTTGTCGAAGTCGATCGTTGTCCAACCCGGCTTGATCGCGTCGGGCATCTCGAACGAGAAGTCCTTCCCCACGATGGTGACCGTCGGCGGCTTCGACCTCGCCCCCGACGCCGGCATGCCGATCACGAACAAGCCACCCACCGCGAGTACGCCTACGAGCACACGCGTCACCAAACTCGCATCTCTCACCGAGCCACCCCCTGCGCCCGCCGACAGAGGAAGCCGGCGAAGCCTACCGGATCGGGGTATTCCCGGGACCATATCCCGCCGCCCCGCGGTGATCGCTCCCAACTCGTCACTGTGTGCACGAGAGTTCGAGAGTTCTCGCGCCGCCGTTCGAGGGTGTGCCTGTGCGAGCTTCGTAGTACTGGTCAGGACTGGTAGACGAGCTCGATTCGGATTGCGAGATGGGGTCACCGATGATGATGTCGCGTACGACGTCGGCCCAGACGGGCGGGGAGCACAGCTTCTCGGGCGCGGTCGAGCTCCCACCTCTTGTGTGAGTCGCGCTCTTCGTGGCCAAACTGCATCGACGCAGACGCGGCTGCGGACGCTTCGCGCTCATCGCGTCGGGCAACCGCCTCGGCCTGGTCAACCTCCACGGACCGTCATCGCCCCGCGGCCCATCTGGGGATGGCGCGGACGGCCGAACACCGCCGGTCAAGGGGCGTCGGTGAGCCGTGTGCGGGAGAATCGCACGCACGGTTCGACAGGGGGGAGCTGGAAAAGGAACACGCCATGGCCACCGACGACGGCAGCCCACGGGAAACCGCGGGACCTGAGCCCGGCCTCGCCTACCGCGTGTCACCTCGCCAGCTCCCTACCCAACCGCCACCAGGATTGACGACTAGTTTCCGTTCGCTGAGACGCAACAACGCGTCTTTAGCTGGCGCCAAGCGAATCGAGTTACAGCGCGAGCGAGCCGCCCGACCCCGGCCCCGGCCATCGTGGCTGCTCTGGCTTCGGCGTCGCAACGTCTGATCGAGGCATCGGACCGTCACGACGGCTCAGAGCCCGCCAGCCTGGCAGCAATCTGTCGAGGGACAAGTTGACACGCCTGGGTGCCGGGGCGGGCTGTCGCCGGCGAACTCTCTGCACGCTGTCGCCAGGGGCGAAGGTCTCGATGCGTGCGACGATCTTCCCGTCTGATCGTCCGGGAGTGCCAGCGAACGGTGCAAGGGAGGCGTGGCCGGTGGTCACGCTGGTCGATGAGAATGGGTCGCTGACCGCGATTCCCGAGTCCGCCCGCGCGTTGCTGCTGTCGGATCAACTCGCCCATCGCGTCACGGTCAACGCCGACGGCTCGCCGCAGCTATCGGTGGTGTGGGTCGGGTTGGACGATGACGAGATCGTCCTCGGCCACCTCGGCACGGGGCGGAAGCTCAGGAACATCGGCCGCGACCCCCGCGTGGTGCTCTCGGTGGAGGGGACCGAGGTGCAGCCACCAGGGCTCAAGCAGTACCTGATCGTCCACGGCAATGCCCGGATCACCGAAGGCGGTGCTCCCGAGCTGCTCCAGGAGCTCGCGCACACTTACCTCGGTCCCGACGTGAAGTTCCCACCGTTCGATGATCCGCCCGCTGGCTCCATCGTCCACATCACCGTCGACCGCGTCGCGGGTGTCGGGCCATGGAACCCGGGCTGACCACTGTCTTGGCTTGCATCTCGTCGCGTGTGATGAGAGCACTGGATCGGAAAGGTCGCGTCGTTCGACCGATCGATGGATCGGGTATCCACGATGGGTGCGGCTTGCAGAAGATCCCTGCGTAGTCGCCATTTCTGGGCCACTGACGACCTCGCCGCCTCGGGCGACAATTTGGTACGCCTGAGTGCGGGGGAGCGATGTACGCCGATCGCGAGCGCAATCGGCGGTGGCCATTCGGAGTTGTCAACTGCGGTTGACGGCAGGCCTGTGTCAGCCTAGGCTGACAAGACGTGCGTGAGTTGGTTCGCTTGAACGACGCGGTGGATAGCCGCGACCCAGCCATCGGGTTGGGCGCAGTCGCTGCGTTGCGTCAACTCGTCGAAGAGCTCGAGGAGTTGCACGTCGAGAACGCTCGGAGCCTGGGTTGGTCGTGGCAGGCCATCGCTGACGAGCTTGGGATCACTCGCCAGTCCGTGCACAAGAAACATCGCGTGCGCCGCCGACGCGGGAAGTGAGGACCATCGTGTTCGATCGCTGCGACGAGAACACGGTCGCCGTCTTTGATGCTGCAGTGGAACAGGCTCGGAGCCTCGGCCACAACTATGTCGGGACCGAGCACGTGCTCCTCGCACTCATGCGACACCGCGAGGTTCTCCCCGATGCCGTTGCTGCGCTCCTTCCTCGCGACGTTGAAGCCGTGTGCGCCGCGCTCGAGTCCATCCTCGAGGGGCCGCCGTCCCTGGACGCTGCGCTGCTCAGGACCCTCGGCATCGATCTCGATGAGGTGCGTGCCGCCGTGCGGCGGACCTTCGGGAGCGACGCGGTCGAGCGGCTGGGCCGCCGCCGCGTTCGCCAGCCATGGCAGCCATGGCGGCACCCTCACCGCCGGTGCATGACGCTGCTCGCCGGCACCATGGGCGTCGCGGACCGCGTCAAGCGGGCCCTGGAGTACGCCCGGGACGACGCCGCGCGCCGTCGACGCCAGTTGATCGATCCAGCAGGTCTCCTACTCGGGATGGTGGAGGTCGAGGGCTCGCTGTCGACCCGGTTGCTCGAGGACGTCGGGGTTGATCCATCCGATGTCCGGCGTGCACTGCTCGAAGCTGCCGGCTGAAGACGGAGCTGCTTCGGTTCTCCCCCTACAGCTGCACGTCCGGGGACAATTTGTCACGCCTGCGTGCTCCGGTATCGCTTCGCCGGAAGGGCGGCCTTGCCGAGAGTTGTGCTGCGAACTCTCACGCGGGTGCAGAATCGCTCCATGGCCCACATCCTCGAGGGATCCGACCAACCGCCCGGGTGGTTCTCTCAGGCTGCGGAGATCGAAGATGTCATCGAGGCGTACACGGCCGAGGCGCTAGACGAACGAGCGAAGCATCGGCGCTCCGCCAGCGGTGATCTTCACACGAAGATGCTGCCGCTCTTTGCCTTACACCATGTTCGAGATTCGATTGCGACGAGCCTCGCGTCGAACGCGGCGGGATGCCACGCAGTGGCACTTGCCCTGACAATCGCGCTGCGACGGCTATCCGGATAGCTAGTCTGGGCCGCATGGAACCGCGCTCTTGTCTTCGTGCCGCCTTGCGGTACCTGGGTTGACGCGAGCGGCTGGCGTTCCTCGTTAGGCACTCCTCGCACCAGGTCTCGGTCTGGGCGGTGATCACGCCCGTACAAGCGCTTCTACGCGCTCACGATCGAATGAGGACCAAACCACGTGAGGATGCACGACGATCAGGTGGACAGCGATGCATCGCTGGTCCGGAGACTCCTGTCAGAGCAGTTTCCCGAGTGGGCAGCCCTGCCGATCAGGCGGCTCGAGTCCGACGGGACCGACAACGCGATCTACCGACTCGGCGACGATCTTGTCGCGCGGCTGCCGTTGATCCATTGGGCTGTGGGGCAGGTCGAAAAGGAGCACATCTGGTTGCCCAAGATTGCGCCGTTCCTTCCGCTGGCGGTGCCCGAACCGCTTGCGGTGGGACAGCCGGGGCACGGCTATCCCTGGCGCTGGTCGGTGCATCGCTGGATCGATGCGGAGAACGCTCGCACTGAGCTCATCACCGACGGGCGACAGGCTGCGATGGATCTCGCCCGATTCGTCGGAGCGCTGCATGCGCTGGATCTTCCCGGTGCCCCGGTGTCCCAGCGCGGCGAGCCCCTCGCGACCAGGGACGAGGCAACGCGCTGGGCAATCAACGCCGTGCGCCACGAGTTCGACGCCAAGGCGCTGACCGCGGTCTGGGAGGATGCGCTCGCCGCGCCACCCTGGGATGGCGCGCCGATCTGGGTCCACGCGGACCTGACCGACGGCAACATCCTTGTCCGAGACGGCCGGCTTCATGCCGTGGTCGACTTCAGCATGCTGGGGCTCGGCGAGCCTGCCAACGACCTCGACGCGGCGTGGGACCTCTTCTCCGGCGAGAGCCGGGAGACGTTTCGGGCGGCACTCGGCATCGATGACGCGACCTGGGCGCGGGCTCGCGGGTGGGCGATCACCTCCGTCTTCGGAATCCCGTACTACGAGCACACCAATCCCGGGATCGTCGCCCGTGCACGACGCCGAATCGCCGCCGTCCTCGCCGAGCTCTGACGCCCCCCAGGCATCACCCGAGAACCGAAGAACCACAGGCTCGCCCAGCTGAACCTCGAGGGACAATTTGTCACGCCGCGGTGTCGCGGTGTGCTGTTCACCGCCGAGGGCGTAGGTAACGCTTCGGGTCACAATCCCACGTCACACCGGCCGGCGGGAGAGGCCGCTACGGTCACGACGTGTTGCCAGAGCCCGACGTCGCGCGAGTACGCCGTTGGGTGGCGGACCGCAACGAGCGGCTTCCTGAGGAGGCTCGCGGCCAGATCCGATATGAGCTCGATGTCGATTCGCGATCGGTGACCGTCCAGGAATGCCGAGCGCCGTGGAAGCCCGAGTACGGGCCCGAGTGGACGCGCTTCCCGATCGCCCGCTTGCGGTACACGAAGGCACGGAAGGAATGGTCCATCTACTGGCGGGACCGCAACCTCAACTTCCACCTGTACGACTTCTTCGAGCCGACGGCGAGCATCCAGGCAGCCCTCGACGAGATCGACCGAGATCCCACCTCCATCTTCAAGACATCGAGGTGCGACCCGACGAGTATCCCTTCCCCGGCAGCGTGATCCGTCGGTGCTGTCACCGAACGTGTCACCAGTGGAAGCCGACTCAGGCCGCCTCCACGGACGGAACCGGACTGCACCGAATAGCGAGCCCAACTCAGGGCTACTCACCGTGCTCAATGGGTCTGGGCGGCCGCTTCTCATAACCCGAAGGTCGCGGGTTCAAATCCCGCCCCCGCCACCATTTACCCAGGTCAGAGGCCCCGCTTCGGCGGGGTCTCGCTGGTTGTCGGCGACTTCTACCGGGTCTTCTACCGGGTAGAAGTCGGTGGAAGGCACGAACAGCGCTTCGAAGGTGCGAGCGGCTTCGGCCTGCATCCCGGGCAGCACGTGCTGGTAGGTCGCCATCGTGAAACCGGGCGTCGCGTGCCCGAGACGTTCACTGACGACCTTGATTGGGGCGCCCGCCTTGAGCAGCAGCGTGGCGTGGGTGTGACGAAGGTCGTGCAATCGAAGACGAGGTACGTCGAGCGTTCCGACGAGACGGTTGAATGCCTGCGCGAAGAGGTCTGGGTGCGTGGGCCGGCCTTCGACGGTTGGAAAGAGGTAGTCGTCGAGGCTCACGGGCCGGTCGAGCTCGCGTCCGAGTCGTTCTCGCCAGCGGGCGAGAACGTCAATGGTCGTCGGGTCGAGGTCGATGCAGCGACGCGCTGAGTTTGTCTTGCCGTGCGATTCGTGCAGCTCGTAGGCGACCGATACCAGGGCGCGATGAACGGAGAGGCGCCCACTTGTGGTGTCGAGGTCTTCCCATCGCAATCCGAGCAGCTCGCTGCGGCGCATGCCGGTGGTCGCAGCAAGCCAGAACGCGGCGAACAGTCGCTGCTGACGAGCCGCATCAAGGAACGCTTGGAGTTGCTGCGCGGTCCAGGCGCGAACGACCCGCTTGGGCCGACGGCGCTTCGGGGCTTCAGCTCCGTCCGCGACGTTGCGAACGACGAGGCCCTTGCGAGTTGCGTCGGCGAGCGCCTTGCGCAGGATGACGTGCACCTCGAGCACCGACTTCGGATCGAGCCCGCCCGCGCGGTCTGCGCGACCGCTCGAGAGCAGTTCGGCGTACAGCGCTTCCACGTGCTCGACGCGGAGCCGGCGCAATGGAACGTGCCCGATGTGCGGCACGATGTGGAGCTCGATCTTGTGGCGATAGCCATCCCAGGTACTGGGGCGCAGGCTCACTCGCTTGGCTGGGAGCCATTGTTCGAGGAGATAGCGGGCAAGGCTCAGCCCCCGTTCGCGATCGCGACGCTCGGCCTGAGCCGCGAGCTGGCTGGCGAGGCGCTCGGCCACGATGCGGTCCGCGACGGCCGCATGCCACCGGCGCTGCTCGCGACCAGTGATCGGATCGATCCCGTCGTAGACCACGGCGTAGAACCGGCGACCCTTGGCGACCACGTAGCCCTGCACATCGACCTCCTCGACTCGGTGGAAGAGGTCGGTAGAAGAGCAGGAGAAGTGCTGGTCAGCGAGCGGTCACGTGGGGTCGTCAACCCGAAGGTCGCTTGTCACAAATGGCGAGCGCCCGGTGTCTCATGCCGATCGCATCGTGCTCGCGACGCGCTCTTTCCCACCGCCATTCAAGAGGAAGGCAAGGATGTTGTTGCAGCGGCTCGCCCGCCTGATGTACCGCCGTCGCCGACTGGTCATCGGTGGGTGGGTCCTGATCCTGGTCGGGGCCGTCGCGCTGGCCAACGCGGCTGGGGGAGCGTTCCATACGGAGTACGACGTGCCCGGTTCCGACAGTCAGGCGGCGATCGACCTGCTGACGCGCACCGGCTTCAACACGCGCGGCGGAGACCAAGGCCAACTGGTGTTCACCTCGACCCGCGGGATCGACGATCCGGAGGTGCGGGCCGCGGTCGAGCCGCTGTTCGCCGAGGTGGAGCGCGAGTTGTCGCGGGCGTCGGTGGTGAGCCCGTACTCCCGGGAGGGCGGGCGTCAGATCTCCGAGAACGGACGCATCGCGTACGCCCAGGTCAACCTGGGCGTACGCCCCGCTGACGCGTACCTCGACGCAGGCGACGAGATCGAGGAGCTCGCGGAGGACATCGACATCCCCGGCGGGCGACTCGAGCTCGGCGGCGAGATCTTCAAACCCGATACGGAGCAGGGCACGGCCGAGAGCGTCGGGCTCCTGGCCGCGATCGTCATCTTGTTGATCGCGTTCGGGTCGGTGCTGGCGATGGGGCTGCCGATCGTCACCGCGCTCTTCGGCGTCGGCACTGGTGTCGCATTGGTGCTCATGCTCCGCAACGTGCTCGACCTGCCGAACTTCACCACCGCGGCGGTCGCGATGGTCGGCATCGGCGTCGGCATCGACTACGCGCTGTTCATCGTGACGCGGTATCGAGAGGGTCTCCGAGCCGGGCTCGAACCGGAAGACTCCGTCGTTCGTACGATCGACACCGCGGGACGCGCGGTCCTGTTCGCCGGCACGACGGTGATGATCTCGGTGCTCGGGTTGCTCCTGATGGGCATCTCGAGCACTCGTGGCACTGCCATCGCCATCTCGCTCGGCGTGGCGATGACGATGCTCGCGTCCTTGACGCTGCTCCCGGCAGTGCTCGGGTTTGTAGGTCGCAACATCGACAGGTTCGGGCTTCCACATCGCCAGCGCGCGCCGAAGGCCACAGAAGCGACGTTCTGGTTCCGCTGGAGCCGAGTGCTCCAGCGCCGGCCGTGGCCCGCAGTCCTCGGCGGAATCATGCTGCTCCTGGTGCTCGCGGTACCCGTCGTGTCCATGCGTCTCGGCTTCTCCGACGCCGGGAACCGTCCGACGAGCGACACCACGCGTCAGGCATATGACCTCCTCTCCGATGGTTTTGGCCCCGGGTTCAACGGGCCGCTGTTGCTCGCCGCCGAGACGCCCACGGGCCCAGCGGGAGCCGACGGACTCGACCGGCTCGTCACGGAGGTACGCCAAACGAGCGGCGTCGCGGCCGTCACCCCACCGGTACGAAATGAGGCTGGTGACGCGGCGATCGTCCAGGTGTTCCCGACGACCGCACCCCAAGACGAGGAAACCTCCCAGCTCGTCGATCGGTTGCGCGATCGAGTTCTCCCGCCCGTTGAGGCCGCGACCGCGCTCGATGTCAAGGTGGGTGGCAGCACCGCTGCTGCCGATGATTTCTCCGCATTTACAGCCGACAGGTTGCCCCTCTTCATCACCGCGGTGCTCGTGTTGTCGTTCCTGCTCCTCATGCTCGTCTTCCGCAGCGTGTTGGTGCCGCTCAAGGCCGTGGTGATGAACCTGCTCGTGATCGGAGCGGCCTACGGCGTCGTGGTCGCCGTGTTCCAATGGGCATGGGCCGGGAATCTCGTCGGCGTTGGCAAAGAAGGGCCATTCGAAGCGTGGGCGCCCATGTTCCTCTTCGCCATCGTGCTCGGCTTGTCGATGGACTACGAGGTCTTCCTCCTCTCGCGAATCCGCGAGGAGTACGACCGCACCCACGACAACGCCACCGCGGTGGCCGACGGCCTGGCCGTGACCGCCCGGGTGATCACCGCCGCGGCGGCGATCATGGTGTGCGTCTTCGGGACCTTCGTCTTCGGCAACAACCGCGCAACGCAGATGTTCGGCCTCGGTCTCGCCGTCGCTGTCCTCATCGACGCCACCGTGGTCCGGCTCGTGCTCGTGCCCGCAACGATGGAGTTGCTCGGCGATCGCAACTGGTGGCTTCCGCAGTGGATCGATCGCATCCTGCCGCGCGTGCGCGTCGAGCCCGCGAGCGACCTCGACGCCGAGTTGCGACAGCTCACCGACGACACGCCAACGGCGGTGACCAGGTGACGAGCAACGACGTTCACGGTGCCCGATCGGGTGACGGGCTCGACGGGATCATCACGTTGTGCGATCGCGGCCGTGAGGTCTGCCCGGAGTTCCCGTCGCATCCCCACCCGGTTCGCTGGAGCATCTCCGATCCAGCGCTCGAGGGCTCCACCAACCGTGCGTCGTACGCGGCGTTCGAGCGCACATCGGTCGGCCTCGAGCAAGCGATGCCCGACTCGATTCGTCCCCGTGTTCCCGAAGTCTCCGATGCTGCGCTGCAATGGCTTGCGGCGCGGCTCGCGTGGGAACGCACGCTCGCCGCACTCCGCGACGTCGACCTTGGCTTCTTGCACCTACTGCCCGAACGACCGATCACGAGGAGGTCAACGGATGCCAGGTGATGAGATCGTCAACGTTCGCTACATGGTGAACGATGTCGAGGAGGCGATCGCCTTCTACACGAAGCTCCTCGGCTTCGAGCTGCTCACGAGCGCGGCACCAGCCTTCGCGGATGTCAAGCGTGGCAACCTCCGGCTCCTGCTCGCCGGGCCCACGAGCTCGGCAGGACGGCCGATGCCCGACGGCGCCGTCCCCGGCCCCGGCGGCTGGAACCGCATCCACTTCATCGTCGACGACATCGATGCCGAAGTCACCCGGCTCCGCAACGGCAGGGTCAGGTTCCGCAACGACATCGTCCAAGGTCCAGGTGGCAAGCAAATCCTCCTGCAAGACCCCTCGGGCAACGTCATCGAACTCTTCCAGCCGGCCAGCGCTGACGCGACTCGAACGGCGTCGGCATGAGCGAGGAGGCGTTCGCGCGCCACCGCAGCCTGCTGTTCACCGTTGCCTACGAGATGCTCGGCTCCGCGTCCGACGCCGAGGACGTTGTCCAGGAGTCGTGGCTGCGGTGGGCCGACGTCGACCACGCGGCGGTGCGCGATCCGCGGGCCTATCTGGTCCGCATCGTCACCCGTCAGGCGCTGAACCGGCTGCGGTCGTTGGCGCGACGGCGCGAGGACTACGTCGGCGAGTGGTTGCCGGAGCCGCTGTTGACGAGCCCCGACGTCGCTGCCGACGTCGAGCTCGCGGAGAGCGTCTCGATCGCGATGCTCACCGTGCTCGAGACCCTTGGTCCGGCGGAGCGCGCCGTGTTCGTGCTTCGCGAGGTGTTCGAGACCCCCTACGACGAGATCGCGGAAGCGGTGGGCAAGTCACCCGCCGCAGTCCGCCAGATCGCCCACCGGGCTCGCGATCACGTCGCGGCTCGGCGCCCGCGGATGCCGGTCAGCATGACCGAGCACCAGGAGGTCGTGGACCGGTTCCTGACCGCCATCCGACACGGCGACCTGCAAGGCCTTCTCGACGTCCTCGCGCCCGACGTCGTCGTCGTTGCCGACGGAGGCGGCGTAGTCGCTGCGTCTCGTCGTCCGATCGAGGGTGCGGAACGGGTCGCCCGCTTCATCATCGGCGCTGCCCGTGCAACAGGCTTCGAGGTGAAGGCCGTCTGGCTCAACGGCTCACCCGCGGGCCGGATCGACATCGGCGGTGAGGTCAACGCCGCGGTGAGCCTTGCCGTCGAGAACGGTCGCATCACCCGCATCTACAGCATCCGTAACCCGCACAAGCTGGCAAGACTCGACGGGGTCGCCACGCTCACACGGACCTGACCCTCGAGTCGCCTCGAACAGGTGACCGACGCGCAGGAGACGGCGATGCGGTACCAGTCCGATCTCAACGGCCGGACGTGGGAGCCCGACCCGCCAGAGGTCGATAACGCCGAGGCCGCCATGCTCGCGGTCGCGCCACACGAGGTCGACGAACCTTGGCTTGCGCAGTGGCTCCGCGAGCGCGTGCACTTCGCCTGAGCTGTCACCGAAGTTGTCACCTGTGCAGACCGACTCGGGATGTCTCGACGGACATGATGGGTCAGTACGGAATCGGACGCCGATTCAGGCAGCCTCGGCGTACCTCGATCGGTCTCGGCGGACGCTTGTCAAGCCCCTCATAACCCGAAGGTCACGGGTTCACATCCCCCCCCGCCACCATCGAACCAGCAGGTCAGAGGCCCCGAGCGTCGAGCTCGGGGCCTCGGTGCATCGCTCAGCAGCGAATCGTGCCCTTGAAGTCGTTCGTGCCCGAGAAGTCCGACGGGTCGATAGTGGCGACGGTGAACGTGCCGTGGCCGGTCAGCGTGTCGAGTTCACCGGTCCCGAGGCCTTTGACGATCTGCCAGGTGCCGCCGCCGCCGTGGGGTAGGTCCGCGGCGTAGTGCGCGTCGTATCGGATCGTGTTCGTGCCCTCCCCGCAGCCCTCGACCGAGCCCGTGAAGGTCGCGACCGCACTGGAGTAGGCCTCGTCGGTCCCAACCAGGCGAGCGGCACCCGCGTAGACACCGGTGCCCTCGAAGTCCCCGGTAATCGTGCTCTCGGGCCCACCACTGATCGGGATGAGACACGCGCCGGCTGAGTCGCAGGTCTGAGCGAACGGTACGGGTGGTCCCGATGCAGTCGTGAACGTGACCTTGCGCGCTCTGCTGGCGGCTCGATCCGAATCCGCAAACGCCGGGTGCATGAGGCTGAGCACTGCGGTCACGGCGATGGCTCCGGCCACGACGACGACTCGTCGACGTCCGAACATGGTCCTCGCCCCTTGGTTCGTGGACCAGTCGAGGATGCACGCGGTTGGTCTCGTCGTGGTCTCGCGGCGGTCCGGACCCCGCCCCGGTACGGTCACCCCATGAGGGTGCGTGTCCTCGGCCCGCTCGAGGCGCTCGGACGCTCGGGGTGGGAACCGCCCTCGGCATTGAAGCGACGGCAGGTCCTGGCGCTGCTCGCGCTGACACCCGCCGAGGCGGTTACTACCGGACGCATCATTGACGCGCTCTGGGGCGACGCCGCGCCGACCAGCGCACCCAAGATCGTGCAGAACTAGGTGCTTGGCCTCCGAAAAGTCTACGGCCAGTCGATCATCACAAGTGTGTCGGGCGGCTACGTGCTCGGCCCTGACGAGGAGGCCACCGACGCGCAGCGCTTCGAGGCGCTCGTCCGGTCGGGTTCTCGCGCGCTCGAAGCCGGTCAGTTGGCCGAAGCGGTGTCTTCCTTGGACGGGGCCCTCGTTCTCTGGCGTGGCGCTCCCTATCCCGATCTCGATGGCTATGCAGCCGCGCTGGCCGAGACCTCACGTCTGGAAGAACTGCGAAGAAGCGCGGTCGAGAACCGGTTGGACGCGCTGGTCGCGAGCGGCGCGCACGCGAGCTCCGTCGCCGACTTGGAGTCGGCGGTCGCAGCGGAGCCGCTGCGGGAGCGTCGGTGGGAGCTGCTGATGGTGGCGCTCTATCGCAGTGGTCGACAGGCGGAGGCGCTGCGCGCCTTCCAACGCGCACGGTCGCTGCTCGTCGAAGAGCTCGGCATCGAGCCGGGTCCTGCGCTGCGCGACTTGGATCGAGCCATCGCCGCTCAGGACGAATCACTCGGCGTGCCGGCGAGCCTCACCGCCGAGGCGCCGCGGCAGCTCATCGCGGAGGTCCGCCGCGCGAGCGTGCAGCGCCTTGCCGGCGAGGAGCAGTACCGAGTGACCATCCATCAGGCGGCACAGCGAGCTCTCGAGACCGGAGACGACGACGCCCTTCTCGAGGCTGCGGTCGCCGGGGTGCGACGGGCCGGTGCACGGGCATCCGGTGCTGTTGACGAGGAGCTCGTTGAGCTCCTCGAGCGTGCCATCGAGCGCGCCCCTGACGACAGGTCGCGCGCCCAGCTCGTCAGCGCCCTCGCGCAAGAGCTCGCGTCATCGGCCGACCGCTCCCGACTGCGCACCATGAGCGACGAAGCGCTCGCAGCGGCGCGTCGAACCGGCGACGCCGCGGTGATCAGCGAGGTGCTCGCACGACGCTCGATCTCGCTGGCAGGACCGCATCTGCTCAAGGAGCGCCTCCTCGCAACCGAGGAGAATATTCGCATCGCGTCGCACGTCGACGACCCACTGTCGTGGTGGGCCGCGCTGTTCACCCGCATCGCCGCCACGATCGAAGTCGGTGACATCGTCGAGGTCGATCGTCGACTCGCCGAATTGCGCGAGGTCACACACCGGATCGATGCCGCACCAGCGCAGTGGGGCCTGTTGATCACCGAGACGTGGCACCATCTCCTCCGCGGTCGCGTCGGTGCTGCCGAGCGAAGCGCGTTGGAGGCCTTCGAGTACGGCACCACCAATGCCCAACCCGACGCTCTAGCCGTGTACGCCGGACAGCTGCTGAACATCCGACGCGCCCAGGGTCGGTTGCTCGAACTCGAACCGGCCATCCGCGCCGCTCTGGACCAGCCGCCGGTGAACGCTTCGACGCGTCCGCTCCTCGCCGAAGCCATGGCCGACCTCGGCAACCACGGGCGCGCCAGGTCGTTGCTGCGGGAGGAGTTGGACGTCTTCATCGCCTCCGCGCCCGGCCAGTACTGGCTCACGGTCGTGTGCGCCTGGGCCACCGTCTCCGCACGACTGGTGGACACGGAATCCGCCGCCCATCTCATTTCGGTGCTCGATCCCTACGTCGAGCTGGTGTGCTTCAACGGGGCATTCGTGGTCGGATCCGTCGCCCTCTTCCACGGCATGCTCGCGAGCACGCTCGGAGATCGGTGCGCAGCAGAGGGATCGCTGCAGAGCGCGCTACGGATGCACAAGCAGCTCGACGCCCCTCTCCTCGTCGCACGAACCGAGACCACGATCGCGGATGCTCGCGCGTGAGATTGTCACCGAACTTGTCACCAGTGGAGACGAACTCAGGGCACCTGGACGCACTCCACGGCATTCCCCGCAATGAGCGCCGAACTCCGGACGACTCGGGGTGCCTCGGCGCTTCCTCATAACCCGAAGGTCGCAGGTTCAAATCCTGCCCCCGCCACCCCCGCCACCATTTACCCAGGTCAGAGGCCCCGCTCCGGCGGGGTCTCGCTGGTTGTCGGCGACTTCTACCGGGTCTTCTACCGGGTAGAAGTCGGTACCCTTCGGGTGGATGCCCGCTTGCGACCAAGCTCTTGCGCCCCGAAAGGTCCGGCGCGACATTGCCAGAGAGGGTCGGACGCGAGGTGCCGAGCGCGATCTGCCCCTGGCACGCAAGACCGGACCCTCAACCGAGCAGTTTGCTGAGGCATGGCGAGAGGGCCAGCGATGGCAGTGATATCGGTAACGACGTTGACCGTGAAGCCCGACAAGTACGAAGCGTTCCTGGACGAGAACCGCAAGGCAAAGGCGATCCTCGAACGTTGCGGAGCCAAGAACGTCCGCCTAATGGGGACCATCGTGGCGGGAGAAGCGAGCGGCACCCTGGCGATGACCTGGGAAGCCGACGACAACGCGAGCTACGGAGCGGTCATGGACAAGTTCCTAGCCGATCCTGACGGGTTGGCGCTGCTCATGCAGTCCAACTCGGCGGATGGTCCGACCGCGGCCTTCCAGAGCTCCATCTGGGGAGACATCGACCTCTAGATTCGCAGGCTCGCGTCATGCACGACCGGGAGCGTCAGGGGTGACGATCGCGTCGAACGCCATCCTCCGGTCGGCCCCGGTTATTCGGGCGCGTCGGCCGGGCCGGGCGTGGCCGGACCCCCCTCGTCCTTGACGTGCTGGCGCTTGCGCCAGAACAAGACGAAGCCGGCGCTCGCTGTGCCGATTGCCGCGAGCTTCATGAAGCGTTTTCCAGCCATCGGACCCCTCTCGACCGCTCAGGACGAACGTCATTCCGCCTCGTCGGGCCTGTGCCCGGCCGAGCAGGTGGGACCGTTCCGCGCACAGCTCATCAGCCCCTCACCTCCCCCGCAGCATTTGAACCCGACGCGCGTCGGTGAAAGCAGCCACGCACCCGGGTCGAACATCGTCGTCGGTTTCTGGCCGGGTCTCCTTCGCACGTGCGTCGGGAATCTCACGTGAAGCGACGGCGGCGTCACCGATCGCGACGATGGATCAGATCTCGGGGTTGCCGAACGGCGCGCTGAGGATCTGAGGAGGCCCTACGCCGGGACAGAGCGGAGATCACAAGGCCGACCCGGCACTGCACGATCGTCCCACTGCGGGAGTCGGCGTTGCCGACACCGGACTGAGATGTAGGGGTGGGGTACGGGGACCGGGTACGTGCCGCGCGCCATAGTCGCGTCGGGGAGCGTGAGCGCGGCGGCGCGCATGTCGACGATCGCGAACTCAGGCGTGACCTTGTACGGTGCCTCGTCGAGCGGGACCCAGCCGCCCATGCTCATGCCCATCTCCGCGAGGCGGGCCGCCGTGGGCTCGTCGTCCTCGAGGACGAACACGTCTTCGGGTTCGCCGACGTCGTGCACCCGCCAGGCGCGCATCAGAATCATCCCCGGCCTGGTCGATCTCCACCACGAGGACCGCAACGGCGGCACCGATGCGGGGTGCTCGTCGTGCACGTCCTGCTCCGATCCGTTCCATCTCGATCCCCTACCGGTCGCGACGGACCCTAGGGCGTTTTCGGAATGCTGTAGAGAAGGGACGCGCGGGTCGTCGCAACCGAGTCCCCGAGCTGTCACCAAAGGTGTCATCAGCGGAGACCAACTCCAGGGCCCTCATCGGAAAGAACGAAACCAGGCGGACGCCAGCTCAAGCTCAGGGGCATTCGAACGACGTCCAGCGGTCTGGATGGACGGTTGCCAAGGCCTCATAACCCGAAGGTCGCGGGTTGAAATCCCGCCCCCGCCACCATCGAAGAGCAGGTCAGAGGCCCCGCTTCGGCGGGGCTTCGCTGGTGTTGCCCGCTTCTACCGGACCTTCTACCCGGTAGAAGTCAAGAGTGACTGGTTCACGGATCAGGGCGTCAGACTTGCGCGGAACGTCAACGTCAGCCTTCGTGCGGGAGATTCCCACCGGTCCGAGCGATCCCATCTCGCACTTCTGGGGCGAGCTGGAGGACGGGCTCGAACGCCACTTCCGGGACAAGCCCGTCGGCATCGCCTGGGGCATGAAGGACGCTGCCTTCACGCCTGCAGTCCTGGACGAGCTCTGGCTGGGCAAGTTCCCCCATGCCGTGGTGACGCGGATAGCGGATGCCGGCCACTTCGTCCAAGAAGATGCCTACGAGCGGGTTGTTCCGGCACTCCTCGACCATCTCCGGAAAGCTCCTTTCCGCGCCGGCGCCGCGTCGGCGTAGTGGTGAACAGTCGGTGCGCGCCTTCGAACAGGATGCTGCGAGGGGTGCCCCCAGTGCGGCGCCGAGCAGGGCAATCGTCCCGGCCCGGTCACCCCGCTGAGCGAGCGTGAACTCGAAATGCCGCGCCGACTGGCCGCCGGTGAACGCGTCACATGCATCCTCGAAAGTTCGGCGCCGCCAACCGCACCGAAGCGGCCGACCGCGCCCGCGAGCTCGGCGTGCCCCCTGATTCCCGGACTCGTCCAGGACACCAGCACTTCAGCACGCCGCGAATAGCACGCAGACCCCGAAAAGATGCCACCCGCGTGTCCACCTTCGGGTGACGACGACGACGATACCGTCGACACGTACCGTCCTCTACAGGACCAGCACTGTTCCTTCCCTGGGCGCTGTGCACGATCCTCGAGGAGGCACCGATGAAGTTGACCGTGTTCGGAGCAACAGGACGCACCGGTTTGCAGGTGGTCGAGCAAGGCCTCGCCGCCGGCCACGAGGTGCGCGCCGTCGTGCGCGACGCGACGCGGCTGGCGCCCGACCGAGCCGGCCTCGAAGTCGTCGTTGCCGATGTGATGGATCCCGCCACGATCGTCGAGGCAGTCACCGGCAGCGACGCTGTCATCTCCACGATCGGTACCCGAGGCAGGCGGGCACCGACCACGGTGTGCGCCGACAGTTCCCGCAGCATCGTCGAAGCGATGCACAAAGCTGGGACGCGACGCCTCGTCGTCGTCAGCGGCACCGGGCCGTTCGACGAAGGCGAAGGGCCCGGCATGCGCTACATCGTCAAGCCGATCGGCAGGCTCTTCCTGAAGAACGTCTTCGCTGACTTCGTCGCGATGGAGAAGATCGTGCGCGCCAGCGGGTTGGACTGGACGATCCTGCGACCCTCCAGGCTCACCGACAAGCCGCTCACTGGTCACTACCGCACTAGGCGCGAGCTGAACTTGCGCCGGAACTTCACGGTGTCTCGGGCTGACCTCGCACACCTGATCCTTGCCGTCAGCGGGGATCGCGACACCTACGGCGCCACGATCCACATCGGCAACTGATCGCCCCGGGACGATCGAGCAATGACTACGAAGGACCGACGTGCTCTGAGCAGTGAGCGTCCGTCGGCCGAAAGGAGACGGAGATGAAGGTGTTCGTCGCGGCCGCGAGCGGCGCGCTGGGCAGGTGCTTGGTAAGGGCTGTACACAGATAGGAGGTATGAGATGGATCCGATCTTGGTTACAGGCGGCACGGGCACGCTCGGGCGTCATGTTGTAGACCGGCTCAGCGAGGCCGGACGCGACGTTCGTGTTCTCACCCGTCGAACAGGCAAGGACGAGAAGGGCGTGCGCTTCCTCACCGGCGATCTTCTTTCCGGTGCCGGGATCGACGCGGCGGTCGACGGTGTCGCCACGATCATCCACTGCGCGGGGAGTAACAAGGGTGATGAGGTAGCAACGCAGAACCTCGTCGATGCCGCTGCGCGCGTGGCCCGGCCGCATCTCGTGTACATATCGGTCGTCGGCGCCGAGCGCATACCGGTCTCCGGGCGGATCGACCGGATGATGTTCAGCTACTTCGATATGAAGCGGAAGGCCGAGGAGGTCGTCGCCGCCTCCGGATTCCCCTGGACGACGATCCGGGCGACCCAGTTCCACGACCTCATCTTCATGGTGGTGGAGAAGCTGGCGAAGCTGCCGGTCGTGCCGGTTCCGTCCGGCATCGCATTTCAGCCGGTCGACTCGGACGAGGTAGCCGCGCGTCTCGTCGAGCTCGCGGACGGGCGGCCGTCCGGCCTCGTTCCCGATATCGCGGGACCGCGCGCGTACGGTACGGCCGAGCTGATACGCGGGTACCTGGAAGCGAAGCATCGGCGCCGGCTCCTGTTGCCGCTCTGGCTGCCGGGGAAGGCGGCTCGTGCGCTACGGGCCGGTGCGAATCTCGCTCTCGAGCATGCCGTCGGCACCAGGACGTGGGAGAGTTTCCTCGCAGATCGGCTGTTGGAGCCGTCGCGACCTACTTCGTGACGACGACCGAGGTCACCATCCCGCACATCCCGTGATCCGATTCTGCGTGGGACAGGATGTGGCAATGGAATGCCCACGCTCCGAGCGAGTCGGCCTCGACGAGCACGCCGTAGCGCCCGCCGGGAGGAACCACGAGCGTATCGACCGTCTACGGGTTCATCATCCGTTCGTGAAGCGCGCGCGATACGACCGGGCGAGGGATTCCAGGAAATGTTCGGGATCGTCCGGAGGCGCGCCGCCGACGCGCACGCGCAAGGTCGCAACGATACTGGTTCGAACCGAACGGAGCGCGGGGTCCGTGTCGGCCTGAGTGAGCGCCTCAACCATCGAGCTGGCGCCCGCGACGCGCTCAGAATACGACGGCAGGCACACACCGCTCAGTGACTCGCCGGCGCAACAAGCTGTGGCCCTGCTACTCCAACTGCTACTCCATTGCAGCGGATTCGAGCGGTTCCACCGGTCTGCAGCGGTGAACGCGCGTCGCTGACCTCGACTCCAGCGGTTGCAGCGGGCTCGAGCGAAATATGGCATCACCTTGCCAAGGTGAGGGTCGCGGGTTCGAATCCCGTCGTCCGCTCTCATGAAAGGCCTGGTGAGAGGTCCCTGCGAGGGCCTCTTTCGCACTCAGGCGCACGCCCTGGACGGTTGTCAGTCCAGGGAGCAACCCGACGAGCCGCGCAATGGTCTGCATCGACGCGGCGAGGAGTTCAGGCAAGGTGATGTGAGTCTCCCGCTCTTTACACCGGTCCGAGCGGATGGCAGCGTTCGAGGCGATCACGCCCGCGGGCGCCGACTGAGGGGGGACTATGAGCTGGAAACTCGAGGGCGACTTCTACGAGAACTGTTCGTGCGACGCGATTTGTCCATGTACCTGGTCGAACCTTGCTCATAAGGCGACCAGAGACGACTACTGCCGGTTCGCGTTGGCGTTCGACGTCGATAGCGGCGACATCGAGGGCGTTGACGTGTCGGGCAGGTCGTTCGTGATGGTCGCGGACACCCCTCCCAACATGGCCGACGGCAATTGGCGAGTCGGGGTCATCGTCGACGACGGTGCGAACGAGGACCAGGTGGCCAAGTTTGGCCAGGTGCTGTCCGGTGAGCTCGGGGGTCCGCCGGCTGCGTTGGGGCCGCTGCTGGGCGAGTTCCTCGGCATCGAGCAGGCCCCCATCAGCATCGAGAGCGACGGCAAGAACCACCACATCAATGTGGGAGGCCGCGTCGACTATTCCGGGGAACGCGTGACCCTCGAGTCCGGGGACCCCGTCACGCTCACCAACATCGTGGCCCACCCTGCGGGACCGACACTTGGGCTCGCACCCGTGTCCCGCGCACACGTGTCCGCGTTCGGGATCGAGTACTCGGGAGAGGATCTCAGCGGGTTCGCAAATCGGTTCTCCTGGCACGGTTGATGACTGCGGTCACGCCTCCGCTCCCGACGCGAGGAGCGGATCCGTTCGCGGGGCCGCGCCGGGTGGTCCTGGGCAGCCTGCTGGCACTGGCGACCGTCGGCTGGTTGCTGGTCGTGTGGCAAGCGAGGGACGGCGCGTCAATGTCGATGCGCGGCGGAGACGACATGGGTCTCGACCTCACCATGGGGATGGCGGCACCTCTCTTCCTCGCCATGTGGGTGGCGATGATGGTGGCGATGATGTTCCCGGCTGCCGCGCCGATGATCATGCTGTTCGACCGGGTGCAGAGGGGCAAGCGCTCGGCGGGACGGTCATACGTGCCGACGGTGTACTTCGTCGGGGCGTACCTCGCGATCTGGACCGCATTCGGCGGTATCGCGTTCGCGCTGGCGGTCGCCATCGACCGTCTCGCGGCCGGTTCGGACCTGGTCCTGGAGCAGTGGGCACGGCTCGGAGGACTGCTGCTGATCGCCGCCGGGCTCTACCAGCTCACGCCGCTCAAGGAGGTGTGTCTCAGGAAGTGCCGGACACCGATGGCGTTCCTCATGACGTCGTGGCGTGATGGCAAGGTCGGTGCGATACAGATGGGGCTGATCCACGGCGGCTATTGCCTGGGCTGCTGCTGGCTGCTCTTCGTCATCCTTCTACCGCTCGGTATCATGAATGTGGCCGCGATGGTGGTGATCGCGCTTTTGGTGTTCGGCGAGAAGTGCTTGCCCGCGGGCAGCCGACTCGCCCGCACCGCGGCACTCGTGCTCGTGGTGTACGGCCTCGTGGTCACCGTGCTTCCCGGCGCGCTGCCGACAATGGTCAGCTAACGCCAGAACGGGACCCGACGTCCACGCACTGAGACGCCCGACATGGGCTGCGCGGTGAGGCATGGCCGTGATCTCGGCGGCGAGCGGTGCGCCGGGGGCTGAGACTGTCGTACGCACCCGTTCGACGGGTGGCGGCATTGGGGTGGGGTCAGTTGCAGTGATGGTGGCAGGATTAGTGGCGTGAGTGCGCCGTGTGCGCGCCGTGGTGACGATCGAAGGAGAGTCTGTTTCGAGTGGGCGCGATGGGCGCGGGTTTGTTGTCGCGTACGAGCGAGGTCAGGTACGCGCGGATCGATGAGGCGCATGTCGCATACCGTGTGATCGCAGGCGGCGGCACCGGCACGCACGATGTCGTGTTGTTGGGGTCAGGTACCGCTTCGATGGAAGCGTTGTTCGAGGATCCGGTCGGCGTGCGGCTCTTAGAGGGGCTCGCGGGACTCGGTCGGTTGGTCGTGTTCGATCGGCGAGGCATCGGCTTGTCGGATCCGCCGGCGGATTGGGATGCGCCCGAGTCGAAACGCTGGGGCGACGATCTGGGATCCGTCGCGGCGGCCGCGCAGGTCGTCCGGCCGGTGCTGGTGAGCAGCCGCGCGAGCTGGACGCCCGCCGTGGTGTATTGCGATCGTCATCCCCACGACGTCGCCGCGATGGTGACGTTCGAGCCGAACGCTCCCCTCCGGACCCAACCGGAAGTTGTGCGCCGCCAGCTTGCGGGCGACATCGATTCCATCGCGTTGTTCTGTCCAAGCCGCGCCGACGAACCCGGGTTTCGCGAGTGGTTCACCCGAGCGGGTCGCGTTGGCGCGAGCCCGGCACTGGCGGCACGCGCCTACCCGGTTTCGAGCGACCACGAGGTACGCGAGATCGAACAGGCGGCATCTGGGATCACGGTTCCGACGTTGGTGCTGCGTCGGCCGGCGAGCGTCTTCAGTCCGGATAGGTCGAGTGATCCGATCCTCGCGCTGGTTCCCGGAGCGGTGCGGGTCGACCTTCCCGGTGAGGATGGTTTGGTCATCGGTGGCGAAGTTGATGCCCTCCTCGCGGAGGTGACGCGGTTCGTAACCGGTGAGCATCGGCTGCCCGCGCCCGAATGCGCGTTGGCGGCGGTGCTGTTCAGCGACGTGGTGGCCTCGACCGAACGAGTCTCGGCGCTCGGTGGTGAGCGTTGGAAACGACTGCTCGACCGTCACGACCAAGTCGCGCGTACCTGTGTCGGTCATCGGGGCGGCACCGTGATCAAGACCACTGGAGACGGCATCGTCGCTACGCTCCCGTCGGCGATCAGCGCTGTTCGCGCCGCGCAAGAACTGCGGGCCGCGCTTGGCGACGAAGGGCTCGATGTGCGCGTCGGTCTTCATGTCGGCGACGTCGATCATCGCGGTGACGACATCTCCGGCCTCGCAGTGAACATCGCGGCCCGCATCATGCACGTCGCCGCGCCCGGCGAGATCCTCGTCTCGAGCACCGTCCGCCTGGCCGCAGCCGCCGCACCCGTCCAGTTCCAGATCCGCGGACAACACCCGCTCAAAGGCGTCGCGGGCGACTGGGAGCTGTTCGCGGTCACCAACACCTAACTGGGCCGCGTTGTCGCGACAGCGATGACGCCCACGATCGTGGGCGTACGCTCCGGCCTTCGCGCCTCCCCACCCCAAAGATGGCCCGGGCCCACCTTGAGCAATCCATCACGCTGTCACCGAAGATGTCACCAGTGGAGCCCGACGCAGGCCACCTCGATGGACGCAACGGCACTGGACGGAATGACGGCCCGACTGAGGCAACCTCGGCGGGCCTCAACGGGTCTCGACGGACCTTTGTCAAGGCGCTCATAACCCGAAGGTCGCGGGTTCAAATCCCGCCCCCGCCACCATGTTGGCGCCCTGGTCAGAGCGCGTTTCTGACCAGGGCCGTATCTAGCCCTGCTCGCGTTCTGCCGGGTGTTCCACCGGGTGGAACCGGTAGATGGATCGAATCGCCCGCCGACAGCGGCGCGCCGTTTGGGAATCGCAGCGCTGGACCTCAGGCCAGCGACAAGTCCAACGAAGCCCCGTGCCCAGACTCGTTGACGGCTGTTTCGACGGCTCGCTGGCCGTTGACGCGGAAGGTGATGGTCGCACCGAGCGTGCACCCGGGAATCGAATCAGGCCCGACCACGTCGATGCTGAACCCGGTGAAGTTGCCCGTACGCCGGATCGACGCGACTGCGCACCGGGTCGTCCCGATGTACGCCTCGACGCGCGTGCCCGGCGGCTGCCGTCTGCCGCGTCGGTCGAAGACCTCACCGGCGAAGCCCACGATCGGCCCGACGCCGCCGTTGGGGGCGGCGATCGAGAAGATGGGGAGGAACCTTGCCGTGGCTCCATGCCCGGGCCATCGCGCCGACTCGCTGCTGAAGACGATCTGGTCCTGCACGAAGGTCCAGAGAAAGATCTCCGCGCCCGGCGCGCCGCATCCTGACGCCTCGTCGCCTCGGGCAAGCACGGTGATCGCGTACCGGCCGGTCCGCACCCCCGGCAACGTGTGCTGACACGGCGTGACGAGACCGTGCCGCTCGACGACCGCACCGAGGTAGGTCGCGTCGAACGGCACACCGTCAAGGGTGGCGCGGCCCCGGATGACGACCCGATCGTGGGAACCCCGGGGGACCGCCGCCGCTCCCGCATCGCCGGCGACGGCGCCCCCAAACGCCGCCGTCACGGTTACCGCGGCGACCAGCAACGGCTTCAACCACCTCATCGCGGCTTTCCGTCCCTTCCGATCGCGGTCAACGGTCTCCCATCGACGCTTCGCTGGCCCATCTGGTTGCCGCCGCGGCCGAACCCAGATGATGCGCTCTTAGACGGCCGTTCCCCTTCTACTGGTGGGAGGGCGGCGAGGGACCCCGAAGCGCTACGCGATCCGTCCTTCGACCGACGGCTGTCTTGGCCGCCGCCGGCAAGTAGCGCCATGCGATGCCACTCCCTCGCACGCCGGCTTCAGCATCGATGTCGCAACCGACTGCGAGGAAGTGCTGCGGGCGCGCTCAGGTGATCCGCACCACGGGGCGCCCGATCGTGCGGCGGGCGGCCATCTCGGTGAGCACGTGCGGCACTTCGTCGAACTCGACGACGTGGGTCGCGGTCGTGCGGAACGTCCCCGCGTCGAGCATTGCGAGCAGGTCCACGCTCGCCTCGGCGAACATCTGGGTCATGATGTCTGGCGGATAGCCGCCGAGCGTCGCGCCCACGAGTGTGACGTTCGCGACGTAGAAGTGCGGGTCGATCGGTTGGAGCCCGCCGGCGTGGCCGCAGAGCACGTGCCGGCCGTCGGGCTTCAGGAGTTCGCGCAGTCGGGCGGCATCGGACCCTTGCACCGGGTCGATGATGACGTCGAGCCCCCGATCACCGACGAGCTTCCTGACGCCCTCCACCGCGTCGACCGTCGAATGATCGACGGTGCTCGCCGCACCGAGGTCGCCGCAGTGCCGCGCCTTCTCGGCGCTCCCGACTACGGCGATTACGCGCGCGCCCTGTGCCGCGGCGAGCTGCACGCACGCGGAGCCGAGGCCGCCCGCGGCGCCCGTCACGAGCACCACCTCGTTGGCGCGCACCTGCGCGCGCCGGATGACCACGTGGTACGCCGTGTGCGCAGGGATGAGGAACGCGGCCGCGTCAACATCGTCGAGCGCGTCGGGTGCCGGCGCCACGCTCGGCGCGATAGCGACACCGACGTCGGCGAGGCTTCCCCACGGCTGGATGCACACGCCGACGACGCGCGTCCCGACGAGGTGCATCAGGCCAGGTGAGGCCTCCCGCACGATCCCCACGCCTTCCTGTCCCGAGATGTAGGGGTGGGGCACGGGGACCGGGTACGTGCCGCGCGCCATGGTCACGTCGGGGAGCGCGAGCGCGGCAGCGCGCATGTCGAGGATCGCGAACTCCGGTGTGACCTTGTACGGCGCCTCGTCGAGCGGGACCCAGCCGCCCATGCTCATGCCCATCTCCGCGAGGCGGGCCGCCGTGGGCTCGTCGACGTCCTCGAGAACGAAAACGTCTTCGGGTTCGCCGACGTCGTGCACCCGCCACGCGCGCATCAGGCTTGCCCCCCGGCCTGATCGACCCCCACCACGAGGACGAGGCGTCAGCGGGTGGCTTGGTGGAGCTCGACCACGTTGCCCGCCGGATCCTGGAGGAAGGCTTGCCGGCCGGTCCCGACCGGGCTGGGGTCGCTGACCGAGATTCCTCGATCGCGCAGCTCAGCGACGCTCGCGTCGATGTCGTCAACGAGCAGCGCGAAGTGCTGGCCGAGGCTTGGTGGCGCGGCAGCGCGGATCAAGTGCACCTGTTGGCCGCCGGCGTCGAGCCACGCCCCGTCGATGCCGAGCTCAGGGCGGTCCTCGCGGCGTGACAGGCCCAGCATGTCGACGTAGAAGCGCAACGCCGCTTCGACATCGTCAACATTGATGGAGACGTGATGCACCGCGGTGGCCTGCACAGCGATCAGCCTCGCGCCGCGACCGTGGCGGCACAACTCGCCGGCACTTCACTTGAGAATCGATGGCCGGAGCGCCGGGCTGACGCAAGGCAACGGAGCTCGCCGGTCGGACCGGTAGCCCGGATCCGGTGGAGCGCCTGAAGGAGCTTGCCGACCTGCGGGACCGCGGGTGATCACGACGTGGAGCTGGAGGTGCAGAAGCGCAGGCTGCTCGGTGAGTCCTGAGACCGCGCGCCAGAGCCCACAAACCGTGGTACGTGTCATCAGGCTCACTCGTTTCGTGCCTTCAAGATGACGTTCGAGGCCAGGCCGCAGCTACCGAAGCGACCAGCACCGCCCGCGAGCGCTACGAGGAGGTCCACGCCCTCTACCCCGACCGCGTCAACCCAGGCGCCCTGTGGGTCCCAGCCTTCGCCTTCAAGCCGTAACTTGGCGAGCAGTTCACCTCTCAGCAACGGCTCCCCGCCTCCGTCGACCAAAGGTGACGGCCATGGCAACCGACTCCCTCTCCGCCGACGGTCTGGCTCGAATCCTCGCCGACGGCCACCAGATGCCCATGCTGGGACTGGGCGTCTGGCAGGTGCCCAACGGGCCCGAGTGCGTGAACGCGGTGCGGTGGGCACTCGAGGCCGGCTATCGACACATCGACACTGCCCAGGCCTACGGCAACGAGGAGAGCGTCGGGCAGGGGCTGCGCGACAGCAGCGTGCCACGCGACGAGATTTTCCTCACCACCAAGTTCTATCCAGCACGGAAGGACCCCGCGGCCGAAGCCGAACAGAGTCTCGAACGGCTCGGCGTCGACCAGGTCGACTTGTACATCATCCACTGGCCACAGCGCGGTCCCACCTGGGCCTGGGCGGGCATGGAGCGGGCACTCGAGCTTGGGCACACGCGGTCGATCGGCGTGTCCAACTTCAGCGTCGGCGAACTGGATGAGGTGATGGCGACGGCGCGCATCGCGCCGGCTGTCAACCAGGTGCAGTTCAGTCCGTTTGAGTACCGGCGAAAGCTGCTTGAGTCCTGCCAGCAGCGCGGCGTCGTACTCGAGGCCTACAGCCCACTGGGGACGGGCCGGCACCTTACCTACGAGACCGTCCGCCGGATAGCAGACCGTGTCGGGCGCACACCCGCGCAGGTCCTGCTGCGCTGGTGCCTCCAGCACGAGGTTCCCGTCATCACCAAGTCCACGCACCGCGAGCGCATCGAAGAGAACTCCCAGGTCTTCGACTTCGAGCTCTCAGTCGAGGACGTGACAGAGCTCGACGCCCTAGATCAGACGGGTGGGACCGACCGCGCCACCGAAGACAAGTGGTGGTGAGTCGTCGACGCGCTTGTCGATGGTTACGGCCGAAGTTGAATCAACGGCTGCGACATCACCGATGGCGCCCACTTGTCACCGAACTTGTCACCAGTGGAGCCTGACTCGGGCGATCTCCGCGGACGTGACGGCACTGGATGGAATAGGAGCCCGACTCAGGATCAATCGGACGACCTCAAGCGCGCTGGGTGGACGCTTGTCAAGGCGCTCATAACCCGAAGGTCGCGGGTTCAATTCCCACCTCCGCCACCATCGAAACCACAGGTCAGAGGCCCCGCACGCGATGCGGGGCCTTCCTGTTGTGACGGCTGTTACTGACGTTCGGTGCCAACTCGGTGACAGGACGTGGTTCGCGCCTTGCTCGGGCGCACGCAGCGGTGCTCGAGCGCGCTCAAGCACACGCCCTGGACGGTTGTCAGTTGGGGAAGCAACCCGAAGACGTCCGGCGAGAGGACGCTTGCCTGTGAGAGTGGGTTGTCTCTCGGGATAGCCCATCGTCATTCCGGGGCAGCGAGCGTTATCTGAGGCGCAAGGGCTGCGTAGCGATGTTCGAGGCCACGAGCGCTGAGGCGTGGGAATGAGCTGTCGCCATCCGTCGGCGCGCCGCGCCGCCGCTCTCGTGGCACCGCTGCGGATCAGCGGGTGCGGGCGAACCGGGCGACGGCGATTCCTGAGAACACGGCAAGGATGCCGGCACACCATGCCAGGCTGAGGGCCACCCAGTAGGCGGTGGTGTGGCCGACCCCAGCGGCGTGGGTTCCGCCCAGCATGAGGCTGCGCACGGCGTTGATCATCGCGGTGATCGGTTGGTTGGCGGCGACGGTCTGCATCCATCCGGGCATCGAGCTCACGGGCACGTACGCGCTCGACACGAACGTGAGCGGGACGACGAGCAGGGTGGAGGTGGCCTGGGCGGCTTGGGCGTTGCCGGCCGAGAGGCCGAGGCTGATGAAGACCCAGGTGAATGCGTAGCTCGCGAACAGCATCAGCGCGAAGGCAAGGACGACCGATGCGAGGTCGGCGTGGGTGCTGAACCCGACGGCGAAGCCGAGCAGCGTGGTGACGAGCAGCGTCCAGGCGATGAGTGCGGCGTCGGCGAGCGATCGTCCGGCAACGACCGCGACACGGGGGATCGGCAGTGAGCGGAAGCGGTCGTACACGCCGGAGGTGGAATCCTCCGCTACGCCTGCCGGCGTGTTCATCCCGGTCCACAAGATCGTGGTCACCAAGAAGCCGGGGACGAGGAAGTCGACGTAGTCGACACTGTGGCCGGTGTCGATGGCGCCGCCGAAGATGTAGCGGAAGATGAACAGGAACAGCGCACCCATGATCGTCGGCAGGACGAGCAGCTGGGGGGTGCGGAAGTACTGCAGGATGGTGCGTCGAGCCGTCTGGCCGGTCGCGGTGAGCAAGCCCGCGCCCGAGTCGGGTGCGGGACGTGGTCCGGCGAGGCCGGTGTCGGGCGCGGCGGTGGATGTTGTGATCGTGGTCATCGGGGCTCCTGGGGTCAGGCGGCGGCAGGCTCGGGGTCGGGGTCGGACGGCGCCAAGGGCCGTCCTGTCAGTGTGAGGAACACTTCGTCGAGCGAGGGGCGGCGCAGGCCGATGTCGTCGAGCGCGATGCGCCGCTCGTGGAGGAGACTGACGACGGTGGTGAACTGATCGGCGCCCCCGTCGATTGGTACCGAGGCCCGCTGGGTGTCGAGGTCGGAGTGGGGTGTCTCGGCGGCGACGGAAGCCAGGACCTCCTCGACCGCGGGGAGATCGCCGGCGGCTCGCGGTCGGACCTCGATGACGTCGCGTCCCGCACGGTCTTTCAGCTCGTCGGGGGTGCCGGCATCGATGACGTGGCCGCGGTCGATGATCACCACCGCTCGAGCGAGCTGGTCGGCCTCCTCGAGATACTGGGTGGTGAGCAGGACGTCGACACCGTCCGCGACGAGGCTGCGGATGGCGTCCCACAGCTCGCGGCGGCTGCGCGGGTCGAGGCCGCTGGTGGGTTCGTCGAGGAGGAGCAACCGGGGCCGGCCGACCAGGCTCGCCCCGAGATCCAGTCGGCGTCGCATCCCACCCGAGTAGGTTCGGACCAGCCGATCGCCGGCATCGGCGAGACCCATGCGCTCGAGGACCTCCGCGGCCGCGGCGCGTGAGGCCCGGCGGTCGAGCCCGAACAACCGGGCCACCAGCTCGAGGTTCTCCCGGCCCGTCATCGCCGCCTCGACCGATGCGTACTGCCCCGCGAGGCCGATGACCTGGCGGACCCGTCGTGGCTCGGACGCGACGTCGATGCCCGCCACCCGCAGCTCACCCGCATCCAGCCGGAGCAGCGTGGCCACCGCGCTCACGAAGGTGGTCTTGCCGGCGCCGTTCGGCCCCAGCAGCGCGGTGACGCGTCCGGATTCGGCGACGAGGTCGAGACCGGCGAGGGCTTCGACCTCGCCGAACCGCTTGGTGAGGCCGCGGGCTTCGATGATTGGCGTCACGGGGTTCTCCTGTCGATCCGTACTCGATCACTGTTCGGTGAGACGATCATCGTTCTATACTGGTACAGTGATCGAGTCAAGGGGAGGCGGCTGATGGCGACCGACGTCACATCCGAGGAGCTCGAGCCCCCGTGGTGGCGTCGGCCCAAGGGACCGGGGCGGCGACGCCCACCGCTGTCTCGCGAGGCGATCGTCGACGCGGCCCTCGCGATCCTCGACGCCGACGGGGTCGACGCCCTCACGATTCGGCGTCTCGGCCAGGAGCTCGGCACGGGCGCCGCCACCCTGTACTGGCACATCGCCGGCAAGGACGAGCTGTGCGAGCTCGTCTACGACCGGATCATGGGCGAGATCGAGCTCCCCGACCCCGATCCTTCACGCTGGCAGGACCAGCTCAAGCAGCTCGCCCGCCGGGCGTACCGGGCGATGCTCTCGCACAACGATGCCGTCCGGCTCTCGATCGGCCGGCCCCCCGCCGGGCCGAACACGCTGCGGATCGTCGAGTGGATGCTCGCCCTGATGCGCGGCGCCGGCATCCCGGACCAGCCGGCGGCGTACTTCGGCAACATCCTCGGCCGCTACCTCGATGCCTCCGTCCTCGAGGACACGATGGCCGTGAGCGCACACGACGCCGACACACAACGGGACGACGGCGCCGAGATGATGCGTGAGTACTGGGCCCGTCTCCCCGCCGACGAGTTCCCGAACGTCACCGCGCTCGCGAGCACGACGTTCACCGGCGATGCCGACGCCCTTTTCGAGTTCGGGCTCGACCTTCTCATGCGCGGGCTCGCCGCGTACAAGGGGCCATCCGCCTCTCACGCCGACTGACGGAGGTGCGCCGACCCGAGGGTACGGCAGCCAGATCATCCGGTTGCGTGCGGGGACGGCCTCTGCGGCCCCGAGGGACAAGTTGACACGCTGGAGTGTGGGGGCCGTCCTGTCGCTGGTCGGGCGAGGGCGAGGCCCGAAGATCTCGGCGACCTTCGCCGCGAGTGCGCACGACTGCTGCGCGATGGTAGGGGTAGCCGTGTTCGAGCAGTTCCGTGGCGGCATCTGAGAGCACGAATCCGCGGCCGTCTGATTCGACGAATCCGTACCGGTCCTTGGCTCGCTGCACCCAAGTCTTTGCGACGCTTCGGCTGACGTCGCCTTCTCTTCCGAGTTGGTCGTAGGCGGCCGACTTGGTCAGACCTTGTGCGGTCAGTTCTGCGACACGCTTGGCAACAAGCAAGAAATGGGAGTCTTCATATCTACGGACGCAACGACACTCGATGGAATGGGCGCCCGACTCAGGAGCACTCGAGCGTCCTTGAGCGGTCTCGGCGGACGCGTGTCAAGGCGCTCATAACCCGAAGGTCGCGGGTTCAAATCCCACCCCCGCCGCCATCGAATAACAGGGCGGAGGCCCCGAAGGACCAGTTCGGGGCCTTCCTGTTGTGTCAGATGTTGCTGATGGTTGGTAACAAACCGGTGACGCCCGGCGCGGCCTCTCGCGACGCAGGGGTACGTGAGCGTCCCGCAACACGCTCGAGCGCACGTCCTGGGCGGTCGTCATTCGAGGGACGAACCCGACGAGCCTTCAGCGAGCGCGCGGCCGTTCGAGCTCTGCTGCTGACGGTAGGGCCGCGGTCCGCGGGCCTGCGATCGGCCAGACTGATCGGGTGACAAAGGTCCCCGACATCCGCTACGCGCGGAACGGCGACGTGCACATCGCTTTCACGACCGTCGGCGCCGGCCCGGACCTCCTCATCGCTCCTGGATTCATCGGACATCAGGAGGTTGGTTGGGAAGAGCCGTCCGTCGTGCACTTCTACGAACGGCTGGCCTCGTTCCGACGAGTGATTTCGTTCGACAAGCGGGGGGTTGGCCTTTCGGACCCGACGAGCACGCCGCCGACGCTCGAGGAGTGCGTGGACGATCTCGGAGCGGTGATGGACGCGGTCGCGTGTGAACGCGCTGATCTGTTCGGCATTTCTGAGGGCGGCGCGATGGCGGCGTTGTTCTCGGCGACGCATCCCGATCGTGTGAGGTCGCTCGTCCTGTACGGGTCGTTTGCGCGGCTGCTCGTCGCGGACGACTACCCCTGTGGTGTCGCTGCTGAGGACTTGGCCAGGCTCCTCACCATCAGCGATCGCGGTTGGGGAGAGGGCGTAGGGCTCGGAGCGTGGGCGCCGAGCCGGCGAGACGACGTGCGTCTTCGCCAGTGGTGGGCACGGCTCCAGCGGCTGGCGGCGACGCCGGGGATGGTGCGGGGAATCTTCGCGCTCTACCCCGACATCGACATCCGCCACGTCCTTCCGAGCATCCAAGCCCCGACGCTGGTGCTGCACCGGCGCGACGACCTGATGATCAACCTCGGGATGGGTCGGTACCTCGCCACTCACATCCCAGGCGCCAAGCTCATCGAACTGGAGGGCACCGATCACCTCTACTTCACCGGTGACGCCAACGCGATTCTTGACGAGGTGGAAGAGTTCCTGACCGGCGTCCGGCACACCGCCGATCCCGATCGGGTGCTCGCTACCGTCCTCTTTACCGATGTAGTCGGCTCAACTGAGCGCGCAGTGGAGGTGGGTGACACGCGCTGGCGCGAATTCCTGAACGCACACCACGCGCAAGTCCGACGCCAGCTCGAGCGTTTTCGGGGCCGAGAAGTCAACACGACTGGCGATGGCTTCGTTGCGGTCTTCGATGGCCCAGCTCGAGCGATTCGCTGCGCCATCGCGATCCGTGACGCGGTACGGGGGCTTGGCCTCACGCTGCGCGCGGGTTTGCATACGGGTGAGGTCGAGATCGTAGGTGAAGACATCGCGGGTGTCGCAGTACACCTCGCGGCCCGTGTGTGCAGCTGCGCAGACCCAGGCGAGGTCTGGGTATCACGCACAGTCGTCGATCTCGTCGCTGGTTCGGGGCTCGCCTTCGCTGACCGCGGCACCCACGAGCTCAAAGGTGTGCCCGACACGTGGCAGCTGTTTGCCGTGGAGCCGTGAGCAAGTCACATCAGGAGCTGTTCCATCGGTCTTCGAGAGTGATGCGGCTGCGGGACTTCCGAAGATGACCAGCTTGGTATCGAGCATGTGCAGGCCCGCGTGCTCTGCCTCGCTGCTGTGATCGATCACGGTGAACAGCGTCACGCCTTCGTCATCGATGAGCTGCATCAGCCGGCTCACGGTCGCTTCGACAGAGCGCGGTATGGGTTTGGTAATGATGCCTTCGGATGATTCGGAAGATAGTTGCGACATGGTGTCGTTCGTCCTTACGTCGAGAGTTCGACCAACGCTAGAAGCCACCAGCCGTCAGACACGTCGACCCCAGCATCGCTTCGCCACCGCGAGGTCCTATCCGTCGGCGGCGCGCTGGATCCGTTCTGTGGTGAGCGACGCGAGGTTCGGAAGGACGAGAGTGGCGAGCGCGAGCGCGTCAGCAGTTGGAGGGAAGTGTGTGTTCGGCACCGCAATCACCGTCATCGTCGCCGCGGCCGCAGCGCGTATCCCGTTCGTCGAGTCTTCGATCGCGACACAACGCGGGATAGCTGCGCCCAGACGGGCCGCCGCCGCGAGGTACACATCGGGCGCAGGCTTGCCCCGCTCGACCTCCTCTGACGACACCGTCGCAGCGAAGCAGGCGCGCAGGCTGCTCGCGTCGAGAAACCGATCAATGATCGTCCGATTGGAGGAGGACGCGAGCCCGAGTGGCCACCGATGTGCGAGCCGCAGCACCGCCTCGCGCGCGCCGGGCAAGAGCGGCAGCCGCTCGGCGTATCGCTCACCGACGAACTCGGCGACTTCCGATGAGATCCGTTCCGCGGAGAGCGGTACGCCGAGGTTGTCGTGCAAGTACGCCGACCACTCGCGTGAGCTCATGCCCATCATGTCGCGGGTCGCGGCCGGTAGCCAGGTCCCGCCGTAGTTTGCAACGAGGGCGCGTCGTGCGTCGTCCCAGATCGTCTCGGAGTCGACCAGGACGCCGTCGAGATCGAAGACCACTGCCTGAATGTCATCGTGCGACGGACCTGCAGGCACGGTGGTCACGCGAGGAGGACGGTACGGCCGCATCGTCGACGTGCATCGAGGCGGGTGTGGCCGTGGAACCTCATTTCGCGGCGCGTCTCGATCGAGGGCGCTTCGCGGGACGTCGCGCACCGAAGCGTGCGACGCGGAGATCGACGCGGTCACCCGTCATCGCTACTCGCTCCTCGAGCAGGAGAGCGCGCTGACGTTCACCTAGTGGGAGCGAGCCGTCGGCCCGAACCACGCGATGCCAAGCCACGTCGGCGTGAACGGTGGCGAGCACTCGTCCGACCATGCGTGGGGCACGAGGATCGATGTCGCCGTAGGTCTGCACGTGGCCTTTCGGAATAGACCGAACACGCGACAAGATGCGCTCTGTTCGTGCGTCGTCTCTTGGCATGGTTCCGGCTTCTCCTTCCTCGACTCATCCCATCCGGTGAAAGGACCACACGTGGCCGACACCTCGACATCCGGCGACTCCGAGTCGGCGCTACCCGAGGTCATCAGCCTTTACCAGCAGGCCCACGACCGCCGCGACACCGAGGTCGCGCTGTCCACGTTCGCATCGGACGCGAGGGTCGTGGACGACGGACACGAGTACCGCGGTACCGACGAGATCCGCACCTGGCTCACAACGGCGACCAGCCAATTCACGTTTACGCGAACGCTGCTCAGCGCGCAAGCCACCGGTTCCGGCGAGTGGCTCGTCGTGAACCGCCTCGAAGGCGACTTCCCCGGCGGCGTGGTGGATCTTCGCTACCGCTTCGCGCTGACCGACAAGCTCATCTCCGAACTCATCATCGCTCCCTGAGGGGTCGCGAAGGTCGACGGTGTTCAAACCCGACGCTGTGGAGCATCGTCGCGGCTGGCGAGCATGCGCGCCCAGTTGACTTGGGTGCGGGCGAGCTCGATCGGCGCGTCGATGCGTTCGTGGACTGCTGCGGCTTGCGCGAACGCTTGGTCGGCTTCGTTGAAGCTGTGGGCCGTCGCGAGGGCGAGGCCGAGGGGTCGGGCGACGCTGCCGCTGCAGGTGAGTTTTCCGTACCCCACAGGTTGAGTGGAAGCCTCTGGGGTCTTCGTTCCGGTCAGACCCCTCGTTGGGCTGGTATTCGCCCGGCCTCGACCGCTTCAACGAGGGCCTGGTGGTCGAGGTCACTCTGGTCTGCGTAGGCCAACGAGAAGTCAGTCACCGCGTTGTCGAATTGCTCGCTGTTGCCGAGATAACCCGCGATCTCCTGGGTGCGTCCTGATTGTGCGTGGGCGCGGGCCAGTGTCCAACCGCACAGCTCGAGGTATTCGAGGAGCATCGCGGGGCTGAGGCTTGGAATGTCGGCCGAGCCTTTCATGTCCTTGAACTGGCGAACGTAGAAGTGGTGGCCGGTGTCGTCGCTGGCCCAGCCGAGGAAGATATCGCTGGCCGCCTGCATGGTGAGCTGACCGTCCACGACTCGTTGGCCTTGCTGTGCGACGCTGCCTGGCTTCCAGTGTGCTTCCAGGACGGAGCGCTCGGCTTCCTTGATCTGGAGGAAGAGAGGCGCGCCAGCTCGGTCGAGAAAGAGTGCGATGAAGCAGCGCGTTCCGACGCTACCGACTCCGACGACCTTGAGCGCGACATCGACGAGGTGGAAATTTTCGAGAAGAACTTGAACGTCCTTTCGGATCGTGGCGCGATAGTTCTCAACGAAGTGGCGGACGAGCTCCTCGCTCTGCAGCTCTTCGGGGTGGAAGAGGATCGGCGGCTCATCCATGATCCTGGGCACGCCGTCGGCGGTTGTGACGGTCAGCTTGCTCAGCACGCGTGCAGAGGTGTTCTTCTTGGTCTTGGCAAGCTGCTTGTGCACCCTTGGACTCGCGGTCTTCGACATGGCGAGTGCCGTTTCGACGTCCACCTGCGTGTAGAAGATGTCGAGCGAGCCCATCTCGGCGAGCTGTCCCATCCGCTCTCGGTAGGAGCGCACGCCTCCACGTGCGATTCGGGCTGCCGTCGTGTCATCGAGCCCGTTCTGACGTGCGGCCACGACGGCGCTGGCCGCCAGGCGCTTCACGTCCCACTCCCAGGGCGCGGGAAGGGTCTCGTCGAAGTCGTTGACGTCGAAGAGCAGGGTCCGCTCAGGCGACGCGAACAGCCCGAAGTTGACCAGATGCGCATCACCGCACGCCTGCACTTCGATCCCTGTTGCAGGCGTGGACGCCAGATCGGCGGCCATCACCGCCGCCCCGCCCCGATAGAACGCGAACGGTGACTCCACCATACGACCCATACGCACAGGAACCAGCTCCGGTACGCGGCCAGCATTCTGTTGCTCCAAGATGCCGATCGGATCACGACCCTTGGGTGCTGACCACCCACCATGACTGCTCCGGGAGCCATGGCTGCGGAGCTCCTTTCCCTGCGCTCGTTGGCCGCGACCTTGCGCGTGACTGCCGGTTCTCTGGTGTGTCGTAGTCATGGTCGCCTTCCTCCACGGCTGCGCGGGTGGTGTCTCTTGGAGCGCGAGTCGCCTCAGTGCGCCACCGTACGTCACGTGTTCAGCTTTCTCGCAGAGTGAGACTGGCTCGTGGCCGAGGAGAAGCTCAACAGACGGAACCCGGCAGTAAGGGTGCGGTGTAGCAGCAGGAGCGCTTCCGGCAATTCGGGCTCATCCCCCGGCGCGGGGTCGGTCGGCTCTGGCACCAACCTCCCACCCACGACGAATACAGATTCGTGGGCGCATACGATGCGCGGCGCGCTCGGCGTGGAACGTGCGCGTCACGCAGGCATCGCGATGCTCAACCCAGGTTTGAGTTCATGGCTGACCGCAAGGACCTCGAGTTCACCTATTCGTTGATCGATCGCATCTTTCGACTCAGCCTGGGAGAGCTGGCCGACTTCAGTGGAGCCAAGTACGACGGTGAGTTCTCCCTCAGCCTCGAAGAGGCTCAGCGGCGCAAGCACGACTACGTCGCCGAGCAGGTTGGGATCGGACCAGGCCGGCGCGTGCTCGACCTGGGCTGCGGGTGGGGCCCGCTGCTCGACGTCGTTCGGAGCCGTGGCGGCAGTGGGGTCGGTGTCACTCTCTCCTCTGCCCAGGTCGCTGCCTGCCGGCGGAATGGCCTCGACGTTCACCTCTTCGACGCGCGGCTCCTCACCCGCGAGAGCTTCGGCCCCTTCGACGCCGTGGCAAGTCTCGGCGCCTTCGAGCACTTCTGTTCTCCCGGGGACTACACCGCCGGACGGCAGGAGCGGGTCTACCGTGGGCTCTTTGCCCGTGTCGCGAGCGTGCTGCCCGACAAGGGCCGCTTCTATCTTCAGACGATGGTGTTCGGACGGAACATGATCCCGCTCGATGACATCGATATCCGGGCCCCGCGGGAGTCTGACGCGTGGTACCTCGCCCTTCTGGGCCGCCAGTTCCCCGGCTCTTGGCTTCCCTTTGGGCAGGAGCAGATCATCAGGAGCGCCCAGCCTCACTTCCGCCTGGTGTCGAGCTCGAGCGGCCGCCTCGATTACATCGAGACCATCCGTCAGTGGCGAACGCGGTTCTCCGCGCCGAGTCTGAGGAAGTCGCTGCTCAAGCTCCGACTTGTGCCCCGTTGGCTTACCAGCGCTGACTTCCGGCTCGCGTTCACCTCGGGCGTGAGCGCCAACAGCGTCTGCTTCGAGCGAGAGTTGCTCGACCACTATCGACTCGTGTTCGAGAAACGGGGACGTCAAGAGCAACGCGGCGAGTGCTAGCGGCTGGTACGGCCGACTCGATCGAGTCCCACTAGGCTGCGGACCTTGCTCGATCGCCTTCGAGGCGGACCCGAGGCGGACCTATGATCTTGCCAGGAGCGGAACGTTCGCGCGACCCGCTTTGCGGGTCCGGGGTGTTGCGCCGGGAAGTTGCGTCCTGGCACGAAAGCGTGGATCTCTACGCTCGACCGGATCTCGGGCGGAGCCTCCTGGCTCTCGCCACCTCGGTCGTCCCATTCATGGGGCTTTGGGTGCTGATGTATCTCGCGCTTCAGGTCTCTTACCTGCTCGTTTTGGTGCTGGCGGTGCCCACCGCCGGGTTCCTGCTTCGGACCTACATCGTCTTTCACGACTGCGCGCATGGCTCATTCCTGCCTGGGCGTCGCGCGAACGCGTGCCTGGGTGCGGTGCTTGCGCTGATCGTGTTCACACCATTTGCGCGCTGGCGACAAGACCACGCCGTTCATCATGCAACAGCCGGCGACCTTGATCGTCGTGGCACCGGGGATGTGCCGACCCTCACGGTCACCGAGTACAACGCGCGGTCATGGCGGGGGCAGCTCGCATACCGGTTGTTCCGAAACCCCATGGTGATGTTCGGGCTCGGCCCGATCTACTCGATGCTGCTCATCCCGCGTTGGGTTCACCGCTCAGCCTGCCCGCGGATCCAACGCAGTGTCTGGGGTACCAATCTGGCGCTCGCGCTTGTGGTCGGCGGGCTCTGTTGGTTGCTTGGCTGGCGCGACTTCGTGCTCGTGGAATCGCCGCTCGTCCCGCTCGCCGGGGGGGCGGGGATCTGGCTCTTCTACGTTCAGCACCAGTTCGAGGACACCTACTGGCAGCGCCCGCGGGAATGGAGCTACGCAGACGCAGCCCTGCGCGGGAGCTCCTACCTGCGGCTACCCAGGGGTCTGCAGTTCTTCACCGGCAACATCGGCCTCCACCACGTCCACCATCTCAGCCCGAAGATCCCCAACTACAACCTGCAGCGCGCTCACGACGAGAACCCGATCTTCCACAGCGTGCCGAGGCTCTCGCTCTGGAACGGGCTGCGGGCGGTGCGCCTGAAGCTCTGGGACGAGGACGCGGCACGCCTCGTGACGTGGGCGGAGGGTCGATGTGGAGGTTCGCGTTCGGAGTGTCCTGGTCGCTGACCGTCGGATACACCGAGAACGGCGGGACGGATGCACTGTGCCGCCGGAGGACTAGCCCGCGAACTGGGATATGCCCGCGGGATGGCGGCGGCCGTCGGCCGGCCATCCGACCCAAATCAACCCCTTGATTTCAACCCTCCGACCCTGAAACGATGTGCCGCCGCAGGGGAGGCGAGCCGCATGGCGCAGGTCAACCGATTGGGCTACCTCGGCATCGGGACCGGCGATGCCGACGCCTGGCGGGGCTACGCCACCGACGTGCTCGGCCACGAGGTCGCTCCGGCGAGCGACGACCACGCGCTGTACCTGCGCATGGACGACCACCACCACCGTCTCACGGTTCACCCCGCTGACGTCGAGGACGCGCTCTACGTCGGGTGGGAGGTCGGTGACGCCGAGACGATGGACGCGCTCGCGGCGCGTGCCGAGCATGCGGGCGCGCAGGTAGTGCGCGCCACGCCCGAGGAGGCCGCGGACCGGCGGGTGCTCGACCTCGTGCACTTTGTCGATCCGCACTCGCAGCTGCGCATGGAGCTCTACTACGGACCTGAGATCATCTTCACGCCGCCGTACGCGCCGAGTCGCGCGATCGCAGGCTACAAGACCGGCGACCTCGGGTTCGGACACGTGGTCGCCTACGTACCCGACGCCGAGAAGGCAGCGCGCTTCTACGAAGACGTGCTCGGCTTCGGGGTGACAGACTGGATCGTCGTTCCCGGGATCGGGCGGATCGGCTGCTTCATGCACTGCAACGCTCGCCACCACTCGCTGGCGTTCTTCGCGAACCCGGCGGCCCCGCGCCGCGTGCAACACGTGATGCTGGAGCACACGAGCCTCGACGACGTCGGCACCGCGTACGACATGTGCCGCGAGCGCGAGCTGGTGAACGTGACCCTCGGTCGCCATCTCAACGACCGCATGGTCTCCTTCTACTTCCAGAACCCGTCGGGCTGGAACTTCGAGCTCGGGTGGGGCGCGCGTGAGATCGACCCCGACACCTGGTCGGTGCAGCACTACAACGGGCTGACCCCGGGTGGCGGTGAGTGGGGTCACGATGGTCTCCTGAACATGACCTGAGCGGAGGGGCGCATGGCCGAGGAGGGACACGAGAACCTGGTCGCCGACCACGCGACCGACGTGAACAGCAAGGATCTCGACACGCTGGTCTTCGACCTCTCGAAGTACCAACAGTTCTCTGCGGACGCCGCGACCGTCGTCCTCACCTACGTGACCGGGCAGCTCGGCGTCGTGGTGTGGAACCTCGAGCCGGGGCAAGAGAACGACTACCACATGCACCCGACGACCGAGCACCTGCACATCGTCCTGCAGGGCGAGTGCGAGTACACGCTCGCCGATCGCGCGCCGGTCACGGTAAAGGCGGGCCAGGCGGTCATGGTGCCGGCGGAGATACCCCACGGGATCCGGAACCAGGGCACCGAGCGGGCGAGCTACATCGCGATCACGACGCCGGGCCCGTACGAGAAGATCCTCGTCGACCGTCCCAACGACTGAGGCAGTGCTGCGTGCCGCTTCGCGTCGTCCAATGGACGACCGGCAACGTCGGCCGCCGTGCGCTGCACGGGATCGTCGCGAAACCAGAGCTCGAGCTCGTCGGCTGCTACGCGCACAGCAAGGACAAGGTCGGGCTCGATGCCGGTGAGCTCTGCGGGCTCGCACCGATCGGCGTGACCACCACCGACGAGGTCGACACGCTGCTCGCGCTGGGTGCCGACTGCGTGTGCTACATGCCCGTCTACCCCGACGTCGACGAGCTCGTCCGCATCCTCGAAGCGGGCTGCAACGTCGTGACCACGTCGGCATTCATCACCGGGCACTCGCTCGGCGCGCCCGCGATGGAGCGCATCGACGCCGCCGCGCGGCGCGGTGGCGTGTCGATCTTCGGCTCGGGGATCAATCCCGGCTTCATCAATGTGTTCGCGCTCCTGTCGGCCGGCATCTGCGACCGCGTCGATCGGATCAGCGTGCTCGAGTCGGTCGACTCGAGTGGGTACGCGTCGGCCGAGACGATGGAGGGCGTCGGGTTCGGCCATCCCGTCGATGAGCCCGGCCTTGCCGACCGGGCGCGAGAAGGCAGCGCGGTGTTCGTCGACGCGGTCGCGATGATGGCCGACGCGCTCGCCGTCGACCTCACCGACGTGCGTTACGACGTGGAGTTCGCGCGCGCCACGACCGACCTCGACCTCGGCTTCATGAAGATCCCGGAGGGTTGTGTCGCCGCGCTGAACGGAGGTTGGACCGGCTACATCGACGACCGTCCGGTGATCGAGTTGCGCGTCATGTGGAAGATGGGGACCGAGGGCATGGAGCCCGACTGGCCGCTGCGCCACGGGTACTTCATCGAGATCGACGGCCGGCCGGCCGTGCGTTCGCGCCTGCAGATCCTGCCGCCCGACGACTGGGACGAGCCGGTGTTCGACGGGCTCGGGATGATCATGACCGCGATGCCGGCGGTGAACGCGATCCCGCATGTGTGCGCGGCACCGCCGGGGATCGTGCGCGGATCCGATCTGGCAACGGTCACGGCCGCGCACCTGGTGCGCGGCTCGATCGGCTAGCTCACCGCAGCGTCGGCGGCGATCGCCTCGGCCGCAAGGAACCCGAACGTCATCGCCGGTGCGATTGTCGCGCCCGCACCCGGGTACGAGCGGCCCATGACCGTGGCGGTCGAGTTGCCCGCTGCGTACAGCCCGGGGACCGGCGTGCCGTCACCGTCGAGCACCCGGCCTCCGAGGTCGGTGACCAGTCCCGACTTGGTCCCGAGGTCACTCGGATAGACCTCGACCGCATAGAACGGCGGCGTCTCGACCGGGCCGAGTGACGGGTTGGGCTTCACCCGGGCATCGGAGTAGTAGCGGTCGTTGGCGTTCTCGCCCCGGTGGAAGTCGGGGTCGACGCCTTCGCGCGCGCCCTCGTTGAAGCGGTCGACCGTGGCGCGCAGGGTTGCCGCGTCGACATCGATCTCGCGGGCGAGGGCCTCGAGGGTGTCGGCCTTGTGCAGCCAGCCCGCGCCCGGCGCCCAGGGCGGGAACCGCTTCGCGACCTTGGCGTCGTTCATCATCATCCCCGGCGCGACCGGACCGATCGGGAAGCGCTTGCGGTAGGTCGCGTCGAGAACCCACCAGCACGGCACCGACGCGCCGGTCTGCGCGTCGTCGGCGTACATCGCCTGCACCACTGCGGTGTAGCTCGCGGCCTCGTTCGTGAATCGCGTCCCCAGCCGGTTCACGAAGATGCCGTGCGGCAGGCTCTTCTCGATCACCATGACGCTTCCGTAGCGGAGCCCCGGCGGACGCACTGCTGGTGTCCACCACGCCTCTCGCATGAGCGCGGTGTCGAGCTGTGCTCCGGCTTTCTCTCCGAGTGCGATGCCGTCGCCCGTGTTGCCGACTGTCGCCGCGCTCCACGACGCGTCGATCGGCTGCTGCTGGTACTGCCGGCGCATCTCGTCGTTGCGCTCGAACCCGCCGGCCGCGATGACGACCCCGCACCTCGCCGCCACCCGCACCTCGCGCTCACCGTGTCGCACGACCGCGCCGGTCACGCGCCCGCCATCGCTCACGAGCTCGCTCAGGGGCGCGTCCAGCCACATCGGCACGCCCCGGTCTCGGAGTGACAGCCGCAGGCGCGTCATGAGCGCCTGGCCCATCGTGAACCACGGGTCGCGGCCGCCGAGCCGCTTCCGCTTGCGCCCGCGCAGCAGGTATTTGAGCATCCCCTTGGCCATCGTCCGCATCGGCGCCAAGCCGGGATCCAGCAGGCCGCGCGCCTCGGGCACCGACATCATGAACTTCCCGAGCATGAGCTCACCGGGATAGGCCTGGTGCAGCGTGGCGAAGTCGTCACCGAGTCGCGACCCGTCGATCGGCTGCGGCTCGAGCGGGCGGCCGCCCGGTCGCCCGCCCGGGACGTCGTCGTGGTAGTCGGGGTAGCGCGTCAGCGCCGTGAAGTGCACGTGACTGTGCTCGTCGAGGTACTCGACCATGCGGTTGGACTCGCGCACGAACGTGCGGAGCCGGTTCTCCGGAACCTCGCCGCCGGTGAGTGCGACCAAGTATTTGACGCCTTCGTCCTCGGAGTCGTCGATGCCGGCAGCGCGCATCCAGTGGTTCGCAGGAACCCACAGCGCGCCAGCCGACATCGCGGTGTTGCCACCCCAGTGGCGCTGCTTCTCGACCACGAGCACATCGAGGCCGAGATCGCTCGCTCGCAGTGCGGCGCACTGTCCCGCGCCGCCCGATCCGACGACGAGGACGTCGACCGACTCGTCCCAGGGCATGCGCGTCAGTCCCGCGCCGGCTCGAGTCGACGGCCCTCAGGAAGACCGTCGGAATCGTCATCGGGCACGTCGTCGGGTGCCACGGGCTCCAGCGCCTCGATGCAGCGGGCCAACAGCGACCGCAGCGTCTCGGCCTCGTGCGTCGAGAGCAGCGAGGTGAAGTCGCGCTCGACGGCCTGCACGCGCTCGGTCGCCTCGTCGAACACGCGCCGACCGAGCGCGGTCACCGTCGCCTCGATCACCCGCGAGGAACGGCGGGGCTTGCGCATGATGTACTCCTGGCGCTCGAGCCCGGCCACGAGTCCGGTCATCGCCTGCGGGGTGACAAAGTAGGCGCGAGCGAGATCCGCCGATGATGCCTTCTCCATCCGCACGAGCACCTGCAGCACGCCGTACTGCGAGGGCGTGAGCTCGAGATCACGCAGGGTGTCGTAGAGCGCGGCGGCCGCGGTGCGCTCGGCACGCTTGAGCATCCACGCGGTCTGCCCAACGCGTGGCTGGTAGTCGTCGCCGGCCACAGGTCAGAACATCCCGGGAGCGGGCGGGAGTCCGAGCGCAGCGCGGCCGAACGCCTGGTACGTGGTGTCGGGATTGAACCCCACGTGCGCACCGACGCCATGGACATCGCGCCAGGCGCGCTGAACCGGGTGCGTCTCGAACAGGCCGTTGCCGCCGCTGTACTGCATCAGCTGCTCGACGGCATCGATGCATTCGCGCACGACGAACGTTGCGTCGCGGCCCGAACGGCCGCGCAGGTCGCCGTCGACCCGCTCACCGCCCGCGAGCACCTCGTCGATCTCGCGCGTGGTCGACGTCATCAGTGTGCAGGCGGCGGCGATGCGCGCCGAGGTGGCACCGAGACGCACGAGCGTCGGCGTCTGCGCGCCGACGTTCTCCCCCGTGAACACGTGGCGCTTCTTGCTCACGTAGCCGACCCAATCTTCATGAGCCTGGAGCGCGATGCCGACGGCTGGTGACGCCAGGTACCAACCGAGCGCGACCGCGAACGGGAGTTGGAAGATCGGCGACCCGTGCACCGCCGCGCCGGGTCCTTGGCCGTTCAGCGCGTCGATCGCGTCGATCGTCCGGTGCTCGGGGACGAACGCATCGTCGACCACGAGGGAATGGCTGCCGGTTCCGCGCAGCGAGACCGTGCGCCAATCGTCGTCGATCTTGTAGTCGCCGCGCGGCAGGAGGCCCCACCGCACGAGCGGCGGCTGACCCTCGCCCGCGGGCGGGATCATGATGCCGAGCATCGCCCAGCGGCAGTGATCCGAGCCGCTCGAGAACGGCCACCGTCCGTTGATCCGATACCCGCCCTCGACCAGCTCGCAGGTCCCCGCGATCTGCACGAACGACGACGAGATGAGGGTGTCAGGGTCGTCGCCCCACACCTCTTGCTGCACCTCCTCGCCGAAGATGCTGATCAACCACGCGTGGCTCATGAGCAGCGCGCACACCCATCCCGAGGAGCCGTCGCCGCGGGCGACCTCGCTCACGACGTCGACGACCGTCTCGATGCCGAGCTCGACGCCGCCCCAGCGCGCGGCCTGGTTCATCTTCAGCAGGCCCGACGCACGGAAGTCCTCGATGGTGGCGTCGGGGACGTGACGCAGGGCGTCGGTCTCGTCCCGGCGGGTCGCGACCTTGGCCGCGATCTCGCGGGCCCGAGCGACCGCCTCCTCGTGGGTGAGCTGGGATCCGGTGGACGTGGCGGTTGCCCCCATTGCGCCTCCCTGATATCAAGTGCTTTATATAGGAGCCGGCGGAAAGGCGCAACCACATGGCCGATGAGGACGACGACTACTACCTGCCCACCTTCGCGACCGTCGAGGAGGAGCGCCGGCACCGCAAGCAGCGGCTCGCCGCCGCGTACCGGCTCTTCGGGCGCTTCGGTCTCGACGAGGGCGCGGCCGGACACATCACCGTGCGCGATCCCGAGCATCTCGATCGCTTCTGGGTGAACCGTCTCGGGCAGAACTTCAGTCACGTGCGCGCCTCCGATCTGCTGTGCGTCGACGAGCGGGGCGAGGTGGTCGAGGGTGACGGCCCGCTCAACGAGGCCGCCTTCGCGATCCACTCGCAGATCCACCAAGCGCGTCCCGACGTGATCGCGGCCGCGCATTCACACTCCACCTGGGGGAAGGCGTGGTCAGCGACCGCGTCGCTGCTCGATCCGCTCACGCAGGACGCGTGCATGTTCTACGACGACCACGCGGTGTTCGAGGAGTACTCAGGCGTCGTGTACAGCCTCGAAGCCGGCAAGCGCATCGCGGCGACGCTCGCGGATCACAAGGCGCTGATCCTGGTGAACCACGGCTTGCTGACTGTCGGGCATTCCGTCGACGAGGCTGCGTACTGGTTCATCACGATGGAGCGCTCGTGCCAGGTGCAGATCGCGCTCGAGCAGACGGGGCGACCGCTGCGGCTGATCGACCCCGAGACCGCACGCCTCACCGCGTCGCAGGTGGGGACGCATCGCGTGGGGTGGCTTGCGTTCCAGGTGCTCTACGACGAGATCGTGGCGCTCGAGCCCGATTTCCTCAACTGACCGAGAAGGGAGATTCCATGGGGGACGCCACGCTCGAGAAGCAGCGCGAGGAGGTGCTGCAACGGCACCTCGACGGCGAGTCCGACAAGGACGTCGAGGCGGTGCTCGCGACGATGCCCAATCCGACGTATGACCTCGTCACGGTCGACCGCGTACTGCGCGGACGAGACGAGGTCGGTGGGCTGCTCAAGAAGATGTTCGAAGTGCTGCCCGACTACAAGCACAAGGCCGACAGGTTCCACCATGCCGGTGACAACGTGGTCGTCGAGGTGGTCACGGCGTTCGTGAACGGCGATGTCGTGAAGACGGTGGGCGTGTTCGGCTTCGACGGCCCGACGCTGCTGTCCGAGCGCGTCTACGTCGCGCCCGAGCTCCTGCTCCCGCTCCTGCCCTAGGGACTTGCTTGGTCGATTTGCATCGCTATAGCGACGCAAATCTCCCAAATAGGACCTACACGTTCAGCTGGTAGAAACGGGCGACATTGTCGAGGACGAGCTTGCGCTTGACGTCGTCCTTCAGGTCGGTGCGCTCCTGGAGGACCTTGGCTGCGTTGGCCAGTCGGTCGCCGTGCGGGATGTCGGACCCGAAGATCCAGCAGTCCTCGCCGAAGTGTTCGACGCAGTAAGGCAGCAGCGGGTCCTCGACCTCGAAGCCGAAGTAGAGGTTGCCGCGGTCGATGTACTCCTGCGGTGACAGCTCGGAGTGGTAGCCACCCTGCTCGGCCCGGTCGACCACCGTGTCGAGCGGCCGGTCGGGCTTGAAGCGCCGACGCGCCGGGTTGGCTTTCTCCTCGAGGCGCTCGATCATGAACGGCACCCAGTTGCAGCTGGTCTCGAGGAACGCGACCCGCAGGCTCGGGTGACGGTCGAGGATGCCGGATGCCGCGACCTGCTCGCAGCCCATGAGCACCGAGAACACGAACGTGAACGTGTCCAGCGGCGTGCAGTAGGCGACGTGCACACCGACGCCCAGGTCGTGCTCCGCCGCCGCGGCCCAGAACGGCTCGAACCGCGGTGCCGTGATCGCCTCCTTGCCCATCATTCCCGGTGACATCACCCCCACCGCGCCCAGTCGCTTGGCACGCGCGATCTCAGCCGCGGCGGCTTCGGGGTCCTCGAGGTCGACGACGGCCACGAACAGCAGCGTGCCGTCCGACGCCGTGCACACGTCGGCCATCCAGTTGTTGTACGAGCGGCAGAGCGCGGCTTCGAAGGCGCGGTTGCGGCTGAGGGGGCGGATCAGGAACAACGTCGGGTAGATCACCGCCATGTCGATGCCCTCGGCCTTGTGCAACGCGAGGCGCTCGGCGGGATCGCGGATCTCGAGCACCTCGAGCGATTCCTTCTTGGGCACGATCGTGTCGCGGCGCACGTCGCCCCGGCTCACCGGCGAGCCCTCGAAGCCGAACCGGTCGGCGCCGTAGAGACCGGGGTACGCGATGTTGTCGATCAGCCAGTGCAGCTGCTGCGGGCCGTCGATGATCGTCGGACGACGGTGCCGGAACGCAGGCTCCAGGTAGTCGTCCGCGAACGTGCGCTCCCATTCGAAGATGTGGCCGTCGCCGTCGATCACCGTGCTCACGATTCGTCCTCCTTCATTGGTCGACCTTGTGGTTCTCACCGAGGAGCGCGAGCGCGTTGCGGGTGCAGATGCGCTCGAGATCTTCCCGCGACAGCGCCGTCATCTCCTCGAGGATCGCGCCGGGCGGGTCGGGCATGAACGGGTAGTCGGAGCCGACCACGACGCGGTCGTGGCCGAGTACCTCGAGCACGTACGTGAGCGCGTACGGAGCGAACACCAGCAGGTCGACGAAGAATCTCCGAGCGAGCACGCTCGGGCGCTCAGGCAGGCGCTCTTTGAACGTCGGGTCGAAGTCCCACATGCGGTCGAGACGGGGGAGCAGCAGACCCAGCGAGCCGGCGCCGTGGCTCGCGCACACGCGCAGCTCGGGATGGCGATGGAGGACGCCCTCGGCAACGAGTCCGCCGGCCGCGAAGCCGATCTCGTTCGGGAACGTGACCCCGCTGGCTGCAGGGAGCCCGGAGAACGAGTCGAACAGGTGCGGGTGGAACGCATGCACGAAGACCGCGAGGCCGAAGCGCTCGGCCTCCGCGAAGAGGTCGGCATATCGGCTGTCGTGCAAGGGCACGCCCTCGATGTTCGAACCGATCTCGACACCGCGCAGGCCGGCCGCCGCCACGTCGGTGAGCATCGCGGCGGCGCGATCGGGAGCCTGCATCGGCACGATGCCAAAGGCATCGAACCGACCGCGGCCCTCGCGCACACGGATGGCGAGCCAGTCGTTCATCGCAGCGCAGTAGTCGGTCGCCGAGTCGCCGTCGGCCCAGTAGCAGAACAGCTCGGGCATCGGAGAGAGCACCTGGCGCTTGACGCGGTGCTCCTCCATGTCCTCGGCCCGGCGGTCGAGGTCCCACGACGCCGAGCGGACGGTGCGGAACGGGGTGTCGCCGACGAACACGTTCCCGACCTCGCCGTCGACCTCCACGCGCGGCCAGTGATCGCCGGGGTACGAGCCGAACGGCAGCTCCGCGGGCACCACGTGGGTGTGAACGTCGATCACGCTCGGCTGCCCTCGACCGGATCGAAGATTGCGAACACCTTGTTGGAGTTGAAGATCGCGGTCTCGATGAACTCACTCCAGGTGATATGGGCGCCGACGTGTTCCATGGCGCCCGCCAACGCGAACCAGTTGAGCAGCTCCTGTTGACCTGCATGCTCGACGTCGTCGAGCGTCGTCGAGCGCCATGTTCTCCAGTCACCGTCGACCAACGCCCGGTACAGGCGCCGGTCGGCAGGAGTGTCGGGGTGCAGCCTCGACGTGTGATCGCAGAGAAACGCGTGTGACCAGCTCGACGAGGCGACCAGCGCGATGCGCCATGGGCTCTCGAGTGCCGCGCGCGCGAGAGCGGCGCCGAGCGTCATCACACGGTCGGGCCGGGGCGAAGGCGGGTCGAAGGGAGTGTCGTCGGCGAGCCGGCTGATGGTGCCCTTGCGACTGATCACACGCCGTCCGTAGCAGTTGAGCGCGACCGGCACGATCGGGTGGTCGAAGCCTCTGCGGTGATAGTCGAGGAACAGCACGGTGTTCATGAACGCGTGTGGGATGCCCGGATGGTGCAGCGGCTCGTACGCGTAGGCGACATCGATGTCGGCAGCGAGGAGCGCGGCGGCGAGCTCTCGACCGATGTCGGGCCTGCCGCGGACGAGGAACGTCGTGTCCGGTGGCTCACCCCACACGTTGTCAGGTGGGAGCACTCCACGGGTCGACTGCTCCGGGCTCCAGGGCTGCGCTTCTCGGTCGGCGTACGCGAGGACCGTGAACGCGGGGATCACGTCCTCCCGGAAGTTCTCGTACTGATCGTCGCCGAGAATCACGAGCGCGTCGGGCGCGAAGTCCTCGATCGCGTCGCGGGTTCGCTCGTACCCCGCGACGAGCGCGGCCCGGTGTGCGGCCGCGGCCGCCAGGCCATCGTCGTCGTCCCACTCGCGACGCATCGGTTCGGGCCAGCCCGCCGGCTCGCGCAGGGGCGCGGGGAGGTCGGGATCCTCGAGGGTGAAGCGAAGGGCGGCGGCCATCGCCGGGTCGGGGAAGGCCAGCGGCGGGAAGTGCGAGAGGCCCAGCCCGAGCAGTGCGCCCATTGATCAGATCATATAGTCTTAGGGCGATGCCGAGCCAGGCCCGGGAGCTGCCCCGGATCATCAGCCTCGACGATCACGTGATCGAGCCCCCCGACGTCTGGACCACCCGCCTACCCGCCCGTCATCGGGACCTCGGGCCCCGGGTGGAGCAGCTGCCGGAGGGCGAGGTCGTGCTCGAGGGTGGTCGCTTCCGTGAGCGACCCGCGGTCGACGGCCGGCAGGTCGCGTACTGGCGGTACGAGGACCTCTTCATGTCGGTGAAGCGGCTGTCGACCGCGGTCGGCTTCCCCGACGACGCGGTCACCCTCGGCGGGGTCACCTACGACGAGATCCGCCCGGGCTGCTGGAAGGTCGGGCCGCGCCTCGACGACATGGACGCCAACTGGGTCGAGGCATCGCTGTGCTTCCCGAACTTCCCGCGGTTCTGCGGGCAGACGTTCGCGGAGGCCACCGACAAGGAGCTCGCGCTGCTGTGCGTGCAGGCGTACAACGACTGGATGGTCGACGAGTGGTGCGGGTCGTCGGGCGGGCGGCTGCTGCCGCTGTGCCTCGTGCCGCTGTGGGACGCCGCCCTCGCGGTCGAGGAGGTGCGGCGCAACGCGGCGCGCGGCGTGCGGGCTATCGCGTTCAGCGAGATCCCCGCGTTCCTCGGCTTGCCGAGCGTGCACAGCGGCTACTGGGAGCGGTTCTTCTCGGTCTGTGAAGACACGGGGACCGTGCTCTGCCTACACATCGGGTCGGGTACGAAGATGCCGCGCACGTCCGACGACGCGCCCGACGCGGTTGCCGTGACCATCGGGTTCGGCAACTCGTGCGGATCGCTCGCCGACTTCATCTTCTCGGGTGTTCTCGAACGACACCCACGGCTGCGCATCGTGTACTCGGAGGGGCAGATCGGTTGGATCCCCTTCTTCCTCGAGCGGGCCGACGACGTGTGGCGCACGCATCGCGGTTGGTCGTTCGAGACCGACGCGGTGCCCGAGCCGCCGTCGACCTACTACTACCGACAGGTATACGGCTGCTTCTTTTGTGACCATCACGGCGTGGAGTCGCTTGCGCGGGTGGGTGTCGACAACGTCACGTTCGAGACCGACTATCCGCATGCCGACAGCACCTGGCCGCACACGAAGAAGCTCGCCGAGGAGATGTTCGCCGACCTCGACGACGACACCGTGCACAAGATCGTGCGCGGCAACGCCATCCAACTGCTGGGGCTCGACGCCCGATGACGGCGGTGTCGCCGGCCCAGTCGCGGCCGCGGGTGACGGTCACGAAGGCGCCGCGGCTCGTGGCCGACTCGCTGCGTGAGCGCATCCTGAACGGCGAGTTCCCGCCCGACTCGTTCCTGCCGGCGACCGAGGCGCTGCTCGACGAGTACGGCGTGAGCCGTCCGACGGTGCGCGAGGCACTCAATGTCCTGGAGGCCGACGGCTTGGTGCGGCTCCGGCGCGGACCGGGTGGCGGGGCGATGGTCCAAGCGCCCGACAGCGTCGCCATCACTCGCTCGCTCGAGTCGCTGCTGCGGTTCGAGGGCACCACCATGGAGCAACTGATGGAGGTGCGGTTGATCGTGGATCCGCTGGCGGCACGGCTCGCCGCCGCGCGGGCGACCGCCGAGGATCTCGACCGCATCGCAGCAAGCATCGAACGTCAGCGTCAGGACGACGTGTTGACGTCGCACGAGGACTGGTTCACCGAGAACCTGCACTTCCATTGGTCGATCGCGGCGGCGGCGCACAACCCGGTCGTGCGGGTGCTGTCGGAGTCGCTCTACGACATCGTGCTCATAGGCGGGCTGCGGGTGCGGATGGAGGAGCCCGAGCGCGAGCGCAGCATCGCGGAGCACGAGGCCGTCTACCAGCGGATCGCGGCACGCGACCCCGACGGCGCCGAGCGGCGGCTCCGTGAGCACCTCGAGCGCAGCATGCGCCTGCGGCGGAAGTACGCGCGTTGAACGGAAAGGTCGCGATCGTCACCGGTGCCGCACAAGGGATCGGTGCCGCGTACGCACAGCATCTCGCGCGCGGCGGCGCGACGGTCGTCGTGGCCGATCTCGACGAGGCCGGCGCGAAGGCGACTGCCGATGCCATCGGCGGGAGCGCTCACGCTGCTCATCTCGACATCGCCGATCCTGACGAGTGCGAAGCGGTCGCGGCCGACGTTGTCGATCGTCACGACCGCATCGACATCCTCGTGAACAACGCTGCGATCTACCGCGACATCCGCATGACGCCGGCCGACGAGATCCCGGTCGATGTGTGGCGCCGGGTTGTCGACGTGAACGTCAACGGCATGTACTTCATGTGCCGAGCGGTGATCCCCCACATGAAGCGACAACAGTCGGGTTGCATCGTCAACCAGACGTCCGGGTCGATCTGGGTGTGTCCGCCGGGTATGGCGCACTACGTGACCACGAAGGCCGCGGCGATCCCGTTGACGAAGGTGCTCGCACGCGAGCTCGGGCCGCACGGCATCCGCGTGAACGCGATCGCGCCGGGACTCACCGACACGCCGGCCACGCATGAGGTGGCGTCCGACGAGGCGATCCAGATGAGCGTGGGCGCGGCAGCGCTCGGCCGCCTCGCGGCCCCCGAGGATCTCTGCGGTGCCCTCGAGTTCCTGTGCTCCGACGCCGCGTCGTTCATCACCGGCCAGACCCTGGCCGTCAACGGCGGCAGCGCCATGCTCCCCTAAAGGGACTTACTTCTCCCAAATAGGGCGTGCCGCAACGAATCAACGATCTCTGCGTCAAGTCGCTATGGCGATGCAGATCGACCAAATAGGAGTTCGTCCACGGTCATGACGATTCGGTGGACGGCGCGGAGGGTGGGGACGTCGAGGTGGGCGGCGGTGGCCTGCTCGAGGAACGGTCCCAAGATCTCCGGCGCCTCGGTGCGGCGGCCGCGCAGGACGTCCTCGTGCATCGAGGTGCGACCCGTCAGTCCGGCCGCCTTCATCGACTCGCCCTGCGCAACGATCTGCTCGACTGCCTCGTCGAACGACCAGCCACCCAGCTCGCGGTATCGCGAGTAGGGCGCATAGAAGTCTTGGGGCTCGTAGCCGAGGCTCCGGTAGATCGCGAGCAGCTCGGTCGCCAGCGTCACGTAGAGCTCGGCGCCGTGACGGTTCGCCATCCCGTCGGCGATCACCGCTTCGGGCACCGCCACCAGCGTGCACACCGACCACGACGCGACGGTTGCGATCTGGAGCAGCTTCTCCCACTCCACTTGTCGGATCACGTCGACGCTCTTCGAGGCGAACCCGGCGTCGTTGAACACCTGGGCAATCTCGTCCGACCGCAGACTCGTACGCCCATCGAGCTCACCGAAGTACGCCGTCGTCGGGCACGTCGCAGTGTGGCGCACAAGGCCGGGCTCGATGAGGGTGGCTCCCTCGATCGTCGACGCTCCGAGAACTCGCTCCTCGCCGAAGACCGATACCAGCGCGTCGTCCTTCACGACGCTGTTCTGGAACGAAAGCGCGACCGCCGTGCTCAGCACGAGCGAGGATGCGTCGCGCAGCGCGGTCTCGGTGTCCTTGGCCTTGACCGTGAGCGCGTACACGTCGATCTCGCCGTTGACGTCCTGCACGTCACTCACGGCTTCGAGTCGGCCCCGCACGAGGTGGTCGCCCCGCAGCCCGGTGATGCGCAGGCCGTCGTCGCGGATCGCGTCGGCGTGCGGGGGGCGGGTGATCAGGACGACGTCGTGACCGGCCTCGGCCAGATACCCGCCGAAGAGCGACCCCAAGCCGCCCGCGCCGTGGAAGCAGACCCGCAACGCGTCAGACCGATGCGCCGTACTTGGCCCGCAGCTCCCGCCACGCCCGGGCGTTCGCCTCGGCCGCGGCGCGCCAGTCGTCGGGGAAGTCGGTGTACGGCGGTCGCGGCGGACCGCACCGCATGTAGCCGGCCGCGTCGATGCGAGCCTTCTCGAGCTGGAGGTTGTAGCTGGCGAACATCCCGAAGTCCGGGATCGGGAGCGGGACCGACTCGATGTCCGACAGAACGCGCTCGCACTCGTCGTCGTCACCGCGGTCGAGTGCACGGAAGAACGCGACCCACGGCTCGGGTCCCATGGCCGCGGAGGTCGCCCAGCCGCCGGTGACGGACTGCGGGATCGTGCGCCACGCGTTGCCGAGCGTGCCGCCCTCGCCGTGCAGGAAGTTCACCTGATGGCCTGCGGCCTTGAAGATCTCGTCGGTGAACTGGAAGCCGACTTTGCATGCCACCACGGTCGGGGCGTTGGCCGCGATCCCCTCCCAGAACTCGAGCGGATAGCCGAACTTGAAGAAGAACCCGTTCGCGTACACGAGCACCGCCAGGTCAGGTACCGCACTCGAGAGATCCGCATGGAAGCCGACCGCGTTCTCGACCGTCGGCGTCTGCCACAGCGGCAAGCCGACGAACGCACCGTCGAGCCCGAGATCGCGCACCTCGCGCATCTGCTCGACGGTGTCGCGGGTGCCGAGCGTGGTGGTTCCCGCCAGCACCGGCACCTTCCCGTCGACGGCGTCACGGACGACGGCATAGAACTCACGCTTCTCCGACCACGTGAGCGTGGCGCATTCGCCCGTCGTCCCGCACAGCCCGATCGACGACACGCCGTCGGCGATCAGCTGCTTTGCCACGCGTGCCGCCTCGTCGAGATCCACGGTCGACTCGGGGCCGAACGGCTCGGCGCCCTCTCGCACCGTTGTCGGCGGCAGCGCCATGAGACCGGTGATGTCGCGGGCCGTCAGCATGCGCCCCTCCCTCGTCGCGTGGCGGCATGTTGGCCCGCCCCCGCGGAGATATCAAGGGGTTGACGTCACCCGTCGGGAGCGCCCGGTCCCGAGAGCGGAACGGTGAGCCACACCACCGCGGCATCTCCGCCGCCGAGCCGCCCGTCGATCGCTTCGATGTCGGCGGCCAGCGCACCGGGCCAGTCCGAAACCATCGGCGGGTGCTCGCGGGGATGCTCACCACTGACTTCGATCCGGGCCGCCTTGCCCTGCTTGGTGGTGCGCACGGTGATGTCCCCCTCGGTGTGCTCGACGGCGCGACCAATCAGCGCGACGAGCGCGCGCTTGAGCGTCGTGGCATCGGCGTCGACCGTGAGCCGCGGCATCTCGATGTCGACGGCGCGGCGCTCGAGCAGCGGCGTGAGCTCGTCGAGCGCGGTTCGGATCTGCTCGAGGAGATCGACCATCCCGCGCACCCTACGACCGCTGTGTCTTTGCAGAGCGAGGTCGAGCCCACCGACTACCGGCCGGCCCATCCGCATCGCCGGCTTGGGGCGTCAGGACAGGTGGAACAAGGAGCCGGTGACGGCGAAGCGAAGGCCGTGATCGATCGCAGCGAACACGGCGAACAGCGCGAGTGCTGCGCCAAGAAACGTGACGTTCCTGAGGAAGCTCTGCCGTTGGGTTTGGCGCTGCGTGGGGTCTTCGATTTTCCAGAAGGCGTGGAGGAACCATGCCGCGGGGACCACGAACGCGGCGATCATCAAGGCCCCGAGATCCGCCCAGATCCCGACCGCGACCGATACAGCAGCGGCCGCGAGCCACGCGCCGGCGGGCCATCCGGCGACCAGCGGCACGGGAACGCCGGTCTGTTTGGCGTAGCCCGTCATCATCTTGTGGTTCTTGAAGTGACCGTACGCCGAGTTGGCGAAGAACACTGCGAACAGCACGCGGCCCGCCAAGAGGATCGCCCCGGCCGATGCGCTCACGCGAACCTCCGGGGCGCAATCTGGTTGGCGGGAACGATGCCGAGCCTGCCTGCCTGGAAGTCCTCGATGGCCTGGAGGATTTCCTCGCGGGTGTTCATGACGAAGGGGCCGTAATGGGCGATCGGCTCGCGAATCGGCAGCCCGCCCAGGACGAGTACGTCCAGCGGCTCGGCCTGCCGGTCGGCGGCCGCCACGACGAGATGGTCACCCGGGCCGAACACGACGAGTTGGCCGTCCTGCACCGGGCGGCCCTCGGGCCCGGCGGTGCCGCGGCCGGTCAGCACGTAGGCCATCGCGCTGAACGCGGGATTCCACGGGATGGAGAGCTGCGCGCCGGGGGCGAGGGTGACGTGGGCGTAGGTGATCGGGGTGTGGGTGACGCCGGGCCCGGTGAACCCTGCGATGTCGCCGGCGATGAGACGGATCAGCGCACCGCCGTCGTCAGAGGTGAGGAGCAGAAGGTCGTCCCGAGTGATCGCCTGGTAACGCGGTGGCGTCATCTTGAGCCGCGCGGGGAGATTGACCCAGAGTTGGACGGCGTGCATCGGGCCGCCGGCGCGGTACATCCGCTCGGTCGGCAGTTCGTCGTGCAGGATGCCCCCGCCGGCGGTCATCCATTGCGTGTCGCCCTCACCGATCACGCCGCCGCCGCCGTTGGTGTCGTGGTGGGCGATCTCGCCGTCGAGGATGTAGCTCACGGTCTCGAAGCCGCGGTGCGGGTGCCACGGCGCCCCCTTCGCCTCCCCGGGCGCGTTGACCTGCGGCCCGCCTTGGTCGAGCAGCAGGAACGGGTCCGCCTCGGCCATCGACAGCTCGCCCGGGAAGGGTCGACGGACGCTGAACCCGGCGCCCTCGAGCTGGCGGTGCGCGGTGACGATCTCGGCGACCGGCCGCGGCGTCGAGACGGCGGGGTCGGGCCGGGGGATGCGGGGAAGCACAAGCGTGTCGTCGACGGTGATGGCCGGCATCGGATCCGCTCCCTGGTCAAAGACGAATTTTGATGACGGATCTACAATATCCTCGTTTTGATGATGCGTCAATAAAACCCTACGATGGTGGGTGTGGCGAGACCGCGGCGCCTCGACGAGCACCAGAGACGCCTCTGGAAGGCGTATCGCGACCTGTACCAGGAGCTGTCCGGCGCGCTCCAAGAGCAGCTGCTTCGCGACGCCGGCTTGTCGGGGTCCGAGTACGCGGTGCTGGTGCCGCTGTCGCACACCCCCGATGGCGTGCTGCGGGCGCGCGAGCTCGGCGCGGAGCTCGGCTGGGACCGAAGTCGCCTGTCGCATCTCGTCCGACGAATGGAGAAGCGGGGCCTCGTCGCCCGCGAGGAGTGTTCGGAAGACGCGCGGGGCTCGATGGTGCGGCTGACCGACGCCGGCACGGCCGCCGTCGAAGATGCCGCGCCGGAGCACTCGCAGGCCATCCGTCGCTACTTCTTCAATCCGCTATCGAGCGAGGAGCTCGAGACGCTCGCGGTCGTGTTCGACCGTCTGCTCGCCAACCTCGCGCGCAACAAGGCGTGACCGACCGATGAGCGCCGGACCCGGCAGTGCGCTCGGTGACGTGCGAGCCGGCTCGGTGCGCATTGCCGGCTCCGCGGTCGTGTTGGGAACGGCGCGCCTAGGTGAAGGATCCCTACTTGCCCAAGGCGCGGTCATCCGCTCCCAGGGCACGGGTGTCGAAGTCGGGACCGGATCGGCCGTGCTCGAGAACTCGGTGATCGTCGGCAACACCAGGATCCCGACAATCGTCGGGCGTCGAAGCGTGTTCGGCCACCGCTGCACGCTGGTCGGAGCAGTCGTGGGCGACCTCTGCGAGATCGGGAACGCCTCGATCCTCATGCCCGGCGCCCGGCTCGGTGACCGCGTGTTCCTCGGCGAGGGCACCCTCGTTCCAGCTGGGACGACGCTGCCGAGCGATGTCGTCGCCGTGGGCCGGCCGGCGCGCGTCGTCCGATCCGCGTCCGCCGACGATCTCCGTCGCCTGGCCGCACTACGCAACGGCGACCTCTCCGTTCCGCCGCGGACGGCGATCACCGTCGAACAAACACAGGAGCAGATCGTGATGGACCAGCTGTACGCGTACCGAGGCACCCTGCCGACCATCGCCGCGTCGGCGACCCTGTTTCCCACGGCGGAGCTCACGGGCGACGTCGTCGTCGGTGAACGCACGATCATCGGCGCCGGCGTCAAGATCATCGGCGACTCCCACGGGCCGGTGCGCATCGGCAGCGACGTCCAGATCCTCGAGAACACCGTCTTGCACCTGCTACCGGACAACGATCTCATCATCGACGACGGCGTGATCGTCGGCCCCGGGGCCATGATCCACGGCTGTCGCATCGGCGCCCGATCCGTCATCGAGCCAGGAGCGATCGTCTGTGACAGCAGCGTGCTCGGCGCCGGCTGCGTGGTGCGCGCCGGAGCAGTCGTCAAGCAACGCTCGCGCTTCGCGGCCGGCACCGAGATCGACGGCTTCCCAGCCGTCGACATTGGGCGCGTGTCGGAGCCGCCCGACATCCCAACGTGGGCGTGGCAACGCGACGACCTTCCCGGCCTGGCCCCTGCCGGACCGGGCCGATGACGACGGTGCGTCGCGTCGCCCACGCCGTCGGCTCGACCGGCTCGACGGCACCCGCCTACCGCGTCGAGATTCGCGTCGGCGCGCACCAGCTCGTTGCCGACGAACCCACCGCCGCGGGCGGCGGCGACGTCGGCCCATCACCCTTCGGGCTTCTGCTCAGCGCACTCGCGGCATGTACGGCGACCACACTGCGCATGTACGCGGAACGCAAAGGCTGGGAGCTCACGAACATCGACGTGGATGTCCACTACGACGTCGGCGACGACGGTCGGGGCACGATCGAGCGCACAATCACCGTTCCCCTCGACCTTCCTGCCGAGCAGCACCAGCCTCTCGTCTCGATCGCGGAGCGGACCCCGGTGATCCTTGCGATCCGGAGCGGCACGCCGATCACCACGACAATCCGGTCCGGATGAGCGACTGGAGCAGCTCAACAGGAAGGACGGTCACGTGTGAGCATCCAGGGACACAACCAATCTGACCCGAGTGCGGCGCGTCACGCCTGGCCGTCGTTGCGCGTGTCCGATTGGCAATCGACCCGCGACACGCTGCACCTCTGGACGCAGGTCGTGGGCAAGATCCGGATGGCCAATGCACCTCTCGTGAACCACTGGTGGAACACGACCCTTTACGTGACGGACCGGGGGTTGTCCACGTCGCTGATGCCCTATCGCGACGGACGCAGCTTCACGATCGAGTTCGACTTCACGGCCCATGTCCTGCGGTTCACCGTGACGGACGGCCAGGACGCGTCGATCCCGCTCGAGTCGAGACCGGTGTCGGTGTTCTACGAGGACGTGATGCGCACGCTCGACGACCTTGATCTCGCGACGCGGATCTGGCCCATGCCGGTCGAGATCCCGGATGCGATCCCGTTCACGGAGGACGTCGACCACAAGACCTACGACCCGGATCATGCGCGGCGATTCTGGGAGATCCTCGTGCAGATCGCCCGGGTCCTCGGCGACTTCCGCGCCCTATTCATCGGCAAGGTCAGTCCCGTGCACTTCTTCTGGGGCGGGTTCGACCTCGCAGTGACGCGGTTCTCCGGCAGGCCGGCCCCGCGCTATTCGCGCGCAATACCGAATTGCGCGCCATACGTCATGGAAGAGGCGTACTCGCACGAGGTCAGCAGCGCGGGCTATTGGCCCGGCCCGGACGGCGAAGGGTCCCTGTACTCCTACACCTATCCCGAACCCGCCGGGTTCCAGGACTGGCCGGTCGGCCCGTCCGCTGCGCGCTACGACGACGACTTCGCGCAGTTCCTGTTGCCGTACGAGGCGGTACGCAACGCGCCCGACCCAGACGCGGCGCTGATGGAGTTCCTGCAAACCACCTACGAGGCAGGCGCCGAATCAGCCGGGTGGGATCGCGCCGCCCTCGAACGTTCGTACTCCGCGTCCGGTGTGGATTGACGTAACACACGCGATGGACGCGGCGAGAGGCGAGGTTGCGCGACGCCTAGTAGCAATTGAACCAGCTCGACGTCGTGGTGCGTGGCGACGCGTCGACCGGTGTCTGGCTCAAGGGCGGGCTGACCTATCTCGGCCGCTTGTTTCTAGGGATTGGAAGCCTTCATGCGGTGTTCCCGACCGCGCAGGCGGCCGTGGCGGTGCAGCGCGCGCTGGCGGTCGGGCCCGTCGAGCTCGGCGGTCACCAACTACGCGCGCGGGATTCGATCGCGTCGGCGCGCGAGGGGTCGTGCGTTGCGCACTGCCCGGCCACTCTTGGGATCAGCGACGGCCGTCAGTTACGGGTTCTGGCACGCTCCCGCTTTGAATCCCGGGTGCGGATTCCCCTGCTTTCCCGGGACGCATTGCTTGTCACCAGGACCGGGCTTGCCGGCAAAGGCGGTCGAACCCAAGCCAACAAGACTCACGCCCACGGTGACCACGACGGCAAGCACACGTTTCATGCCCGACCTCCCCTTCACCCGCGCCGTCATCTCGGCGCAGTGCAAGGTCGCTCCGCGGTGGTCGACTCCACCTTGAAGCACCAAGCACAGCCCGATCAGCAACGTAAGACCGGCACAATGCAACTGTCAAGGCCGCAACGAACTGGAACTTCCTGAGTCGCGGACGAGCACGACCTCGCCCGGTCGGGCGCGTGGCGACGTCGGTCCCACGTACCGTTGCGCTGGAATTGGCCCTCGCCGTGTGCGTGCCTACGCTCGATTTGGCTCGCCCTCTGCCGCAAGGAGCAGGACATGGACGTGGGGATCGGTCTTCCCAACGCGCTGTTGGACGTAGAGGGGCCTGAACTCGTCGTATGGGCTCAGCGAGCGGAGCAACGCGGCTTCTCGGTGCTCGGCACCATCGGCCGTGTCGCCTACGGCTCGCACGAGGAGCTGATCGCGCTGGCAGGAGCGGCTGGCGCGACGGAGCGGATCGCGCTCATGACCACTGTGTTGGTGGCCCCACCCCGTCAAGCAGTCCTGCTGGCGAAGCAAGCCGCCACGCTCCAAGCCGTCTCGGGTGGACGGTTCCGTCTCGGGTTGGGCATTGGCGGGCGCGACGACGACTACCTCGCGCTGGGCGAGGAGCCGAAGAACAGGGGCCCGAAGCTCGAGGAGTGCATCGCCACGTGCCGTTCGGTGTGGGCGGGACGAAAGCCCGATGGTGCCCTACTACCTGTGGGGCCGAAGCCGCCACACCTTCCCATCGTGCTGGGCGGGTACTCGGATTCCGCTTTTCGGCGGGCCGGTCGGCTGGCCGACGCCTTCGTGGCGGGGCCCATGCCGCCCGAGGCGCTGGCGGGCGCCTACGAGGTGGTCAAAGGCGGTGCCGCGCAAGCGCAACGCGAGGCACCGCCGCTCTACGCGGCCCGCTACGTGGCTATCGGCTACGACGTCGCCGAGGAAGCCGACCGCAACGCGCGCAGCTACTACGGCTTCGGCGGTGATGGTCTGGTGCAGATGGTGCAGGACGGCATGCTGCGCTCGTCCGACGACGTGCGTGGAACGCTCGACAGCCTGAAGCAGGTAGGTGTGGTCGAGGTGTGCCTATGGCCACTCGCACGCAGCGTCGACCAAGTCGACCGAGTCGCCGACGCCGCTCTGTAGGTCGGCATTCGTGACGGCGGGAACCTGCGAGTGCTCGGGCCGGCCAAATCGGGTGGCACTTTCCGTTGGCTGTGCCGTTGTTGGTAAAGCCGATGACGGCACGCGCGCTCGTCCTGCCGCCGGCCGCGTCACCTGTGAACCAGGCTCACCCGTACCGTGTCCCGCGCTGGGTTGCGTCGGCCGAGCGCGTCGAGCGCTTCGTCGAGGGTGTCGAGCGTGAAGGTGTCCCCGCGCATCGCCGCCGTGTCGACTGCGTCGTTCTCGATGAGTTGAACCGCCTTCTCCATGGACGCCGGCGTGAACCCACTGCCGCCCAACACCCGCAACGCGCTCACCACGATCTTGTCGGTGACGAGCCCGACGAGCGCGAAGTGCTTGAGTCCGGCGAGCAACACACGGCCGCGGTGGCCAACCAGGTCGAGCGCGAGTGGCACCGTTGCCGTGACGGGTGCAATGTCCATGACAACGTTCGCACCCCGACCGTGCGTCGGGTCGCGCACGTACTCGACGGGGTCGGCCTGCGAGACGTCGATGGTGTGGTGAGCGCCGATCTGGCGCGCGGTCTCCAGGCGGAGCTCGTCGCCGGCGGTTCCCGTGACGATGACGGTGCCGGCGCCGGCTGCGAGTAGAGCTTCGAGTACCGCGAGCCCCTGATGACCCGGGCCCTCGACAACCACCGTGTCGTCGGCGTCGATGCCCACGGTCTCGACCCAGTTGACGGCGTTGGCGAGAGGTTCGAACACGGTGAGCTCCGCCGGGGGCCTGTCGGTCGAGAGCTTGTGCAGGCGGGTGCCCGGCAGCACGACCATGAGTTCGCCATAGCCGCCGTAGAGACCGGGCGGCTCGTCCGCGCTCATCGTGTAGCCGTACACGACAAACGGAGGTTCCGCCGAGAGCACTTCGTTCACGGCGACGCGGTCGCCTTCAGCGACACCGAGCGCGTCGGCGCCCGTCCCGAGCTTGGCGACGGTCCCGACGATCTCGTGCCCGGGCACCACTGGGAACGCGCTGCCGGGTACGACCTCGACGCCTTCATGCTGCGCGAGGTCGCTGCCGCACAGTCCGACGGCCTCGATCTTCAGCACCGCACCGCCGGGCGGTGGGTCAGGCGCGGGGAACTCCCGAACATCGTGCTCACCATTTCCGAGGAACACGCCCGCGCGACAGGTCTCAGTCACGCCGTCTCCTTCCTGGGCTCGCTGGAGACATCACCAAGTGGCCGTTGGCGCGACGAGGTCCTCGGCCAGCCGATCGATGGCTCGGAGCGCATCGTCGATCGTCGTTGAGAGGTCCAACACGACGACTTGGTCGACGCCGGCGTCCCGGTACCGCTCGAGCGCGGCGCGGTCGACGGGGAGGAAGTAGGTGCCGATGGTCACCTCGACGTCGTCGAGTCGGCGGCCCCGTTCGTCCAGCAGCCGGCCGAGACGCCGCACGCGCTCGGCGGCGTCGTCCGGTGGGAGGTTGAAGCCGTGCCAGCCGTCACCGTGTCGCGCGACCCGGCGGAGCGCGGCGTCGCTCTCGCCTCCGAAGTGCAGTGGGGGGTGCGGGTCTTGGAGCGGCTTCGGGTACTGACGACAGGGGTCGAGGTGGTAGTAGTCGCCGTCGTAGCTGGAGACATCCTCGGTCCAGAGCCTGCGCATGACCTCGACGTAATCGTCGCAGCGCGCGCCGCGCCGGTCCCAGGGCACGCCGCAGGCCGCGAGCTCCTCCTTGCTCCAGCCGAGTCCGATTCCGAGGTCGAGACGGCCGTCCGACAGCCAGTCGAGCGTGGACGCAGCCTTCGCCGTGTACACGGGATTGCGCTGTGGGAGCAGGCACACACCGGTCCCGAGTCTCACTCGTGACGTGACCGCCGCGCAGAACGTGAGCACCTCGAACGGTTCGAGCATCCCGGTCGTGCCGCCGAGGAACAGCTTGCCGCTCGGGTCGTATGGATACGTCGAGTCGTACTCGTCGAAGAGCACGACGTGCTCGCCGACCCACAGCGACGCGAACCCGCGCTCATCCGCTCGCTGCGCGAACTCGCTGACGAATTGTCCGGTAGCGACGGGATTGACGCTCGGCAGGTTGATGCCGACCTTCATCCGAAGCGGATTGGCAACGTCTCGAACGCCCGCGCCCAACTTGACGGGTACCGCACGGCGGGCCCGTCGAGCTCGTAGTCGGGGATGCGCCGCAGCAGCTCCTCGAACGCGACCCGGCCCTCGAGCCTGGCGAACGCGGCGCCCATGCAGTAGTGGGGGCCGTGCCCGAAAGCGAGATGGCGTCCGATGGTGCGGTGGATGTCGAAGCGCTCGGGATCGTCGAACTCGCGGTCGTCAAGGTTCGCGGCGCCCCAGATCAACAGGACGCGTGAGCCCGCGGGGATCACCGTCCCCCGCACCTCGACATCGCGGGTCGCGGTACGCGGCAGCACTTGCGTGGGCGCTTCGATTCGGAGCATCTCCTCGATCGCGTTGGGGAGCAGTGAAACGTCGTCGATCAGCTCCCGCCTTTGCTCGGGATGCCGGGCCAGGAGCTCGGCGCCGTTGCCGATCAAGCTCGTCGTGGTGTCGTTGCCGGCGATCAAGAGCAGGAACGAGAAGCCGAGCAACTCCTCGTCGGTGAGACGGGCGCCATCGACCTCAGCCGCCAGCAGCGCGCTCATCAAGTCGTCGCGTGGAGCGCGCCGTCGTTCGGCCAACAGCTCGCCGAAGAGCGAGTAGATCTTCGCGGCTGCGTCCGCGAAGTCGTCGGGTCCGCTGATGGCAATGAACTGCTCGGTCCACGAGCGGAACGCCTCGAGGTGCTCCTCGGGCACTCCGATGAGCTCCCCCGCGATCGTGCTCGGCAGCGGAGCGGCGAACGCAGGCACGAGATCGCATCGCCCCTCGTCAACGAAGCGATGCAGGAGCTCGCGCGCGATCGTGCGGATCCGTCCCTCGAGGTCCATCACCCTCTTGGGCGTGAACGCCCGGGAGACGAGACCCCGCAGCGCGGTGTGACGCGGTGGATCCATGTAGATCATCTGCGGCAAGAGCGCGTCCGCTTCCTGCACCCCCGCGGACGAGAACGTCCGCCAGTCGTTGACCGCGTTCCAGACGTCGTCGAAGCGCGACAACGCGACGAATCCACCCTCGGGATCGTGGTAGACGGGAACCTCGTCCCGCATCACGCGATAGTCGTCGTGCATCCGGTCCTGAAACCCCGGCGTCATCGGGTCGTACACGAACGTCGTCTGGACCATCGCGTGCTCCTTGCTACTCCACCCTCCGCGACAGGATGACACGCGCAGACGATCCGCGCGCCTATCACCGAAGTTGTCACCACTCGAGACCGATTCGGTGGTCTCCAGGACGCCGGCGCGCCGGATGGAAGCAGCGCCCAATCCGGGACCACTCCGGCATGCTCGAGCGGTCTCAGACCCTCCAGCTCGGGGGCGACTTCATGATCGATCCCGGGCGGTCGGCTCGCGTACGCGTACCGCTTGACCGGGCCCGACCGTCCGTCGGTCAACGACCTGTTGAGTGCGGTGCGAGGCTGGCACGACGCGCTGCGCAATGATCACGGGCATGGGCACGCCTCGGGCGCGGATCGTCATCGTCGGCGGCGGCGCGGCGGGAATCACGGTCGCGGCTCGGTTGCGCCGCGCTGGTGTCGAAGATGTGACGCTCGTCGAGCCGTCGGAGCAGCACAGGTATCAGCCGTTGCTGACGTTGGTTGGTGCCGGGTTGGTTCCCGTCGAGCACACGGTCCGAACTGAAGCGCGCTACGTGCCACGCGGCATGACCTGGGTGCGTGAAGCGGCAACCGAGATCGATCCGGATCGACGGCGCGTCCTCACAGATCGCGGCACCGCGATCGACTACGACTTCCTGATCGTCGCGCCCGGCCTCCAGCTTGATTGGTCACGGGTGACCGGGCTGTCCGAGGCGCTGGGTCGCGACGGCGTGTCGAGCGTCTACACGCCTGAGCTCGCGCCGCGCACGTGGGAGTTCCTGCGCGGCGTAGAGGGCGGTACGGTCGTCTTCACGTCTCCGGACACGCCGGTGAAATGCGGCGGGGCATGGCAGAAGATCGCGTATCTCGCCGCGGACCATTACCGCCGCGCCGGCACGCTTGCGTCGACGCGGTTGATCGCGTGTTCACCGGGCGACTCGATCTTCGGCATACCCGAGTTCCGCTCGGTGCTCGAGAAGGTCGTCGAGCGCTATGGGATCGACACGCGGTTTCACCGCGAGCTGGTCGAGGTGCGTCCGGCGGCGCGGGAGGCGGTCTTTCGCGTCCGCGAAGGGGACGAGCAAACCACGGAGACGGTCACCTACGACGTGCTTCACGTCGTGCCACCGCAGAGCGCGCCCGACTTCCTCAAGGCGAGCCCTCTCGCGCGGCCCGACGACCCGCTGGGTTGGGTGGATGTCGACGGCGTCACGATGCGCCACGTGCGTTATCCCGAGGTGTTCGCGTTGGGTGACGCTGCGGGGAGCCCGAACTCGAAGACTGGTGCCGCGGTGCGCAAGCAGGCACCGGTGGTCGTAGCGAACCTCATCGCGGCGATGGCCGGCAACGACCTGGTGACAGGCTACGACGGGTATTCGTCGTGTCCGCTGGTCACCGCCCGCGGCAAGGTAGTCCTCGCCGAGTTCGACTACACCGGGCGTCCCCACCCGACGATCCCGTTTGTGAACACGATCAAGGAACGGCGCGACATGTGGCTGCTCAAGCGCTACGGCCTGCCATGGATGTACTGGCACCTCATGTTGCGCGGCCGGGTCTGACGCGCCTCAAGGCTCGGGGCGGAAGCCCCCACCACCATCGAAACCGCAGGTCAGAGGCCCCGAGCACCGAGCTCGGGGCCTTCCCGTTGGTGCGCGTGTTGCCGATGTTCGATGCCAACTCGAATTGAGCCAGGATGCGTCGATCTTTGCGCGCAGCTGTCGATTTCGTCGCTCCCCGTTCGTCTTATAGGCCACCATTCCCAAAGGAGGAAGCGATGAAGTACATGCTGCTGATCCATCAGGGCACTACCCCGACGCCGCAGTCGCCGGACGACTGGGCGCGCCTCTCGGAGGACGAGCAGAAGGCGATCTACGCCGCGTACAAAGCGATCAACGAGACGCCGGGCGTCACCCCCGGCCATGGGCTGCAGCCCCCCGAGACCGCCACCACCGTCCGGGTACAGGACGGCAAGACGCTCACCACCGACGGCCCGTTCGTCGAGACCAAGGAAGCGCTCGGCGGCTACCTGTTGTTCGAGGCCGAAGACCTCGACGCCGCGATCGAGCTCGCCGCGCGGATCCCGGCGGCGCGCCTCGGCGGCGCGATCGAGGTGCGGCCAGTCATGGAGTGGTAGCGATCCTCGAGCAGACCTTCCGCGATCAATGGGGGCGTGTGCTCGCGGCAATGATCGGCTACCTCGGCGACTTCGACCTCGCCGAGGAAGCCGCCCAGGAGGCCTTCGCGATCGCCGCGGAGCGCTGGCCGCGCGACGGATGCCCCGTGAACCCCCGCTGGCTGGTGACGACGGCGCGCAACCGAGCAATCGATCGCATTCGCCGCGATCGCACGCTGGCCGCGAAGACCCGCTTGCTCCAGGTGCCCGAGGCGGCGGAGGACACGATGGAAGCGACGACATTTCCGGACGAGCGACTCGAGCTCGTCTTCACCTGCTGTCATCCCGCACTCGCCACCGACGCGCAGGTCGCTCTCACCCTGCGCACACTCGGCGGCCTCACCACGGGCGAGATCGCCCGTGCTTTCCTGGTTCCCGAGCCGACGATGGCGCAACGGCTGGTGCGAGCGAAGCGCAAGATCAAGGCCGCCGGGATCCCGTTTCGGGTGCCGCCTGACCACATGCTGCCCGAACGGCTCGCCGCCGTGCTCGCGGTCATCTACCTGATCTTCAACGAGGGCTACGGCGGGCGCGGCGAGCTGGCGGCCGAGGCGCTCCGGCTCGGGCTGGCGCTCGCCGAGCTGATGCCCGACGAGCCCGAGGTGCACGGCCTGCTGGCGATGATGCTGCTGCTCGATGCCCGCCGCGCGGCGCGGTTTCGGGGCGGCGACGTGGTATTGCTTGCCGACCAGGACCGCTCGCTCTGGGACACCGCGCAGATCGCCGACGGGCGGACAGTGCTCGACCGGGCCCTCGCCCTGCGCGGACAGGGTCCCTACGTCGTGCAGGCGGCGATCGCGTCCCTGCACGCAGACGAGCCGCGCGATTGGCCCCAGATCGCCGCTCTCTACGGCGAGCTTGCCCGCCTCACCGACTCGCCGGTCGTCGAGCTGAACCGGGCCGTCGCCGTCGCCGAGGCGGATGGTCCGGAGGCGGGGCTCGGCATCGTCGATCGCCTCGCTCTCGAGGACTACCGCTACCTGCACTCGACGCGGGGCGAACTGCTGCGCCGCCTCGGTCGAACGGAAGAAGCCCGCGACGCCTACCGCCGTGCGCTGGCGCTGGTCCACGACGACGCCGAGCGGCGCTTGCTCGAGCGGCGGCTGGCGGAGCTCGGCACCGCTACCGGCCCCGCCTGGTGACTTTGGATGGCTGGGTGCCGCAGCTCGAGATGGTGGCGGCCGGTCCGGCGTCGGTCACACCGCAGCCGCACTTCCGCCTGCGCGAGGGCGTTGACCCTCGCGCCGTCGACTTCGGGAACTTCGGGTACGCCGACGCGGCGCTCGGCTCGTACGCCATCTTCGAGCGGCTCCAACAGGAAGGTGTGATTCCCGCGGCGTGCCGATTCCAGGTGAGCATTCCCACACCGCTGGCCGGCGCCTCGGCTTGGCTTCCCGAGAACTTCCCCGAGCTCGACGAGCCCTTCGAGCGCGTCATGCTCGCAGAGCTGGATCGCATCCTCGCCGGCATTCCGCACGAGAAGCTCGCGATCCAATGGGACGTGTGCGTGGAGGTGTGGATGTGGGAGGGATGGATCCCTGTGCCGTTCGCGCCGATCAGGGAGGGGATCGTGGAGCGGATCGTCCGTCTGGGAGACGCGGTCCCCGATGACATCGAGCTGGGCTTCCACCTCTGTTACGGCGACTACGAGCACAAGCACCTACAGGAACCCGAAGACACCACCGTGGCGGTGACGATCGCGAATGAGCTCTCCGCGCGCATCGCACGGCCGATCCATTGGGTTCACCTGCCGGTGCCGATCGAGCGCGACGACGATGCGTACTTCGCGCCCCTCGCCGACTTGAAGCTGCACCCGGAGACCGAGCTCTACCTCGGGCTGGTGCACTTCCGGGACGGCGTCGAGGGCGCGGGGCGCCGCATCGAGGCAGCAAAGAAGGTGGTTCCGGAGTTCGGCGTTGCAACCGAGTGCGGGATGGGGCGTCGCCCTCCGGACCGCGGCGGCTCCGAGGACACGCTCCAACCGCTGCTCCAGATGCACGCGGCAACGAGCCGAACGGTGCGCTGACTTCAGCGGTCAACCAATCCGAGGCAGGTGCCGGCGCAGCTGGTCGATCGCGACGACTTGGGGATGTCGGGCGCTTTAAGAGGTCGCGCGGATAGGTGACCATCCACCGGTCGTCGTGATGGCCCGGGTTTGATCCTGGGTGCTGTTCCAAACACGACGACCAGGTGGGAGGTCTTTGACATCATGCGCGCGCTGGATCCGGAAGTGGTAGATGCCGTGTGGGCGGCGGTCGAGCCGCTGGTCGCGGTGGCGCCGAGATCGCATCCGCTGGGCTGCCACCGGCCTCGAGTGCCCAACCGCCTCTGTTTCGAAGGGATCTTGATCCGCCTGGTGACCGGCTGCGCCTGGGTGGATGCCGAACGCTTGTTGAGCAACCGGGTGTCTGACACCACGTTGCGAACGCGCCGCGATGAATGGATCGACGCCGGGGTGTTCGAACGCCTCGCCGCGGAGGCCTTGGCTGCCGATGACCGGATCATCGGGCTCGACTTCAGCGAGTGTTCCGTGGACGGCAGCCAGCACAATCGGGCTGGAAGTGGTCGCTGTTCGCGGAACGCAACGGCATCCCGATCGGGTGGGCGACCGCCGGCGCGAACCGCCACGACACCATCTTGTTGGAACCCACACTCACTGCCGCAACTGAGCGCGGCCTGCTCGCCGAGTGCGAGACGTTGCACCTCGACCGCGGCTACGACAACGGCGTTGTGCGTCGCCTCGTCAACAGCCGCGGCATCGACGACCTCGTCTGCTCCCGGCGTCGCAAAACCGGCACCGCGGATGGCAAGAAGCTCGTGCCCTTGGGGATGCGCTGGCCCATCGAACGCACCAACTCCTGGCTGTCGAACTTCGGGCAGCTCCGACGCAACACCGACCGGCGCGTCCTCCACCGGCTCGCGCAACTCGCCCTCGCGGTCGTGCTCCTCATCACCGCCAAGCTCATCGACTGGCGAGCCCGATGGAGCCCATGACCACGCCTATCCGCTCAAGCTCTTAGCCACTGGTCTGGACGACGCCCACTTCCTCTCCTAGCCCAAGGTTCTAGGTTCGACTCCTACACGGCGCATCGTCATCGTTTCGAGGAAGCCCTGCTGGATGGGTTGAAGGCGTTAGGGGACAATCGCGGTCGTGGCGGCGTCGCGGAAGCGCTCTGGCATGGGTCTGGGTTTGCCGCATCTGGCTTCGCTTTGCCGGCCTGGACCGGCGCTGGCGCGCATGCTCAGGAGGCTGGCCACCCTCGGTGCTGATCCGAGGGACTCCGAGGATGAGCAGCTCAGAAAGGCGACGCTGACGCTGGCCAGCATGCTGATGGCGACCATGGCGATCGTCTGGGTGGTGACGTACTGGTCGCTGGGCCTGTGGCGCTCGGGAGCTATCCCCTTCGGGTACCAGCTCGCGACGGCAGGGGGTCTCGTGGCGTTTGCACGCACGAAGCGCTTCGCACCGTTCCGCACGAGCCAGGTCGCGATGATGCTCGTTCTGCCGTTCCTGTTGCAGGCCAGCCTCGGCGGCTTCCGCGCGTCGAGCGCGGTGGTGTTGTGGGCGTTCACTGCACCGCTCGGTGCGCTGCTGTTCGAGGGTGTGCGACGCGCGACCCCGTGGTTTATCGCCTTCGTCGGGGCGATCGTGGCATCAGGGATCCTGGAGCCCCGCCTCCATGGTGAGGGCCATATCCCAACGTGGATCGTGGTCGGCTTCTTCGTGCTCAACCTGCTGGGCGTGTCGACCACCGTGTACCTGCTGCTCCGGTACTTCATGGGCGAGCGCGAGCGCATCCTGGATGCGCTTCGGGTCGAGCAGGAGCGCTCGGAGCGTCTATTGCTGAACGTCCTTCCGGCCACCATCGCCCGGCGCCTCAAGGACACGCCCGGCGTCATCGCCGATAGCTTCGAGGCAGTGACGGTGCTATTCGCTGACGTCGTCGGCTTCACGGCGTTCGCGGAAACCCAGCCGCCTGCGGAGGTGGTGGCCGTGTTGAACAGGTTGTTCTCCGGTTTCGACGAGCTGGCAGACCGCCACGGACTCGAGAAGATCAAAACGATCGGCGACGCCTACATGGTTGTCGGCGGACTGCCGGTTCCCCGCCCCGATCATCAGGCGGCCATCGCCGAGATGGCGCTGGATGTGTGTGACGAGGTCGACCGCTTCCGCAGGGAGACCGGCGTCGAGCTGGCTATTCGGGTGGGCATCGACAGCGGCCCCGTGGTGGCCGGCGTCATCGGGCAGCGAAAGTTCAGCTATGACGTCTGGGGCGACACTGTCAACATGGCGAGTCGCATGGAGACGCACGGGGTGGCCGCCGGCATCCAGGTCACGCAAAACGTGTACGAGCGACTCTGCGAACGCTACGAGTTCCGCGAGCGCGGGGTGGTCGAGGTCAAGGGGAAGGGATCAACGACGACCTACCTCCTGATCGGGCGCCGCGTAAGCCGCCCCGCGCGCAGCACGGCTGGGACCTGACGCCGACTGACAAGCGGGGGACCCGAAGCCCGACGCAAGCAAGTGTGCTCTACCTGTCTGGGCTATCGCCGAACGCCGATGTGCCGCTCTGTGCGCGGGGACTCGCGGCCGCGAACGTCGTTCTGGCGCGACATTCTGTACTGCGGCTCCTGAGTGCAGATCGGCAGTTCTGGCGCGAGCGCCCGTTGCACCGTCCGTCCACGTGTCTTCCCGCAAATCCTGAGCAAGAGAACCCCTGCGGCGGTCAGGGGCGGTGCGCCACAGTGAAGTTGGCTTGCTTGATGAGCTCGTAGCCGTCAGGCGCTTGGTGATCTTTGAGCCGTCGCACGCATGCCTGTCGAAAGCGCTCCCAATCCTGCTCGCCGAGCGCGTTGAGGACCGCACCGACGCAGTGGGAGCGCACCCACAGCAGATACGCGTCGAGGTCAGCAAAGACGAAGCGACGCTCCCTGGTCGTTATTGCCACCCCTTCGAACCGGGTCTCCGAGAGGATCTGCGACATGCCCTCTGCGTTGAGCAACGGGCGTCGCATCGCAGCAGCCGCTCCCCGGAGCTGACTTTCCTGCTCGGAGCCCACGGCTATTTCGGCGACAAGGTCGGCGAGCCACGGGTAGTCGAGCGCACCGTCAGCAAACGTGGACGCGGCGAAGCGACCACCCGAGCGGAGCACACGTCGGGACTCCATCACCGCAACCGCAGGTTCGGGAAAGAAGAACACACCGAATCCGCGCATGACAACGTCAAAAGAGTCGTTGGCTAGCTCGAGGCTCTCGGCATCCCCCACTCGGACCTCAGCATTCGAGATGTTGTTCCGGCGGAGGTCCTCGCTGGCCAATTCCACCATCGCCGGTGAGAGGTCAATTCCGAGGACGTGGCCCCGCACACCCACCGCCTCGGACGCTGGTCGCACACACGCACCCCGTCCACATGCGAGGTCCAGTACGCGTTCACCAGCGCGGATCCCAGCTGCCGCTACCAGATCACGGCCAAAGACGTCGAAGAACTCCAGACCAGAGCCATAGGTGGGCGCGATCTGTCCGAATGCCCGCAGCACGCGAGCCTTCGCTTCAACTTCGTCACCGGCCCCCGCGACAAGATCGTCGCCCACACCCCGGTCCGTTCCCGTCATGCGCACAGATTGTCCTGAATGAGGATCTGATGCGGACGCGCGGGTGTTGCTCGTAGCGTCTCGAGGTCCGGCGGGTGGTCTCCAGAATGCCCTGCCACCGTTGGTTGGCTTCCGAGCGAAGCGACCACTCGTCGGGTCTCGGCTGCGGTGTGGCTCGAAACAGGACCGAGCATTCGATCTCTTCAGGATTGCCCGCTGCGGCGTTCCCATCGGGCAAGCGATTGAGGAGGTTCAGGTGTTCGTGATCGGAATCGATCCCCACAAGGGATCCCACAGTGCAGCGGTGCTCGACGAGGACGAGGAGCTCGTCGGTGAGCTCCGAGTGCGTGCCGGGCGAGGGCAACGCGAGGAGCTAGTGGCGTTCGCCGCCCGATTCCAACCGCGGTGTTGGGCGATCGAAGGTGCGACGGGCACGGGTGCCCTGTTGGCGCAGCAGCTTGTTGCGGTCGGTGAGACCGTGCTTGATGTCCCACCGACACTGTCGGCTCGGGCTCGGCTGCTCGACGCCGGCCGGATCGACAAGACCGACGCGTACGACGCGCGAGCCGCGGCGGCGGTCGCGTTGCGGCACTCGAAGCTGCGGACCGTGGTGCGCGAGGACCACTCGGCGGTGCTGCGGTTGCTCGCGAAACGTCACCACGACCTGGTCGCGCACCGGACCCGGGCGGTCTGTCGCCTCCACAGCGTGTTGTGTCACCTCATCGCCGGTGGCCTCCCCAAACGGCTGTCCGCCGTCCGGGCTGCTACCGAACTGCGTCGCATCCGCCCCGTCGATCAGGTCGGGGTCGAGCGTCGTCGTCTTGCCAGCGAGCTCCTCATCGAAGTCCTCGCCGCCGACCGTGACCTCGTCGCGCTCAAGGCCCGCATCACCAGCGCGGTTGGCGCATCGTCGACGACGGTCACCGATGTGATTGGGGTCGGGCCGGTGATGGCCGCGTACCTCATCGGCTACAGCGGCGACGTCCGCCGCTTCCCGACCGCGGGGCACTACGCCCGCTACAACGGCACCGCCCCCATCGAAGCATCGTCAGGACCGCGCGTCCGCCATCGGCTGAACCCGCGCGGGAACCGCCAGTTGAACCACGCCTTGCACATCGCCGCGGTCACCCAAGTCGCGCATGACACCCCGGGGCGCGCGTACTACCTCCGCAAGCAAGGTGAGGGAAAGACGAAGAAGGAAGCGCTGCGCGCGTTGAAACGACGGATCAGCGACGCGGTCTACCGCCAACTCATCGCCGACATCACCCGCTGAGAAGGCCCGGGAGGGCAACCAGGGAACGACTCTCTCATCCAGCGTGGCCGGCACAATCCCTGAACACCGGCACTTCGGAACAGCCACTCCCGGACCAACCCCAACGCTACGCCGAGCGACCGCTCGGATCCATCGACGCGCCCGGAACCGTCCACTTGACACAAACAGGATTCGATCTGGAGCGGTTGGCTCATCCGACGGTTGGGAGACTGGGCTGCGCAGGTACGCCGAGCGCCTGAACACCTGAACCGAACTCCGTCCGCTCGCGCGGCCGGCATCTCGGAGCCCTCGAGACCGTTCCGTGCAAGGACCTCGACGAGGCCATCGAGGTGGCCTCCAGATCCCCTGCGCCCAGCACGGCGCCAACTCAAACGCACAGAAAGGACCAAACCCGTTGATAGGGGAGCTTGTCCCTTGCGTCGCGATGAGTCTCGCCTCGTTCCTCCGTCTTAGTTGCAGGGCTGGATCGAACCCGAGGAGCTCAGATGAGCAAGTTGAGAAAGCAGTTCAGCGCGACGCTGAAAAAGAGCCCGAACAAGGGCGGCTGGACCTTCGTGGTCATGCCGAACTCTGCCGAGTTCTTCGGCACTCGCGGTCTCGTGAAGGTCAGAGGCACGGTCGACGGTCATCCCTTCCGCAGCTCGTTCATGGCTATGGGCGACGGCACGCACAAGCTGCCCATCAAGACCGAGCTGCGGAGGGTGATCGCGAAGCAGGCTGGTGACACCGTGACCGTCCGCTTGGAGGAGCGGCTCGACACCTGAACAGCTCGAGTACAGGAGGTCTGGTCTGCGCAATGAAACGAGCGGTGGCTCGTGTTGAAGACACAGCGTTTTGGGAAGGTCAGCTTGGTAGTCGCGCGCAGCTCAGCCGAGGTGCCGTGGCCGGGGACGTCGATCCATCGGTGCTCGGTCCGCTGCGGGCTGGTCACGCCGCAGGCGCAAGCGGAACCGCGCGGACCATTTTGCCGTGCGTGAGGGGATCCAATCGAAGTTGGTGCACGGCGCCCAAATCAAGGAAGCCGAGTTTCGACGGATAATTGCTCGCGTGTCCACCGTTCCTGCCGACGCCGCCTTCGGCATGGCGATCGCGCACGCAATCGATCGCATTCGGGATCTCGTTCGCCGATCAATCCTCGCAAGAGTGTGTCTGGCCGCCGACCCCGACCCGCTCTGGCCGTTCAGCAACACCGCGCCCGTCGACGCGCTTCTGGTCGAGCCCGACACCCGGGACGCTTGGCAGGCGCGGTTCCGCGAGCGCATGACCGGCATCGGCGCGGAGACAGCTCTCGACCGGCCTCGCGTCGCTGCTGACTTCTTGTCGCGAGCCGATCGATAAGCGCCGCCCGGCTTTTAGGTTTGGCACTGGTTACTTCATTGCGGCGTCAGTCGGGACGTTGCGCAGCGAACGCTGCCAGCTCGCGATCAGGACTCACGTTTCGGCCGTACAGCGGCCCGCACGGGGTCTGGGCGAGCCGCAGGGACAGCGCGACGAGGTTGTGGACGTCGTTCGACAATCGATAGTGGCGGCCGAGGTACGCGAACTCGTTCATAACTCCGAGCACGCTCCGGTTCCGTGTCTTCGCGAGTCGGTGTTCGGCCATCTCTGCGGCCTCGTGCTCGATGAACGTGCGGCTGACGGCGTGCGCTTCGAGCACTGTCGTGACGGTTCCGGGGAACCTATGGAGGACGGTGGCGGCGGGGGCGAGGGGCACCAGCACCGGCAGTAGCGTCGACTCGTTGACGAAAAGCGCGACTTGCAGCTTCCAGAACAGCACCGTTGCGTACCAGTCGCCGAGCGCGGTTGTCGATTGCGCGTCCGCCGTCGCAGTCGGCTCACTCAGCCGATCGAGGAGCTTCTTGGTTGCATGGACGACGAACACGAGCAGCAGTCTCGCGTCGCGGATGGCCTCGCGGCTCAGCCCGGCTTGATCGTCTCGATGAGGAACCTGGTCGAGTGGGCCACGAAGGGTCCGTCACGCTGGATTTGCTCGTGCAACTCCCTGAGCCGGTCCCGGTACTTGCCGACCGTGAACCCCGGGACGATCCAGACCACGAGGCGAAGGAAGTACACGACGGCGCCGACGTCGTAGAAGGTCGTGCGGAGCCGCTCCTGGCGAAGATCTTCGACGATCAGGCCTGCCCGCTCGGCGGCCCTACATGCGCGCTTGGGGTCGCGCTTCGAGCCCGGCGGCAGCGGACCCAGCATGAACTCGCTGAGCTCGCTCGAACCGTGTCTCGGGAAGGGATGGATCAAATGAAGACGTACACCGTGGTCGCGGAGCGAGACGACGCCGGATGGTGGGCGGTCCGCATTCCGGAGCTTCCCGGAGTCCTCACGCAGGCCCGAAGGCTCGACCAAGTCGAGGGGTTCGCACGGGAAGCGATCGAACTTGCCATCAGTGTCGGCCATGCCCCTAAGGGCAAATACGCCGTGCGGGTTGACGCCCACGTTCCTGGGCTCGATCACGATCTCGCGACCGTGCGTGCGGTCCGAGCGGATGCCGAGCGAGTACAGGCTGAGGCAGCCGAACGCACACGCGTGATCGCTCGCCGGCTCGCCGACCGGGGACTCACGGTTCGCGACATCGGTGCGGCGCTCGGAGTTTCACACCAGCGCGCAGCACAGCTCGTCGGCAAGGGATCGGTCCCGACCTCCGGAGCAGCTGCGAAGAGGGCTGCGAAGCGGGCGAAGGTCGGCGCACCCAAGAGGCGCGTTCGCGTCTCGTGATCTGTCGTCATCGAGCGCGGTTCGACGGGTTCTGTCGCGCCGTCGAGCGCGAGGAGCCGAGCGGCCACGGCGTAGATCGGGAGGGGGAGGGGCCCCTTGCACGGCCAGTCCGCTGTGATCTCATTGAGCCAAGGTTCTGAGCCTTGCCGGACCGGTTCGGTTTAGGCGCACCAGGTGTAGGGCCGGCGACGCCGAGAGCCGATTCATCACCAGCAACGGAACGCGGGCACACGGCACCCGGGCGCCTTGATCGCTCGCGGCGGGCCCACACCTCGACCCAGCCGAACCCCGCCAGGCGCGCACCCCCCATCCTCCCTCGCAGTGAGGACATGTGGTTGGCCACCGGGTACGCCGGTACTCGAGTTCGGCGGCCGTCAGCACGGGCGGCCTGCGGGCGATGGTAAGGCGACAACCTTTGTTGAGGTCAAGAGCAGCCCGGCCCGGTGTCCTCGCGCGCGTGCTGGCAGCGGAGCCACTGCCGGGAGCGGGTCGGCACTACGCTCCCTGTCGTCCAGCGGGGAGGGGAGTCGGAGCGTGACGGTGCTCGGACGTTGCCGCCCGTCGGTCGTCTTCATCCCCAGCCTGCTGCTGCTCGTCGCTGCCACGGCGGTCCTGCCGAATGCGGTGGGCGTACCGAGCGCATCCGCGCAGACGTCGTGCGTCGAGCAGACGCTCGCGATTGGCGCGAGCGCGGCGACCCCGGGCTTTGCGAGCCTGTTCGGCGTCGCCACGGACAGCGCGGGCAACATCTATGCCGCCGACGCCGGCAACAACACCGTCTACCGCTTCGACGCCGCCGGGAACCAGACGTTGGCGATCGCGAGCGCCGACGCGACCCCGGCATTCGCTTTTGTCTCCGGCGTTGCCGCCGACGATGCGGGCAACATTTACGTCGTCGACCGAGCGTCGACAGCGGGTGGGCGGGTGTATCGCTTCGACTCGGTGGGCAACCAGACGCTGTCGTTCGCGAACCCAACGCCCAACCCCGACTTCGTGCTGGCGAGCTCTATCGCGGCGGACGCGAGCGGCAACATCTATGTGGGAGACGCGTTCGGGGATGCGATCTTCCGGTTCGACGCCACGGGCACGCAGAACCTCGTAATCGCGAACCCGACGCCGGTCCCTGATTTCGGCCAGCCCGTCGGGGTGGCGGTCGATCCCGCCGGCAACATCTACGTTGCCGACAACACCGGCCCAGCGGTGTTCTACTTCGACGCCGCCGGAAACCAGACGCTCGTGATCACGCCGTCGGCGTCCACGCCCGCATTCGACAACCCGCTCGCGGTCGCCGCCGACGGCGCCGGGAACGTCTACGTCGCGGATCGAAGTCTGGGCCTGTACCGGTTCGACGCCGCGGGAAACCAGACCCTCATGATCCCGTTGACCGCCGCCACGCCGCCGCTGAGCGACATCACCGGAATCGCCGCGGACGCCGCCGGCGAGAACATCTACGCGACCGACACCGACACCGACACCGTGTACCGGTTCGGAGTGTTCGACTGCCCCACACCCTCAGCGCCGCCAGCACCGCCGACCGCGCCCCCGGCGCCGACGATCGTCGCGGAGCCCACCTTTACGGGCTGAGCTGCCGGCACCGGTCGAGCCGCCTCACGCACATCTGCCGTCGTGAAGCACGCACGCTGCGAAGCTGATCGGACAGTCGGGCGATCGTGGCCACGTCAACGTCCGGATTTGGCCAGATGATCTCGTTCCCTCCCGGTGCCGATGCCACTGCTGGGATCATCCGACACGTCGATGATGGGCGCTCGCTGGCAGACATCTCTGCGTCTCCCAAATCCATACATGGGAGTAGTCGGCGTGTCGCCGCCGAAGTCACCGGTGAGTTTCGGAGCCGAGGCAGTCAGCGATCGAGCAGAGAACGCTTCTACTCGGCGACACCGTCCGATCCCGGCACGGCTGGGTCAACGCCTTCCGACCATGCCAGCACGTCGGATAGAGGCTTCGGCTCACGTGTTGAGCGAGTAGTCCAACCACTCCTCGCGGCGGCCGCCGAGGCGCTCGTACAGCTTCTGAGCACGGAAATTGTCCTTCGCGGTTTGCCAGGTCAGCGAGGTCGCGCCGCGACGGCCGGCACGCACCCGGCACTCCTCGATGAGGGCTTCGGCGACACCCGTGCCGCGCGCGTGGGGGACCACGAAGAGGTCGTTCATGATCGCGATGCGTGAGGCCGACCGCGTTGACCAGCTCCAATAGACGGTGGCGAAGCCCAATGCTCGGCCGGCATCGTCCCGAGCAAGGATCTGGAAGCCCTCGCAGTCCGGTTCAGCGATCACCGAGCGCGACAGCTCCAAGAGCTTCCCGTCGCTCGGCTCGACCCCGTAGAAGTTGCAGTAGCTGCGCACCAGTGGGAGTAGGGCGTTGAGGTCTTCTTCGGTAGCGACTGTGACGACGTGCACGCCAGGATGCTCTCACGGCGATCCATAAAGGAGCGAGCTACCCCGCGCGTGATCGAGACGACCCCTGATCGACCAAGGATCCGCCAAGAATTACGGCGCCGCACCTCTCGCTCAAGTAGGAGTGGTCAGCGCTTCCGCCAACCACCGGCGGATGCGCCCGCGACTCGTGGCCACTCGGCCGAGGCGTGTCGCAGCCGTCGCGACCGCACGCGGAGGGCGTGCGACCGCGCCGTCGAGCAGGTCGTTCCAGTAGAGGGACCAGCCCCCGGCGATCGTCGACCCGACCACCGGCGCAGTCAGCACTCGCCCGACGGCCGAGACCGCCCTGGGGTGACGAAGGAGCGTCGCGTGCGCGGTCGCAGTCGTCGTGTGGTAAGGCGCGTACGTTGTCGCGAGGTGCGCCCGGTAGTGCTCGGCCGCCCGAGCGGGACCGGCCAGCACGGCCTGCGCGGCGGCGCGGCCACTCTCCATGGCTTGGGAGATGCCTTCGCCCTGCAGCGGGTTCACCAATCCCGCGGCGTCGCCGGTCAGCAGCACCCGCCCGCGGGCGGGGCGCGTGCCGACCATCCCCAGCTTGAGCCAGCCGCCGAGGATGGATGCCGGTGTGGCGGCTCCGAGGAGCCCGAGCTCGCGGAGGGTGTCCATGAACGCGCGCAGGTCACGGGCGGCGGCCACCGCTCCGGTGCGGTCGGACAGCGTCCCGAGGCCGAGGCCGAGGTTGGCGCGGCCGTCGGGACCGGGGAACAGCCAGCCGTATCCCGGGAAGGCACGCCACCGAGAGGGTTCCCACAGCACGATATGCGGCGTGTCGACGGGGGCGTCGAGATAGGCGCGGACCGCGAAGCCCCACAGCACCCGTTGGGGATCGACAAGGTCGGCGGCGGCCGCGACATGACTCGAGGCGCCGTCGGCACCGATGACGACGTCGGCATGAAGCTCGATGCCGGTGGCGAGCGAGAACCCCTCGAGTGCCGCGTCTTCGAAGAGCGGTGCTGCCGCACGGCCCACGAACGGCTCGGCGCCGGCGGCGACCGCGGCGTCGTGGAGTGCCGCGTCAAGCTCGGAGCGGGGCAGTGCGAGTGCGTGGCCCGGATAGGTGTGGCCCGCGAAGCACGGCAGCCGGACCCGGCGTGCGGTCGGGCCGACCACGACCATGTCGCCGACGGGTACGGCGCCGGCCAAGCGGATGCCCAGGTCGGTGAGCAGCTGGACGCCGCGCGGTCCGACGAGGTCGCCGCACGCCTTGTCGCGCGGGAATCGGGCCTTGTCGACGAGCGCGACGCGTGCGCCGCCCCGGGCCAGGACGGTCGCGGCGACACTGCCGGCGGGTCCCGACCCGACGACCAGAGCGTCGAAGCGCCTCGCGTTCATCGGGTCTCCTCCACCGCGAGAACATAGGGTTGACACGCCCCGGGCGAGAGGCGCCTCATGTTGCTCCGGCCGTCCAGTGATCCCAACCGCTTCGCGCAAGGACTCTTCGATGGCCTCCCCGACCGCTACGACGTGCTGGCGGAGGTGCTCTCGCTCGGCCAGAACCGCCGGTGGCGGCGGGCGATGGTCGACCGCATCGTACCGACCGGCCCCAGGCAGGTGCTCGACGTCGCTACCGGCACCGCCGGCGTCGCACTGCAGCTCACCGAGCGAACACCTGCGTTCGTCGCCGGCCTCGACCTGACCGAGGCGATGTTGCGCCGCGGGCAAGCGAACGTTGCCGCCGCGGGGATGCGGGAGCGGGTGGAGCTGATGGCCGGCCGCGCCGAGCAGCTCCCCTTCCCCGACGGCACGTTCGACGCGCTCACGTTCACGTACCTGTTGCGCTACGTCGCGGATCCCGCCGCGACACTGCGCGAGCTCGGGCGGGTCCTCAAGCCAGGTGCGCTCATGGCCAGCCTCGAGTTCCTCGTGCCCCGCCAGACGCTCTGGCGAGCGTCATGGTGGCTCTACACCCGGCTCGTCCTGCCGGTCGCCGGCGCCCTCGGCGGGCGCGGTTGGATCGCGGTCGGCCGTTTCCTGGGGCCGAACATCTCCGCGCACTACCGCCGGTATCCCGTCGCATGGACGGTCCAAGCCTGGCGGGACGCGGGCATGACCGACGTCGGCGTGCGCGAGATGAGCCTGGGTGGCGGACTCGTCATGTGGGGGACAAAGGCCGGTGGCTGAGCGCGACGGCCGGCCCGCCTACTACGCCGCCGCGCCGGGCGGCCTGCGCGACTGGTGGACGCTGCTCCACCCGCCCTACACGCTGTGGCACCTCTCGTACGTGGTCATCGGAGCCTCGCTGGCACCACGCGTCGACGGCATCCGGCTGCTCGCGTCGGTGCTCGCCTTCTTCGCCGCGGTCGGTGTCGCCGCGCACGCGCTCGACGAGCTCCACGACCGCCCCTTGCGCACCCGCATCTCCGACACGGCCCTCGTGGCTGCGACGGCCGGCGGTCTCCTGGTGGCCGTCGCGATCGGCGTCGCCGGCCTGTCGCGCGTGGGATGGGTACTGGTACCGTTCATCGTCGTCGGCCCGATCCTCGTGCTGGGGTACAACCTCGAGCTGCTCGGTGGACGCGTGCACACCGATGCCGGCTTCGCGCTGTCGTGGGGCGTGTTCCCGCTGCTCGCCGGCTACGTCGCCCAGGCCGAACGCATCGACGTCGCCGCGCTGGTCGCGGCGGTCGGTGCGTTCGCGCTCTCGTACGCGCAGCGAAGCCTCAGCACGCCAGCCCGCCTCGTCCGCCGGCGCGCCATGAGCGTCGAGGGGGCGCTCACGCTCGACGACGGCAGCGTGCGAGCGATCGACGAGCACGTGCTGCTCGCTCCTCTGGAGCGGGCTCTGCGATCGCTGTCATGGAGCACCGTCGCATTCGCCACCGCGCTCGCGATCGCCCGCTTGACCTGAGACCCCGACTGCGGCGCGGGCCCGCGGGCTCCGCCTCAGCGGCAATGCCGAGGTCCCACGCCTCGGCTCGGAGAGGAGTGGAACGCCATGCCAGGTGTCACCGAGTACGAAGCGGAGCAGATCGAGACAGCGAATGCGTCGGGGCTCCGCCCGGTCGTGTTCATCCACGGTCTCTGGTTGCTTCCGAGCAGTTGGGATCGCTGGCGCGCCGTCTTCGAGGAGGCCGGGTATACGACTCTGTCGCCCGGCTGGCCCGACGATCCCAACACTGTTGACGAGGCGAACAGACACCCCGAGGTCTTCGCACACAAGACCGTGGGGCAGGTCGCGGATCACTTCGCAGACGTGATCGGCAAGCTCACGAAGAAGTCGGCGCTCATCGGGCACTCGTTCGGCGGGCTGCTTGCCCAGATCCTCGCGGGCCGCGGGATCGCCGCCGCCTCGGTAGCCATCGATCCTGCACCGTTCCGCGGCGTGCTCCCCCTTCCGATCTCTGCCCTCAAGTCCGCGGCCCCCGTGCTGGGCAATCCCGCCAACCGCGGCCGTGCCGTTCCGCTCACCTTGGAGCAGTTCCGGTTCGGTTTCGCCAACGCCGTCAGCGAGGACGAGGCAAGGGAGCTCTACGACACCTTTGCAGTGCCGGCATCGGGAGTCCCGCTCTTCCAAGCGGCAACTGCCAACCTCAACCCGTGGACCGAAGCGAAGGTGAAGACCAAGAATCCCGATCGCGGGCCGTTGCTCATCATCTCGGGCGAGAAGGACAACACCGTGCCCTGGGCCATCGCCAACGCCTCGTACAAGCGGCAGAAGCGCAACAAGGGCGTGACCGAGATCGTCGAGATCCCCGATCGCGGGCACGCGCTCACGATCGACCACGGCTGGCGCGAAGTCGCCGACACCGCCCTGGGCTTCGTCCAGCGGTTCATCAAGCCCTGAGCCGCCCTCTTGGAGCAGCTCGGCGTCGGGCATGGATGAAGAATTCGATGGCGTTTCCGCGCCTTCCGGTGATGGGAGAAGTGATCGTGTCGGCGACGGTCCATGGGCTTGCCTCGGCGGCGTGTATCGCCTGGTCCAAGGCCAGTCGGAGTTGTGGTTGGTCGGGCGGCGAGGTGGCGAGGCGCAGTTCGTACATGGGCTTGACGAGTGCCACCAGATCGGCGGTCGCTGCAATGGCGAGTGGCTCCAGACTGGGCACCGCGACGCTCAGCGCGAGGTAGGAAAGATCGATCGTGATGATGTCGACGGTCTCGGGGATGAGCGATCGGGTCAGCACTGCGATGTTGGTGCGCTCGAGTGCGTGGACTCGGGGATCGGCACGCAGCCTGCCCCGGAGTTGGCCGTAGCCGACGTCCACTGCGTACACGTGGCGCGCGCCGTGGTCGAGGAGCGCGGCGGTGAAGCCGCCCGCGGACGCACCGAGGTCGAGTGCAATTCGGTCTCGCACGTCGAGGCCGAATCGTTCGAGCGCCACGCCGAGCTTGCGGCTCCCGCGCAGCGGGAGGGGGCGCCGGATCTTGATGGACGCGTCGTTGGCCACGCGGGCATGAATGTTGGTGACGTGACGCCCGTCGACGAGGACATGGCCCGATCGGATCGCGGTTTCGATCTCGGCGAGATCGGGATGCGTCTGGACAACGCGCTGGACGATGGGACGTGACGCGGCTTGCGTCTCGCCATTGGGTGCCTCCCTGCGAGTCAGCTCCGTGGGGACGAAGCACAGGGAGGCGATCGAGCGCGAACAGGCGCGCGACGGCGCCACGCAGACGGCGAGTTGAGGACGCGACGAAGCGGCCGGCCAGATGAGCGGCTGGCGACGCGCCGCCGCTGCGCAAGGAGTCAGACCTAACGGAAGCCCGTCATCCGCACATCATTCTGCCACCATCGAGCAATCGGTCTGTGTGCTGTGGCATCTGAATGGCCGCGGGCGCGATCCGTCAGCGGTCGCGGCGCACGGGCTCGAGCGCAGTGATGTAGTCGGTGAGCCGCGCGGCGAGCTCCACCGCGAGGTCGGGATCGCCGAGGTCGGGATCGGGCCATGTCTCCGACACTCGCCGCCAGACGTCCGGCCGTCCGAGGAACGGCCCGGCTACCGCCTCGTCGCCGATCACCGAGCGCCAGCGGTCCTCACAGCGCAGCAGGTGAGCGATGACGTCCTCGTTGTCGGCTACCTGCGGGTACTCGGCGTGAAAGCCGACCTCGAGCGCGAGCACGGTCGCATCGTCGACGTCGTCGGCCGCGATCACTTGTGCCTCGTAGGGAACTCGCGCAGCTCGGGCGGGACCATCCCACGCAGCGCGTCGGCGACTTCCTCGAAGAGTGACAGCTCCACCCGGAAAGCATGGTCGCCGTTGAGTCGACGTATCCACCGTGCGCGGCCGGGCTGTCGTCTTCCTACCGTCGCGGTGGCGGCTGGCTCTCGTCGTGCGTGCCGCGAGGGTCGTAGGCTTGTCGCGGCGCGGCCCGGAGGGAGCACGCATGGCCGTTTCGAACGGCAGGCGCGAAAGCGGGGGCGCGTGAGGTTTTTGGTGCTGGGCCCGCTGGAGATCCTCGACGGCGAACGCCCGGTACCGCTGGGCAGCGCCAAGCAGCGTTTGTTGTTGGCAGCGTTGTTGGTGCACGCCAACACGGTGGTCTCGGTCGACCGCCTCGCCGACCTCCTCTGGGGCGACGAGCCACCGGCCGACGCGGCGGCGACGTTGCAGAGCTACGTGTCGCGCCTGCGCGCGGTGCTGGAGCCGCAGCGGGCGGGCGGCGGCCCGGGGCGCGTGCTGGTGACCCAGCCACCGGGCTATCTGCTGCGCGTCGGCGGCGAGGAGCTGGACCGGATCCGCTTCGAGCGTCTCGTTCGCGAGGGCCGTGTGGCGCAATCCGACGGGGATTCGGCGGCGGCGGCGAGACGGTTGGGCGAGGCGTTGGGGCTGTGGCGAGGTCCGGCGCTGGTGGATTTTGCCTACGAACCGTTCGCCCAAGCTGAGGCCGCCCGTCTCGATGAGCTGCGTGTGAGCGCGTTCGACGACCGGATCGAGGCCGAGTTGGCTCTGGGCCGCCACCGCGAACTGGTCGGCGACCTCGAAGCGGCCGCGCGAGACCACCCGTTGCGAGAACGACTATGGGGCCGTTGGATGCTGGCGTTGTATCGCTCGGGCCGCCAGGCGGAGGCGCTGCGCGCCTATCAGGAGCTGCGCGCTCGTCTGGGTGAGGAGCTGGGGATCACGCCGACCGCCGAGCTGGTGGCTCTCGAAGAGGCGATCGTGCTGCAAAAGCCCGAACTCGACTGGGTGCCGTCCGCCCCGGCGGCGATCGGACCGGGCGCGCTCGCCCGGCACGACACGATGCACCCAGGCGTAGTCAGGACCGATTCCGCAATGGCGGTACCCAAGACCCGCTACGCCAAGACGGCAGACGGGGTCCACGTCGCCTACCAGGTCATCGGCGACGGGCCATTCGACCTGGTGGAGGTGGGCGGCTTCGTCTCGCACTTGGAGTTCGCCTGGGAGAGTCCGGAGTACGCCCACTTGCTGCGCCGACTCGCCAACTTCGCCCGGGTGATCTGCTTCGACAAACGGGGGACGGGCATGTCGGACCCCGTTCCGGTGCACGCGCTCCCCACCCTGGAGCAGCGCATGGATGACTTCCGGGCGGTGCTGGACGCCGTCGGTTCGGAACAAGCCGCCCTGTTCGGGGAGTCGGAAGGAGGCCAGATGGCGGCGCTGTTCGCTGCCACCTACCCGGAGCGCACCCGGGCCCTGGTCACGTACGGGGCCTACGCCCGGCTCCGGAGCGCCCCCGATTACCCGCCGGGCATGCCCGACGACTACCTGGAGGCCTTCGCGAGCGAGATGGAGGCCACCTGGGGTGAGATCACCGAGCGGTCCGTGTGGGCCGTCAACGCGACTCGCGACCCGCGATTCAGGGACTGGCTTGGCCGCTGGGCGCGGAACTCGGCGAGCCCGGGAGCAGCGGCGACCCTGCTGCGCATGGATTATGAGATCGACGTGCGCCCGGTCTTGCCAGCCATCCGGGTCCCGACCCTCGTGCTGCACCGCGTCGACGATCCGCTCGTCGGGGTAGACCACGCCCGGTACCTCGCAGCGCACATCCCGGGGGCGAAGTACGTCGAGCTTCCCGGCGACGACCGTCTCGTCTTCGCCGGGGATGTGGACCGCCTCGTCGACGAAATCGAGGAGTTCCTGACCGGGCATCCACCCGAGCCCGATCCCGATCGGATCCTGGCCACGTTGTTGTTCACGGACATCGTCGACTCCACGCGACGGGCGTCCGAGTTGGGGGACCAGCGCTGGCGTCAAGTGCTCGACCGCCACGACGACATCGTGCGCCGCGAACTCGAGCGCTTCCGCGGCCGGGAAGTGACGGCAACCGGCGAAGGATTTCTCGCCGCCTTCGATGGCCCAGCCCGGGCCGTGCAGTGCGCGCTGGCCGCGGCCGCCGCCGTGCGGTGCCTCGGCCTCGAACTACGCGTCGGCGTCCACACCGGCGAATGCGAACAGCGCGGCGTCAGCCTTGGCGGCATCGCCGTCCACATCGCGGCCGGCGTCGCCGCGCTCGCACAGGCCGGGCAAGTGCTCGTCTCACGCACCGTCACCGATCTCGTGGCTGGTTCCGGCCTCGAATTCACCGACCACGGCGAACACGAACTCGAGGGCGTACCGGGCAACTGGCAGCTCTTCGCCGCTCAAGCCACCTAGACCTTCGGCTCTACGAGTTGAGGTTGCACATGCACCACTCGAAGGGGGTGGCAGTGGACCCTGTGGTTCCTACCAAAGAGCCAGAGGAGCCCACTGCCATGACCCCTTCGGAGATCATCTTCCATCGTCGTGTCCGGGTGTTGGAGCATGCCGCCAAGACGACGGTGGCTG
>WNGB01000181.1_pt1 | contig 89605 bp, 82 predicted proteins | sample 5400681 | NCBI WGS metagenome assembly WNGB01 (sample SAMN13153367, study PRJNA577476) | soil metagenome | isolation source: 115 cm soil or saprolite under grassland replicate 2 | place: USA:California | collected 2016-06-15 | reverse complement strand
GACTGACCGGCCTGCCACCGCCGCCACAGTTCCCGCTTCTGTTCCACCGACAGGCCCGGTCTGCCCAATTGCGCCACGTCGATCCCTCCCGTTTCGCGCTCGCATCATCGATGCGTTGCGCTCACGGGTCGAATCCACCCAGCCCGTCCTCGCGTTCCTTTGGTACGAACGATCGCAGCCTTCAACTTTGGTGGCCGGCTGGGAATCGGCCTCGGATCCGCGATCATGCTGGGTGTCAGCGTTCACGGAATTGACCCACCCGCGTTCACCGAATTGACCCACCCGGCGCCGTCCTGAGAACCGCCCTGCCAGCCTCCTCTGTGAGGAGGAGGTGGGCATGGCACGCAGGAGGATCACCGTGGAGGACAACGCCGAGATCTTGGTGCACTGGCGAGCCGGCCGAGGCATCCGCCAGATCGCCCGCAGCCTGGGGTACGCGCGCAACACCGTCCGCGAGCGCATCGCTGAGGCGACCGCCGCAGGATTCGGCCAACAGGGTCCGCCGCTCAGCGCGGCCGAGTGGCGCGCGGCCCTGGCCGCCGCGGCGGCCGAGAGCGATGAGCATGCGCGACGCTTCCCGGTGCGCGCCGCTCTCGAGTTGCTGAACGAGGAGATCGCTGCGGCGCTCCAGGCGAGCACCATGACCACCGTCTGGCAGCGACTGCGCGACGCCGGGCGCACCAGCGCGAGCTTCCCGACCTTCCGCCGCTACGTGATCGATCACATCCGCGCGGTCGATCCCGCGCGCCTCACGGTGCTCATGCCGGACCCCGCCTTCGGCGAGGCGATGGAGATCGACTATGGGCGTCTCGGCATCTGGACCGATCCCATCGGCGGACGCCGCCGCGCGGTCTGGGCCTTCGTGGCGACGCTGCGCGCCAGCGGCATGCACTTCGTGCGCCCGGTGCTGCAGATGGACCTGCGGACGTGGATCAGCTGTCACCAGGAGGCGCCCGCCTTCTTCGGCGGCAGCGCGAAGCTTTGGATCTGCGACAACCTGAAGACCGGCGTGTTGAGCTCGGACTTGTACGATCCCCGCCTCAACCGCACGTACCGCGAGCTGGCCGAGCATCACGGCGCGCTCATCGACCCGGCCAGGGCACTGCACCCCAAGGACAAGCCGCGCGTCGAGCGGGCGGTGCCATATGTGCGCGACAGCTTCTGGTCGGGGCGCGCCTTCCGGAGCTTCGACGAGATGGTGCGCGCGGCGCTGATCTGGTCGCGCGAGGTCGCCCCGCAGCGGCGTCACCGTCGCTTGGGCGTCACGGTACGTGAGGTCTTCGAGACGCACGAGCGCCCCGCGCTGATCCCATTGCCCGAGCGCCCCTTCGCGCTCGTCGAGTGGAAGGACGCGAAGGTCCATCCCGACTGTCACGTGGCCATCGAGCGCGTCCTGTACTCGGTGCCCTGGCAGCACGTCGGCAAGACGCTGCAGGCCAAGGTCTCCGCATCACTCGTCGAGCTCTTCGAGGGCGACACGCTGGTGAAGACGCACGTGAGGGACGGCCGCCGGCGCATCACCGACGACGCCGACCTGCCGCCCGACAAGGTGGCGTTCCTCATGCGCACGCCGGCGTGGTGCCGACGGCGCGCGACCGAGGTCGGCAGCGCGACCGCGGCGCTGGTCGACGGCCTCCTTCAGCAAGGTGGGCTGACGCGGCTGCGCGAGGTCCAGGCCCTGGTGCGCCTTCTGGACACGTACGAGGCGGCGCGTCTCGAGGTGGCCTGCGCGCTCGCGCTGACCGCCGACGGACGGATGAAGACCGTCCGCAACATCCTTGCGGCCGGGCTCGATCAGCGCCAGCTCGAGCTGCTGCCCGTGACGTCGGCCGGCGCGTTCCTGCACGGCGCGGCGGCGATCGTCGGGGAGGCGGCGCGATGAACACGCTGCAGCTGCAGCCACGGCTCAAGCGGCTCAAGCTCGGCGGGATGCTCCAGACGCTCGAGCTGCGCCTGGATCAGGCGCACCAGGAGAAGCTCGGGCACCTCGAGTTCCTGGAGCTCATGCTCGAGGACGAGATCCAGCGCCGTCAGAACAAGGCCCTGGCGCGGCGCATCCAGCGGGCGCGGTTCGAAGAGGCGCAGACGCTCACCGACTTCGACTTCGACTTCAACCCCAAGATCCCGGCGGCGCAGATCCGCGACCTCGCCACGTGCGGCTTCATCGAGCGCAAGGAGTCGGTCCTGCTCGTCGGACCCGTCGGGGTCGGCAAGACGCACGTCGCCCAGGCCATCGGTCACGCCGCCTGCCGCCAGGGACGGAGCGTGCTGTTCGACAAAACCGCGCGCGTGCTCAGCGACCTCGGCGCGGGCCACCTGGATGCGACCTGGGAGCGTCGCCTGCGCCGCTACCTCGCGCCTGATCTTCTGATCCTGGACGACTTCGGCCTGCGCGCCTTCAGCGAGCGCCAGGGCGAGGACCTGTACGAGCTCATCAGCGAGCGCGTGCGCCGCGGCTCCACCATCGTCACGAGCAACCGGCCGCCGACCGAGTGGTACGCGCTCTTCCCCAACCCCGTGCTCGCCGAGGGCGCGCTCGACCGGCTCATCAACGCCTCGCACCACGTCACGCTCGAGGGCCGCAGCTTTCGTCCGCGTCAGCGGCCGGACGCGAAAGAGCGCGCGCAAGCCGGGTCAGACAGGAAGATCGACGAGAACGAGGCCGTACGACGCACCAGGACGCCCGCGACGGAACGGCCGAATATCAGAACACTCGGCACCAAGGGGGTGCAGACCGAGAAGAAGAACTAAAGTGGACCGGACGCCGCCGGGTGGGTCATATCGGTGAACGGGGCCCGGGTCATATGCGTGAACGCCGACATGCTGGGCAATGTCCTGCTGATCACTGGCTACACCTTCAGCTGTCACGCCGGGCGCTATCTGCTGGGCGGGTACCTCGACAGCTTTCATGGAAAGTCAATCCGTTTTCTTCTATGGACGTGGGCGAGTGTGAGCGTCGCCTGAATACTGCCTCTGACGGCGCTCGAATAGTGACCCACCCCGTCGTGGACAGAGGCCGTCGGGAAAGTCCAGCCTGGCCCCGGGGGAGCACACCACCGGCCAGGAGGGAAGGGTGTGCTGAACGTGGAGCAGTGGGCAGAGATCCGGCGGCTGCACTTCATCGAGAAGGTCTCGATCCACGAGATCGCACGGCGACTCGGTCTGCAACGCAAGACCGTCCGCAGAGCCATCCGGAGCGCTGACCCGCCGAAGTACTCGCGACCGCGGCGGCCCTCCAAGCTCGACCCGTTCACCGACGAGATCCACCGCCAGCTCAAGGACGACCCACGTCTTCCGGTCGTGCGTCTGCGCGAGCTCCTGCAGCCGCTGGGGTACCAAGGCGGCGAGACCATCCTCAAGGAGCACGTGCGCGAGGTGCGGCCGCCCTTCGATCCACCGCGGACGTACCAGCGCACGGTGTATGTGCCCGGCGAGCTTGCGCAGTGCGATCTCTGGGAGCCGGCGCGCGAGATCCCGGTCGGATACGGCCAGACCCGCCGGGGATACGTCGTCACCTGCACGCTGTGCTGGTCGCGTCTTTCCGCCGGCGCGCTGATCTTCTCGAAGGAGGCGCCGGACATCCTCGCTGGTCTCTTGCGCTGTCTGGTGCGCATCGGCGGTATGCCGGAGAAGCTCGTCTGGGACCGCGAGGGCGCGCTGCACGCCGGCGGCGGTCGTCCGACGGACGCGTTCGTCGCCTTCTTGGGCCAGCTCGCGCTCGGCTGGATCATCCTTGGACCGCGGGACCCCGAGGCCAAGGGGATCGAGGAGCGCGGTCACCGCTTCCTGCGTACCAGCTTCGAGCCGGCGCGCCTCTTCGCCGGTCCCGGCGACTTCCAGGAGCAGCTCGACGGCTGGTACGACGACAGCGCCAACGTGCGCTTCCACCGCGGCATCCGCGCGCGGCCCGTCGACCGCTTCGCCGAAGAGTACCTCGAGCTGCGAGCGCTCCCCGCCGCGCTGCCCGACCTCGACCGCCGAACGGTGCTGCGCGTCCCGCCGCAGCCGTACGCGCGCGTCGACACGGTCGACTACTCGCTCGACCCCGCCTTCGTCGGCCGCCGGGTCGAGCTGCGCGTCTCGCAGACGGAGGTCAGTGCGATCGCGCTGGACACCGGCGAACTCGTCGCCCGGCATGCGCGCACCTTCGCCCGTCACGTCACCGTCACCGCGCTCGAGCACCAGCGAGCGCTGCAGGAGCAGCGCGACGCTCGCCGGCGTGAGGTCGCCGTCGAGCGCCGTCCGCTCGAGCGCTACGACCGGGTGATCCCAGCATGACCCAGACTGCCGAGCTTGGCCATCTCTTCCGATCGCTCAAGGCGCCCGCAGCGGCGCGGGCGCTGCCGAGGCTCGCCGAGCGTGCGCGGGCCGAGGAATGGAGCTATGAGCGCTTCGCCGAGGCGCTCCTTGCGACCGAGACGAGCTCGCGCGAGAGCCACGGCGGCGAAGCGCGCATCCGCGCGGCGCGCTTTCCCAGCCGCAAGACGCTCGAGGAGTTCGACTGGAGCTTCCAGCGCTCGGTGAAGAAGGACCTCGTGCTGCACCTCGCGCAGCTCGACTTCCTCTTGGGCAAGGAGAACGTCGTGCTGCTCGGCCCGCCGGGCACCGGCAAGACGCATCTGGCGATCGCGCTCGGCATCCGTGCCTGTCTCGCCGGCCACCGCGTCGTGTTCGCCACGGCCACCGAATGGGTGGCGCGGCTTTTGGATGCGCAGCGTCTTGGTCGACTCAGCGAGGAGCTGCGCCGCCTCGGGCGCATCCCGCTCGTCGTCGTCGACGAGGTGGGCTACGCAGGCCGCCAACCTGATGTTCCACCTGGTCTCCAACCGCTATGAGCGGGCCTCGCTGGTGATGACCAGCAACAAACCGTTCTCGGCCTGGGGCGAGGTCTTCGGCGACGACGTCGTCGCCACCGCGATGATCGACCGGCTCATCCACCACGCCGAGATCCTCTCGCTCAAAGGCGACAGCTACCGCCTGCGCGGCAAGGAGCTCGGCCTCGCAGGAGCCCGCCTGGAGCCCGAGGCGCGGCCGCGTCGCAGCTAGAGATCGACGCTCGGAGCGTGCGCGACGCGCGTTCGGGCCTCTCGGTCGAAAACGACCGCGTCAGCGCCCCGCAGAGGCGACGGATCGAGAGCGAAGTCATCGGGACACCTGGCTGGGTGGGTCACTTTTCGGCTCTTCGTGAATGAGCGGGGATAGCCACTAAAAAAGGAACATCCGTCGGCTCCCTCAGACTCGCCGCGATCTCACTCACAGGCGAGGAAGGAGTCGACGGATGCAGGAGCACTGTATCCCGGTCCCGATCGGCATCGCGGGCTTTCGCGTCATCGACTGCGTGGAGGGCGAGCTCGGCCTCGAGGTGGATGTCGAGACCGATGCGGCGGGCGGGCTCTGCCCGGAGTGCGGCGCCGCGGCGCTCGTGCCCAAGGAGCGACCGGTCGTCATGGTGCGCGACGTCCCGATCCGGGGACTCGCGACCTGGCTGCGCTGGCGCAAGCGCCGCTACGCCTGCCCGGCCTGCGCGCGCAGCTTCACCGAGACGCATGCGGAGGTGCCGGCCCGCGCGCGCACGACGCGGCGGTATGAGCGCTACTTGTACCTGCAGGTCGCCGCGGGGTCGCCCATCGCACGCGTCGCGCGAGAGGAGGCGCTCAGCTTCTATCGCGTGCAGCGCGCCTTCAGCGAGGGCGCCCGCGACGTGCTCGAACAGCGTGCTCCCGTCGCGCCGCGGGTGATCGGCATCGACGAGGCCTCGCACCGCCGAGGCCTCGTCTTCAACACCGTCGTCACCGATCCGCAGGCGCGCGGCGTGCTCGAGGTGCTCGAAGGACGTGACGGAAAGGCGCTCCAGGCGTGGCTCTTGGCGCTTCCCGAGGAGACCCGGCTCGGCATCCAGGCGGTGAGCGTCGACATGTGGGCGCCGTACCTGAAGGTCGTCCGCCGGACCCTGCCGCACGCGATCGTGGTCTGCGACAAGTTCCACGTCGTCCGCACGACCGGCAAGGCCCTCGACGGCGTGCGTCGGCGGCTGCAGCGTCGCCAGGGTCGCTCGCGCCGGACCTCCGGCTGGCAGCCCTCGCTGTTCCGGCTGCGTCACGCGCTCCTGGCGGACCCGGCGCGGCTTCGCCCGAAGAAGCGGATGGAGCTCAGGTCGGCGCTGCGCGCGTACCCCGAGCTCGCCACGGCCTATCGGCTGTACCAGAGTCTGCGACGTCTCTACTCCGAGGCCAGAAGCGACACCGCGCCGGCACGCCTCGCCCGCTTCTACCAGGACGTCGAGCGCTCGCAGCTCCTCGAGTTCCGCGGACTGGTCGATGGCGCCTTCCGGATCTGGGAGCGCGAGATCCTCGCCTACTTCGACGTGCGCATCACGAACGCGTATGCCGAGGGCATCACGAACAAGATCAAGGTCATCAAGCGCACCGGCTACGGCTACCGGAACTTCGAGCGCTTCAGAGAACGCGTCCTCGTGCAGTGCGGAGCGGCCTAAGATGACCACGGGTCTCGGAGCCGCACCCCGCTCATTCACGAAGAGCCCACTTTTCAGCCGCCGTTGACACCTTCCCCCGCGTAGTAGCGCATCGGCGCGCCGCACAGTGGGCAATCAGGCACCGCTTCTGTCCTCATCGCACCGACTCTAGTGTTCCCGATTCATGAATTAGACGTGCAATCCCGACTCAAGCGCGCGTCGACGCCGAAGCGCCGGGATGTTCTGCTATCGCCTGCTGCGCACGTGCGATCGCCCTAAGCCAGCGGCGTTCTCCACGCATGCAACATGGGCGACGCGGTTGTGTGACATGCCTGCGGTAACTTCGACGTGCGCAGTTCCCCCCTTGCGGATGACCCGGCCGCATGCAGAACAGAGCCATTTCCGCGTCAACACAAGCTCGAACGTGGTTTGGTACGCAGCGGCGGCGGGCGCATCGAAGCGACTCACACTCGAGCGGACTCGCCTGGCAATTTGGACCATCTAGCGTTGGCTGCGTCGGTAGCCTGCGGCTTCCGCGGCGCTCGCGTCCTTGAAACAAGCTTCTGGCAGGGTCCGCACGTAGAACTGGCCGCCGGGCACGTGGTAGATCCGATCTGCTCCGGAGATGTTCCCTTTTACCGGAAAACCTGCAGGGCAACTACCTCCCGTCGGTGCTGCAGAGGTCGAGGCCGTGGGCCGGGCTTGCAGCACCGCGATCAGGACGACCAGACCTGCCCCCGCGAGCACCCAGGGCCAGAACGATCGTCGGCGCGAGCCCCTCGACACGCTGGCAGCCCCCATCGGGGTAGCCATCGGTCTTGGCAACGGCCTAGCGAACGAGCCCCGCGACGGCGTCGATCTTTCTGCCCCGACGCGACCGAAACGTTCGTTCGCTCTCTCTTGCGGGACAGCCCCATTCTCGACCGGGCCACGCCAGCCGGCGCGTCCACTCGGCTTCGCCTGGGACGCCGGGAGGACTGATTCGACGCCCTTCCTGGATGGCCGCGGGGACGCGGTGGGCATCGAAGCCTGTGCTGAGGCAGATTGAGCGATCGATGCGACTGGCGATGGCAAGGCACCTTTGCGTCTCAACTGGAACGCGCGGAATTCGGGAAGATCAATCCCTGGTGGCCTCGAGGGCGTCGCCACCTCTTTAGAGACGCGCGCTTCCGGCCACACCCAGAGCGGCTTGGTGTTCGCGGGTGGGTGTTGGCATTCGTGCGGGGACTCACCTTCCCACGGCACGTAGTGACCTCCCATGTTGCGCATCTGGATCCAGCGTCCGCAGAAGACGCACTTGCGGCTGTACGAGCCCCCCGGCGTCTTCTTATACGCGGGCAAGGCCCGCCTCCTCGATGAACCGGCTCGGCGCAACCGAACCTTTGCAGACGTTCTTGAGATGGGAAATCACGAGATTCGCGGATGCGCGCGTCATTCCCACGTAGAAGAGACGACGCTCCTCCTCGAGCTTCATCGGGTCGCTGCTCGCGCGCTTATGCGGGATCAGCCCCTCGTTGCAACCGATGAGGATCACGGTATGCCACTGCCGTCCCTTGGCGCGGAAGTACGTGCGCAGCGCGACGCCGTGCTCCTCATCCTTGCCCGCGTGGGTCTGCTTCGCCTTCGTCATGGCGTGTTCGATCGTCTCGAGGAAACTCGGGATATCCCCGTCGAAGTTCGCGGCAATCTCGTAGATCTCTCCGAGCGGGACCTTCTCCTCCGCGACCTCGTCCAGTGATCCAATCATCGCTTTCAGGCCCTTGAACTTCGCCGCCAGCAGCTCCAGCGTCGCCAACAGCTTTGGTTCCTCGAAGACCTGACGGAAGACATGGGCAAGCTGGACGTTCCACTTGGGTCCGAGGATCTCGGCCAGCTCGGGGGTTTCCAGCATATCCAGAAAATCGCGTCGGTCTCGGGTGCCGAAGTAGAAGTCGAGCCTGCTAACGATCGAGGAAGAGACGGTGCGGTAGTACGCGCGCAGTGCTCGAATGCAGTCGCGGGTGGCGGGAGCCGTGTGGCTCGCGAGTGCCACTTTCACCCGCAGCACACTCAGCAGCCGCTCCAGGACCTCGTTGGACAGGATGTTGTCTTCATCGCGCACGTGATACGGGATCCCATTGAGGATGAACTCGACCTGCGGTGGAAGGCTCTGCGCATTCGTCCGATAGAGCACCGCGAAATTCTGATAGCCCAGCTTTGGATTCTTCACGCGTGCTTGCTTGATCAGATCGACGATCCAGCGCGCCTCCAGGCCGGCACCGAGCGAGTCCACCACACGAATTTGTGAAGCTTCGGTGAGGTGCGCGATCGGATTCTTTGCGATGCGCCAGGTGTTGCGATTGATCAGCTTGGTGGCCTGGGTGACTAGGTTGGGTGGACAGCGGTAGTTGCGCTGCAATTCGTAACTCGTTACCGGCCGCTCCAGGTGCTTCTCAAGCTCGATGATGTACTTCGGCGAACACAAGCGAAAGCCGTAGATGGCCTGGTCGTCATCGCCCGTGATCATGAGCGTCGCCGCTTTGGCGATCGCCTTGATGAACTCGAAGTCGAGCTGATTGATGTCCTGGAACTCGTCGACGATGACCTCGTCGTAGCGTCGCTGCACGACACCCAACACCCCCGCGTTCTCGTGCAGGCAGTGGTACGCCCGCAGCTTCTGGTCATCCAGATCCATCAGGTTGTCTTCGCGCAGGCGCTCCTCGTATCGGCGGAAAAGCCAATCAATCGCCTGGATCACGAGGTACATGCCACGATCGTCGGCGGCGTTCTCGACCAAAACGCGCTGCAGCGCCTCGTCGTCTTGGATCAGGTCGGCAAACCGCTGGGCGTCGAAGGCGCGGGGGTCGAAGAGCTCGTTCTTCAGGCGCGAGAAGAGATCCAGGAAGACGTTGTCCCGAACGTTACTGGGAAGGACCGCCGCATGGTCCGGACTCTTCTCCCTCAGCTCCCGGCGCACGTGTCGAAAGAGCCCACGCCGACGGTCGTTCTCGATGATCGGTTTGTGCTCGGCCGGAAAGTACTCGCGCAGGATCATCGAATAACCGAAGGCGTTCAGCGTGGAGATGTGCGTGCCGCGTGCCTGGTCCTGTGCCCCGATGCGGGCCAGTTCGCTCTCGTACTTCTCTTTGAGCGAGTGCGCGGCAGCGTTGTCGAAGGTGAGCGCGAGGATGCGGTCCGGCCGCACGCCGTCCTGGACGCGCTTGAGGATCCGATGGACGAGGGTCTGCGTCTTTCCGCTTCCCGCCGGGGCGACGAGGCGAATGGTCTTCTCAATCGCGTTCACGACGCGCTGCTGGAACTCGTCCCCGCTCGAGACAAAATCGGCGAGGGCGGCACGCGTATCGATGCTCGCGCTTTGCAGCTTGGCTTGGATCTGCGCGTAGGCGTTCTCCCGCAGCTTGAACTTGGTCGTGAAGTCGAATCCGCTCGATATGTGGTCGGCGCGCGTCGCGATCGCCATCGTTCGCTCCTAGACCCGGAAGCTCGCCGAGGTCGACTTGGTCTGGCCCTGGTAGGCGCAGCGCACCGTATGCGTGCCCGTGCCCGGCGTCGTGTTCGAGACCGTGCGGTAACTCCAACTCACCCGTCCGCTGGCGTCCGCTGTTGTCTCGACATTCAGTCCCTGCGCCGTGCTGTCGCGGCCCGACGGCAGGCGCGCGCTGGCGGTGCAGCGCGCCGCAGGGGCCGTCTGCGCGGCAACGAGGCCGTATCGAGAAGTCGTAATCTCGAGGCTGAACCCACCCACACTTGTCGCCGCAGGAGGCGTTCCCGTGCCGCCCCCACCGCCGCGCGTCGGTTCGCTCGTCCGTGCCGGCGCTACGGTCGCAGTGCATCCGATGAGAGCCGTCGCGAGGAACAAGAGCGTCTTCATCGCTACGGCACCGTGAACGCCGCCGAGCTTGAACGCGTCGCGCCGGCGTACGTGCACGTGACTGTGTGGGTGCCGGTCCCCGGCGTCGTTGACGAGACCGTCCGATACGTCCAACTGACCACACCGCTCGCGTTCGCGATCACCGTGGGCTCGAGGCCCTGCGCGGTGCTGAGATTCCCAGATGGCAGCCGCGCCTGTGCCGTGCACGACCCACCTGGGGTCGTGGTAGCTGAGACGAACCCGTAGCGCGAAGCGGTGATGGACACCACGAAGGTGATCGGCGTCGGCGGCGCCGGAGGCTGGGACACAATCGCCGACGGAGCAGCGGTCGGCACTGCGGTCTCGGTCAGAGCTGTGGTCTGGGGCGCGGCGGTCGGCGGCGGTGATGCTGATGTCGGTGATGGCGGTGCCGCGTTCGCTGTTGGCGTCGCCGCGGCAGCCTCGTCGACGCGCAGCGCCCAAACGGGGTGGACCTCGTTCCAGCCATGCGCGGTGTCGAGCACAAATGGGCCCGTTAGCGTCACGTGCGCCCCCGTCGGCGGCGCCGTGATGGCATTCGTGTAGTCACGGCATGCGTCGACGGCACTCGCCTGGGTCACGCGATTCGCGCAGATGATCTCGACCACCAACGCGCCGCCCTGCTCACTGCGGTTCTTGTCGTTGAGCAGGCGCTCCTGCCCGGGATCGAGGCGTACGTTTATGTGCCAATCACCGTCGTCCTCCCGGCGCACGAATACGACAACACCGGTAACGGTCACGCAGGCCTCGATCGGAACGAGTCGATCGGGGTGATACACGTTGGCCGATGGATCTTGATTGACACAGGCTCCTGGTCCGGGGCTGGCCGCGGACGCTGGCGACGCTCGCTGCGACGCCGGCGCCGCGGACGGCGACGCCCCGAAAGCAACGGTTGTCGTTTGTGTACTTCGTCCGGTCGCGCCTGCGACGTTTGCCGTTGCGGCAGGTCGAGGGCTCGGGTTGCGCGCTGCGGGCGCCACGATGACCGAGCCGATCGCCAAGGCCGCGAGGACAAGCGATGCGGCTAGGCCGGTCGTCCGACCGAGATAGGGGACCTGAGCCCACCGAATCCTTCTCAACACGGTCGGCCCGAGTCGAGGCGTCCATGCGACGAGCGCGAGGGCGGCCAGGGCGAGGAACGCCAGCCCTGCGAAGGCGTCGCTCGTCACGAGTAGGAGCGCGACGACGACGCCGGCGACGATCCCCGCGACCGAAGGCCTCGACATCAACGTCTCACGGCCCGAGTCACTCGTCGGGCTCGGTAACGCTCGGGTCTTCCCAGTCCTCAGGGAAGTCGATCTTCGCCTTCACGCTCGCGTGCTCCTCGAGCAGAAAGAGCAGTTGGCTACCTGCGATCAACTCAAGCGGCTTGTTCCTTGCGAATTCAAACGACGACTTCCCGTAGCCACTCGTTGTGATCAAGATGCCTTTGGCCGCTCCTTCGTTCATGACCGTCCCAAAGAGGTCGCGAACCGCGCTGACGGGGACGGTGTTCTTGTACCGTTTGGCTTGGACGATCACCTTCCCGCCGAGGACCGGACGCATGTCCCAAGCGACACAGTCGACACCCCCATCACGCGACGGCCGCGTCGATCGGGTCTCCAGACTCATCTTCGCGAAGAGGTTCGTGATCAGCGCCTCGAATTCGTTGGGCGAGAGTTGCGCGAGGTTGGGTCGCTGATCAATGGATGACAACACGTCAGCCGTCGCGACGAATCGTGGGTCAACCATGTTGAAATCGACGATGGGCCTCACTGGTCGGAGTTCATGAGGACTTGGCGAGACCTGCGCGTTCAGACCCTTCAGGCAGGCAAGTGGATCGACCTTGGCAAGTTCGATCTCTCGGAATGCTGCGGTGCCCACGCGCACGGTGAGCAAACAGGGTCGGATGGCATGCCCGGTCGAAGGATCGATCGTGTTGACGAAGAGGCTGAGGACGATCGTCTCCACCGGCGACTGCGCATCGGCGGCGCAAAGAAGATAGAGCGAGCGCAAGGCGAACTGCGCGACGATGGAGATGTACAGCGCACGCACCTGACTCTGCGGCCGGGCGCTCGTCTCGACCGCGTCGCGGCTGCGCACGTATCGATAGCCGCTCACGACCGGGATTACGTCGCCTGCGGGCAACTCCCGCTCGACTACAAGCTGCTTCGATTCGGCGACGTAGGCGAGTCGGTAAATGGCCGGGAAGCTCTCGGGTATGGCGTCCCGGCCCAGCGCGATCTCAAAGAACCGAACGACGGCCTCAGGCTTTGCTTCTCGGTAGTCCTGCGCAAAGCGATCGATCTCCGCGTGCTGCTCTGTGTTCTTCGCGGTCAATTCAGCGCGGCGCCGCGCATGCTCCATACGCAACGCATCGAAGCGAGCCGTACGCTGCTTCTCGGAGACACCGTATGCGGCGAGCGCGGTCGTGTACATACGCTCGCCCTCGGCAACCGCCGTCCGGTGTGCATCCATCCGCCCGGGCACCAAGCGCGCGAAGAAGCCCGGCGGCTCTGGCAGGAAAGATTCGAGTCGCGGACCCGCTGCCGGCACATCGGCGCCTTGTGGATCGAACTCCGGGATCTTCAGCGGCTCTTTGAGCGATTCGAACTCAAGCGAACCGCTGTCCTCAAGACCGTCAGTGAGGAGTTGGCCTAGCTCATCAACGCGCTCATCGAGATCGTCGTTCTGCGCCTCAGCGTCCCGCTGTCGCTTCTCGACGTGCGCGCGCTGCTGCTCACGCTCTTGCCGACGCGTTTCGGCCTCACGTCGACGCTGTTCAGCAGCCAGCCGACGCTGTTCGCGTTCCCACTCGACAGCGGGGTCGTAGCGTCTCGACATCGACGCTAACTCACAGATGTGCGCGTTCCCCGAACGTCGGCGCCAGCGTGAAGAGATACGCCGTCCGGCACGAGTAGCGGGGATGGCACTTGGTGACGCTGAGCGAGCCACTCAGTCAATGAACCCGACACTCCCCCTTGCTCCACCCTCCGCGAGAGCATAGAGCGGGTAGGCAAGCAATAGTTAGCTGTGCTGTATCAACTGTACTGTCTGGATTGCACGCCACCGCGCGATCGTGTCGTTCGCAGGCCCAGAGCACCTCTGTGGCCCACGGATTGATTGCGGGTTGTCGCGAGCTTGTTCTCGGACAAGTGGGCGCGGCTCGATTTCCGAGGAGTTCTGCCAAGAACGGTGTGTGACTACTTCTTCAGAGGAATCCTTCCGCGACTGCCGTAGGCGGACAGCTGAATGGCAATTAGCTCACCGAGCCTGTCATCCCCGAGTGCTGCGCGCACGGTCGACGACTGCGGCACTGCATGACCCGTCAGAGAACGAACGTAGTCGACATCCGAAAGGGCGCGCTCTGTGAGCCTCGCTAGGCGAGAAGCATCGACAGCTGGCGCGCGGCCGACAGCTTGGCCGCGATGGCGGACCGCCTCGTCGAGGCACGTCCGGCCAACCGTGGCGCCGCGAGCGTCCCGGAAGCGCCCTTGTTCGTCGCCGAAGACGGCCTTGCCGCTGACTCCACGGTCGAACCGATTCGCACTCAGCTGATTCAGGCCGCTGCCCGAAATGGCTGTCCTTCGCATGTCAGCAGTTCCTATCGCGCGTGCGCTCTTGCTTGAGTCGCTCGGCGTCGTCGAGAAGGACGCGCGTTCGCGTCCCGAGGCGGTGAGCATGGAGCCGTCCGGCTGCGATCCAGGCATAGACCGTTGGCCGACTCACGCCAAGGTATCGAGCAGCCGCGGCGAGACTCAGACTGTTGAACTCAGTTGCCGTCCGTCGGCGATGCGCTCCTGCCATGAGTACCTCATCGGACGGCTCATGACGCAAGGTCGAGCAGGTGAGGGCGCTCCATACGCAATGTGTAAAGGCCGTGCCGATAGCAGGAGCAGAAGAAACGGGGCCGCGACGTTGGAAGCGTCCGGCCCCCGGCACGGAGGTTGCGCTCCATGCGTCCCCAGCCTATTCCTGCCCGGCGTCAGGCGGCCCTGTGATGTGGGAGTACACGTTCCGCCGACGCCGAGTTGGCGAAGCATCCCGACCGATCAGATGCACGGCCGACGCCTTCGCCCAGTTCCGTGATGCCTTCGACGGGGTCGAGACGGAACGGGTCGTCGTGCTGGCGCTGGACCGCAAGCACAAGCCCTTGGGGCGCGAGACGGTCTACGTCGGCACCGTGGCTGGAGCCAACGTACGCATTGGCGAACTCTTCCGCATGGCCGTCCGCCTCAACGCGAGCGCCATCGTCATCGCTCACAACCACCCTTCGGGCGACCTTACCCCGTCTCGCGACGACGTGCGCACCACCCAAGATGCCGTGACCGCGGGGTCCCTGCTGGGGATCCAGGTCCTCGACCACTTGATCGTGGCCGACGACCTGCGCTGGCTCAGCGTCGACCGCACCGGCGCCGCCTGGTAAGACGCCGGTCAGCGAGCTCGGGCAGCCAAGAAGCACGTCAAGCGGATGAGGCACGGTCAGCGCTCCAGCTCACGTGTGCAGTGTGTTCCGCAATAACGCGTTGACGTACGTCCGGAGGCGCTTGGACAGTCTCCGCGGAGATAATCCGCACCAGCCCGGATCCACTGTCGCGATAGGCGAGCGAGTTCCTGCGGCCCGAGCGGCGGCGGTTCGAATCAGACGAGCTGCTGTCGCGTGTGCTCAACCGGCAAGGCCTGCGGCAATACGTGCATCGCGCGGAATCTGACGTGTCATCAGCCTGCCGGGTGCGCATGCGACGCTCGTTGAGGAACAGATGCGGAAGAACGGTCGGGCGGACGACCCGAACCTGGGCCGGGTCATGGCGGCCAATAGCTCGATGCGGCGGCAAGGCCATTTGTTTGCGGCACACTTCTCATGAACGAAGGAGGTTGATCCAGTGAAGAAGTGCGCGCTCTGCTCATTTCAATCCGAGGACGAGGAGACGTTCGCGCGACATGCGGCGACGCATGGACTCGGCAAGTATGCGACAGCGCCGCTGACCCCTAAGATGACTCGCGCCGAAACGCCACGCGAAGCTGCTCCCGCGAACCCGCAGGCTCGGATGGGTCCGCATGCCGAGTTCATCGCCAAGGGCTACAACGGGCAGCTGATTGTCAAGGAGCGAACCGTGGTAATCGCACACCGCGGTGTCGTGCCATTCCTTGTGTCGCAGGGCCTACGGGGAGACAAGGAGATCCCGATTGAGCACATCACCGCGATTCAGATGAAGGGCGCGGGCCTGACCGCTGGGTACTTTCAGATCGCGTACCACGGAAGCGTCGAGTCCAAGGGTGGCGTGTTCGGTGCCGCTCGCGACGAGAACTCCATCAACTTCTACAGGGGCTCGCAGAAGGACTTCCAGACGGCGAAGCAGCTCATCGAGGAGCGTCGGCAGGAGCTCACGTCGCGGTCGACTGCGTCAACTCCCTCGGCTGCTGAGGAGCTCGCTCGCTTCGCGCAGTTACACAAGGACGGCGTTCTCACGGACGACGAGTTCGCGGCGAAGAAGAAGCAGTTGTTGGGTCTCTAGTTGTCAATGTTTCGTGCGCCCGGTCTCCCCAAGCTCACATCTGCAGATAGGCCGTCGATGAACTCATTGATGACCCGCCGTCCATTCGGCGTGACGTAGAACCGCCAGCGCCGCTTCACCTTTCGCACGCTCACGACGCGGACACACTAGCCGTGACCACCGCAGAGGTATGGTGCAGTCAACCATGTCGACCCGCGGCCACCCGGAAGAGATTCAGGTCTTTACGACTCACGCTCCAAGGTCCGCTAAGCCCACAAGGGCGACTGCTGTCACACGCGCGTCACACCTGACGCCACAGTCCGCCATAGGAAGTACCGAATGCACGGAGGTTAATCGTGTAGTTGGAGGAGCCGAGAGCTGGAGCGACCTGCGACGAGCCTTGTCGTGATCGGTGTCAGAAATCGGAAGGCGTACGTCAAGGACGGCTTTTGACTGGAGGAATGCGAACCCCAGCCAATCCGAGTGGACGTCTTCAGGGACACACCCCACGCGCGGCACGTCGACGCACGACCTGACCAACTGACTGAAGCTCGCAGTCAGGTGGGCCAAGGCGAGCTCGGCATCGGATCTAGTCGGGTTGAGGTGCACCATCACATCGATCGCCGACGCCTGGAGGTGGATTCGGTCCGACGTAGCTGGCGGAGGCCACGTTCGCGCCGATCTTCTCCACATTGCTCTTGCGCGTCCAAGCTCGTGCAACCGCGGGCAAGTAACCAGTCGGATCACCGTAGGCACGCAGCTCGCTAGAGGAGTAACTATCGATTACCGACGTCGCCGAGGGCGACCGCGAGTCGGCATCGGGGGAAGAGGTGCAGCCTGCGAGTAAGAGGGTCATAGCTACCATGAAACTCGCTCGCATCGGCGCCATGGTGTGATGGACCATGTGCGCGGTTAACTCATGCGAATGACTACGTCGGGTCCCACGATGGCGCGGAAAGGCATCGAGAGAGATGCGCACGCAAGTCACCGGGTAGTCTGCAGCGTGGCGTGTTGCTCAACGACGACTAACGCTGCCGGCAACGCTTGAATTGCGTCCCTTTGGCAGTGATCGGAAAGTGACCCCCTCGCGAGCCTGACTCCTTCCGTCCGCTGCCAGCCTGACCCGCGAAGTCGACGGGCCAGGAGGAAGGACATGCAGAGCGTGGAGCAGTGGGCGGATCTGAGGCGGCTCCATTTCGTGCAGGGCGTCTCGATCAAGGAGCTGCATCGGCGGACCGGCCTGCACCGTCAGACCATCCGGCGGGCGCTGCGCTCCAGCGAGCCGCCGCGGTACGAGCGCGAGGCCACCGCCTCGAAGCTCGATCCGTTCAAGGACGAGATCCACCGCCTGTTGCGCGAGGACCCGCGCCTGCCGAACACGCGCATCGGCGAGCTCATCGTGCCGCTTGGGTACGCCGGTCGCCAGACCATCCTCGATGAATACGTGCGCGAGGTCCGGCCGCTGTTCCTGCCCGCGGTGCGCACGTATCAGCGCACCGAGTACCGCCCCGGCGCGATCGCGCAGTTCGACCTGTGGCAGCCCGAGCACGAGATCTCCGTCGGCTTCGGCCAGACCCGCCGCGCGTACGTGGTCGTCGGCGCGCTCGGCTACTCGCGCGTCGGATCGGGCGCGCTCATCTTCAGCAAGGAGATCCCCGACCTGCTCTGGGGCGTGGCCCGCTGCCTCCGATCATTCGGCGGGCTGCCCGAGACGCTCGTCTGGGACCGCGAAGGCGCGCTCCACGCGGGGAACGGAAAGCCGACCGAGGCGTACGCCGCGTTCGTGGGCGCGCTCAAGGTCGGCTGGCAGTTCTGCGCGCCCGGCGACGCCGAGGCCAAGGGCGTCGTCGAGCGGCTGCAGCAGTTCTTCGAGACCAGCTTCGAGCCGGCCGCCACTTCGCCGGGCCGCTCGACCTGCAGGAACAGCTGGATCGCTGGTTCGACAGAAGAGCCAACGTGCGCGTGCACCGCGCGCTGCGCGAACGGCCCATCGACCGTCTGGCCGAGGAGCGCTCGGCGCTGCGCCCTTTGCCCGAGCACATCCCCGACGTCCACCGGCGCTTCGTGCTGCGCGTCCCGCCGCAGCCGTACGTGCGCGTCGACACCAATGACTACTCGCTCGATCCGCGGCTCGTCGGTCGCCGGGTCGAGATCGTCGCGACGCAGCGCCGCATCCGCGCTCGCGCCCTGGACGGCGGCGAGATCGCCGGCGATCACGAGCGGACCTTTGCCCGCCACCGCACCGTCACCGCGCTCGATCACGCGCGTCGCTTGCACGAGCTGCGCGGCGAGCCCGCCGAGCCCCAGGTCGAGCGCCGACCCTTGAGCGCGTACGACCGGCTCATCCCGGCATGACCACGGCCGCCGAGCTCGGTCACCTCTTCCGCGCGCTCAAGGCGCCGGCCGCGGCGCGTGCGCTGCCGAAGCTCGTCGAACGCGCCCGCGCAGAGGAATGGAGCTACGAGCGCTTCGCCGAGGCGCTCCTTGGAACCGAGCGCAGCTCGCGCGAGGCCCACGGTGGCGAGTCGCGGATCCGCGCAGCCCGTTTCCCCTCGCGCAAGACGCTCGAGGAGTTCGACTGGGCCTTCCAGCGCTCGGTCAAGAAGGAGGTCGTGCTGCACCTGGCCCCAGCTCGACTTCCTGCTCGGCAAAGAGAACGTCATGCTCCTCGGCCCGCCCGGCACCGGCAAGACGCACCTTGCGATCGCGCTCGGGATCCGCGCCTGTCTCGCGGGTCACCGCGTCGCCTTCGCGACCGCGAGCGACTGGGTCGCGCGGCTGCTCGATGCGCAGCGCCTCGGCCGGCTCGCGCCGGAGCTACGCCGCTTGGGGCGTACCCCGCTGGTCATCGTCGACGAGGTCGGCTACGTGCCCTTCGACCCCGAGGCCGCCAAGCTGATGTTCCATCTGGTCTCGGGCCGCTACGAGCGCGCCTCGCTGATCGTCACCAGCAACAAGCCCTTCAGCGTCTGGGGCGAGGTCTTCGGCGATGACGACGTCGCCACCGCGATGATCGACCGCCTCGTCCACCACGCCGCGATCCTCTCGCTCAAAGGCGACAGCTTCCGGCTGCGCGGCAAGGACCTCGCGCCTGGCAGGCGGACCAAGATCGAGGAGTGAGGGGGGTCACTTTTCGACCGTTGGAGCGGGGTCAGTTTCCAGCCGTTGACGACACTGCGCTCTCGACGATCATGTGTCGACTATCTCGCTTCCGAACGCTGCTCGCAGTTCGGTTCTCAAGGTTCGACTGTGCCGAGGCGCCCCGCTCGCTAGACCTCGTGAGGGCTGCCTGTCTTCAGGGCTGCTCTGAGCCGACGCGAGTCGAAGCTGATCGGCGCGAAGGAACATCGGCGCGCGGGGCGCGGAGGTTGTCGCCGGAGACGAAGACCACACAACAGAAGGGCAGTTGATGGCGGTAGCTTCATGTCGACGCGTTTTTAGCCCTGTAAGGCAATGGTCTCGGCAGTCAATAGCGGCCGGCAGGCTTCACTGTTCAGCGCACCTCGCGATGATCAATTGTGATCCCGTAGAAGCCCCCTCGCCTCTGAGCTGGTGAACTCCCGCACAATCGGCCCGAGTCGCTCGATGTTGGGACCTCGAAAGCAGAAGTACGAGAAACCGAGCGCGTTCATTGCGCAGATGCGCTCGCGGACATCGTTGAGGGTTCCGACGACGATGCTGACACAGTTCGACAACGTCGCCGTCGAGCAATGACGGCGTGCCGCCATCGCCCGCAATTCGCATTCGGGATCATCGGTCAAGGTCACGTCTAGGAACATCGAGAGCTCGAGCTTGTTGAAACGGTCGCCCGCAGCCGCGCGGACCCAGCCGACTCTTAGTCGTGCACTTTCGAGCGTTCCATCCTCAAGGACACGCGTGGAGTAAGGCTGCGGAGGGGGGAGAGCGATGGCAACGATATCGGCGTCGCGCGCGGCAAGTGACAGGATTCGTCGCCGGGTACCGGCGATTAGGATTGGCAGCGTTAACGGGCGTCGGAGACCGAGGCTCGCCCGTTGAACGCGATAGTGCCTGCCCTCAAAGGTCACCTCGCGCTCGGCGAACAGCCGCTTCATGAGCGCGATGCTTTCGCTCAACCGGTCGACCCTCGTCCTGCCGGCGTCCAGTTGAATACCCAACCCGCGGTAGTCGCGGACGGCCCAACCGGCTCCAATGCCTAGCTCAAAGCGTCCCGCACTGATGGTATCGAGCGTTGCGCACTCGCGTGCTAGCAGCACCGGGTTTCGGAAATCGTTCGATGCGACGAGCGTTCCCACACGTAGCCTCGTTGAGACCATGGCTGCTGCGGTAAGTGCGGGAAATATCGTCCATGAGTCGCCACACATGTGGTCAGGAACAAGAAGGGTGTCGTAGCCGAGGGCTTCGACCCTGCGGACCCTTGCGACCCAATTGGCGATCGTCGTCGCGCCTGCAAGTTGGACCGCAAATCGGATCGCTTTCCTCATGCGCCGATCTTCGCGCGGCGGTCGTGTGAGTCCGACGGCACTACTCGGTTTCTGCGCGGATGTCCTCGACCGCGCCCGGCCGCGTTGCCGCGGCCGCACCGTGTGCCGCGCTCAGCGTGAAGTCGACCGCTATCGGCACCTTTGGTCCCGCCGTCACTCGACGGTGGGCCGTGCGTGGCCTCCGGAGCAACCAGGGCCGCAGCGCGCTGTGGCTCGCCATGCCGGCGAGGAGGAAGGCGGCAAGCTCTTGCCCGGTTCCTTGCCACACCGAATCGAGTACCTCCCTCTGGGCGAGCTCCTCAATGGCGCCGGTCAACCCGGCGCTGCGGGAGGGAAGATGCGTTGAGATCAGAGCAAGTCCACCCGCCTCGCGTATGAGTTCGCATTTCGCGCGCCACGCGACGCGGATCTGGCCCCATGAATATCCGGCGTCCAGGAGTTCGAGGTCGGACGGAACCGTGGGCGGTATCTGGAGCAGGCCGCATTCGTCGAGAAACGGGAAGACCGTCCCGCAACCAGACCAAGCTCGTGGAGAGCGAGCGAATCGCGTGTCCGGGCGCGAGCTGTCGTAGAGGAAGGCACCGACAAGCCGCGACGCATGTCCGTCGTCGCACCAGTAATGTGGACTGCGATATCCAGCCGCGGTGGCTAGGCCAAGTGAGCGTGCTGCCTGCGCGAGAGTCGACGGCGTCGCATGACGGTCGCGGTCCGAATGGTCTATTCCGTGAACAGCAACCTCATGACCCATCGCGATCAATTCGGATACAAGCCGACGACCTCCCCAGAGTGCGGGCACGAGGAAGTAGACCGCGCGCAGCCCCAACGACGCCTCGAGGCGCGCAAGCTCCAAGACTGAATTCATAGAAGCGCGCTCGACATCGTGCGTGATTACGAGCGCGGACCGTTTCCCCTTGGGCCATGGATGCTCACTGTGCATCCCTTCTACGTAGTCATTCAGAGCGTGCACGGCGTCGGCACCAAAGCTCATGAGCGGTGGAGCAGGCCAACCGCGAAATCGCTGGTACGCATGGTGCATGCGCGCCAATCGATCACGTATCGCAGGTGCGAGCTTCGGTGCGTCCACCGGGCGCCCACGTGCGCTCCATTCCTCTCGCGCGAGGGCGCGCTCTAGTACATCAAGGTCATAGGTCGGATCGCCATCAACGTCGATGAGTACAAATTGCCCGCGGTGGCAGTCAATCGATGCGGCGGCCGTACGCGTCGGACGCAACTCACTCGGGCGCACCGGCACGAAGTGCGGGCGCGAGCGGTCGAGCCACCGAGGTAGCGTGCCAGGACGACAACGCAGAAGACCAACGACCGAGCCAGTCACGACTGCTCGCCTCCAACGACTTGGTCGGATAGCCTGACCACCTCGAGACCGAGCGAGCCTCCGGACCATCGCGACCCTTCACCCGAGAGAAACGCCCGCAACTCGCTCTCAAGGGGGGCTGGGCCGTGGATGACTTGCCACACTTGCGGACTCGGGCGCTCGCGTTGCCACTCGGCTGTACCTCCCCACACCCCAAGCCGCGTCTCGATGCCGTCGTCGAGCAGAAGTGCCTGTCCGCCTTCTGCCACGACCCAAACTCGCCGCGCCCGAAATGCAGAGAGCCAGGAACAATCGATGTGCACCGTGGAAGTGGAAGTCATCAACTGTGCGCTCGCGCCGTCCTCGTGTCCGATGCCGGTCGCAGACCAGCGGGACAGCAACGTCCGGGTAGGGCGCTCCCTGATGGCGCCCAGGTCGAGCGCTACGGCAAGTTCGTGCGGCGCGAGCTCACACCACGCACCGGACTCGCCCTTGACGTACCCCGGCGTGTAGCGTTCCAGCCGAATGAAACGAATGGCGCCGAACCTCGCCGCGACTGATCGAAGCGCGCGATGTCCTGAGGAGAACAGGTAGATGTGACCGACCATTAGCTCGCGCTGCCGAGTCGCAGCCAGTTCGACGACCGAGGCCGCGGCCTTCTCATTGTCAGCGAGCGGCTTTTCCACAAGTACATCGATATCCCTCGAAAGCAGCGTGGTCGCGAGGTCAGCATGTGTTTCGTTTGGGGTCGCGATGACGACATGTCGAATCGTCAGCGGCATCTGCTCCAGGTCAGATGTGCATTCGACTCCATAGCGCTGCGCCAACGTTCTTGCACTAGCGTCCGGATCGACACCGAGAATCTGCGCCGATCCGATCAGCTCGCAGAGCGTTGCGACGTGTCGCATGCCCCAATGACCGAGGCCAACGACCGCTACGGTCTGCATCCACGAAGAGCGCGGAACACAAATCCAGCGCCGATGACGAGACGGAAGAGCGTCAGCCAGTAGACGCTGGTCACCGCAAAGCGCGGCCCACGCGTCGACCACGCAAACGCCAACCAGGGCCATTCGCACGCGATCCATGCAGTGAACGGAACTGCGGGGAGCATCGACCGGAGCGACACTTGGTGCAGCCCTGGTGCTCCCATGATCAGGGAACAAACGACGGCGGTGAAAGCGAGGCCCGCCACGATCTCGCGTAGAGACGAGGCATGCTCAAGATGCGGCTTGTACATTCGCAAGATCGCGACGGCTGCGCCGCCGCGGTCGAAGAAGTCGCGCACGAGAACGTCGCGCGCGCGCGCGCGTGGGAGGTGGAGAACTTCGGCCGAAGGAACTGAGATCCACCGGCACGCATTGCGCGATCCGTTTAGCCCCAGCGCGACGTCTTCCATGGAGGGCAGGTCGGGGAAGCCTCCGAGACGTCTGAATGTCTCCCGTCCGATCAGCACACACGACGCTGAAAGATGTCTCGGCGTCGGATTGCGCAACACCTGAAAGCGCTGATAGAGCGTGCGGAAACCCGCGTATCCCCCTACACCGTCGTCGGCGTAAACAGCCATCGCGCCGTGAGCTCCGTGGCCCAGGGCCGACCACAACTGTGTCAGCGTCCTGGTCCCAACGACGACATCGGAGTCGACAAACCATAGGTATGGCGATTTCGTGACGGCCGCTCCGAGATTGCGTGCGCCTGCGCGTCCGAGGCCGGGCGTCCGTACTACCCGCACGCCGATTCGCGGAGCAACCGGGGGATTGCTTGCGTCATCTACAACAACGATCTCACCGGCACACGGTCGAGTAGCGCGAATCGCATCCACAACCCGATCCAAATGGAGTGGATCGCGAGCAGGAACAACTACAGCAACCGGCAACGGAGCATCGCGTCGACGGTCAGAGCGAGAGATACCGCCGCATACCGACCGCGGCCACGGCCGGCCAGTCACGAGGATTGAAGAGAACGTTGCAGATCGCAAAGCATTCATGCGTGCAAACGCAGGGAATCGCGGATTTCCATGCCCGCACCCGATTTGCGGCAGCGCTCCGCCAGAGTCCGACGAAGTCGAAGGACCAGTCGCGAACGTTGCCGATGACATAAGGTTCCTCCTCGCAGAGCGCGACGCTCCCGTCCGCGTAGATCACTGCACTGAGAAGTCCCGCATAGCAGACCTGCGGTTTGTCTGGATTGCTTATTCGTTCGACGTTTCGACGGTGCGTGAGGATGTTTTGCGCGTTCACGAGTGGTGCTTCGAGCAATCCTCGGAAGCCCCAGTCGCGTTGGGCGAACCAGCCGTCCGCGCACTTTTCAACGAAAGCGCTGTACTTTGCGGGATCCACACCGAGAGCTCCCGTATCCGCCGGATTACCGCGAACGAGCGTCGTCAAGACGTTGCTGACACCCATTTCTTGCAGGCGTTCGTAAATGAGGAGGAGGCGATCTTGGTTAAACCGAGTGGCCGTGACATTCACGGACACCTGGAGTCCGCTGAAGTGCTTCTGTAGTGCCTGCAGGCCACGTATCGATGCGGCGAGCGCATCGAACATTCCAGGAACCCCTCGATTCTCGTCATGCAGAGACCCGATATCATCGACCGAAATCACGAAACCAAGGCGCCGGTTGGGATTCTCGCCTAGAACGGTTTCCCCGAGACTGACGATTCGGTCGGTGTACATGCCGTTCGTGCAGACTTGGACATAGCGCGCCGCTGAATTGCTGTAGTACGCGCGCACGATCGCCAGCAAATCCGCCCGCAGCAGTGGTTCGCCTCCCGTGATCTGCACGGTATAGAGATTCGGTCCCAGATGCTTGGTTAGATCAGCGATTTCTTCGATTGTGAGCAGCGAGCCGCCTGAGACCCCGTCCGGTATCGCGTAGTTGCCGTCGTGGATGATGAAGCAGTGGCGGCACTTCGCGTTGCAGTGGTCCGTGACGTGGTGGATCAGATACACGGGTGTGGCGTTGCGCTTGCGACCTAATGCCAGGGCGAGGTAGCGCAGATGGCGTGGGCTTCTCATGCCAGCTGTCGCTCCGCCGACCAGAGGTAGCCACGTCCTTCGGCGGCTCGCTCTATCTTCGAACCGTTTCCATCGATCATGCCTGCCGCCCGCAGGCCCATGAGGATTGCTTGATCCATATCGATGTACCGAAAGGCTCCGAGCCGACCAACGCTCTGGATCTGCGGGCCGAGCGTGTCCACGAAGTCTCGACACAATTGGAGGTCGCGACGCGAGTCGTTGAGCTCCATTGGGTAGACATGTGGCCGTCGTTGCACGTGCGCAGCTACTACTTCGCGTCGCGTGATATGCACTCCGATCCGGGCCAAGTCAGACACGCAGCGTGCGATGAGCTTCGCCGGGTCCGCCTCCCACACCTCGTCGCCCGGGTCGGCCGCAATTTCGAAACACAGCGACGTCATGCCTGCTGGCGCGAGATCCTTGCTCCAACGCGTAGGCTCTTCGACGCGGAAGAAGACGTACTCCGGCTGGGGGACGTACAGGGCATCCCAGCCGAGTCCGCGGGAGCGCGCGAGACCGACGAACACGAACACGATCCCACGGAAGCGGAGTCGCTTGGCGGCGGAGACGACGGCTTCCGGAGGCCTGGGGGCGAGATGAGCAAGGAGGAAGGGCAGCGGTGCCGTGTTGACGATGGCGTCCGCATGGAAATCTCTGACCTCTGACGCCGATCGCACGGTAACGGTTACCCCGGCGGCGTCGACTTGCACTGATTGAGCGGTATGCCCGAGGAGGATGCTTCCTCCGTCGCTGACGATGCGCGCCGCGAGCGCCTCGTAGAGTTGGCCAATGCCCAGCCGCGGGTAGTGGTAGTGCTTGAGGGTCGCCAACGGGCCCGCGGCGTGGAAGATCTGCGCAAGCAGACGCAACAGGCTGCCGACCATAATCCGGCGCGGCGCCCATGCCGAGGCGATCATGCTCGGGTCGACTCCCCATACCTTGCGGGTGTACGGACCGAAGAAGGCCTCGTAGAGCGGACGGCCGAAGTGACTTACTACCCAGCTCTCGAAGTCGGTCGTGTCGTCATGCCGCGCGGCGCGAGCTGCCACGTACCCAGCTATCGCGCGAATCGCGAGCGAAATATCAAGGCTGCGAAGCACGTGCGCCGTCTCGAGCGGATGGGGCCAGAATCGGCCTTCGAAAAGAATCCGGGAACGGCGCTCCTGAAGTCGCATGTCAGCGCCCACGAGCTCGCGTGCGAGTCGCATCACGCTCGGATGACTACTGACCAGACGATGGCCACCGTAATCCCATGCGAAGTTGTCGGCTCGGAAGCTGCCCGAGAGTCCGCCGACCGCGTCCTGGGACTCGATGACAGTGCACGTTGTGCCGCCGCGGACAAGGGCGTCAGCCGCGGCGAGGCCCGCGGGACCTGCCCCAATCACAATCGCGGATCGTTCAGGACGTCTGGTCATCCCTACATAGCGCAGATGCGGATTGCTATGTCGCGGTAGCGGTGCGCAGCGCCGGAATGCCCGATACCCTTGGTTCGCGCGCCGCATCTGCTCCTTTTGATGCTGGAGTAGCTAGGAGCGGAGTTGTTGACGAGCACTGCGACGCCAACCCATACCGGATCTGTTGAAATTGATCATGCGCGGCGTTGTTTCACTGTCGACGGCCGATCGTGGTTGCCGAGCGGGTGGTGCTGTGGCGAGATCGACGTCCTGAAGTTCGCCGATCTTCAACGCATGGCCGACGCGGGCTGCAATCTGCTGCGTTTGTGGCCAGACCCGAACGAAACAGGCAAGACTCCTGACAAACTCGTTGATGTGCTGCGGTGGTGTGAAGATCTTGGGATCCGCTGCATGATCTCAATCCTGAATCCAGGTGAACTCTCTGACCTCTTTATTGAAGGTCCGCCGAACTTGCGGCGCATCCGCAACGCATACCGCTCCGTCTGTGAGGTGCCGGAGGAGATTCTCTCGAAGCCGGCCGCACGTGAGATTTCACGTCGCCGCATCGATGACGTCCTCGAGGCCGTAGGTGACAGTCGTGCAGTGGCGGCTTGGGTTGTAGCGAGCCAGGTGGATGGGGTCTATCAGGCGAGCAACGCCGTTGTACAGGAGTGGGTCGCGGAGATGGCGCGGCACCTTCGGACGGAGGAGTACAAGCGACTGGGCAGGAATCGACTAGTTTGCGCGACGTCTTACGATCCACTGCCGAGCTGGGATGCCATTTATGGGTCAGACCTTTGTGACTTCACAGCGCTGCACGGGTACTCACCATCCGCGTACGCGCCAGTCGACAGTCAGCAGTCCGCCGTCGAGTTCGCGTTCATAACGTCAGAAGCTCACAAGCGGACTGCTGGTCGTCGCCCCGTCTTTATGAACGAATATGGCCCGCTCCTTCATCTGTTTCTCGCTGACCACCAGCCGTTACCAATCGACCTGCTCACTCGCTGGCGGAGCAACACGGCATTCGCGCACCTCTGCGGCGGTGGTGCGGGGAGCCCGCTTCTGGTTCCCCCTTATGTCTTCGAAGCGGATGCGCCGGCTGCGACGAACGTCACTGACCAGATCCGACCAGTTCCTTGCATCATCCCGACGCCACTTGCGGAGACGGATCGCGCGTTCCGACGTGTCGTCGCCGACGTTGTCTTTGAGCGGCTCGCTTTCGTGCCCCTTGAGTTGCATTACCCACCGGGCACGCTGGGTGCGGCTTGTGGAGATCCGGCTGGCGGCTTCATCATTTGGCTTGCGCGTGATCGGCGCTTGGAAGAGCGCACTGAGTTGGTGCGTCGGTACCTCTGCGACGATGGTGAAATCACGGTCTTCCTCGCATACGACGCCGCGCGCGCCATCCTCGAGGCGGAGGATCGAGCAGTCTGGAACCCGCAGACTCGGATTGCCATTGGCAGGTTGGCCCGACGCGGGCAGAAGGATGTCGCCGAAGAGCGTGCCCAACTTGAGGTGCGCAAGCTGGCGCGAATCCTTGATCGCCGACTTGAGGCTTCGCGCGGGCTCGATCTCGGCGGAACGGTGCTCACGGCTCCAGCGAATGGGCCCCAAGCGTTCCGCTGCTATGACCCGACGAGTGGCGACGTCGTCGCATCGGGCGTGACCTCAGGTGACGTCGCTCTTCCTCCCCTCTCCGAGGTCGTGGTTGTCCTTGAGCGCGCGAGTGCGCGGCAGACCGCGTGGCCGAGGGCGATGTGAACGTCCTCAGCGATATCGGCGTCTTCGCTGTCTGCGCACAACTCGATGTCGGCAAGTCGCGCAAGCGGCGAACTCCGACGACCGGTCAATGCGATTACGAACACGCGAGTCGCGCGTGCTGCTTCAGCCGCACGCAAGATGTTGGCCGATTTGCCGCTCGTGCTGATAAGCACGATGGCATCACCGGAGTCGAGAAGCGCCGCGACCTGATGCTCGAAAACGCTCCCATACCCGTCGTCGTTCGCGCATGCCGTAATGGTCGCGAGGCTTGCCGAGATGTCAATCGTGCGAACGCCTCCGGACCGGCTCCAGTCAGCCGCCAGATGCTGCGCAGTGGCAGAGCTGCCCCCATTGCCGGCAATTCCCACCCGTCGCCCGGTCGCTCGAAGGCGCTCAAGAATGCTGATTAGCACAACGCTCTCATTACTACCCAAGGCAACGGACAACGCACGTGTGAGAGTCGCGTGATACTGCAACACGCGTCATCTCCCCCAAGCATCCAAGATTCGCCCTCATTCATGGATGACCGAGGCCGACCTTCGGTCTCACTTCGGGGACCGCGTGCCACGGTCCTTCGAGTGCTCGTTCCACTCAAAGTGGGTATGGCGGGCGGTGGAAGCGACCTACCTGCGTACTACGTGTCTGCAACCGGACGGTGCGTCAACTTCGCCGTGGCACTGCGGCTAACCCTAACGTGCGATTCCAGAACCGCGGGCCGTTTGCGCTTTCTCGTCCCGCCTCGTACGCCAATCGAGTACGCGCAACGCGTCGCGCAGCGCTCGGGCCTGCTATCGCGCTGCGGCATCACAGTCCACGTCCCGGTCGTGCCCGGGTCAGGCCTGGGTTGCTCGAGTGCACTCTCGGTCGCGCTCGCCCTGGCTCGTCGGTCCCTCGACGACGAGTGCCCTGACGCGGGAGCGGTCGCCGAGGAGGCTTGGCAGATTGAACAGACTGTCGGATCGGTCGGGAAACAGGACCATTACGCGAGCGCCTTCGGCGGTGCGAATTCCCTTGAGTTCACTGACAAGGGCGTGCGCGTTAGGAGGCTTAATCTGCCTTTTCGGGTCAGAGAGACGCTGGACCAATGCTTCGTGCTCGCGCGCGCTCGTGGGCGGCGGGACTGCGAAATCCTTGGGCGGCAAGCTCGTAATTGCGAATCCGATTCATTAGTGCGCCACGCAATCGATCAGCGCGTCGCGTTGGTACCCGCGTTCGAGGCGGCCCTGGCGCGCGGAGACCTTCGTCAACTCTCGGACCTCATGCGTCTCGACTGGCTACTCAAACAGAACATGGACAAAGGGATGTATGCCAGCGACGTCACCGAACTATTCGACGCGGGCGTGCGAGCCGGCGCGCTTGCCGGGCGCTTGTTGGGAGCTGGTGGTAGCGGATTCTTGTTATTCGTCGCGGAACCAGAGAGGCGGCGTTCCGTGATCGAGCAACTCGCGCGCATCTCGTGTGATGTGCGTCCGGTGCGCCTCGAGTGGGAGCGCCCAGCGCTCGTTGAGATGTAGATGAGACTGCTCGTTAGCGGGGGCGCTGGCCTGATTGGATCCCACGTCGTTGATGCCCTCCGCGAGGCCGGCTACGGCGTGCGCGTGCTTGATGCACTCGCTTCCCCGGTGCATCGTATGCGACCTCGCTGGCTGCGGCAGGACGTCGAGTACATCTTCGGCGATATTCGCGATCCGCACGCACTCCGTGCGGCCCTTCGTGACATTGAGATCATGGTCCATCTCGCAGCCTTCGGCGGTTTCGCGCCGGATCGAGCGCGTTACTTCGACGTGAACGTGACGTCATACGCGCGCATGCTCGAGGTGATCGCTCAGTACCGTTTGCCTCTGAGCCGCGCGATCGTGGCGTCAAGTCAGGCGGTGTACGGAGAGGGAGCTGCGCGTTGTGACGCGCATGGCGAGAGCGTTGGATTGACGCGCGATATCGAAGATCTCTCGGTCGGTAATTGGAGCGTGCGATGCCGGGAGTGCGCGCAGCTGACGCATCCTGTGCCAACGCGCGAGGACGTGATCTGCCCGATCACGCCGTACGCTCTCTCAAAGCATTTCATGGAGGAAGTCGCGAAACGACTTGGTGTCGCGCAAGGCATCGGGACGACGATCTTACGGTTCGGCCTGACGTTCGGACCGCGACAGAGCCTAACCAATCCCTACTGCGGAATCATTCCGCTGTTCGCCCGACGAATCGTCGATGGCCAACCCGTGCTCGTCTATGAAGACGGGCTCCAGACGAGAGATTTCATCTTCGTTCGAGACGTAGCGAGTGCCATAGTGAAGACCATTGAAGACGAGAGGGCGGTTGGCGCGACCTACAACGTCGCGACCGGTCGCGCAACGGCCGTCTTGGACGTCATCACCGAATTGGCTGCACTTGCGCGACGCCCGGCGAACATCGACTTCCCATCATGGTTTCGCGTTGGGGAGGTGCGTCACCTGGCAATCGACTGCTCGCGAATTCATACACTCGGCTGGAGACCCTGCGTATCGTTGAAGGATGGACTTGCAGAGTTTCTCGAGTGGTATCGGGCCCAGCCAAAGACTCCAGATCCGTTGCCGTGGGGCGTCGCGACGATGCAGCGACACGGAGTCATTCGTCGAACGCAGGAGGCGCCTGCGAATACTCGCTGGGGCAGCGGCGTTCAAGTACCGCCGATGGCGCAACAACAAGCCAGTCCGAGGTAATCGCCTCACACACTGGGCTGGGCCCGGGGCGTAAGTTGAGAGTCCGGCGCGGCATATCGGCGGCACGTGACGTGGTCGTGCGGGGCGCCTCTGCAAACAACCTTAGACACATCAACGTTGCGCTGTCTCCTGGGCTGACGGCAATCGCAGGAGTGTCTGGCTCGGGGAAATCGTCGTTGGCTTTCGATGTGGTTCTACACGAGGGCCGACGTCGTCTCTTCCAAGCGCTCGCGCCCGAGTCGGATGCTGCACGTCTACCGCCCGCGGCCGTGGATTCGATAGAGGGCCTTCTACCAGCCATCGGTGTCGCGCAAGACACCGTGATCCGCAATCCTCACTCGTCAGTTGCGACGGCGACGGGGTTACACCCGTTCCTACGCCTCTTGTACGCGAGATACGCCGAAAGGCGCTGCCCGAAGTGCAGCGCGCTGATTCGCATCAGTTCTGCGGAGGACCGATTCGCGTTCGCATTGTCCTTGCTGAAGGACCACAAACGCGTGGACGTTTGCGTGCCCCTGGCCGTCGGCGTGCGAGTTGTCGATCGTTCCGCGCTTGAATCTGTCGCCGCGGTATTCGGACTCGAGCATCTCGAGGTTGATGGTGAACGTTGGAGCACCGGCCCGCTCAACCCAGACCGGCCCCACAGCGTTGCACTGCACCACTCGCTTAGGTACGCACAGTCACGCTCGAGCGTCCGCGAACTTCTGCGTGACGCGGACCGACTCGGTAGTGGCAATGTTCGCTTCCAGGCGGACCGAAGCACGTGGCACTTTGCGCGGTCACCGGTGTGTGAATGCGGTGCACGCTTCGAAGTGCTCGCGCCAGCCGACTTCCGTGCATGGAATCCGTGGGTCAAGTACTACATGGTGGCATCGCATGACCTTGTCCAGCTGTTGACCAAATCGGTCCGCGACGTTCGGGGTGTGCTAGGCGAGGTCCGTTTGCCAGGACGCGCCGCGCGGTTGCGCGCCGAGATCGACCGTCGGCTCGGGGCGATTGACGCGGTCGGCTTGGGCTACCTCGCACTAGACCGACCGTCGCCGACACTATCTCGGGGTGAAGCTCAGCGTCTTCAGATCAGCAGAGTTCTGACCAATCGCGTTGACGATCTCCTTCACGTGCTCGACGAACCGTCGATCGGACTCGATGTCCCGCAGACGCGTGAACTTATGCGGACGCTCTCGCACTTACGCGGTCCCGTCGTGATGGTCGAGCATGATCGGGCGTCTGTCGGCGCGGCCGATCGCGTGATCGAACTCGGCCCGGGCGCTAGTCATCGTGGCGGACGCGTCGTGTTTGAAGGCACGCCCGCTGAGCTCTGGCGAGCAAAGACGCGCACAGGCAAGGCACTCTCGGCCACAGCCCGCCGGCCCCGCGAGCGCCCCCGACCGATCCGTGGTCTGGTGGCGGTACGCCACGCGAGAGCAAATAACCTGGCCGGATTCGACTGCTCATTTCCCGTGCAAGCCCTAACGGTAATTACCGGGCCGTCGGGAGCAGGCAAGAGCACGCTCGCGCGAGACGTCGTGCTCGCGAGCACCAAGGCGCGCTCGCCGGTGGGATGTACGCGCTTCGAAGCGCAAGGCCTCCGCGGCGTGCTCGTCGATCAACTTCCGATCGGACGAAACCCTCGTTCGAATCCGGCCACGTTCGTTGGGTTAGCGGACCTGATACGGTCGCGGTTCGCCGATGCTACGGGTCAACCGGCAAGTGTCTTCTCCTTCAATCGCTCGGAAGGATGGTGTCCGTCGTGTTCCGGAATGGGTGCCATCGAAGTCAAGTTGCCACATCTTCCCTCAGAGTGGACGCGCTGCGATCGCTGCGATGGCAAGCGTTTCATCGCTGAAAGTCTGCTGCCAGAAATCCGCGGTGCGCATCGCCGACTCAACATCGCCGACACATTGGAGCTCACGGTTGATCAGGCGATTTCCGAATTTGCGAACGATCTGGCGCTTCTGGGGCCCCTGCAGGCGATGTCACAAATGGGCCTCGGCTATCTCGTGCTGGGACAGTCGTCAACGACGCTATCCGGTGGCGAGGCTCAACGACTCAAGTTGAGCAAGTACCTAAGTCGGGCGCAACCCGACAGCCTCGTCGTTCTCGATGAGCCGACGACCGGTCTGCATTCCGACGAGCTGTCCCGAATCATGACGGTGCTGCGCGAACTCATTGCACGCGGATCAACCGTGCTCGCTGTCGAGCATCATCCCGGATTCATCTTGGCGGCGGATTGGATCATCAGACTCGGTCCCGGTGGAGGGCCACGAGGCGGCCAGCTGCTCTACTGCGGACCTGCCCGGGGCGCACGCATTCGAGTGCCACCGACACGCCCGCGTGCGACGAGCCGCTCCGCACAACCCGGCCAGGCGCGTATAGAAGTGCGTGGCGCGGTTGCCAACAACCTCCGCAACGTGTCTGTCGATCTTACTAAGGGAAAGTTCGTGGCGATTGTCGGACGGTCTGGATCTGGTAAGTCATCGTTACTGCACGACGTGATCGGCGCCGAGGCACGGCGCCGAATGTTGGAGTGTCTGTCGTCGTACGAGCGCCAGGCGCTACACGAAGGACCCGAAGCCCCCGTACAGCAATTGCGAGGTCTCGGTCCGACGATTGAATTGTCCGCACGCCCGTCGGTCGATCGTCGTGTGACGGTTGGCGAGGCGACTGGCATCAGCGCGCACATCGCGTCTCTCTTGGCTTATGGCGGCACGCTTCAATGTCAAGCGTGTGGATCGGTTGGACCGACGGCCGCACGTGCATGCCCCGCTTGCGGAGAAGCGCGCGGCCCATTCGAGCCGAAGCACTTCTCGCCGCGCACCTACGAGGCGGCGTGTCTGCGGTGCGGTGGTATCGGCACCACCCCTGTGCCACAGCCCGAGCGACTGATCGTGAGTCCCTCGTCCCCGCTATGCGCAGGCGCGATGTATTCGCCTGGGTTCTTCCCGACTGGTTATCTATGTAGGCGGGGCAGTGGGGGCTTCGGCATCATGCGGGCTCTCGGTAAGCGCTACGGATTCGACGCGTGGAAGACGCCGTGGCAAGAGATGTCGCAGGATTCGCGCGACGCTTTCCTCTTTGGTCAAAGCGAGCCGATGGAGGTCCAGTTCGAGACGCGAACACGCTCACGGCGTCGGACCGTGCAGTGGCTCGGCTTCTTTGGGATTGTCGCTGGCTGGGACGTCGGCGGTCTTTACGTTGGAAGAGAGACCTGCTCCACCTGCGAAGGCCGCCGGCTACGGCCAGAGTATCTCCGAGTCCGGCTTGCAGGTTTGGACCGTCATGACTGGCACAGCAGCGAAATCGCGCGAGTGCACGACGAGCTACAGAGACTAAATGGTGACGAACTCGCGCCTTTGGGTCTGCTCAGCGCTCGTGATACGGCACTTCGCAGCCTCGGGATGCTGCGCCGTCTCGGTCTTGGGCATCTGCAGCCAGATCGCCTCTGTGCGTCGTTGTCCGCTGGCGAGATCCAGCGAACTCGGCTCGCTGCGCTTCTCGCCGCAGACCTGCACGGTATGACGGTGCTGCTTGATGAGCCGTCCCGCGGCCTCCACCCCTCCGAAGTGGCGACAGTGGCAGAGGTGCTGGCGGAATTGCGGGATGCCAAGAACACAGTGCTCGTCACAGATCACGATCCTGAGATCGTCAGACGCGCGGACGAGATTGTCGTCCTTGGCCCGAATGCGGGTACTGGCGGCGGACGGATCGTCGCGCACGGCGCCCTCAAGTCGGTCTCACGGGATTGTCCTGACTTGATAAAGCCACTCCTAAGTCATCATCGCGTGAAGAGCCTGCCTCCGCGGCCGCCGGCGCGCTGGCTGACGGTGTTGCATCCGACGGAGCACAACCTAACCGGCGAGGACGTGCGAATCCCGTTAGGCGTCCTCGTCGGAATCTGTGGAGTGTCTGGGTCAGGAAAGTCAACACTTGCAGTTCAGACTCTTGGACGTGCGCTGGCGCCCGCGCGGATCACGACGTCGGTCGCCTACAGCCCGATTCGACCTGGCGCACACGACGGAATCACCGGCGCACCGACGCGCGCAGTCGTTGTCGACCAAACAAGCACTGGTGTGGTCTCGCCGTCTGCGTATCTGGATGTCGGACCTGTTCTCCGTCGGCTCTATTCGGAGACCGACGCGGCGGTGGAGGAAGGACTCGGGCCGACCCAGCTGATTGCTGGTTGCGACAGATGCGGCGGTAAAGGTGTGATCCAGGAGGACATGGGTTTCCTTCCGAGTGTTGTGTATCCGTGCGAAGCATGCGATGGCACGGGCTACTCAATCGAGGCGCGCAACCTGCGCCTTCGCGGCCTCAGCATTCCCGAACTCGAGATGAAGACGATTGACGACGTCGCGACTCTCTGGCGAGACGAGGACGCTGTGTACGGGCCACTGTCGCGCGCTCTAGGTCTGGGCCTGGGATATCTCGTGCTTCGTCAGCCCGGCCGGGCGCTATCCGGTGGCGAGCTGCAGCGGCTCAAACTCGCCCGTGAACTCGGGCGTTCGAGGGCACAGGACACGCTCTACATCGTTGATGAGCCTACCGTCGGGCTTCATGCCCTCGATGTCGAACCAATCCTGCGGGGCTTCAACAGGCTCGTCGAGGGCGGAAGCTCCATTGTCGTCGTTGAACATAATCCGCAGGTCCTCGCCCAATGCGATTGGTTGTTGGAGTTCGGGCGTGGACCACGCGGTAACGGAGTGATCGCCGAGGGGCCGCCCGCGTTCGTCGCGTCGAAGCAAACGGCCACGGCGCCGTACCTTCGCCGCGCTCTCGGCTCATGAATCGCGACGGAGTCATACCGTTAACCCAAGCGCTGCTCCTCATGGACGCGTCGGCTGCACTTCGATATCGCGTGCTTACCGAGCTGCTTGGTCGTCCGGCATCAGAACGATCGACCGCTCTCTTGAAGAGCGAGCGCGAGAGCGAGATTGATGATCTGTTGCAGCACGACGGCCTCCGTGGCACAAGGGACATCGCCTGGCGCCTCTGCCAATTGGCACACATCGGCGTTGATCGAAGACGCGCGCGAGTGAGAAAGCTCGCTGACGCGTTGTTCGCGCGGCAGAGGCGTGATGGCTCCTTCCCGCTTGCGGACTACATGTCTGGCGACCGCTACGACAGCATCCCGCTGCAAACGGCGATTCCGCTTCGTGCGCTCGCCGCGGTTGGATACGCGCAAGACCCCCGAGCCGAACGAGCGTATGAATGGCTCTTGGGGCAGCGGATTGCGGACGGTTCATGGCCGACCGGCTATGCCGCTGGGCAGCTGGGGTACCGTGCCGACTATCGGCGTCTAGCCGGTTCGACAGGATGCCGCGCGAACACAGTTGGGGCCCTCGCCTGCCTCGTACTGCATCCCAAGCGCGCCGAGTCGACCGCCACAAGAGTCGCGCTTCAACTGGTATTGCTCTCTGGACCCGGTGATCGCACGCAATTCGGATCAGAGATTGCGCGTCTCGTCGGCGTTGAGCGGCCACGTGGTTTCATCACGTTCTATTCGCGCAGCGATGCTGCCTTCATCCTTTCGCTGGCCGCTCGCGCCGCATTCGACTCAGCTAACGAATCGTTGCGGTCACTTGTGGCGTTCGTGGTCGGTCTCCGCGATTCCTACGGGTTGTGGACTCACGAGCGTCACCCAGAAGTTACTCGCTGGCTCACCTTCGACATTCTGTGGAGCTTGCAGCGCTTGGGGCTGTCCGAACAGTCGCCGGGCAGCGCCGGTCCGCGCGAAACTCCACGCGGCAGTGTTTTCTGAGTCATTTGTGAGCGTTTCAGGATTGCCTCAGGAGATGCCGCCGAGCGACCGCTGAGGAGCCCTCCTTAGGGTCGGCAGCTTCGGCACGACGAGGCTGTCGGGAACAACAGATTGGGGAGCGTGACCACATGGGACAGCTCAATCCCCTGCTCGAGGTCGCACGGGCCGCAGCAACAACGAACGACTCGCCCTCGGCCTGCGTGCGCGACGCGATCGTGGAATGCCGACCCGTCCTCTTGCGACAAGCTCGGCAACTTTGTCGCGACCCCGAACTCGCCGAGGATCTAGTCCAAGACGTGATGCTTCGCGCTCTTGAGAAGGCGGATCAGTTCGCCGGACGTGGCTGCATCGAAGGCTGGTTGTCGGTCATTCTGCGCAACAGCTTTCGCATGTACTTAAGACGTCGTCGAGAATTCACCGGTTACGAGGGTGCGAATGGCGACTCAGACCAGATTGAGGACGAAGCTCTCGCAAACGTCAGTCGGTCGCAGCTGCATGATCGGCTGCGCGAGCAATTGCGCAGGGCGGACAATGAACTGGTGCGGATGTATTACGGCAAGCAGTTCACAATCCATCGGATCGCAACCGAGCTGAACACAACACCGGCTGCCGTGAAGTGTCGCCTGTACAGGCTGCGAAAGCGTGTCCAGGTTCTTGCCCAGGGTTGGCAGGAGTGATTGCGGCATTGCTCTGCGGCTTTGGCGCCATTCTCGCTCTCACACGTCTCGGTAGTCAGCCGCTGCGCCTTGACGAGGCGCGGACCGCTCTCTGGGCGGAGCGAATCATGAGGGTCGGGCTGCCTCGGATCACGAGTGCTGCGCCGCCACAATTTCCGCGTAGCGAGTTGACCAAAGGCGGTTTCGGCGTGCTGCACACTCCACTCCAGTTCTACATGGCAGCGTTGGGCATGCGTTTCGCGGCGAGCCCGTTCGCAGTCCGCGCACCATTCGCGATCACGGGCGCAATCGCAGTACTCGCAACAGCGTTCGTGGCGGAGCACACCCTCGCTGGTGCCGGTGTCTTCGCCGCTGCGGCAATGGTGCAGGTGCCTTACCTCCTGCTCATTCGCCAGGCGCGGTACTACGCGCCTGTCTTGTTGGGGTCAGCGCTGCTCATGCTCGGAGCGGTGATGGACGCGCCAGTGATCGTCGGCGTTGCCGCGGTCTTGCTGGTCCTATCGGAGTGGAGTGGATTCTTGGCGAGCGCCGCGGGGATGCTCGCGGGAATTGCGTTGGCCGACTGGCCAGTTGATCTAGCGCTTCCGTTAGTGCCCGGACTTCTGATCGCGGTGGTGTGGTTATCACTCCGGCGGTCGGTTCCGAGGATCGTGCCGCGGCATGAGCGACGGCTAGACGGATACCTCGAGACGTTCTGGATTTATTTCTGGAAGCTGCAGTGCCAGTTCATCCCGATCGTAACTATCTTCGCCTTCGCTGCGCTGGGAGGCGCGCTCCGTCCCTCGAACGTCCTTACGGGGTCAATGTGGCTTATCGGCGCACATCTGGCGCTCCGTGCCTCGAGTCCAGCGGTGTTCGCTCGCTATCTAAGCGGTGCTCTCGTACCTGCAGCGATCGCAACGGCGATTCTTCTCACACAGATCGCGAGCGAAAGTCTGTTCGTAAGCGTCTTGCTTGCGGGCCTGACAGTAACCACCGACGTTCTCCACCGCCTTCCGCTGTTCGTGCCCGACCAAATCACGAGCAAACTGGCATTCGTCAGATCGCCCGATGGAATCCATCTCACGCGCGTAGCGATGAGTGACACGCGACGACCGCCTCGGCTGCTCTTGGGTCTGTTCATCCGGGAGCTCGTAAGGCCACCGGTGCTGCGCACGGGCGGTCTGGTCAGCGTGTTGATGCCGCGGTCGCGTGTGCTCATCGGGCAGAGTGAGGCGGCTGCCCTGCAGGTTGCGGCGCCGACCCTCGAGGTGGTTCCCTGGGGTTTGCGGCCAAAGCTGGAGACCCGCTGGCTCGCTACCCATCCACCCGACTACGTTGTCCTCGGTGACCTCGACGCGCCGGAGCGCGCGATTGCTGTTCTAGGCGATACATATGAGCGTGCGACCCTTCCCGTCGTTGACGTACTGATGGCGAACGGTGAGACGCTCGAACGGCACTTCTTCGATGCGCGCGGTTTGCCCGTCGGCGTCGAGGCGCTGAGACGATGTCACTCAGCCTGATTCTCATGCTCGGGCTTCTGGGGTCTCTGGCGTTGCTCACGCAGTCGCGCGCACGTCATCTTCCGAGGCCACAACCAGTCGCCAACCTCGTCCCTGCTCGAACTCGCCGCGACGGCCAGCGCGTCACGATTGAAGTGCGTGGCGTGGCGGGCGCAATTCTTTCCATGCAAGACGTAACGATCAATCCTGCGACGCCCATCGAGGCGGTTGAGGGACCGCTGTCGCTACACGCCGGCGACATACGCAAGTACGTCGTTTCAGGCGAACTACGAGACTTCGTCTTGACAGGCATCTGGGAGCAGATTCGCCAGCAACACTTCGACGTGCGCGCTCCGGCGTGCGACGCATGAGTACGCGTTGCCCTCATCGCCGAGGGATTGTGGCTGGATCCGGCGACAGCAGTTCAGCCCGGAGCCGTTCCGTGGCGGGATCAGGATCGCAGCGGTACTCCCGGTGCAGGTACCTGCGGAGGCGCTCGTAGCGCCGTAGTGCCTCGCCTCGACGTCCGAGTGCCGATAGGGCTCGCATCTCGCACCGAGCAGCGTCCTCTCGTGCCTCGTCAAGTCCGCCAGCTCTCGCCGCAAGCTGTAGCGCACGTGCCGCGGCGCTATCTTGTAAGTAGAGTTCGGCTAAGGAAACGGCCGCGTGAATGTAGAGGTTCTGCGTCTCCGCGCGTCGCCGGACAACCCAGTCCTCATAGTCGCTGGGCAGAAACTCTCCGTGGTAGAGGTTGAGGGCCTCGGCATACGCACCGCATGCGTCCTCGATGTCACCACTGCACGCTCGCTCAGCCCGTTCAATCTGCGCCTCAAATCGATCGAGGTCGACATCGACGCCATTCAGCCAATAATCCGGCGATTCAAATAGCACGTAGCCGGAATCGCCGAGGGCCGCTCGCAGCTCGTGCACGAGTACATGCAGACCGTGACCCATGCTGGATTCCCCGGGCCAAAACGCGTCGGAGATGGCATCGCGCGATGCACGATGGCCCATTGAGCACAGAAGGAATGTCAAGAGCCTTCGTGGGCGAGGTCGCAGTCGCACGACGTAGTCGCGAGCGTCGCACACGCGGAGTGTCCCAAAGGTCCGGATGGTGACCAGAGATGTCCGTCGTATCGGGAGCACGAGCGGCTGGTTTAGCCCGTGTTACCCTAGGTGTCAAGGACAACTATCCACAAGTTCTTTGTCTAAACCGGCCCGCGTCAGCGAGGCACGCGATGCGATACCTGGCACAGCTGCGGCGCATCACCGCCTTAGGGTATGGCCTCCCAATCAACCCGCCACGACCGCATCGAGGGCAGTCGCAGTGTCGGCGAGGCCCCGGCCGCGGCGGCCGGGGGCAATCTGGGTCCGATCGTTGCGCGGGTAGGCGCGAGTTATTTCGAGCGCTCGGGAAACCCAGTGCTCTTGCAGGGTTGTTCTGTTGCTCAGCTTGAATACCTAACTCGCTCGCGTTTGGCCACGGCCGCGTCGCGCGGAGTCACTCTTATCCGCGCGTGGCCCGATTACGGCGAGGCCGGAGCGCTCGACGAGCCGGCCATCGCGCGCCTGCGCATCGCAGCGGAAGATCTGGGCGTCTACTTCTTGTTCGTCCTCTTCAGTCCCGGATGTCTGAGCGACATCTTCGATGGGACATCAAATTTCCATCGGGGACGCACCGTGTACAACGCCTTTTGTAAACGATCCGCTGATGTCATTGATCGATCGGAGACGATTGATGTCCTCACGGAGCGCTGTCGTGCGATTCTGCGCATTTTCGGTGACTCCCCCGCCTTGATGGGATGGGAGATCGTAAACGAGACCGACCCGCTTTACGAAGTCCCTCCGGTCGCGATGTCGACTTTCATACATGCACTCGCCGCGAATGTCCGACGTGAGGACGCTCGCGTCTCAGCGCGGCGACTCATCACCGCGAGTTCGTTTCAGCCCGTAGCGCCAGCCTGGTTACTCGATCTGGAGGATCTCGACTTTGTCGCGTTTCATCCGTACGCGGAGTCGATCCACCAGCCCACCAACGTCATCGACGGGGCACGCCATGTCGGCGCCGCGATTCGTCACGTGCTCCGAACGGATCCGCGCGGTTCGCGGCCGATTCTCGACACCGAATCGGGGATAATCGCTCAGCTATTCGATCCTGCGGTACCGCGGCCGCCGCTCGCGTTCCGTGCTGAACTGGCGCACAACCTTAGATGGGCGCACTTTGCATCTGGTGGGGCCGGAACCGGCCTTCATGTCTCGGTCAATGACGAGGGCATGCGAGCCGCCCGGCGGGTCGATGCGGATCAGCTGCGTTGGGAACCCGTTGCTGCGGAGTTCAACGACATCTCGGCAATATCACGAGTGTGGACACACTCGCGTACGGGCGGAGCGGCGCTTGACGCGGTCGATCACATCACGGCGGACGATCCACGAGTGCTCGTCTTCGCCTCGAGGACCAGCAACAGGTGGTTGGTGTGGCTGCTTCGGGATACGCGCCCAACCGACTTGCGTGCCGAAATCGACGTGGCACTCGCAGAGCCGACCTCGCTGACGACGCTCGACCACCATCTCTTCACGCTAGATGCGTGGCGTGCGGCCCTGCGCCGAACAGCGCTCGATCCTTTCAATCGCTTCAGCCGGGAGGCAATCTCATTGCTGATCCGCCGTCGTCAGTTGAACCGCGCATGCGAAATGGTTGACGAAGGACTCAGCCATCTTGCTTCGGTCACGCGGAGCCTAGGGCTCGCGGACGATGGTGCTTCCGTGGCCCCCACGCGTGTCAACGTGACCATCGAAGCCTTTCCGGAGACTTGCGCTCGCGTGTTCTGGTTCAACGACGCTGACGGCACCCCGATCGACGCGAGTGAGCGGCGTGGACCGCGACTAGAAGTTGTCAGCCCTCCGTTTGACCGCCACATCGCGCTCACTATTGAGATTGTGGCCGACGATATGGCCGGCGCCCGCATCGCGGATCGCGCGCAGGTCCATGCAGGCGAACTGTGAAGCCTGCACGACTCAGATATGCGCGCCCCTGTTCGATCGGCGACGCTGTTGCGCTAATGACGGAGCCCGCCGGAGATTCATGGCTGTTGGCGGGAGGCCAAACGCTCATACCTCAGCTAGCACGCCGCGCAATCCGCCCCAGCCTGCTCGTCGATCTTGGCGGCCTTGGCGAACTCCGTTACATACGACTGAACGCTGCTCATCTGGTGGTTGGCGCGATGACGCGCCAGCGCGACGTCGAGTGCTCAGTGATCGCGCGCAGCGCCTGCCCCCTACTGGTCAGAGCAGTCAATAACATGGGCAACCGGCAAGTCCGAAATGTCGGAACGATCGGGGGCGTGCTGGCGTACGCCGACCCTCGTGCACAACTGCCCGTCGTCGCCCTTGCTCTCGATGCACACATGTCGCTGCTCAGTGCCGCCGGCTCCCGGGATGTGGACGCCGATGTCTTCTTTGGGGGCACGGCGCCACGCCGTCGTCGTGACGAGATTCTCACCGAGGTGCGGTTCCCGGTCTTTGCTCGGAGTCGCGGTTCGTTTCTTCAATTTGCGAGCAGACCAGGCGATGTCCCCGATGTCGCGGTGGCGCTCGTCGTCGTTTTCGACGACGCGGAGCGAACCATCGCCGAAGCCCGCATCGCCATGACTCTCGGGGCCGGACCGTCGCGCGTACGTCAGCTCGAAGGGCGATTGACTGGACTAGAGAGAGCAACGGCCGTGCGGGCGGCGCGTGGCGATCGCGACTTGCTCGGCGAGACCGCCGTCGGCGATGCGTATCGCAGGAACGTCGCCGCGATCCTAATCCAGCGTTGTCTTGCAGAGGCCGTTACCTGAACACTGATTCGCCGCGCGACGCGGTCGATGTTCGTCTTAACGTGAACGGCGATCCCGTGCGGCTGGCGCTGCCCGGGCGGACTCTGCTTGTCGATGCGATTCGCGATTCCCTGCGTCTCACGGCGACGCATCTCGCTTGCGGTGACGGTGCGTGTGGTGCGTGCACGGTTCTGCTCGATGGTCAGCCTGTGCTGGCGTGCCTCGTACTCGCCGCGCAGTGCGAGGGCAGTCAATTGGTGACGCTAGAAGGAGCATCTCGCATGTGGCCCGATCTGACGGCGCGAATCCAGGAGGCGTTCCTGCGCCACCGAGCACTGCAATGTGGCTTCTGTACTCCTGGAATGATCTTAGCGATTCTGGGTGCGCTCCTCGACCAGGATCGGTCACGCGACGTCGAGTCTGTGCTGCGAGGAAACCTCTGCCGTTGCTCCGGATACGTAGGCATCCGCCAGGCAGCCGAGGAGGCGTGCCGTGAGCAATGACTCTGCGCTACTCGGGCCGACTCCGGAGCGCGTGCGCTTCGTTCGCGGCGATGGACGCTACGCAGCGGATATCGCAATGCCCGGCATGCTCGAGATGGCCGTCCTACGTAGCCGACTACCGCACGCTAACCTGCGGCGTGTCGATCTCAGCCGCGCCCGAGAGTTGCGCGATGTTCACGGGCTCGTTAGCGGGGAGGGCCTTACGGACGTAACACCCGTCCCCGACCTGTTCCCCAGTGCACGGCCGGTGAATTGGTCACCGCTCGTTCGCGATCGCATTCGATACGTTGGCGCTCCGATCGCTGCCGTTGTCGCTCAGGATCGCTACGTAGCGGAGGACGCCTTGGAGCTGATCGAGTGCGATTACGATGAACTTCCGCCCGTTCTTTCTGCGGAGGGGGCCCTGGTCGCCAATGCGCCACGCCTCTATGACAATTGGCCCGACAACCGCATCGTGCATCTACGATGCATCGACGACGACGTCGCCGGAGCTTTCGCACGTGCCACTCGAGTTGTGTCCGGACGGTTCCGCAGCCAGCGTCAGACAGCTGCGCCTCTCGAGACTCGTGGTTGTGTTGCGGCATTCGCGGACGGTCGGCTGACCCTCTACACGTCGACGCAGTTTCCGTACGTGGTCCGCGCGATACTCAGCGTCACGCTTGGGCTGCGCGAGGCAGATATTCGCGTTATCGCGCCCGACGTCGGCGGCGGATTTGGCTGCAAAGCGCAGTGCTGCGGGGAGGACATACTGGCAAGTTGGTTCGCGCTTAAGTTGCGTCGGCCAGTGCGCTTCATCGAGGATCGCGACGAACACTTCGTAGCCGCCGCGCACGCGAGAGATATGTCGATCGAGTTGGAGGCGGCGGTCGATGACTGTGGTCTTATCTCAGCCATCCGTGGGACCGTTGTGTGCGACGTGGGTTCAGGCGAAACATATCCGTGCGGTTTCGGAGCCGCATTCGTCGCCGCAGGATCGCTGACGGGACCGTACAAGATCTCCGCACAGGCGATTGACGTCACCTGCGCCGTGACGAACAAGACGCCCTCCGGCGCGTACCGTGGCTTCGGACTGCCAGAGGCGAATTTCGCCATTGAGCGACTGATTGACCGTGTTGCTGATGTCACCGGTCAGTCCCGCGATGGCTTGCGGCGACGCATGATACTTCGGCGCGGGGATCTTCCATTCGTCACGCCTTCGGGCTGCAGAATTGACTCTGGCAGCCACTACCAGGCGCTTGATCGCGCGATGCACGTTGGCCGGAAACGACTGGCCGTCCGGCGGCAGGAACAACGTGCACCGTCGCTGCGGATTGGCCTCGGAGTCTCTGTCCAGGTCCAGGGCAGTGTTCCGAGTTTCCGAGGTGCCTCGGGGCGATGGGGGGCACAGGATAGTTGCTCAATTCGCTTTGACCCCGGCGGCTGTGTCGTGGTGGCTGTCGGAGTATCGAGTGCGGGTCAGGACCTTCGCGGGATGGTATCGCGCGTCGTCGCGGGCGCCCTGCAGCTACCTGAATCTGACATTCGTGTCGTCATGGGAGATACCGATCTTGCCACGTACGGTTTGGGGGGCTGGGGCAGCCGGAGCACGGTCGTCGTTGCCGGTGCCGTCGTGCGCGCAGCCCGGCGCATACGCAAGAAAGCATGCCGCATCGCGGCTTACGCCCTTCGCTGTCCAGTGGCGGATATACAGGTACATGAGGGGCGATTCACGTCGCGCCGCGGCGGACCCACGTGCCTAAGCTGGCACGACATTGCGGAGCTCGCCTACGTACGGACACCAGAGCTTCCTCCGGACATCGGGCCAGGGTTGGAAGCGAGCAGTCAATATGACCCTCCACACGTCGAACACAGACCGCGTGACGGGCGCATCAATGCCTGCGCGACGTACACGAACTCGGCGCACGCGGCGATTGTGGGCGTCGATGTGTCGACCGGACAGATCGAGGTCCTTGACTACGTTGTGGTGCATGACTCGGGGAGGCTCATCGATCCCGTGTCCGTCCGTGGTCTCATTGCGGGGGGAGTAGCTCAAGGTATCGGCGCGACGCTCTCGGAGGTGATTTCCACGTCCGCGAAGGAACATACGCGCAGCCTACGCTCGTATCTCGTGCCCACAATCTCTGTCATCCCCGCGATCACCATTGAGCACATCGAGAGCCCGGCGCGCGATCTGCCCCTCGGCGTGAAAGGCGCCGGCGAGGCCGGCATCGCCGGACCGTCAGCCGCAATTGTCTCGGCGATTGAAGATGCGCTGCATGAGTTCCATGTCGCTGGACTCGACTCCTTGCCCATACATCCACGCGACATCTTGTGCGCGCTCTCGACTCTCGCGAGGATCGACGAATCTCGTGCGCCGTCCGAACTCACTCGCGTTCAAGAGTCCGCTTAAGCGCGCTATCGAGTCGGCCTACAGTCTGCACCGGATATCCGAACGGGATGACGTTCCCGGACGCCCTTCCCAGCACCAAGTCAGATGCGCGCGTTGTCGCGCTCTCTTGACGGCGGCGCCAGCGGGATTAGCGACGAGAGCAGCTCGAGGCTACTCATGATCTCGTCGTGGTCCATACCGAAGTCGATCAAGCACGCTACTTCGTCAACACCCATCGACTCGAGCTTACGTAGAAGCGCTGCGCACGTGTTCGGGGATCCGAAGAGCGCCGAATCGGCGAGATAACGCTCGAAGGCGCGCTCCACCAGGAATTCGGTGTTCGCACTTGGACTGCCGAGCGCGTCCTCCACTGATTGTCCTGCGGACGTTCCGCGGAGATCGAGAGAGCTGCGGAGATACTCATGCATAGGTGCTCGCAGTCGCTCTCGCACGAACTCGTCATCAGCTCCTACGAAGGTGTGCACCATCAGCGTCACGTAACCCTCTTCCGTACGCGTGCCGTTGTTTCGATACGACGCGCGGTAATCTGCGATCCGCGTCGCGAGATCGGACGCGCCCTGATGCGTCAGATGAGTGAGGAGACGCGCGCCGATGGCTCCCGCGAGTCGCGCGGTGTGAGGTGTCCCGACACTGGTAACCCAGACGGGCAGTTCTCCCTGCAGCGGCCTCGGATACGAGCGCACGGCCACGGCTCTGCCCCGGCCGTCTCGACGCTCTAGTTCCTCACCGCGCCACAGCGAGCGAACTTGCTCGATTCGCTCGAACAGGAGTGTCCGCCTCGATTCATACGAGTCAGGAGCGAGCACGAAGTCTACGGCGTTCCATCCAGACGCGAACGAGATTCCAACGCGCCCACCCGACAAGTTGTCGACGACCGCCCACTCCTCGGCGATACGCAGGGGATCCTGCAGGGGCGCCACGACGCTTCCCGCCCGTATGCCGATTCGCTTCGTTCTGGCGGCGATTGCCGCCCCCGCTACAGCAGGATTCGGATATGCCCCGCCGAAATGATGAAAGTGGCGCTCCGGTGTCCACACGGCGGCGAAACCGCGCTCGTCGGCGAAGCGCGAAGCATCAAGTAAGAGCTGGTAGCGCGACCGAGACGCGTTCGCCGCGTCGTCCGCGAAGAAGAAGAGACTCAGGGAGATTGTCACGCCGACCGCTCCGTGCTTTGAATAGGGTGCGGTGCTTGCTCGTTGATCTCTTGCAGACGGAAGAGCGGTGAGAGCACGATCCACGCTGCTCCTGCGCTCATGCACACTCCCGCGACGACGAGAGTGATGGCAGGCCCGGCCGCCGCCGCCATTCCTCCGCCGACGAAAGCGCCAGCCGGCCATGTGCCGAGGGCAATCAACATCGCCGTTGCGTGAACGCGCCCTTGCAGCTCGAACGGCGTGATGGATTGCCGGAAGCTCAGTTGATTCACGTTATAGACAACGATGCATGCTGAACGCATGAACTGCAGGAGCAGGAGGCCAATAACGGAGACAGTGACACCAAGTAGCGCGACCGACGCGCCGCCGATGAACATAGCAGCGGCGAACAAGCGCCCAACACCGATGGCTGACGTGAGTCTCGCGGCGACAATGGATGCGGCAATGATGCCGATCTGGGCGCCGGTAAAGACAAGTCCGAGTTCTGTCCCACTGACGCCGGCCGACCGCGTTGCGTAAAGGACGAAGACGGCAGCAGCCATCGCCGAGAAGAAATTCCACGTGGCCGCCGCGCCCATCAGTACACGAAGAGACGGCTGCCGAAGTACGAACAAGAGTCCCTCGCGAATCTCGATGCTCATGCGCCGGGCTGTTGGGGGATTCTCGGTATGCCGCACCGAGCTGAAGAAGAGCGCACTGAGGAGATGGAGGAGCGCCGCGGCGGAAAAGACAGATGGTGGCGACAGGCGATCGGCAAGAGTCCCTGCGATTGCCGGTCCGGCCAGACCGGCGCTCGCACGCGCGGCTTCGAGTTTGCTGTTTGCGTCAACCAGGTCATCGCTGGCGATGACCCGTGATACAAGTGCTTGCTGTGCTACCGAGAACAATACGGTCGCTGCGCCGAGTGCTACAGCCAACAGGCAGAGCAACCCGAACGAGAGCACGCCGAGCCTTTCGGCAACTTGGGTCGAAATGAGGACCGCCGCGAGAAACGCACTGGTCGTCACGACGACCCGACGGGGGGACAATCTGTCCACAAGCACGCCAGCCGGAAGGCTCAGGACCAGGGCCGGGAGCCCGCCAATCCCCATGAGCACTCCAACTTGGAACGCGTCCGCACCCAGGACGTTGATCGCTGTGAGCGGCAGCGCCAGCGCCGACATCTGCGACCCAGTGACGTTCCCGGTAAAGCCGGCGCAGATGCGAACGAACGCCCCTCGTCGGAATAGCGAACCACGGGGCATGATCGCAGTGTGCAGTCCCCGCACGCGCGTCATGCCGCTGTCACTCGGGAGAACATGGCGAGGTCGCCCGGCCGAAGCGATCGCCCATGTTCGGCCAGTAGTCGACAAAATGAAGCCCGTTGGACTTCATTCCATTTGCGAGCCGCCGAGCAGAGCCGGTCAGTGTTGACCAGCCCCCAGACCCCGAGCCAGCGAGTCTCAAGGGCGGCCCCGCGCATGAGTTTCACCTTCAGCGCACCGGAGCCTAGATATAACCGGCGGGGTGCGTTTGTCGCCGCCAATTGGATCGGACCGTAATACCCGACATTGAAGTACACGTCGTGCCCCGCGTTGCGCTCATAATCAAGGCCCAATTTGTACGCGTGCAACTCGGTGCCCCAACTCAATAGCAGTGAGAAGCCAACCATTAGGTCCGCGCGAGCGGCCGAGATAACGATCGCCTGATTCCCCAGCGCGTTGGCGAGCCGGAGGAGATATCGCCGAACCCTCGGCATGTCGATCGGGTAATGGTGTCGGCTGAGTACCTCGCACATGAGGCGCGCCATGACATCCAACCGTTCTGGCATAGCCCCAATCGTCAACGAGTATCCGGACCGCTCGAAGCGTCGCATCTCGTGCAACGCCGACCGTCTTCGATTCCTCGAAAGGGAACCAAGGTACGTGTTGAAGTCGCCGGCACCCACGTCGAGATACGCAACGGCATCGATTGCGAGTAGCTGTAGCTCGTCGCCGAGCACTCCGAGCAGACCGGCGGCTGCGGCTGACGTCAAGTGTGGAAAAAGGAGCGGCCGGCCCTCGCGGTTCGCGATCCGCGTGGTCGCGGCGAGCAAGTCACGGTCCGGTTCGTTCGCCACGTTACCCGTTGCCAGACGCAGCTCGTTCGTGTGACTGCCGACGGTGCCTGCCCACCACGCGCCTCGCAAGGTCGCGCGGATGTCGCAAATCAATCCGCTGAGGACCCGGATCTCACTCCCATGTTGGTGCATCAGGATGCCTGGCAAACTGCGCCATGCGTACAGCGGCAGTACGCACGAGACCGTGTCAGCGTGCTTGGCCACGACGTATGTCGTCACGAGCTCATCGCTCTGCGCAATGAACCGACTCCACGCCTCAGATTCATAGAGCCCTGCGCGCGATACGAGCCTTGGCCAGTCTGCCAGGCTCGTGATGGAATCGAGGTCGCTGAAGCGTTGCAGGACGCTTGTCACGCGTGCGATGGATCGTGACGGTACACGGAGACGTGACGTTCGCTCGCTGCCGTGAAAGGTTCGCGCTGCCAATTCGCCCAACGCTCCTTCAGGCTGAGCCCGGCGGCGCGTGCCATCAGATCGAGCTCGCTAGGCCACGAATAGCGAATCTGGATCGGATACATCTCAGTCGCCGTTCGTGTGATGCGAATGAACTGCGACCATGAACGCTGCTGCGTGGCATCGTGTCGCGTCGCGACGAGCATTACGTGTTCGTCACCGACCTCGACCGTCTCGGTCCGCTGGCAACGATCGAAACGATCAGGGTCCGGCACGAAAGCTTCGAGCACAAAGGCACCGTCCGGTTCGAGTCGCTGCGCAATGCCCAAAAAGCAGCGCGCCTGTTCGCTTTGCGTCAGAAGGCCGAAGAACGTACTGAAGACGACGTAGATCAGACCGAAACGGTGCTCGGTCAACTCAGTCAGCCTCGAAAAGTCACCACGGTGCGTCACGATCTTGCAGCTACCGGACTTACGACGGACCATGTCGAGCATCGCTGCGGACGCATCGATGCCGTGGACGTCGAATCCCCTCTCGACGAGCGGAAGCGCCACGCGTCCGGTGCCGATGCCCAATTCCAAGACTGAGCCCGGACCCGCCACGGCGCGTAGAAACTCGACGGTTTCACCCGTGTCTGTGGGTACACCGGCCCAACTGTCATAGAAGCCGGCCATGGCGTCGCCGTAGGTCGCGGCAGTGTAATTACGCAGCTGTCAACTCCGTGAGTTACAGATGCGCGAGATGAGGCTGAGGTAACGCGGCTCACGAACGCACAGCGGCGGCGAGGCGAGCAACACCGGACGGCGACCTTGTTCATCTAACCAACGATCATGGATCGAGACCTCGGCCGGTCCTGTCAGTCGGAGCGCACGTGCTCAGCTTGACCTCGACCGAGATCAACGAATTAGCCCGAAAATACGACGTAAACGTCGATGATGTGTTGCTGATCGGGCTGAATACATACGGTGTCCGGTCGGCGGAGAGGTATCCGCGTGCGCGCGTGCTTCTTCGGCTCGAGAATCGACCGCACGAGACGTTGCGCATGGGACTTCCTCTTGCGCGCGATGATTCACCGTTCGAAGCACGGGACGGCCAGCTCTTTCTCCATGATTATCCTGTGGCACGGATCCTCGAACTCGAGGATGACGATGCCGTCCTCGGGTATCTGCGCAAAGCCAGCCGCATCCTGGTCCTGAATTCGAACATGCGAAGCGCGTGCACCGGTTGTGTGTTCTGCCCGAACACATTGGAAGGCGCATCGGACCCGAAGCTTGCCGTAATGGAGGAGTTGCACGCATATTTTTGCGTCTTAGAGGCCGAGCGCGGCTGGCAGGACCTGACCGGGCTTGAGGAAGTCAACGTCGTCACCGGCTGCTTCCGCGAAGAGACCGCTGCAATCACACATCTGGACCTCGTACGCAAGGTGCTCCAGCGACACGCCTTTGGCGGAACACTTGGCTTTCTCAGTTCGGTCATCCTCAGCGAAGGCGCCATGACGCGGATCGCGTCGACGCTTTCGCCGTTCTTACTAGTCGTGACGCTCGAATGCTTTAGCCGACGCGAGGTCCTTCTCAAGAACTCGAAAGCGAACCTCCGGCCGGAGGCCATGCCTGGCCTGCTCGCCTCAGCCCGATGTGCGGGTCTCGAGACCGGGCTCACTTACATCGTCGGACTGGAGCCGCTAGAACTCTCGCTCGAACACTTGCTTGTATTCCAGCCACATCTCACGCGGTTCCCCAACTTCCAGATATTCCAAGCCCACAATCGCTTCATGGGTAGATTCGCAGCTCCCGGCGCGGATCGTATCGAGTTCTTTCTTGATGCGCGTCGGCGACTCGAATCCGCGTTCTGGAAGACCAATCTTCGACCGCAACCGTGGGTAAATTACCGCGGCCTGTGGTACTTCACTTTCGCTGGAGAGGAACTCCCGGGGCCCCACAGTTGAGGCAGCGTCGTTACCACGAACTTCGTGCTCGCCCGATTGTCCTCGGTGATGTCCTCGCGGTCGAGGTACCGTTGGACGTGCTGGGTTCAGCGTCGGCCAGGCGCGTGCGCGTCTGCTTCGGTATCAATCACGCGGTGACCGTCCCTGTCTTTCGCGTCGGCGGCCGTTGCCTCATGCCGCTGCCTAGCGATCTCGGGTTGCCACTGAATGGGACAACGGAGGAAGTCGTCGGCATGGTCGAGACTCGAGCAGAAAGTTCAGCGAAGCTTCCGGCGGACCTCGCGGCGGTGCTCCGAGATGTGCACGCTGATCCGATGGCAATGAGCGACCGCGAGCGTCGCCAATGCGTAGGAGTACTCCGCGAGGCAGCCACCAAGACGGTCCGCGAGCAACGCCTGCGAGGCTGGGCCGCAGATCAGGGCGTCGAATCGATGGAACGGGTTCATACCAACATCCTCCCTGGAACGGGCGAGATTGCGGGGTCCTCGAGTGGTAGACGCTGATGCCGATCGGATCCTCGATCGCTTTGACTGCTGGATGCCGCAGCTGCTCCGCGCGGTAACTGCGCTCAGGGTCCCCGACGCGCTGGTCAGAGGTAAGAGGCGAGTCGATGATCTGGCGACTGAACTTTCCCTGGACGCCGACGCGCTGTACCGCGCGCTCCGGCTCCTGGCCATGATCGGAATTTGCACGAACGAGGGTGACCGCAGCTTTTCACCAACGCAGCTTACTCGGCTCCTCACGCATGACCAGCCGTTCGGACTCGCCGAGCTCGTCACCGCAGAGTCGCCCTGGTGGACGGCATGGGGCGATGTTGAGCACAGCCTCCGCTCGGGCAACACGGCGTTCACGCATGCCTACGGGTCCACGTACTACGAGTACTTGGCCGACCATCCCGACGTTGCACGGGCATTCGACGTTGCAACTGCGGGCCGCGCGAACTGGCTGTACAGCGCTGTCGTCTCCGCGATACCGCCGACCGGTCCCGGCGTGGTCGTCGACATTGGTGGAGGGACCGGAACACTGCTGTCGCAGGTGCTTCGCGCACGGCCCACGCTCTGCGGCGTGCTCGTCGACCGACCCCACGTGGTCGCCAACGCGGACACGGTGCTCGCCGCGGCTGGGGTTCTCGACCGATGTGAGGTCGTTCCCGGTGACTTCTTCAAAGCCGTTCCTCGCGGGGGCGACATCTATGTGCTAGCGAGTGTGCTGCATGATTGGGACGACGAGTCGGCGCGGCGCATCCTTCGTACGTGCCGTGAGGCGATGCCGCCATCGGGCAGACTCCTGGTTCTTGAGGCGGTCGTGCCGGAGGATGCGGAGCTGCAGACTGCCGCTCAGAAGGGCATGGCTGTCCCCGCCGTCTACTTGGATGTTCTCATGCTCGTCATCTTCGGCGGTCGTGAGCGAACGCATGCGCAGCTTGAACAGCTGGTCTCTGATGAGGATCTCGTCGTCGTCGGCACGCATCGGACGGATTCGCCGATCTCAGTTATTGAGGTACGCACAGCAGGGCCGGTGAGGTCGCTCGCGCCTGCTGCGAAAGCCGCTGAAACCGTCCTGTGAGCGCAGGCGTGACCAAGTCGTTTGGCGTCGACGATGCCGAACCTAGTGCAGCGCTCATTCCCCAAGTAGGACGGCTACAGCGCGTATTCGAAAGAGCTATCGCGCGCACGCGGAGTCCAGGCGGTGCGCTAGCGCTGAGCATTGGCAGTTTGCGCGTTGAATTCGGTACGGGAATGGCTGCAGTAAGACCTCGCCAGCCATTCACGACGAGCACGCGCTTCCCAATTCGGTCTCTCACGAAAGTCTTTGCCACGGAGCTCGTTCTGCGGCTTCGTGATCGGGGCGCGCTCGCCTTGGCCGATCAATGGTCCACCTACGTGCCGGACGTCGCTGGGCAACTCGTGCGCAGCCACGGACCAACGATTCAGCAGCTGTTGACACACACCGGAGGACTATGCGACGTGCCGCGGGTCGCAACCTCGCGTTCGATGCGTGAGGCAACCTCAATGGTGAACCCTTTCTTGCGGCGGCTGAGTGGGAGATCCCTATATGTCTGTTCGCCGGGCGAGCGATATTCATATAGCACGCTCGGGTTTGTGATGCTCGCTCGACTAGTAGAGGCGATAACCGGACAAGACTGGTCTCGTTCCTTGAGCAACGTCGTTCTTGGACCGCTCGCCCTGGTGCACACGAGTGGCCGACCGGAGGGTGACTCACCAGTCGCGGCCGGCCATCTCCTGGCAGAGCACGGACGCACCCATCTCGTGAGCACGCCTGTCCCATGTGCGTTCACGCCCGCCGCCGGTGTGATTAGTTGTGCAGCAGATCTGTTGACGTTCGTCGAACGCGCGATCATCAGCTCGCCTGCACGGGCCGACGAACTGTCAATGACGACGGCAACGATTGACAGCGGTTGGTACCCCCATGCAGAGGAAGCGATGACCTGGGTCGCGCTGCCGTGGGGCGGCGCGCGTTTCCTCTTACACGGTGGAGGCGAGCAACTCGCGGGCCTCGAGACTCTCATAGTCGTCGAGCCTCGCGCATCGTTCGCGCTCGTGATCGTGGTCAATTCGAGCGCGGCATATTTGGTGATTCGTGAGGTGCTGCAACATGCGCTCAGAGAGTTCCTCGGGATTGAGGCTCCGTCGCTGCCGAAGGCTGGCGAAACGGACCAGCGCGTAACCGATTTCGTCGGCGTGTACGCGAACGGGACGCGAGAGGTCCAGATTCGGGCTGTCCGGCGTGGACTCATAGCGGAAGTGCGCCGCGTGCGCCCTGGCATGAAGACACGCACGCTGGGAACCTCGCCGCTATGGGCCGTTCAGGGCGATACTTTTGCCGCGCCGGGAAGTTTCTGTGTGTTTACTCGGCGCCAGCCCGAGTCCGCAGTTGTCGGCCTCAACGCGATGCTTCGGTACCTCCCAAGGATCGACGCCCTCGAGTCCGGCTCGGAAGCGGCTTGACAACTGTGATCCTAGGGAGCGAAGGAATCGAGACCGCGCGCCGCTTCGGTCGTGTCGGGGTAGGGCCGATTGCGCTGATGGCAAGTCAGGTCAACAGCGCTGATCGCGATACCCGCGGGCCGTCCGGTGCATCGTTTCATCGTGCAAGCCGTGGCGTCGCCGGTTGCGGTGGGACTGTCACCGCGGGGCCCAGAGGCTGAGTCAGAACGTCGAGAACCGTCTGCATTGCTGCCGCTCATTGACAACCGGCCGGAGGACAGCGCCGTCCGGGAGGAGACTCTTGAGGGTTGGGCGCACGTCATCAGCTCCGGCCGATACGTTCTAGGCGAGTACGTCGCCCGATTTGAAGATGCATTCGCTAGGTTCTGCGGCGTAAGGCACTGCGTGGCCGTCGGCAGTGGGACTGATGCGATCGAGCTGGCGCTACGCGCCGCGGGCGTCCGGCGGGGCGATCGCGTGGTCGTGCCAGCTTTGACCTTCGTAGCGAGCGCGTTCGCGGTCGTGCGCGCAGGAGCCAAACCTGTGTTCGTCGACGTGACTGAGGCCGGCCTTGCGAACGCGCACCAGATCGTTCAGAGGGTCGTGGACGGAGCGCGCGCAGTTCTTCCGGTCGACCTGTACGGCCAGGTATGTCCGCTCGAGGATGTCGGGGAGCTGTGTGGGCGCGCCATCGTCATCGAGGATGCGGCTCATGCGCATGGCGCGTCGAGACGGGGTGTTCGTGCCGGCGCAGTAGGCGATATTGCCGCGTTCAGTTTCCACCCGTCGAAGAACTTGGGAGCATTCGGCGACGCGGGCGCAGTGGTAACTGACTCAGACGATGTTATGCGCGAGCTGCGACTTCTACGGAGCCACGGCGGGGAGACTCCCGGGGTATTCACGCGCGTCGGCTTCAACTCACGAATGGATGAAGCTCAAGCAGTCGTCTTGAATGCCAAGCTCCCTCATCTCCAACGGTGGAATCGCGCACGGCGGCGCGCAGCGAGACTTTATGACGAGCTGCTTCGCTCCGTCGAGGACGCGAGACCGTTGCCGGTCGTTCCCGGGAATGTGCATGTCTACCATCTGTACGTAGTTCGCATACCTCGTCGGGACGCGGTCGTGGCTCGCCTCCGAGCCCAGGGCATCATGGCCGGAGTGCACTACGCGACGCCGCTTCCGCACGAGCGTGTGATGCGGAGTCACGAACGAAGAAGGTTCCCAGTCGCCGAGAGTCTGGCGATGGAGACGCTCTCGCTCCCGCTATTCCCGAGCATCACGGAGGACGATCAGGTGCGTGTCGTCGACACTCTGAAACGCGCTCTTCTCGAGACGCGCGCTTCACGTGAGCCTGAAGACGTGCCGGGAAGGTCTCTAGCGCGCCTGGCCGGAGGTGACCACGGTTGACAGTTGAGCTCGGCCGCACAGGAGTTCGAGCACCCCTCCGCACTGAGACACGGCCCGCGAGCGCCCCGCAGTCGCGCATTCATGAGCCCGTGTTCGCGCGCGCTGAGGCATCGCCGAACCGACTCGCGCTTCGCTCCTCTGAGGGCGATTGGACATACCGAGAGCTGGCGACGCGCACACAGACCTTGGCAGACATCCTCGAGGCATCCGACATTCGAGTCGGCGACGTCGTCGCGATTTACGGTGCGAGATCTCCTCAGTTCGTGTGTGCGATGCTCGGCGTGCTGCGTGCGGGCGGCGTATTCACCATACTTGACCCGCTCTTTCCAGCGATGCGCTTGTCCCGACAGATTGAGAGCTCCCGTGCAGCGGTCGTCCTCCACTTGACCGATGCCGGCATCTTGAGGCGTAGCGCCCTGCCGCCGGACGCACGATTGGTTAACGTGAGCTTTCATGATCTCGACGCAAAGCCGCGAACATATTCAGAGAGAGTTTCGCCGCTGGCAGATCCGCCGGCCTACATCGCCTTCACTTCGGGGACGACGTCTCGTCCGCTCGGTGTAGTCGGCACCCACGCGCCGGTCGCGCACTTCTTGCAGTGGGACTTGGAACGCTTCCGCCTTGGTCCGGACGACCGTTTCGCGATGCTCAGCGGGCTGTCCCACGACCCCCTTTTGCGCGATGTCTTCACCCCGCTCTGGTCAGGTGGCTCTCTACACATTCCGGATCTGGCGACATGGAGCGATCCCGTCGCCCTAGTGGGTTGGCTTGCTGCCCAGCAAGTAACTGCGGTCCATCTGACGCCGCCTTTGGCGCGCGCGCTCCTCATTGCGGCTCGAGACAGAAGTGCGCCGGCGCTGCCAGCACTGCGATACGCTTTTTTCGGGGGTGACGTCCTTCGCTACGAGTTGCTCTCGGAGTTTCACCGCGTCGCGCCAGATGCAACGTTCGTCAACTTCTACGGTACGACGGAGACACCGCAGGCGGCAGGCTACTTCGTCGTACCGAAGCCGCTTCCACGCACGGACGGCACAGTCCCACTCGGCCGCGGCATCGACGGTGGGCAACTTCTCGTTATGGACGACACGTGTCCGTCGGCCGTTGGGGAAGAGGGCGAGATCTGCGTACGCACCGCCTATCTGGCTCGCGGGTACGTCAATCCGACAGAGCGGGACCTCCAGCGCTTCGCGAGGAATCCACTCAGTACTGATCCGGTCGACCGCTTGTACCGCACCGGGGATCGGGGACGCGTCACGGCCAGCGGAGACGTCGACTTCATCGGGCGCGTCGATCGACAGACCAAGATCGCCGGAATGCGCGTCGAATTGTCCGAAGTCGAGGCGTGCCTTGCCTCGATCGAGGGCGTCTCCGCGGCCGCAGTCCAGCTTGAGCCCAGCGATGGCTTGGCGTCGAACGACGGCCGAAGTAAGGCCCTCGTCGCATTCGTCGCAGCCGATCGGTCCGCGCTTCCGCTCATTCGCGTCGAACTCGCGCGTCAACTGCCAACTTCGATGATTCCACGCCGGATCGTTGCGCTGCGGGAGATTCCGCTGACGCCAAACGGCAAGGTCGACTACGCCAAGCTGTCGAGCCGCGGCGCCGCGGAGACGGACCCTATCGAGGATGTCATTGCGGATGCCTGGAGGGACATCTTCAACGTCACGACTGTTGAGCGGACGAGCAATTTCTTCGACCTTGGCGGCGACTCGCTCGCGGCTGTGCAGCTCTTGCTTCGTCTTGAAAACGCGCTCGGTCGCGAATGTCCCGTTGAGCTCGTGTACGCGTATCCCACGCCCGAATCGCTCGCCGACGCGCTACGCGACGGCAATTGAGCGGAGGAAGTGATTCGAAGCCCTATTCGCATCCCTGGCCGAACGCCAGCGTCTGGAGAGTGCTGTTGATGCAGACGAGAGTTAGTTCCGAAATCATGCCCCTGGGACCATGCGGGGTCGTCGTCCAAAACGCCGCTTCGAGTCTTGAGGAAGTCGAGAGCGAGCAGGTCCGTGACCTACTGCGCGCGCACGGCGTTGTGCTGTTCCGCGGGTTCAGCGCCGACGATGCGATGTTCAGTGGCTTCACAAAACGTTTCAGCTCAAGTTTCGTCGGACTTCTACACCGACCCGAGATGCGCGAGAGCGTCGATGGCGACGGGGCCACAAGCACGGTGACCGTCGGCAGCCAGCTGATCGCGCATCACCAGGAGATGGGGTATAGCCCCGTTCATCCCGATCTGCTGTGGTTCTTGTGCATTACACCGGCGAAGAATCGCGGCGAGACGTTCGTGTGCGATGGCGCCGCCCTTTGGGAGCAGATGGATGATGATTTGCGTGACCAATTTCGACGTGAAAAAGTCGTGTACCGATTCCGGAGGGCTGGGCCGGACGTCTGGTGTTTCATCACGGGCTTCGACTGCACACAGGAGCAAGCACTAAGCGCGTTTGAAGTCAACGAGGGTATCAGCGCACGCGCGAATGCCGATGGCACGATCGACATCGACTATCGCGTCTCGGCAGTGGTGCGAACGCGTTACGGCGGCACCGAAGCATTCGTGAATAGCGTGATCGTCCAGAAGGCCGGCTCTGTGTACTTCGAGGATGGAACACCGATTCTGCGGCCGGTGCAGATGCGGCTCCTCGAACTCGCGACGCCGCTGAGTTCCAACATCCGCTGGCAGCCCGGCGATATCGCGATGATCGACAACACACGCTGTCTGCACGGACGTAACGGTTTCGCCGACAGTGGAAGACAGATCCATGTGCGAATGAGTTACGCGAACTTCTAGCAACACGTCAGCTGCAGGCGTTCTCGCGTCGCATCGTATCGGGAGGTCCGGAAATCGCGACTACCGACCGCTATGGTCTGCCGCTTACAACCGATTCCGAAGCCGCAGCTGAGCACTATCGTCGGGCGGTCGACGCCCTGCTTGCCGTCGAGCCCGACGCCGACCGGCACCTCGCGGACGCGGTCACCGCAGATCCGAAGTTTGCCGTGGCACACGCGGCGCGCGCGTCTCTTGCGCTCGCGCGTGGTCAACGCGGCCCGGCCCTGGACGCAGTTCGACAGGCGCGCAACGCGATAGGTGACGTGACACCCCGTGAGCAGCAACACATCCGTGTGATCGATGCCATCGTGGACGCCCATGCGCCCCGGCTGCCGCTGCTCCTTGATTATGTGCGGGATTATCCGAGGGACGCGCTCATCGTGGACCAGGCCATCACCGCAATCAGCTTCAGTGGGCGCGCCGATCGCGAAGAGTATCGGCTGCGGCTCCTCCGCGATCTCGACCGGAGCTATGGAGAGGACTGGTGGTTCGATTCCGCGTTGGCGTTCGCGCTACACGAGGTCGGCCGCCTCGAGGAAGCGCGGCGCTTATGTGAGCGATCGCTAACAAACCGTCCCACCAATGCAGGTGCGGTCCACAGTTACGCGCACCTGTTCTACGAGGCGGCCGACAACACCGGCGGCACCCGATTCCTGCGTCCGTGGCTCGAACGCTACGACCCACGTGCGATGCTGCACAGCCACCTGTCATGGCACTTAGCGCTCTTCGAGCTGCAGCGTGGCGAACCTGACGTCGCGCACCGAATCCTTCGCGAAGCCATTCTGCCGACGTCGAACCGCAACAGCGCGGTGGTGGACGGAGCGTCATTGCTGTGGCGCCTCGCGCTGGACGGGTACAGCAATAACGGAGCCGAATGGCGCCTGATCGCGGCGATCGCTTCGACCATAGGTCGTGAGGCGTCGCCGTTCCTAAGCATGCATGCGGCGTTCGCCTACGGTTCGTGCGGCGACGAGGGGTCGATCGCTGCGCTTGAACGCGCCGTGGATCTGGCGCAAGTTCGCGGGTCGGGCAGAGGACTCGGCTTGACCATCATCCGTGCGATCACCGCCTTCGTGCGCGGCGATCGGGCCACCTGCGTGCGGCTACTCGCTCCTATCGAGAAGGAGTTCCACCGGATCGGAGGCAGCCGAGCACAATGGGAGATTCTTGAGGAGACCTTGGTGATGGCGTACTTCTCGCTCGGCCAGTACGAAGAGGCAATGCCACTCGTGCGGCGACGCGTCGCCCGGCGTGCGACACCACGTGATCTCCATTGGCTCCAGTTAGCGGACGGCTATGTGCCGGCCGCAGCGCGATAGAGGCGCCTCTGCGCTACTCATCACGCGCCGGGGAGTTCCTATGTCGGATCCGCCGACATCGCGCTCCAAAACGCTGCGGCCACCTGGGGAGTGCATACGAGGACAAAATTCCATGACGGATGGACTCCGTCTTGAGGTTCGCCATCACCTCGCCGAGATCGAACAACCTCGGTGGGACGGACTGGCAGACGGCTCGTCGTTCTATTCGTCCTATGGATGGCTGCGTGCCGTCGAGCGTCAGGTCGCGGGCGATGCCGCCTACGTGACGATCTGGCGAGACCACGAACTGCTCGCCGCCTTACCGACCTATCGCGTCCGTTACGAGCCGTACGAGTTCTACTCTGCCGAGCGCTACCGGCAACTCTTTGGCTCGCCTGACCGTGAATTCCTGTTTCTTGGCGGATACAGGGGTTATCGCAACAGCATCCTCTTGACGCCAACGAGCTTGCCTGAGCGCGACCTGCTCGTCCGTGAGTTGGTCGATGCCGCGCTGCGAATCGGTGAGCAAACCCCGGGGACGGTCCTCATATTTCCGTATCTGACTCCGGGTGGCAAGGAGCTTCTCCGCGGTTTGCGTGACAGCGAATTCGTTCTCGACGGTGTTGAAGCGGAGCTAGTCGTTGGCTCTGGCGGGCTCGACGGCTACGTGGACCGTCTTACCTCGGATCGCCGACACAAGGTGCGACGTGAGCTCAGGCGATTCGCAGAAGCTCGCTGGCGAGTTACCCACGAAGACTTGCATGGGTGCATCGACGAAGCGGCCGTCATCCTCGCCAACATTCAGAACAAGTACGGTCATGGCGCGTCGCCAAATGCGATGCGGCGACTTCTCACTACGCAGATCGACGGTGTTGGCGACGGTCACGTCGTCATCGGAATACGTGATGCTGCCGGAGAGCTCGCGGGAATGTCGCTCTGTTACTTCTGGCGCGACCACCTGTACGTGCGAATGGTGGGTTTCGACTATGAGCGGCTGCGTGCAGCAGATGAGTATTTCAACCTCGCGTTCTACGAGCCCATAAGGCTGATGGAGTCACGGAGACTTCGCTGTCTACATTTGGGGCCGGCCACGCTCGACGCAAAGGTGCGTCGAGGCGCCCTACTACATCCTCTGTGGGCTGGCCGGATCGGTCCACCGCACCCCCCGCCAGGAGCACCGGTCGCACAAATCCGAGAGTTACTCGAAGGCGTGACCTTGCGTGACGCAAATGTGGTGACAGATGAGTGGACCGCAATAGACGAACTCGAGCTGCCGACGTCTAGGTAGGAAGATTGGGCCGTAAGCTTCTCCGCTGACGTTCACTTATTGACCGAGCCGCCCGCCTTGCATGACAGGGAACCGCCGAAGCTGCAATCCACCGCCGCAAACGGATTGACGTGGTTCCTTGATCGTTGGCCCTCCAGCGCGGATTGACGGCTACTTGGTGTGATGGACCATGTCGCACGGAGTTGTCATGCCGGATTGCGGCGCTTTCACAGCTCGAAGACCAATCCTCTGGGCGCGCGCGGGGAGGGAGGCTGCTCCTAGGCAAGCCGCCGGTCGACGTCGTAAAGGAAAACGAACGGGTTGGCGCGTCTCTCGCGTTCAAGGCGCCGTCGCTCCGCTGCCACTCGAGCGGCGATATCCAACGCGGTCGGCAGCAGCGCGGCGAACGTCTTCACGAGCTCGTCCATCTGAATGTTCGAGGCAAGCAAAAGCCCGAGCACGGGTTTCGAGATGTCCTTTCCAGATTCGATGGCATGGCGTGTCAGCTCGCGCCTGAGCTGGAGCTGTTCCTGAAGCTCTCGCAACTCCTGGAGCGCGGGCGCGACGTCTGTTCGCCACAGGGCGGCGAGTTCTGCGTCAATGGGTCCGGCCATGACATCGATTGGGGTCTGCGCAGTCACGCGCGCGATCGCCGCGCGGAACCGCACGAGCGCCGGCTCGAGCGAACGCCGTGCCTCTAGGATTTCATCCATTGGGGCGTCTGGGAAGCTCGGGAGTGCCTCGAGCAGGCCTGTGGCGACCGCGGGCTCGGGCGAGACAGGCCGCGCGGCGACGCCCATCGCCACCAGCACATCACGCATCGACTGCGCGAGTGACCTGACATCACTGTCGAGTAGCGGCAGCGCGGTCGAACCACCGAGGATGGTGCCGATGATTCGCTCTTTGAACACCTCGAGCATCGGATCTGGAGCTCCGGATCCCCTGTGCATCGCCGCCGTGATCGTGCTCGCGAGCGCGTCACCAACGAGCTGACGTGATGGCGGACGACCGTCGGGCGTAAGTGGATCGAGTTTCAGGCGTCCGGCCCGAAGCGCCCGAGCGAACTCGGCGTATCGCGTCTCTTCAAGCACAGGCTTGATCGCTACCTCAATCTGGTCGCGCGCCTGCGCCAGCATCCGCGCTTTCAGCAACTCGACGGCGCGGCGCTGACGCGGTCCGCTCGCTGACATCGTGTCGAGTTGCTTTAGCGCGTCCTCTCCGCCGGGGTACGCGCGCATCATCTGTAACAGCAGCGCATCTCGGTCGTCTCGGTTACCCGATTGCAAACGATCGACGTAGGAAAGGAGCGTGACCTTCGGTCCGACGAGCGTCACGCTGTCGCCGTACAACACGGCCGCCTTGCTTAGGGCAAGCTCGCGCGAGAGGTCAAGTGCGGCGCCCTTTGAGATCGTGAGCACGCTGATCTCTAGCCGCGACGGATTTGGTGCTCGTCGTGCATCGTCGGTGCGAGACGCGGCCCGCTCCGGACGCGCCGGGCTCATCGGATGTGAGTCTGGCCGACTTACGTGGTCATGTCGACGATGGTCGCAGGCACGAAACAGTCCGCCCCAAGACGGCGCTACCCGGTTGCGGGCGCGCGCGCCGCCAAAGAGCGGCTGCGTCGCGGCCGCTCATCGTACGTGCGGCCGTCGAGTTCACGACCGCCTGACTTCGACATTGGACCACCCCATTGCTTGAAGAAGAATGCGACCTGCGCCGAGCGACACTGCCGACGTATCTCGCGCACCCACGACGGGTCAATCGGGCGGTGGCGGCGACCACTCTCGCCTCCCACGATCACCCATGCGATGCCTGCGAGATCGAGCGCTGGAAGCGGCCCAATAAGGGGCTCGCAGGATAGAAACCGCGTTGCTGCTGGGACGGCCCGAAGCGCATCGACGCGATGAGTGACACGTTCGTCCTCGACACTCGTACCGAACCAGAGATGGCCCGGCGCCCGACCAGGGCGGTAGCGCCCAGCCGTGTACGCGGCCATTCGATCCGGTCGCTTCGTGAGGACTTGGAAGATGTGCCAATCGGCTCGCTCCATCACGTCAAAGACGCCGTCGAGGTAGCGGTCTGGGACATCACGGTGGAACAAGTCGGACATGCTGTTTACGAAGATATGTCGCGGCGTCTTCCAATGCAGAGGAAGCGGCAACATGTGCGGTTGCAGCGTCAATCGAAAGCCGTTGCTGTAATTTCGGCTGCCCATGCGCTGCAGACGCAGCGCGAGCTTCTCCGCGTAGCAGTTCTTGCAACCCGCGGACACCTTGGTGCACCCCGTCGTCGGGTTCCACGTTGCATCGGTCCATTCAATTCGCGATTTGTCGGCCACAAGCGAACGATACCGGCCTAGACTGCTCATTTCATCATGAGCGGAAGTGCCGACAACTTCTTCGAGTGGGAGAGATTCCCGAGCGCGTTGAAGCATCAGATCGTGGCGGGCTACCTGACTGAGGCGTTCCCGGTCCTGCTACAGCACTTCAAGACGGACATCGTGTACGCAGACCTATTTGCCGGTCCCGGGCGGTACGAGGATGGCAAGCCCGGCTCGCCGCTCATCGCCGCAGACCTCGCCGTGAAGTGGAGCGCAACTGGCGCGTCCACGGGCGTGCATTGCTTCAACGTCGAAGCGAACCCGGTGTTTTTCAACGAACTACAGGCGAACCTGGCGTCATGTCCGCAGGGACTCGTGACGAATCGTCTCGGCCGGTGGCAGGACCACTTCGGCGAGCTCGCGCAGCTAATGCGCGGGCTCCCCGCGATCGTGTTCATGGACCCCTTCCGGCTCGACGTGTCCCTGGAGGCGATCGCGGACCTGGTCCAGCAGATCGGCGCGGAGGCGCGCGATCTGATCCTCATGTTCAACATCCGCGGCGTACAGCGGATTGCTCACGCAAAGGCCGCAGAGGATATCGAACGCGGCGGATCTGCCGACCTTGGCGGTACTCCTGCGCTGCCCGCAAGCAACTACTTCCAAAGGCCCAACGCGGTTCTTGGTGGCCGCTGGTGGCAAGAGCTGTTGCTCGACGGGAGGTTGCCCGAAGAGCGCTTTCCTGACCTCGTCGAGGGCTATTGCGAGCAGCTGCGGCGAATCGGAAGCAAGGACCTGAAGGCCGCCCGTCGCGCGCTCGCCGTTCCGATTCCATACAGACTTGGGGGAAGTACGTCGTACTACCTGGTGCTCGTGACCCGCAGTCCCAAGGCAGTGGTGCTGTTCAGCGACGCGGCGGACATGGCGATCAGCGAGGCGTGGCAGCGGCGTGAGGAGGAGGAGCGACTGGCGAGGCGGCCGGCGGAAGCGTTCCTGCCCCTCTTCTCGGAAGATGAGCTACCCCCGTCGGTCGAGTCGACGTACGAACTCCGCCGCAAGCCGCTAATCGAGCAGATGCGCCGGGAGATTCTCGAGTATGTCGACCGCATCAGCTGGTTACCGACGATCCGCGACGTGCACGAGATGCTCGCCATTCGGCACTGCGGACTGTTCCGTGAGGTCCACGTGCATGGGCTCCTCCGCGAGCTCCACGATGCCGGGGACATTCAGCTCGCGCCAAACCGGCTTCGCCGTTTCACGCGCATCCTTCCGAAGTCAGTGGTCAGCAAGCTCCACGCGTAACCCATTTCACGAAGGAGGCGTTCGATGCCCCAAGAGCACCCACCAAGGCACAGCTCAGTAAGGCGGGTAAACAACTCCAGAATCCTCGCACCCGCGAAGCGAACGAGCGGAAAGCGGCCCAGATTCTTCGGCGGGGTCGCCGAGGCTAGAGCCGACCGTACTCGAGGTCGAGCGCGGTGAGCCAGCCGCTTCAGTAACCGCTGTCGCGCGCAGCGAAGGCCGGCTCGGTCGAATGACGGCGCTCGCCCGGCCGTCTCCTCCTGTCTTCTTGAAACGTGGTTCCGTGGACCACTGCTCGTCGAGCGGCCGTGAGCATAGGATTCGCGCACTGATGCGCTCCACATGAACGCAGTCCAGGCAGTCGAAGCGCTCGTGATGGCCATAGCACTCGGACTCTACGCAGCCTCGCTCGCTCAGACCCTTGCTCTACAGACCAAGGGCGGGCGCGTTCCTGCCCGGCACGCGCGTCTCCGCATCATGACGTTCTCTGCCGTGTTTCTGGGCGCTGCGATATTCGTGTACGGAGCTGGGCTACTCCTAGTCGCGATACCCCTGGCGCTCACGGGCGCGGTGGTCTTCGCGTTTGCGCTGGCGCTGTGTCTTGACTGAGCGCACGGTTGGCGCAGAACTCAGGATGGATCGACGGTGAGGCTGATCTTCGCTTGGACGGGGATCGCACTCTTGAACGGCGGGGTGCTCCTGATCATGGTCGTCACCGTCTCGTTCTTCGTACGAGCTGCGCGAGGAGTGCGCGTAGCGGAGTTATCCGGCCTCGTGAAGTTGACGGTGGGCCTCGTGGTCCTGCTCGGCGCGGTAGCCACATTCGGCATGGGCCTGACAGTGGCCTCGCTCGATTCCGTGCCACTGGTGCCGCTCGGAGTTGCGGGCATGCTGCTAGGCGTTTGGATCGGGACGTACGGGGTCCGGCTCATTCGGACGCCGACGGAGACGGACCTCCACGCGCAGTTCAAGCGACTGACGTCCCGCTCCCTCATCTTGGGCCAGGTGGTGACCCTGGTCGGCCTCATCCCGGTGCACGGCGCGTACTTCTACCTCAGCGAGCAACGAGTGGTTGGCTTGTTGCTGATCGGCGGCCCGATCGCGGCTAGCGGCGTGCTGCTCGAGCGACTCTCGGACTCTCTGCTGCGGCAGCCGCTCGTCCCGAAGGCGCTCCTTCGGCTTGTCGCCGGCGCAGGAATCGTCATCGCGCTCCTAGCCCTCGTTGTATTCGTGGTTCAGTAGCGGCGTGGCTCGAACAGGGAATCGCGTCAGCAGCCTTCGTCGCGTCGCAATGGTTCGTAGATCACGTGAAATGGGCGGGGAGACTCTTACCCGAGAAGTTTGGCTACGTCGCGGGAGTCCAAGTTCTCGGCGCGTCCGGGCAACACGGAGAGTCGGCCAGCCGCGACGCTTCCCGACTTGCTCACCTTACCCGCAGCTGGATCGATGCCCAAAGGACGGGCAGCACGGGGAAAGGCGGCGGTGGCGTTGCGCGTGATGACGCGTACCTCCGAGGTCGATTTGCGGAGCAGGTCGTTGAAGTGTTCATCGGCCTGCGCGAATGAGTAGCCAACAACAACAACGCGGGTAGCAGCATCGAGTTCGGCGTCCGCGGCTGCCCACGTACGTAACTGCGCCCGCGAGAGCACGGGCTTGAACGTCGTCGGCGGAACGATCGCGGGAATGTCGATGGCAGGATTGTTCCCTGTGACATCCAATCGGAGCTGTTCGAACAACGTCACGACCTGCTCCACCGTATTGGTTGATGCGAATTCGTCATTGCCCACGACCTCGCGCGAATCGGCTCTGAGGTACTCATCCAACCGCCCGTGGAAGTGAAGCACCGCCTTGCGAATCGAGCGAGGGAAGAAGTCGGTGTAGTTGAAGGTGATAACGGCCGCGGAGATTTCCTTGAGCTCGTCGTAGACCGAGTGGCGCGCGCGGTCGGCCGCGGCCGCTCGCACTTTTAGGAACGCCCAGAGAATCCATGCAAGATAGAGATACGTGCGACGGTCGGCCAGGGAGCTCGTCGCGAGAAAACGCGCGAAGTGGATCGCGAGCAGTTCCTCGATGTTGCTGACAGCGGCCAGGATCTCTTCCGCGAGCGCGCGCTCCTTGTCGGACAGCCCAGGCTGCGTCAGCACCGTCGGCAATGTCGACCGTACGGCCTGCTGGATCACAGGGCGCAGCGTGAGGCGCTGCGGATCAAGGACGAGATCACTAGCGCGATCTGATTCCTGCGCGCCAGCGGCTGTGGCGAGCCGTTTCGCGAGTTCGGGTTTTACCTCATTGCGCTTCGCCATCTCAGCGAGAGCCTCAAGCACTTCCGCCACCGGACCACCATCGGGAAGTTTCGCGAGCCGGCCGCGCAACGTCTCGAACTGGGGGAGCACGTCCGTCGGATCCTCGAGCATTCGAGTGACGAGGTTCTCACCAGCTTCTGCGCCGACCTTGTCAAAGGAGAGACGGACATGCGGTACCCTTCGGCGGAGCGCCCGATCTACGATCTTTCCATCTGTCCGTGTGAACTCCGCGAGGGCGCGCGCCAACGTATTGACGGTCGGAACGCCGAACACGGCGTCGGCACCTGCTCCAAGTACGAGGACAGCATCTGACCCGCGGCGCGCAGGCATGCCCGCTTCCTCCGAGAACGCGCTTGTGCAAAGAACAGTACGCTTGAACGCCAATGGGGGGTCTCGTCCAGCTAAGCGGCGGCGAGACGGACGTGGTTTGCAGGACCACGTGCTCTGAATGCCGGGCTCACTCAAGTTCGCGGATCGCGGCCAACTGGAACCCGCAATAAGCGTCAGGAATCTGGCAGCACGCGCGTGCCGATCCGACCGTCGCAGTGCCCGCTTTGGCTAAGGCCGCGTGGTTCAATGGCAGTCAAGCAACCCTTGAGTCACCTGCTAGGCTGACTTTAATCGTCGCGATCCCTTTCTCAGACGAGGAGGACCTGGTGGGCGGTGATCAGATCGAGGCAGTTCGAAAGTTCATGCGACCTGGAGAGGCGCCGGTCGCGCTACATCCAGGTGGGTGGCGCTCGCGGTGATTTCGTCCTGACCTCGGAGCGAGTCCTCTTCATTCAGCGCAAGCTCCTGGGCACTGCGGTCGAAGAGATCCCGCTTGACCGCATCGACAGCGTCTCGCACCGAACGGGTCTCATCATGGGCGCCATTCAGCTCGTGCAGAGCAACGGGCGCCGAACCACGTTCGATCGGTTCAGCAAGAACGAGATCTCAGGGTTCGTCGAGGCTATCCGCGGTGCGGTCGCTGGTGCCCGGGCGGGCAGCGGTGACGTTGCGATACTTGTGCGTGAGCTCAAAGCGTTACGCGACGAAGGAGTCCTGTCAGACGATGAGTTCGAGCGCGCCAAGGAGCGGTACTTGGGGCGCGAACCTGATGATCGGCAGGCGATGCTGCGGACACTCAGCAGTCTCAATGACCTGCGCAAGGCCGGTGTCCTCACACAGGTCGAGTTCGATATCAAGAAGCGAGACCTACTGGCGACTGCGACGTAGCAGCGAGCAGTGTGGAGCTCTGCCTCGTTCGTTGCGGCTGCTGATTGGCTCGCCCAATGAACACTCGCCGAATCCGCCTACGCCGCAGGCGGGGAATTGAACAATCCGATCGCGTTGTGCGATTCGTGAGCTACGCGATCTTCCATCCCACCGAGGGCGAGCGCAGCATCGCCGCGGCGCTGCAGCTGGAGCGGTACGGCGGATGGCGCGTCAGCCACGGCGGGGTGCGCAACGTGCTGCGCCGGGCCGGCATCGGCCGGCGTCTGGCGCGCCTGGCCGCCGCGGAGGCGCTCTCGGCCGCCGAGGGCGGACCGCTCACCGAGCGGACCCTGCGCGAGATCCGGGCGATCGAGCGGCCAACGGTGATGCACATCGGCAGCGATACCGTTGGCGCCGAGCTGTTCGCCGACACGATGTACGTGGGCAAGCTCAAGGGTGTGGGCACCATCTGGCAGTACACGCTGGTCGACGGGGCCTGCAGCTTCGGCTTCGGCCGAGCGCAGGGCGGGCGCAAGAGCGCCAAGGCGATGGCCCGTTTCCTCGAGCGGGACGTCGTCCCGGTCTACCGCAGGGCGGGGATCCGCCTGGTGCGCATCAACACCGACGGCGGCCCGGAGTTCGGCACACGGCGTTCACCCAGAAGTGCCTCGAGCTCGGCATCGAGCACCATCGCCTGCCGCCGCGCTCGCCCGACCTCAACGCCTTCGTCGAGCGCTTCCAGGGGACCTGCCTGCACCTGCACTACCGCACCGCGTTCCGCTACCGCTACTACACCAGTGCTGCCGACATCGACGCCGACCTCCAAGCCTTCCTTCGCCACTACAACTTCGAGCGGCCGCACCGCGGCTACCGCACCGCCGGCCGCACCCCGGCCTCGATCTTCTACGCGCATCGACCGAGCCTGCTTGAGATGAAAGGATGGGACTCCAATGAGCTCCTCAAAGCGCACGCTGTCTAGCAGGAACGCGGGCCCCACGCCCTAGTGGACGCAGACGGTGTCGCTGAGTTCTTCACCAGCCCGAAAGAGATAAGGGTCGTCCGACTGACAACGGACAACGTGCCGGATGATGCGGCTGCCAGAACCAAGACCGAAAAGTCGTGCGTGTTCATGGTGCGCGGCAAGACGGGCCTTATCTGCGAGGTAGGCCGAAGCGGCGATCGCAGCCCGCAGCTCGACCCGCCTGACGCGACCACGCTGCCGGTTTGTTTGGGGTGCGGTCATCCCGACGACGCCGTGCGTTGTGACGAGCTGATGCACGTGACGACCACTGCCCAGCTGCCTTGGTCCACTCGGGTGGCATCGGGAGGCTCAGGGCATCTGCGGAATCGGGAACCGGGTGGTACCCGACGGCGCGATCGGCAACATGACACCGGAGCTCGAAAAGGAGCGTGTTTCAAAGTGCCGCGTCGGGGAGCGCGAGTGCGCACGTCTCTATTGGGAGCCGCCGGCTGCGCCCTTAGTCAGTAAGGCTGATGGCCGCGCATTGCTCCGTGAGTTCGACAACCTGAACCTCGTGGTGCACGAACGATTCGGATTCAAGCCAGTGACGTACCCGCACGGTGAAACGACAGCGCGAGTGGCTAACGACGCTCGCACCAGCGACGAGTTCGCGGGCGCAGTGTCAGCGCTGGCCGCGCTAATCGGCGCGATGCGATGGCAGGGCGTCGAAGGACCATCGATCCAAGCGTTGGACACCTTCGCTAAGGACCACGCCGTCGCGCTCGATCCGCGTGCCGTGAGAGTGTTGCGTCAGATCGCCCGGCTCCGTCCGGCTCCGCCAGTCCACTTCGTCGAAGCCGAGGCCGCAGCTGCAGCGACAGCCCTCGGGATTACATATCCGCCGCACGACACACGCCTGGCATGGTCGCAAGTGCAGTCGATCGCGACATGGGCAATCGCAACGATCGGTGACAGTTTCCGAGAGCCGGCAGTACACCCAAGAGGAATGACGATTGCCGAGTTCCTCTCATCGCGATCACGCTGCTGTTCGTCGCGGCCAACGTGGTAGCGATCAGGCGCGGGGAGTGGGTGCGATGGTTCGCACTGGCGTTCGTCGTGGTTGTCGGTGCGCTGCTGATGCTCCCAGTGCTCGTCGCGACGTTGCGCGGTTAGCGTCCGCGTGACGGGAGCACGAGGACACCGCTAACGGTCGCCTCGACTCTGCCGACACCGTTCGGGGTAAACATCACCGTGTGCAGGCCGCGCACGATCGCGCCGAGTCCATCCCGCGTCAGTACGGCATCAGATCGAAGTCGTTCAAGCTGGTCGCGGTCGCGCTCGCGACATTGCCATCGACCGTCACCCGCATGGCCGAGGGCGTTGTCGTCTCGACGATGCCCGGCGTCACCGTGATCGCGTGAGTGTGCGAGCCCTCAGCGACGGTATTGGACCATGTTGTAGGCGTGGTAGTGGTCGTTCGGTGATGCGAGCTTTTGGGCGCCCGCGCGTGCGGGACCCTCGATGTCACTCCGGATCGTTCACACGAAGGAAGTTCTCAGCAGATCGACGATACATCTGGTGCCTGGGAGCGCCCGTGGTGTGGTGGACCATGTGCGCGAGGTCATGTCCGTGGAGATCAGCTGTGTCTTTCATCGCTGCGAGGTGACTTTGCTCCACCCACCAGCTAGGGCCTGCTGAATCGTCCAGCCGCCTTGCTGGAAGAATATCCGGCCGAACATCGGCCCCGTGTAGGCGCACTTCGAGCCGATGCCAGACGAGCCCGACGCGGGGATGCTCGCGCGCGCCGATCCCATGATGGCCGTGCTGATGACGACGGTCTGACCATCCACCGCGTACGAGGCAGAGCCGCCGCCGACCGACATGAAGACCGTGCCATCGGGCCGGAACTCCAGGAAGTTGCGGCGATCGTCGCTGTAGTAGCGCCCGACGACGGTCTGGTCGGTCGTGTCACAGGGCGCGGACGTTGCCACGGCAAGAGGTGTCACGCCCCACGTGTTCGGGTCGGGGAGCAGGAGACGACCGGCGACCGCCGACGCGGCCACCAACAAGACCGCACCCACCGCCCTCCATGTCGTCCGCACCGCGACTGTTCTAGCCCAACGCGGTGTCTGACCGGTCGCTACTCGTCGTCAATGTGCGCGCTTGGCACCCTGACGACGACGGCGAGCGCTTCGGCATAAACCAACAAGCGTGAGCGTCGAGCGCACCCGACGAAACAATGTCCCAGCGGATGGTCCGCAAGAATCCGTCGATTCGCGCAGGCTTCCTTCCCGATCCGTTCCCCAGACGTGCTGGGGCAGCCGTTACGCCGAGAGCACCATCTATGAGATTGGAAATGACCCGGCGCGGCACGGATTCATCGAGTCGGATCTGGTCCGAGTTGTGCAAAGACTGCGGGCGGAGTCTTCATCCCGATGCTCTCGCACTGATCAACTGTCGACGCTGATCGCATGTCTACGCCTTGGCTGGAGCGCGATGGCCTGGTTCTGAGACAAGCCTCGTTGGCGCATGGTGTGATGGACCATGGCGCGTGCTCTGAAGAATCGCGCACCCCGCGATTCGCGAGATCGCCCCGAACTCGCGACTAATACCGAATCCCGCGCCGAAGCGAATGGGTCTCAGCGGTCAATAGTCTTGAGCGCGACGGGCAGGTCGCGCGCTCATCTACGTGGGTAGACGTAACAGCCGCACGCCCTTCAGGCGCGCACACTAACACACCGGTCGCACCCCGCGCACGGCGCCTGCAATGCCGAGGACAATCCTTCTGTGGCGAACTGGACACGGGGAAGGCTAATCGGCCCAGGTGGCTACGCGGAGGTCTACGAGTGCATCAGAGAAGACGGCACGAGCGGGGCCATGAAAGTATTGCGGCAGGAGGACGACGGCGCGACCCCGTACGCCGAGGTCCGACGCCGGTTCCGCCGCGAGGTCGAGCTGATGGGACGGCTAAAGCACCCCAACATCGCGCGCGTGCTCGACTGGGATCTTAGCGCTGACCCGCCATGGTTCGTAATGCCGCGACTGGACACGACTCTGATTTCCTGGATCAGCGGCATCTTGCGTTCGTCCGAGGCTGACATCGATCGAATCTTCGGCCGAGTCTTGGATGCGATCGCGTACGCGCATGAGCAGGGCGTCATTCATCGTGACCTTCATCCGGGAAACGTACTGATGAATCGCGAGGGCGAACCTGTAATCTCCGATTTTGGCCTCGGGAAGAACTTGTGGAGCACATCCACCCCCATGACGAAGCGGGGAGTCGCGCTCGGCTTGTCGGACTACGTCGCACCTGAGCAGAAAGAGGACGCGTCGTTGGCCGATTCACGATCCGACGTCTTCATGTTGGGCAAGCTCTTGCAAAACATGGTCACCGGGGTTCCTCCCATCCGGCAGAACGACCCGCGCGTGAGCGAGAAGTATCGATTAGTCGTGCGTCGAGCGACCGCAGAGGATGCCGCTGAGCGCTATCAGTCGGTTGCCGAGATGGCGGAAGCCTTCACGCGTGTCGTTGCAGGGAAGTCGGCAGCCCGTCTGCCAGCTGAGGAGATCGAGGAATTGCTGGAGAACTGGAGGCGCGCGCAGGCGGACATCGAGCGAGTGAGAGTCATCCGCGGGCTCGACGCGGTGCTCGATCGAGAATCGATGAACGAACGGCTCTTCCGCGCGGCATGGCCCGAGTTGCAGGATGAGCTGCGTGGCTACTGGGAAGTGCGTTCTCCAGAGTCGTTCCGTACAGCTGCAAGGCGCTACGACACGCATGTCCGCGCACTGCCACTAACAGGCTTTAGCTACCACTATCTCGATGATGTAGCGCTCGCGCATGAATCAGTCTTCCGGCAGACGACCGATCCGGAACTAAAGAGACGTCTGTTTGGAACTTTGCTGTGGGCAGGAGCGCGTTGGGATGAGGGCGACATCGCACAGTCGCTACGCCGCCTGCTAGACCGGGCGCGCGGCGTAGACGCCGAAGCGAGTTACGAAGCGCTCGAAGCAGATCCTCGAGGTGCCGCTTGGCTGATCGAGTCAAACGCCCTGGACGGAGTCGAGCTGCCAGACGCGATTACCCGTCTCCTTCGACGCCTCAGTGGCAACGCATAGAAATCGCTCCGTGCATGCCCAGTCAGGGAGAGCCTCGATCTGATGGACAACTGCCCCTGTTGGTGCTTCGAAGACACCCGTCGGGGCTTGTCGGAGACACGTTGCGCCGAGCGGCGTGGTGCTCATCGAGCGCTACGACCCGCAGATCGGTCTCGACGATGCCCCGTCGGAGCGCCAGTTCGCCGGGATCACCATCCGCGTGTCGAGCACGCGGCGCAAGGGTCCCTTGCTCTATCAGTCCGTCGACTACGACGCGGGTCCCCGAGGTCACTGGCACGTGCAGATCGACGGGCGTTACGTGCTGAACGACGATGAGCTGCTCGCCGATCTGGCTGCGGCAGGCTTGCGACTCCGGCACTAGGTCGACGACCGCCGACGATGGGTAGCCGCGACAAGAGCAGGGTGAAGGCGTGCGCGTCGCTCCGCCGTATCGGCGAGCGCTACGAATTCTCCGCTCAGCAGTGGGACGATTCCGGTCGGTCGGATACTTGGACGATGGAGATCAACGCGCTCCGCCGCGCCCCGGAACTTCCGGATGCGTATTTCGCGGTGTACGAAGCGCTCGAAGCGCAGGTGCGTGCATATCCGCTCCTCGCACGGCCGCGTAACCGTGCCCGACTCCACGTGCTCCTTGCGTTCGAGATGCAGGCCCAGCTTATGCGAGCCATCGGCGAGCGCGAGATCCACGCCCGGCGCCAACTCGGTCTTCCCGTGAGCACCAACCAGTTCGCGCTGGCGATGCACGGCTGTCACCGCGGGCTCACGATCCTGCTGCGCACGATCGACAACGCCGCGGTCCCGGACCAGTTGCCGGCCGAACCAGACGGCGCGATCCAGGATGAGGCGCGCACGGCGTTGAAGGCGATCAACGGCCTGATCGAGCAATTCACCGCCTTGGACGACGTCGCGATCGCTGGCGCGGCTGCGCAGTTGAGGGCAAGGTTCTGAAGATCCCCTCGAAGAGTCCGGAGCGCTTCGCACGGAGTATTGAGTTAGACGTGCGCTCGGACGCGGAACAGAACGAACCGTACCTGGCGGCGAGTGCGGCTGCGGCCCACACGAAGGAACTCCATCAGTACCTCTACGCCGCTGCCCACCTGCTGCCCGCCGGCACGGCATACGAGCCCGACTCCCGCGCGATGGATCTCGCGGAGGCCGGCACGCGTCTCGCTGGCGAGTACATCGCGGGCTGGAGTATCCCTGCGGACACGCTTGTCTCCCGCGCGTTCAGCGTCGACGAATATCGTCGGGTATCGGAGACGGTCAAGGCGTTTGCCGGCGCCGTGCAAACGTTTGACGATTACCGCGAGCCGCGCGATCCCGCTCGGCTATCGGTCCGCGCGGCCGACGATTGGATCGAGTTCTTCCGCGTGCGAACGGGCATCGGTCAGGAACGGCTCGTGGCGATCCTTCGGTTCCTCACCCACGAGGCCAGCGATGTCCATGGTCAGGGTCGGATCAGTCCCGCCGCAGCGCACACCCCGTTCATGGATCTTGGGGACGGACGCATCGTCCTGGCGCCGACGCTCGCGGTGTGGCACGGCGGCGAGCTCGCCTTGCGAACGATCTGGAAGACGCGGGCGACCGGCGACTACAACACCAGGGTCTCCGCGCTGAACCATCAACTGTCGGAGGACGCCGGTGATGTGCTGGCGTCCAAGGGTTGGCCCCGCGTGGTCCGTCGTAGCGTCCCGGGCGGCGGAGACATCGACGCCGGGACGGGCGCCGATGAGTTCTTCATCTCGGGTGAATGCAAGGCCTACGTCGATGATCCGGTCCGTGGCGCAGACGACCCCGCGGTTTGGCGGGAACTCGAGCGCAACGTGAACGCGCTTGATGATCCGCGCATCGCGGCGCTTGTCCTCGCGAAGGAACGCCTAACGCCACGCGCCGTCGTTGGCTTGGTGATCGTTCCGCGTCGCGCGCAATCGCCCGTCGACTTCGGCGATCGGTACGCCCTCGTCGGCCTTGACGATCTCAAGGAGCGCGTCGCCGAAAGCGAGTCACCGCAGGATCTGTGGCGGGCGATCAAGGCGCACGAGGTCCGACGCTCGGTAGATGTGGTGGCCAGTCCATTCACTGTCGGCGAGTGAACCGTTGAATCGGATGGCGTGAGCCGGGCCGAGCTCATCGCGACAGTACCGACCGGAGTCGCGAGGACTGCTACATAGATCTTCGATCGACGGGAGTGTCTGGACGGCGACGCGCGTCGATGGAACGGAGGGGGAGGGTGCGCAGCTCAACAGCGTGCTACCCGTAAGCGACGGCTACCTTGCGGTCGGTAACGATGACGCCACGAGTCCTCGCGCCGCGGTGCTTTGGTCGTCGTCTGATGCCCCGCAACTGGCGGCGCATCGGGCCGCCTGCGCACTGGGCTCTCGCAGCGAGCAACGGGCGTGAGGCGATCGTCTTCGCCTACGCCGATGCGCAAACAGGACTTCTCGGAGCATGGCGCACGAACGACGGCGTCACGTGGACTGAGTTCGAACTCGCCGGGGACCAGGCCGATATCCCTGCCTTCATCGGCTCGGCCTCGGTCGATAGTCGCGTCGATGGCATGTTCGCGATGCCTGACGGAGTCATCGTGATCGGACAGCGGCGTGGCCAGATCGTGGGATGGTTCGCCTCGGTCAAGTAACCACGCAGTGCTGGGACGTACCCGCCGTTGAGCGCCGTATCCGTCGTCGGATCCATCGCTAGCGCCACTGAATGGTGCGATGGATCACGTACCGCGCATCAGCAGCACGCGGGAAGGCGCAGTTCGCTGTCTTCGCATGGAGTGATCCGCGCCACTCTTGGACCTGCGGCGGCTCGTCGCGGCTCGCGCGTGAACGAGACCTTCCGTATGTGATGAACGAACCGGTTCCTTCTCAATCGATCCGCGGCTCGGCGAGAGTCCACTTCATTCAGGATCGCGCCGCCACGTCACGGTGAGCTTGTCTTTTGTCCGGCTTCCGCCGAATAGCAGGCTCAAACCGCCGGTCAGCACGGCACCGGTCGTCGTGCGGCCGATATTGACGTGCCCGCCGCCTTGCGACTGCTGCTCGATCCGCCAACCTTGAGGTATCAGCCGCTGCGCGTCGGCTTCGTACTGAGAGACCGTGTCGTAGACACGAACCATGACCTGGATCTTCCCCGTGCGGTTCGGCGTTGATTCGCTCACCCGTTGCTTCTCCTTCTCGCGCTCCATCGCCTGCATTAGCCAGACTCCGAAAGCGAGTGCGGCAAGACCGGCGACGACGTCACCGTGTCCAGTCACGATGAGCGCGAGTACGATGAGAGCCACGATTCCTGACGCGACAGTCAAGGCCTTCGACCTTGCATTCATCGCGGACCACGAGTCGAGGGTTGGCTGCCGGGCTGAGTTTCTTGGCGCCCTGCTTCACTTGGGTCGTGGCTCATCTCCAGCGGTACGGGATTCCTCATCGGTAGAAATCCGCAATGCGTCTGGATCCTTCCATCCATACACGTCGTGAAGCGTTTGGCCGAGGATCTGCGACGGCACACTCGGATCGAGAGCGGAGGCACGTGCCCAACCGCGGTGGAAATTCGATGAGTCTGGGTTAGGTGGAAGCCAATCCATATTCGTAAGTAGGTCTTCCTGCTGAGCGGTCAACAACAACGGAGCCCGCAGATTTCTATTGCCAAACGGCCTCGGCGATCAGCGTGCCGTCGGCGTGATGAAGTACCTGGACGTAGTAGTCGTCATTGCAGGAGAAGATGGCATAGCCGCCCTTGGTCAGGACGCGGCTGACAGCAGCGCGGATCCGTTCATCTACCGGGTGGGGCGAAGCCGTCATGTCGGGGATGGTACCTATGGTGTGACGGACCTTGTCTCTAGAGGCGCTGCCATACTGCGGCAATGGACCGCGATCAAGATCCGGCCGTTCGACGAACACACGAGGGAGTCCGGGCAGCGCAGACGCTCGATATCCGCGGCTTTGTCCGCGGTCAAGCCCTCGCGCGATCGCGAGGCGCGTTTCGAATGGCAGCAGCCGGAGCGCTGCGTATCCTCGGTCAACGTGTGGTGCTGTCTCGAGCGGAAGCCAGCCGACATGAAATCGATGGAACTGCGCTTGATAGGCCTGGTAGATGACATAGCCGACAGGGATGTCGGCTATGCCTGCGATTGTCAGCAGCACCAACACATCGAGTGGGCGTCCGGTTGACGCGAATACGTCAGATTGCGACGTGAGGTTCAAACCGCTGTCGCTTGGAGTTCCCATCTGCGAGAGGAACACGCATCCCATTGCACTGTTGATGCCTCGTAGGGAGCAGCGCATCCCTTCATAGCCCGTATAGAAGAGGACGACCAGCCATCCAGGAATCGCGTAGCGGACGAGAAGTCGGATGTTGTCCACGCGTGAACGTCCTCCCTCCACGTTCGATCCACTTCGGATGTGGTCGTCGAACCAGCTGAACGCCCTCGCACGAATCGCAACCACAAGAATCTGTCGAGCCGCGGCGAGGACGGGGCGCGCCTGTCCGCCTCGATTAGGGGGGTACGCGCGCACTCGGACTTGTGCGAGAGGATCTGCGGCAGGTCGTTGAGCGTTCGTGCGTAGCTCGGCGCGAAGCCGCTGGTGATCGCGAAGGCGTCGGCGACGTACTCCTGGCGGAAGGAGAAGAGGGCCGACGCGCCGTCGGTGAACGCGCCGCGCGGCAGGCCGAGGACCGCGGGGAGCTCGTCGAAGATCTCCTCGCCCGCTGCGCCGCGGCCCTCGACGCTGTCGCGCAGGTAGGCCGCGCCCGCGACCGCGGCGTGGCCCGCCTCGTGCTCGACGTCGTCGGGCGTGATCGCGCGGGCAGGATCGATCGCGGAGGCTTTTGCCGCGCGTCGAGAGGCGCTGCGCCAGGCAGCCACACCCGCCTCGCGCTGTTCGGCTGATTCCGTAAGAATCGTCACCTCCGTCCGATCCATCGCATCGTCACGAGGAATGCTGCCGGTGCGTGTCCTCGATACGCTGACTCGGATTCAGCGACGCGTGGTCTGGACGTCCGTTATCGCGGCCGCGAGTAGAAGTCATCCAGGCGCCGCCTGGCCTCTTCAAAGGTGATGTCCTCAAGCTCCTCTTCGGAGAGGTGGAGCCCGTCGCGCAGCTGGTGGAACATTGACAACGTCGGTCGTCGCACGAGCCGGGGAATGCCCGCGTCTGGCCGAGCCGGGGGTCTGCGCGTGCTGAGCGTCTCCCAGAACACGGCTTCCGAGACCTTGAGCTGGTAGGCGAGGATCAGCTTGAACGTATCTGGGTGCATCGTCTTGTCGCGTGCATGCGAGATGTGGGCGTGGAGCACGTCGCCGCTCGCGAGGGCCTTCTCGTAGAAGACGTGCTTGCTCGAACGCGTAGGCTTCCAGCCGCCGTCGATCTTGAGGAACGCTTCGAGCTCGCCCCAGGTCGGCGTTTTCACGCCGAGGCGGCACCAACCTCGTCGGGGTCTTCGAGCAGCAGCTCGTGCTGCTGCTCGCGCGGGGTCAGGACGAAGCGGAGTACCAGCGGGTAGAGGTCGCGGCGGTTCGTTTCGCGGTAGAAGGATGCCCGCTTGAGGTAGTGGGCCGCGTACTCACGCAACTTGTCGAGCGCGTCCTCTGCCGCGGCATCGACGGACTCGCCGATGCCGATGAGCTCGAACTGCGGCAGCGCGACCGTCACCTCACCCTTCGCGAGATGGACCTCGGTTTGAAAGCGGAAACTACCCAGTACCTGTTGCGCATCGTCGAGCGCGAGCAGCGCAACAAGGTCTCGGCCGCGCCGGCTGATCAGCTGCGGCTGATGCCGACGCGCCTCCTCGAGCACCTCGGGAAGCTTGGCCTTGGCGTCGGCCACTGAGATCTCTGGCACTTCATAGCGGAGCGTCATGGCCTTGATGTTAGCCTGCGTGACTATCATGGTCAAGATAGTCATCTGGTTATTTCGCCTATCAAGAGATGGTGGCGGAGGCGCGCTTCGGCGGCCGTGGGCACGCGGGAGTCGAGTTCATCGGGGCGAGCGGCAACCGCAAGACTCACGCCCACGTGCAGGCAGGAGCGTCAATGACCGGCCGATGGATACAGCGTGCAAGCTCGCAAGCATCATGGGTTCCGCGACCCAGTTCTCGTGGGAACGGCAACTGCGCTCCTTCTGACGATCTTCCTCACGACTCCCGTCGCTGGTGCAAGCGGCGACCTCAACACCGTCATTGACAGCATCCGCGCGTGGATCGCGGGCCTCCTCGCGGCGCTTGCGACGCTGTTCCTCACCGTCGGTGGCGTCCGCTATCTCGCCGCCAACGGCAACCCACGCGCGGCCGAGGAGGGCAAATCAGCGATCCGGTCCGCGCTGATCGGTTATGCCCTGGCGGCCCTGTCGCCGATGCTCATCGACATCCTGCGGCGTGTGCTCGGGACCTGATGGATCTCACGACTCAGATCACCGACGCGATCAACGCGTGGCTGCAGAACCTGGCGACGCAGCTGCTCGGCCCCGCGCTGGCGGCGGCTGGTCAGCTGCTCTTCACGACCCCGGAGTACGACCGGATCCCCGAGATCGCGCAGACCTGGTCGCTCGTGCGCAACATCGCGGATGCGCTCCTGGTGCTCGCGCTCGTCGCGGCGGGGATCCTCGTCATGGCCTCGGGGACATTCGACGCTCGCTATACCGCGAAACTCCTGGTCCCGCGCGTCGTCCTTGCCGCAGTCGTCGCCAATGCCAGCCTCGCGATCTGCGGTGCCCTGATCGGGCTCGACAACGCGTTGGTGATCGGACTCCTCGGGCCGAACCCCGCCTCCAGCACGATTGGCCAGCTGGCCGCGATGGTCGAGAGCGGGCACGCGGTGAACCAGGTGGTCGGGATGCTCGTCGCCCTCGCGGCTGCGGTGCTCGCGGTGCTGCTCGTCGCGCTGTACATCGGCCGCGACCTACTGCTCCTGCTGGCGACGGTGCTGGCGCCGCTCGCGCTGGCCACGTACGCGCTGCCCCAAACCGACGAGCTCGCGCGTCTCTGGTGGCGGGCGTATGGTGCGCTGCTCTTCGTCCAGGTCGTCCAGGCCGTGTTGATCGAGGTCGGCGTCGAGCTCCTGCGCCACACCGACTGGCTGGGCGGACCGATCGCTGATCTGACCGCCGCGCTCCTACTCGTGACCCTCCTGTACCTGCTCTTCCGGCTGCCATTCACGGCGTACCAGTGGGCCTTCCGGCAACAGCTGCCGAGGAACCCGCTGGTGCAGACGGTGATCGTCGCCGGTCGCTCCGCGGGGGTGGCCTAGCGGTGGAGCCCGCGAAGGTCCCGCAGCACCTGGAGCTCGAGGACGTGGTCGCCTGGGGCCTCAGCGCAACCGATCTGCTCTGCGTCGTCGGCGGTGCCGTGGTCGGCTGGTGGCTGTATCTCGCGCTGCCCGGTGATCTCTGGCTACGCGGGGCCGCAGCGGTCGCGCCGGTCCTTCTCGGAGCTGCGCTCGGTGTCCTTCGCCTGGGTGAGCTCGCACTTCGGGGCTGGCTCGCGGTCGCGGCCGCGTATCTGGTGCGGCCGCGGGTCCTTGTCACATGAGGAGACTCTCGCTCCGTCTGCCGCGTCGATCCTCGCGTGAGCTGGTGCCGCTCGAGGCGATCGCGGCCGATGCGCTGCGGCTGCGCGGCGGAGGGCTGCGCGCGGTGATCGAATGCTCGACGCTGGCCTTCGGCATCAAAGGTGAGGCCGAGCAGCGCGCCGTCGTCGATGCCTGGATTTCGCTGCTCAATTCGCTCGCGCATCCGCTCCAGATCCTCATCCGCTCACGGCAGCTTGACCCGGCGGGCCTCGCGCAGCTGCCGGCGCGCGAAGACGTCACCACCGTGCCGCTGCGTTCGTCGTACCGGCGCCTGCTCGAGGATCTCGCCGACCAGCGGCGGATCATGGACCGCCGCTTCTACGTGGTCGTGCCGGCCGAAAGCGGTGGCCGCGGCCGGGACCCCGCCGATGGCGAGAGCCTGGCCGTACTCGACCAGCGCGTGCACTGGGTTGAGGTGTGCCTGCGCCGCCTGGATCTGCAGCCGCGCCGCCTGCGCGATCACGAGCTGGCGGAGCTGCTGCGCCGCACCCTCGACCCCGTCGCGGCGCTGCAGCCCATGGCCGGAGGGGAGAGCCTCACCGATGCCGCGGTCCTGGTCGCGCCGGCCGCGTTCGCCGAAGGCCCGAGCCTGGTCTCGGTCAGCGAGCGCGTGGCGCGAACCATCGCGGTGAGCCGCTACCCTTCGCGCCTCCATCCTGGCTGGCTCGGCGACCTGCAGTCGTTCGAAACGGACTTCGATCTTTCGCTGCACGTGGAGCCCAGCGCGGGGCCTTCGGTCATGGCCTTCCTGGACCGGCGCATCGCGGAGCTCTCCTCGACCATGCGTCTGGCCGAACAACACGGCGGCCGGGCCGACCCGTACCGCCGCGCGGCGCTCCAGGATGCGCTGGAGCTCCAGGACCGCATCGCGCAGGGCTCCGAGCGGCTCTTCGACGCCAGCCTCTACCTGACGCTGTGGGCCTCCGGCGCCGCTGACCTGGACGCGGCGACGCGACGATTGGAAGCGCTCCTGGGCGCGCGCCTGCTCCACTCGCGGCGCCTGCTCTTCCAGATGCGCCCGGGCCTGGTCTCCTCGCTGCCGCTGGGCCTCGAGCAGGCCGGCGTGCGGCGCGTCCTCTCGACGACGGCGCTCGCGGCGACCTTCCCCTTCACCGGGACGGATCTGCCGACGCGCTCGGGCCTGCTGTACGGCATCAACTCGGCGACGCGCAGCCCGGTCGTGCTGGACCGCTTCGCGCTCGAGAACCACAACGCCGTCGTCTTCGCGACCAGCGGCGCGGGCAAGTCCTACCTGGTCAAGGTCGAACTCGCGCGGGCAGTGCTCGCTGGCCACCGCGCGCTGGTCATCGATCCCGAGGGCGAATACGCCGCACTGCTCTCGCGCCTGGGCGCGGCCGTGGTCAGCGTGAGCCCCGGAGTGGCCACGGGACTCGATGCCTTCGCGCTGGCCGATGCGTCGCCCGGCGCGCTGAGCATCCGCATCGCCACCCTCACCACGCTCATCGAGCTGCTCACCGGCGGGCTCGGTCCAGCGGATCGCGCGGCGGTCGAGGAGGCGATCTCGTTCGTGTTCGCGCGGGCGGGCTTTGCCGATGGTCGGCCGGTGGACGGCCTGCGGAGCCCCTCTCTGGCGGACGTGCAGAGTCGACTGCAGGGACGCTCGGGAATGGACAGCGTGGCCATGCGTCTGGAGCGCTACGTGAGCGGATCTGGCGCCTGGCTCTTCCGGTCCAGTTCGGATGTGCGCGTGAGCAGCGAAGGTAGCGCGGCGTACGTCCTGGCCGGGCTGCCTGAGGAGGAGCGAGCGGCGGCGATGTTCCTGGTGCTCGACCGGATCTGGAGCGGGCTCGCCAGTTCAATCCAGCCGACGCTGGTCGTGGTGGACGAGGCCTGGTGGCTGATGCGGCACGCCGACACCGCGGCGTTCCTCTTTCGCCTGGTCAAGACCGCCCGCAAGCGACGCGCCGGTCTCACCCTGGTCACCCAGGACGTCGCGGACGTGCTCGCCAGTCCCGATGGTGAGGCGGTCATCGCCAACTCCGCGCTGCAGATCCTGATGAAGCAGGCGCCGCAGGCGATGCCACGACTGGCCGAGCTCTTCCGCCTCACGCGGGCCGAGCAGAGCTGGCTCCTGGGTGCGCAGCGCGGTGAAGGACTCCTCGTCGCGCAGGGACGACGCGTGCCGTTCCTGGTCGTCGCGACCGACGAAGAGGCCCGGCTCATCGAGCGTCGTGAGCTGGTGGCATGAAGATCGCGCTCGCGGCGCTTGTCCTGTGTGTCCCGGCCGTGGTGGGCTCTGCCGCCGCGGCCGCGGCGACCGCGGGCCATGTCGCCCCGCAGGCCCAGCTCTTCTCCTGGGTGCCGGCTGGCGGGTTCCCGGATCCCTTCCCGTTCGGCCAGTGCACCTGGTGGGCGGCGTACAACCACCGCGTCACCTGGGGCGGCAACGCCGCCGAGTGGCTGGTGAACGCGCGGGCGCACGGTCTGCCCACGAGTCAGGCGCCCTCGCTCGGCGCCATCGCGGTGTTCGAGCCGGGCGGCGCGTACAGCCGCTACGGCCATGTGGCCATCGTGATCGCCGTCTCGTCGACGAGCTACACGGTGAGCGAGATGAACGCCTTCGGCTGGGGCCGTGTGAGCACGCGTGCGATCGCCTCGCCCGATCCACACGTTCAGGGATTCATCCCCGTCGCGGAGGCCGAGGCGCGGTGACGACCATTTCAAGCGCGACGCGCTGGAGAGCGCGCGTTCGCAGCTTCCGGTCACGGGCGCTCTCGACGGCGTTCGGCCTGCTCGCTGTCGCATGCGCTCCTGCCGCCGCCGCGCCGGGCACCGCCACACAGCCCGTGCCGACCTCAACCGCTACCCCGGCTGCGACCTCGAGCGCGGGAACTCCGGCGATTAAGGTCCTCGCCTCCCGCTACGGCACCGTCCAGATTCACACAAGCCCGCGTGCGGCGTGCACGCTGCGCGTGCAGATCGACGCGGGGACGTTCGGAGATGGACCGCCGGGCATCGAGGCCGGCACCGCCGACGCCCAAGGTTCGCTCTCCTGGACCTATTCGGCGCCGCCGGTGCCCGAGGGTCGCGGTCAGCACGTCGTGACCTGCACGGGCGGGCGCAGGTCCTCCGAGGTCGTCGCCGGCTTCGAGGTCGCACTCCGAAGCTTGAAGGCGAACGGATTCACCGTTCGGATCCAGCCGGTCGATCCGGTGCGGGGACTGGCGGGCATCAACGCCCGTCTCGATCCGAGTCTGCTTCCGACCCGCGACGCGATCGCTGCGCGGCTGACCACCGATCTCGAGAAGGAATGGACCCAGGCCACGCGTGGACTGGGCGCGCTCGCGCTGGTCCCCTCATCGGCGGACATCGTCGTGTACGTGCTCCCAGGGCGGGGCACATCGGTGCACGCCCGATCGTCGGACGGGACGCAGCGGGTGGAGCTGTACGTGGTCGGGGAGCGTGGAGTGCTCACTCCGGATAACGCCCTGAGCGTCGCCCTCCACGAGCTTGGCCACATCTGGTGCTGCTTCGGACCCGACGCCGCTCCGGACGGCCACTGGCGCGAAACGACCGCGGATCCGCTGCTCGAGGGCGTCAACCAGTTCGGGCTGATGACGCACCCGGTCACCTGTCTGGTCGCGGCGCGTGCGCCGATCTGCCCGAACCGCTTCAGCGCGCGCGAGCTGCGGGCGATGGGCTTCACCGAGATACCCCCGCCGCCCCCGGACCCGTGCGTGACCCGGTCAAGAGAGCTGAAGGCGCGCCTGGCCTCGCTGGATGCCGCGATCGACGCCTCCGCTGCCGCGCTCGATGACCTGCGGGCCCGTATCAGCGGCATCGCCGAACGGATGCAGGCGATCCGAGCGCAGTATCCATCGCGCGTCCTGCCACCCGAAGCGTTCGCCTCGTACACCGAGCTGATGGAGCAGTACAACGGCCTCCTGGCCGAGTTCGAGCGCAAGCGGTCGGCGCACAACGCCAACGTTGATCTGCGCAACAGCGTCGTCCATCAGCTGAGCGACCTACCCTGCTGAGTCATCGATGAGCGTCCTCCGCATGTCCCGCTGTCCGGGTGGCCAGTGATCGGCGTCGAGCGGTTACTCGACATCGCGCAGCTGGGACTGTCAGCGGTCGCCGTGGCCGCGGGCTTCCTGGCGCTCCTCGACTTGCGGGGCAGGATGCGTCCTCTTGAGGGGCAGCTGTACGTGCTCAGCATGCCACCGAGCACTGCCACCACCGAGCAGGTCTTCATGCATCTGCACGCGCTGTTGCGCTCGCGGCGGAGGCGGCTCTTCGAGCGACAGCCGTGGATTTCGCTGGAGATCGTTGGCCGTGCCCGCCAGGTCACCTTTCAGGTCTGGATCCCACGCGGCCAGAAGATGTTCGTCGAAACGCTCTTGCAGGCGGCCTATCCCGGCATCGCGCTGTTAGCGCTCAGCGGGCCGGCGAGTTCGGCAAACGCGGCCGAATTCGTCAGCGCCCGGCTTGCGCTCGGCAACTACCTGCCCATCGCCACGAGCTTCACGGGTGAGCCTCTCATCGCCCTGCTCGCCACACTTGCCCGGGTCGACTCGGAAGAAGAGGCCTGCGTCCAACTGCTGGTGCGGCCAAAGAGCGCGAGGTGGCAGATGCATGCCCACATGGAGGCTCAGCGCCTGCGCCGCGGGCGGGGAGGAAGCGTCTCCGCGCTCGGCCAGACATGCGACCGAAAGCCGACGCAGTTCGAGCGCAGTCGTGCCAAGGCGATCGAGGACAAGGCCGGGACCCCGGCCTTCGACTGCGTCCTGCGCATCGCGGCCACCGCGCGTCGGCCTGGGCGGGCGCGCGAACTTGCGCAGCTCGTGAGCGGGAGCTTCGGTCTCTACGTTGGCGTCAACCGATTCGACTTTCGATCGACTCGCCGCCGCGGCCTCCGGAAGCTCTTCGCGCTCCGTCAGTTCCCGCTCTTCGGCGGCTTCGTTCTCAGCGCGCGCGAGCTCAGCGGGCTGTGGCACGTGCCGAGCGAGGTGCCGCCGCATCTCCGAACCGTCCGCTCGCCGCAGCTGCCGCCCCCCGTCGGCGCGCAGCGTGGCGAGCGGGTTCTCGGCGTGTCGACCTGGGCCGGCGAGCAGCGACGGGTCGGCCTGTCGATCGCGGACTCGCGCTATCACCTGCATCTGCTCGGATCGACCGGCACGGGCAAGACGACCGCGCTCCTGAGTCTGGCCGCGCAGGACATCGCCGCCGGACGCGGTGTCGGCGTGCTCGATCCCAAGGGCGATCTGGTGCGTGGGCTGCTCGCGCGAATTCCCCGCGCGCGCCTGGACGACGTCGTGCTCATCTCGCCCGAGGAGGCCGGACAGAGCGTCGGCATCAATCCACTCGAGCTGTGGCCCGGCGATGACCGTGATCTGGTTGCGGACAACGCCCTCACCATCTTCAAGCGAATCTACGAGCGGTACTGGGGACCGCGAACCGACGACGTGCTCCGGTCCGCCCTGCTCACAATCCTGCGCCGGCCCGATCCGAGCCTGGCGCACATCCCACTGCTCCTCACCGACGCGGCCTTCCGTCGCCAGGCGCTGGCAGACGTACAGGAACCATTCGCCCTCGACGGTTTCTGGACCTGGTTCGAGAAGCTCTCCGAGACACAGCGTGTCGAGGTCACTGGACCAGTCCTGAACAAGCTGCGTGACTTTCTTGTTCGGCCGCGGCTGCGTCGGCTGCTCTGCCAGCCTCGCTCGACGATCGACCTGCGGCGCGTCGTCGACTCGAGCCAGATCCTGTTGGCCGACCTCTCGGTCGGGCGGTGGGGCGAGTCGTTCGCCGCGCTGATCGGCTCTTTTCTTGTCGCGAAGATCTGGCAGGCCGTTCTTGCCCGATCGGCGATCGCGGAAGAGGAGCGCTCCGACTTCTTCCTCTTCGTCGACGAGTTCCAACACTTCCTCGGCGTCGCTGGCCCGTTCGCCGACGTGCTCGCCGAGGCACGCAGTCTTCGCCTCTCGCTGACAATCGCGAACCAACACCTCGGGCAGTTGACACGCGAGCTTCGCGAGTCGATCGCCTCGAACGCGCGCAGCCATGTCGTCTTCCAATGTGGGCAGGATGACGCGGCGTATCTGGCTCGCGAGTTCGCGCCACTCGACGCGCCGGCCCTGATGTCGCTCGCTCGGTTCGAGACCGCGGCCCGTCTATGCATCGACGGCGGCAGCTCGCGTGCATTCACCATGAGGACGCTTCCGCCCCCCGCACCGGTCGACGTCGCCTCGCCCATGGACATACGACGCCGCTCGTCGGAGCGCTTTGCCCGGCCGGTCGAGAGCATTGACGGCGAGATGGCCGCCGCGGTTGGGCTCGTCGGCGACGAGCGGACCACCGGAGGGCGACGACGTCGATCATGAACGGACCGCAATGCACCGCCTGGCCCGCTTTCCGGAGTTGTCGCGAGCTTGTTCTCGGACAACCACGCAAGGCTCGAATTCCGACGCATCCCGCTCAGAAGGGCGCGTGACTACCTCCTCCAGAGCGTCGATCGACGCATGAGCGTGAGTTCGCTGCGTGAATCAGAAGTGCTGGCTCGATTGGCGTGCTTCCACTACCTCAACAGCGCGCAGCTGGAAGAGTTCGTGTTCGACCGCAGCACGCTCACACCGCGCTCCCGGACCGTCACGACGCAGCAGCTTCTGGAGCGCCTCCGCGAGCGAGGTCTCATCACGGCGACTCCCTCACTGGTTGGCGGACCAACCGGGGGATCCGCACGTCTTGTGTACTGCCTGACCAGTGCCGGGCAGCGCACCCTGGATGCGCTCGAGGGCACACGCTCACACGGGCGGCCGCGGCAGCGGACGCTCTTCGTCGGCCACGCACTCATGGTCGCCGATATTGCCCTCGCATTTCGTCGCGCGGCGCGAGGCTGCCCGAGCCATGAGCTCTCCGAATGGGAGTCGGACTGGGACGCGGCCGAGCGCCTCCGACCATCGCCGGTGATTCCCGACGCGCACCTGGTCTATCGAACGCCGTCCTGGGAGATCGACGCATTCGTCGAGGTCGACCTGGGCACCGAGCGCACCAGCCGCTTCACGGAGAAGGTCCGTGCGTACCTCGACACGTGGCGAAGCGGAACCTGGCGAACGCGGCTCCCCTCGTGGCCGCTCGTCCTAACTGTCACGACAAACGCCGCACGTGTGTCGACGCTGCGACATGCGACCGAGGAACTGCTGCGCTCACAGCGCGACGCCGTGCGCGTCGCCGACGTCATGGAATTCGACTTTGCGGCACTGGCCGACCTCGTCGGCGAGTCTGGACCGCTTGGAAGGATTTGGCAGGTCGCCGGCCGGGCCGGACTGCACGCACTCCTTCCCACGGACGGCGAGGTGACGGCAGGAACCACGCCGGATCCTGACGCGGCTTGATGCGACTGTGCGGATGGGCGCGCTCTCGGTTCCGGTCGCGGTGATTGCCACGAGGTCTCGCTGGCTAGACTCGTGCGCGGCCCCGCTCCCCGGAAAGGGAGACAGTGTTGCGCACCTTTACAGCTTCATGGGACTCACTCATGCGCGGTAGGGAGACGCCGCTTCTGGACCTCATCGAGAGCTTCCTTCTGGCAAAGGAAGCCGAGGGTCGTTCGAAGCGCACCCTCGAGGATTACGGCGAGTACTTGCGAGCGTTCGACCTCCGCTCGGGCGGTGCGACGCTCGGCGATCTCAGAGCCGAGGACGTCAGCCGTTATGTCGCAGACCTGCGACGCGGCTCACCGGCACGTGCACGGTACGCCGCCGCGATACTCAAGTCGTTTGCCTCGTGGCTCGCGTCCATGGCCTACCTAGCGACCCCGCTCGGTGGCTCCGTCCTCGCGGGCGTGAAAACCCCGCGGGTCGACCGCCGTCGCGAGCCGTACACCGACGACGAGGTGCGACGGATGATCAAAGTCTTGAACGAGAACGAGCGCGGCGCGCGCGCACGCGACAAGGCCGTCGTGCTCACGCTCGTGGCGACCGGGCTGCGCCTCAACGAGCTCCGCGAGCTGCGTCTTGCGGACGTGCACATCGAGCGCCCGATCGAGGAGAGCTACCTGCGGGTCCGCGCCGAAACGAGCAAGAGCCGCACCGACAGAGACGTCCGGCTCGATCGGCTCGCCGCGCAGGCCGTCTACGAATACGTCAAGGACTGGCGCCCCGAGCGTGACGGCCCACTCTTCCTCACCCGGGAGGGAAGGCCGTTCCTTCCCGGCGGCATGCAGTCGTACATGGCGAGACTTTCCGCCCGCTTCGAAGCCGCCGGCATCGCGAACTGGATGGCGCACCGTGCGCGTCACTACTGGGCGACGAGCGCGCACCGCGCCGGCATGACCGTCTTCGACATCGCCATGGAGGGTGGCTGGAAAGACCTCAAGATGGTCCAGCGCTACACCCACAACCGACCCTTCGCGGAACTGCAGCGACTCCCCACGCCGCTCAGCGCGGTGCTCGGAAAACGAGCCAGCTGACTGTCTTGCGCATCGCGCAAGACAGTCAGGGTCATGGCGAGTCAGGTCGTCATCAGAGAAATCAGCTTGCTAAACGCCACGTGTGGAAAAGTGGACTGCGACCAATGACGACGGACCTCTCAGCTGGGGAGGGAGGATTCGAACCTCCGATTGGCTGATCCAGAGTCAGCTGCCTTACCGCTTGGCCACTCCCCAATGAGTGGACTCCAATTATCCCATTTGCGGTGGTCGCATGGCGATCGTGGCGATGAGCGCGCCGAGCAGGAGCGGCCCGCACAGGAGCGCGTAGACGAACCCGCCGCCCATGCTGATGATGCTGGAGGCGTCGAGCAGGAGCGCCACGGCCACGAGCGCGATCCCCATCACCTGAGCGCGCGCTCGCAGCGAGACCCCTGCGAGCGCGACGAAAGGCGCCACGGTCCACAGCGCGATGAACGCGAGCGGGCGGACGAGGTCGGCCGCGCCGCCCGGACCTCCACCCTGCACTTCGAAGAAGGTAGCGCTGCGGCACGTAGTCGGCCCGAGCGTCGCCGACGGCTGGCCCGGCGTCACCGGTACCGCGCCGGTCGTGCACGTCTGGTAGGTCGGTCCGAAGAGAAAGAACCCCGCGTACGCGAGCGCGGCCGTGCAGGCCAGCAGCGACAGGAGTCGCGCCACACGATTATTCACGACTTCACCGTATGCGACGTCGCCGCCGCGCGACGTCCGGACTGACGTTCCCGACGACTTGGGATCGGTCCTGACCCTGACGACTGGCGACTTCAAGGCTCGCTAGCCGCGGCGGGCGAGGAGGCTCCGAGGTGGGCAGAGCCTCCTCCCCCTACGCTATGGGCGATGACCGAGCGCCTTCCGAAGCCGCGCGCCGACCTCGGCGGGTTCCAGCCCTATCGCACGCAGCAGATGAAGGCCGAAGTGCGGCTGCAGGCGAACGAGTGGGCCGAGCCGAATCGCGCGGGGCAGTGGCTCACGCCCGACGAGCTCGATG
>WNGB01000803.1_pt1 | contig 89630 bp, 88 predicted proteins | sample 5400681 | NCBI WGS metagenome assembly WNGB01 (sample SAMN13153367, study PRJNA577476) | soil metagenome | isolation source: 115 cm soil or saprolite under grassland replicate 2 | place: USA:California | collected 2016-06-15 | reverse complement strand
CACACGATGATGAGCGGCGCGATGGCGATCTTGGGCAGGGTCTGCAGCGCCACCAGATACGGATAGAAGGTCTGCTCCATCAGGCGGAACTGCGCGATCACCGCCCCCAGCATGATGCCCGCCACCGCCGCGATGACGAACCCCAGGAGCGCCTCGCAGAGCGTGACCCAGAAATTGCTCAGATAGAGCCCGCTCCCCACGCCGCGCGCGAGGGCACCGGCCACCGTGCTGGGCGCGGGGACGAGGAAGCCGGGAACATTCCAGGTGCGCACCACCCATTCCCACACGCCCACGAAGACCACGAACACGAGAGGGATGAGAAGGAGGTGGGGGCGATTGCGCACGTAGAGCCCGGGATCTTCCCGCATCTCCGCCCACGCGGAGCGCGCGCCGGAAACCGCCGGCGCCGCGCCCTCGGCTCCGATCGCGCTCAATCGAGCCACCCTTTCGCGTCGAAGAGATGGCGGATCCGGCGCGTATACACGCCGAACTCGTCGGAGGCCATCATGTCGAGATCGCGCGGGCGCGGCAGCGTCACCTCCACGATCTCCTTGATCCGCCCGGGCCGCGCCGACATCACGATGACGCGATCGGCGAGAAAGGCGGCCTCCGGAATCGAGTGCGTGATGAACACGATGGTCTTGCCCGACTTCTTCCAGATGCGCAGGAGCTCGAGGTTCATGAACTCGCGGGTCATGGCGTCGAGGGCGCCGAAGGGCTCGTCCATGAGGAGGAGCGAGGGGTCGTGCACGAGCGCGCGGGCGATGGCCACCCGCTGCCTCATGCCGCCGGACAGCTCGTGCGGGTACTTGTCCTCGAATCCCGCGAGACCGACCAGCCCCAGGAGCTCCATGGCCCGATTGGCCGACGCCCTGCGGTCGAGCCCGAGGACTTCCACGGGCAGCATGACGTTGTCGAAGACCGTGCGCCACGGCAGGAGGACAGGGTCCTGGAACACGATGCCGATGTCGCGGCTCGGCTCGTCGACGGGTCGGCCACGCAAGGTGACGTTCCCCGCCGAGCGCTGGAGCAGGCCGGCGAGGATCTTGAGCAGCGTCGTCTTGCCGCAGCCGGACTGACCCACGATGGTGATGAACTCGCCGGCGCCGATCTCCACCGAGATGCCGGCCAGCGCGTGCACCTGCGCGCGGCCGCGGGTCGCGTAGGTCTTTTCGAGGCTCGACACCACGATCAAGGGCGCGCTCACGGTTGTCGGAGGGTGCGAGAGGACGGCGCTCGAAGTGTCACGGGGATTGGAGGATAACCCTGCGCGTGCTTGACAGCAAGCCTCGGGATGGCATACACCGAGGGCACCTCGGTCGACGGCCGACCCCGGAGGGGGGCGTCCCGGCCTCATGCCTCCACGAGCGGCACCGCAGAGGAGAAAGCTCAATGCGCGAGCAGCACTCCCGACCCGATCACCTCGGCCGACGCGATTTCCTGGCGGTGACCGGCACGGCCCTCGCGCTGGCGAGCGCGCCCGCCCTGGCCGCCGGACAGGCCAAGCGCAGCGGGGAAATCGCCGCCGGCCTCTCCGAGCGCATGCTCACCCTCGATCCGGCCAACCACTACTCGATCTCCACGACGTCCGTCCTTCGCCACCTCTTCGACCCGCTCGTCGACGTCACCAACGATTCCAAGTTCGTCCCCGCCCTCGCCGAGACCTGGCGCCCGGTCAACAACACCACATGGCGCTTCACGCTCCGCAAGGGCGTCACCTTCCACGACGGCACGCCGTTCAACGCGGACAGCGTGGTCTTTACCCTCCGGCGCGTCCAGGGCAATGCCAAGCTCATCAAGTCCTTCGTCTACCAGGACATCGAATCCGTGGAAAAGGACGGCGACTACGGCGTCGTCGTCACGTCGAAGCGGCCCTTCGGCTCCCTGCCTGCCCATCTCACCATGCTGGGCATGCTGCCGGCGAGCGCGGGGAAGAACGAAGAGGCCTTCTTCCAGAAGCCCATCGGCACCGGCCCCTTCCGCTTCGCCTCGTGGACGCACGGCGACCAGATCGCCATGACCGCGAATCCGACCTACTGGAAGCCGGGCATCCCCAAGGTGGAGAAGGTCACCTTCCGCTTCATTCCGGAGCTGTCCACGCGCACGGCCGCGCTGCGGGCGGGCGAGCTCCAGGTGATCGACCGCGTCACCCCGGATCTGGTCGAGACGCTCAAGGGCACGCGCGGGGTCAAGGTGCTCGACGTGCCCGCCATCGAGGCCCAGCGCTGGATCTTCCAGCTCGGCAAGGAGCCGGTGAAGGACCAGCGCCTGCGCCAGGCCATTTCGCTCGCCATCGATCGGGGGGTGATCATCAAGGAGCTGCTCCGCGGCTACGGGCGTCCCGTCGACAGCCCCGTGCCGCCCGGCCTGATCGGCCACATGACCCTGCCCCCCAAGGTCTACGATCCCGAGAAGGCGCGGCAGATCCTCAAGCAGGCCGGCTATGCCAACGTCTCGGTCGATATCGTCCTCATGAAGGACTTCTATCCCAAGCAGCTCGAGATCACCCAGGCGGTGGCGGCCATGCTCGGCGACGTGGGCATCAAGCTCAACATCAAGAACCTCGAGATCGCCTCCGCGCGCGAGCAGCGGACGGCGGGCACCTACGATCTCTTCTTCTCCGGCTGGGCGCACATGCCTCACGACCCCGACTGGTACTTCGGCCAGTGGTTCACCAAGGCCGGCTCCGAGAAGCTCACCCGCTATGCGAATCCCCGGGTGGAGCAGCTCATCGCCGAGGGCCGGGTGCCCGATGCCAAGGTGCGGCAGGCCAAGTACGAGGAGCTCGAGCGCATCGTGTGGGACGAGGACGCGGAGATCTGGCTCTACTACACCGTCGCGATCTATGGGGTCAGCGATCGCCTGCGGAACTTCGAGGCGCGCCGCGACTACTACGTCCTGCTGAGTGACGTCAGCATCGTGTAGCCGGCCGGGCGCCCACGGCCCGGCGGCGACGCGGCGCGGCGGATGAAGACCTATATCCTCCGCCGCGTGGCGCAGTCGGCCCTCACGCTCTTGGGCGTATCGGTGCTGGTCTTCGTCATCCTCCGCGTCCTCCCCGGCGACCCCGCCCGGATGCTCCTGCCCGACGGCGCCCCCGAGTCCGCGGTGGCCGAGCTCAATCGCCAGCTCGGACTCCGCGAGCCCCTGATCGTCCAGTACGGCCTCTTCCTGCGCAGTGTGGCCCGCGGAGACTTCGGCCAGTCCTTCCAGTACCGGGCGCCCGCCCTGCGCGTGGTGGTGGAGCGGCTGCCTGCCACCGTGCAGCTCACGGTGGCAGCCATGCTCGTCACCATCGCCGCCGGCGTGTCGCTCGGCATCGGCACCGCCGTGCGCCGGGGCACCCGCTACGACGTCGCGGGCACCATCCTCGCCGTGCTCGGCCAGTCGCTACCCAACTTCTGGCTCGGCATCATGCTCATCCTGCTCTTCGGCGTGGCCCTGCGCTGGCTGCCGACCTCCGGCTTCGCGGGCTGGACGTCCCTCGTCCTGCCCGCGGTGACTCTCGCGGCGTTTCCCACCGCGCTGGTGGCGCGCCTCACGCGCTCGAGCATGCTCGAGATACTCAACCGCGACTATATCCGCACCGGCCGCGCCAAGGGCCTCGCCGAGCGGAGCGTGGTGCTTCGCCATGCCCTCCGCAATGCGGCCATCCCCGTCCTCACGGTCATCGGACTCCAGATCGGCGCGCTGCTCGGGGGCGCCGTCATCACCGAATCGGTGTTCGCGTGGCCGGGTATGGGCAAGCTCATCGTGGACGCCATCTTCTTCCGCGACTTCCCGGTGGTCCAGACCGTGCTCATCCTCTCCGCCACCGTCTTCGTGGCGATCAATCTCCTCGTGGACCTGCTCTACACGGTCATCGATCCCCGTATCCGGTACTCGTGATGGCGGCCCGCGAGGACACCGGGGCGCTCAGGCGATGGGGACAGCGCCATCCGACCATGACCATCGGGGGCATGCTCCTCGGCCTCGTGGTGCTCGCGAGCCTCTTCGCCCCGGCGGTCGCTCGCCACGATCCCATCAAGCCGAGCTTCAGCCAGCGTCTCTCCCCGCCCTGGGGTCTGGGCGGCACGCCCGCGCATGTGCTCGGCACGGACAATCTCGGCCGGGACATCCTCGCGCGGCTGCTCTACGGCGGGCGGGTCTCCCTCGCCCTCGCCGTGGCCGCCGTGGCCATCGCGGGGGTGGTGGGCGTGGTGGTGGGGCTCGCCGCGAGCTGGGGCGGCGGCACCGCGGACGCCGTCATCATGCGCGTGGCGGACGTGCAGCTCGCCTTTCCCGTCATCATGCTCGCCATCGCCATCGTGGCCGTGGTGGGCACCAACCCCCTCACCCTCGTGGGCGTGCTCGCGCTGAGCGGCTGGGTGCTCTACGCGCGGACGATCCGCGCCCACGTCCTCACCATTCGGGGCCTCGACTACATCGACGCCGCCGCCATGCTCGGGGCCAGCGACCTGCGCGTCATCCTGCGACACGTCCTGCCGAACACAGTGGCGCCCATCCTCGTGATCGGCTCCAGCCAGTTCGCCACCATGGTCCTGCTGGAATCGGGTCTGAGCTTCCTCGGGCTGGGCATCCAGGCTCCCCTGCCCTCGTGGGGCTCGATGCTCGCGGAGGGGCGCGACTATCTGTCGAACGCGTGGTGGCTCGCCACCGCTCCCGGTCTCATGATCGCCCTCGTCGTGCTGGGCGCGAACCTGCTCGGCGATGGGCTGCGGGATCTCCTCGACCCGACCCTGCGCAACGTCGAGGGCTGAGCTCTCAGCTGCGGTGTTCGCGCAGCCAGTCAGGAAGCGGAGGCACCCGCGCGTCGATCTGGCGCAGGTTGTAGTAGGGAATGGCCGGCCGGTAGGCGTCGAAGACCCGGCGGAGCTCGCCGACGGGCTCGGCGTGGACGTCGACCCGGAGATCCACGTAGGCGAAGGGCCGGTCGTCGACCACGAGCAGCGCCGCCGACTGCTGGCCACCGTGCTGCCCGCCCGCATCGCGCCCCGCCTCGATGGTGCGCATGAGGCGCTCTTCGAGGTCTTCGCCGGCATCCGCGGTGAAGGCCCGCTCCATGGCGTCGAGCAGATGCGCGCCGGTGAGGTAGTTGCCGAGCACGACGAAGCTGTCACCGACGCGGTGCCCCGCCCAGTCGCGATTCATCTTGCCCGTGCGCGCCGCTGCGAAGCCGTCGGCGTCGATGATGCCGAGCTGGCGATACTCCGAGTACGGGTCGCCCTTGACCAGCTCGTCGATGACGCCTGGCGCCTTGTAGCCGAGCTCGAGCAGCCGGAGCGCCATGTGGCCGAGGCGCGCATCGGCGATGGCCATGATGGCCACGGCACCCAGCCCGGCCCGCGCATGCGACACACGGGCGCCCACGGCGAGCGAGCGGGTGGCGGTGCCGATGCCCAAGCGGCCCGTCCGGGCGCAGCGGCCGATCACCGTGAAGGTATGGAACTCGACTCCAGGCGGAGACCCCGTCATGTCACGCGCGCCGCCTTGGGATCGATGTAGTCCGCCCGCACCGCGTAGGGATAGGGCCCCTCCACGGTGCGTCCCTCCGCGAAGCGGCGGAGACTGAACGGCTCGATGTCGACGGTCTTGGCGCGCCCTTCCATCACCAGCTCCGCCATGCACATGCCGACGGCCGGCGCGATCTTGAAGCCCGAGCCGCTGAACGCGGTGGCGAGGTAGAGCCCGTCGATGCCCTCCACTCGTCCGAGGATGGCGTGGCGGTCGGCGCTGTAGCCGTCGAAGGCGCGGTAGCCGCGGGCGAGGGTGGCCCGTTCCATGGCCGGGATGCGATGCATGAGGAGCTGAGCGCCCGTGTCCGCCGCCTGCGAAGAGAGCCCGGTCCCGAGGGTGTCGGGGTCGATGTCCCACTCCTGGCACGGCACGCCGACCAGAGTCAGCCCGCCGCCTTCGGGCCGGAAGTAGTTGCCCTGCACGTTGTCGATGAAGACCATGTGCCCCTTGGCGAGCTCGGGCGGACGCGACACGGCCACCGTGTCGATGGCCTTGGGCCGGGCGGGCAGGTCGAGGCCGAATTCCGTGCAGAGACGCCGCGACCACGCGCCCGCCGCCACCACGACGCTGCCCGCGTCGATCCGTCCCGCCGAGGTCTCCACGCCGATCACCCGGCTCTCCTGACGGATGACCCGCGTCACCGCCGTCCACTGGAGCACGCGCGCGCCCAGCTCGGTGGCGCGCCGGCGAAAGCCTTCCACCGTCTCCGCCGGATTGGCGTAGCCGCTGTCCGGCTCATAGGCCGCCGCACCGATATCGTCCACGTCGGCGAAGGGCTGAAGCTCCTTGAGCTCGGCGGCGGTGATGGCGGTGGTGTTGACCCCGAGGCCCTTCAGCATCTCGACATTGCGCCGGAGATTGTCCGCGTATGGCGGCGCCACCACATTCACGAAGCCGGTATGGGTGAAGACGGCCGGCCCGCCCATGAGCTCGGTCCAGTGCTTGAACACGGGAAAGCTCGCCCAGGCGAGGCGCGAGTCCCATTCGTTGGTGTAGTGCATGCGGACGAGCGCGCTGGATCGGCCGGAGGCGCCGCTGGCGAGGGCGCCCTTCTCGACGAGGACCACCTTCACCCCTCGAGCGGCGAGGGCGTAGGTGATGCTGGCGCCGTTGACTCCACCTCCCACCACCACTACGTCGGTTGTCTGGGTCATATGATTTTCTCCTCCCCCCTCACCAGGATTTCCCCCTCAGTTATCCCAGCCCTCGCCTCGTCGCTGCGGCAGCGTCTCAGCTCGAACTGCGCCTCTCCCCCAGTGGGGGAGAGGGGAATTGGCTAGGGCTGGAGCATTACGTGCCGTGGATCGAAGGCGTCTCGCAGTCCGTCCCCGAGGAAATTGAAGCTCGTCACGGCCAGGGTGATCGCTATCCCGGGGAAGATGGCCACCCACGGCGCCGAGGCGAAATAGCTCTGCGCGTTGTTGAGCATGTTACCCCAGCTCGCGAGCGGCGGCTGGATCCCGTAGCCGAGATAGCTGATGTACGACTCGAGGAGGATGGCCCGGGCCACGCTCAGCGTGGCGGCCACCGCGATGATGCCCACGGTATTGGGCAGGAGGTGGCGCAGGCTGTCAACAACCCCGAAGCATCCCCGCCCCCGCAGGGGGCGAGGGCTGGGATAACTGAGGGGCAGATCCCCGGTCGCAACGCACCCACCCTCACCCTGGCCCTCTCCCTCCCTGAGGGAGAGGGGGATCGCTAGGCGTGGAAGGTTTGGCGGCCCTCGTCGCGGTTCCACAGGCGGATGAGGTGGCGCTTGCGTTCCGGCTCGTCGGCGTCGCGGAAGGGCGTCCGGCTGTGCGCGAAGAGCCGGTTGTTCAGATACTGGAGCTGGCCCTTCTCGATGGTGAACTCCACCCAGTGGGCGGGTGAGTTCATGATGGCGCTCATCGCGGTCAGGGCGTCGCGGCCGTCCTGGTCGATCCGCTTGCCCTCGAGGTCCTCGGCGTTCTCGACCAGGGTGTGGTTGTAGCGGGCGCGGAGACCGCCCGCCGCCCGCTCGAAGACCGGCTGCCACGAGACCTTCGCGTCGTCGGGCGCGTGCTCGGCCTGCCTGTCCCAGGGCACGGGCTCGTACAGCCGCTTCAACCACGCGGGATGCGTCCGGTCGAGCTCTTCGTGCGCCGTCACCAGGCTCACGAAGCGACTCACTCCGCCTTCGGGCGCCCGATGCAGGCAAAGCAGGCCTACCAGCTCGGGCGGAGCGGCGAGCCACGGCGCGTCGGTGTGAAACTGGAGATCGAGATTGGTCACGGACCGGCGGACGCCATAGGACAGCGCCTGGCCGGTGTCGCGCACGTCGTACAGCATGGCGCCGTTCCACTTCTGCGCCACGAGCCGGCCCAGCAACGATCCCAGGATCCAGCCTAAGGCCCTGTTCTCGTCCGCCGAGAAGCGCTCGACGGGAACACGGTCGAGCACGGCCAGCCCGATGCCGTCGCGGAGCTGCCGCCCCACGGCCGCCATGACCTGGCGGCACTCCGAGAGATCGAACTGCGTCGGCGACACGAGCAGGGTGGGCAGCGGCTCGCGCCGCAGCCGATGCACCGCCGCCTCGAGCTCCGCCACGGCGGCCGCGGGGAGCGGTACCAGCCAGTCCGCGGGCGAGAGGGTGTCGCGCACCCAAGCGCGGGGGTCCATCTATCGCTCCGTGAGCACGGTCTTGATGTCGTTGAGCACGAGGTCCGCCACGAGAAAGCCCGCGCTGTAGACGTTGCGGATGTAGCCGTCCTGATCCAGGAGAAACACCTTGAGCACGTGACGGTACCGCCCCGTGAAACGTCCGCGCTCGTCGTACACGGGCGCGCGGTCCTGGCCGTAGCCCTCCAGCACCTCCTCGAGGGAGCGCTCCGACGGCGCCGTCATGAAGCGCCAGAGGCGAGCATCGGCGCCGTACACCTGCGCGTACTTCGCCAGCGTCGCCCGCCGGTCGCGCCCAGGGTCGAAGCTGATCGAGAGCAGAGCGACGCGTCCGCTCAGCCCCTCGTCCTTGACGCGCGCCTGAAGGCTCTGGAGGGCGAGACTGGCCAGCGGGCAGCCGAGCCGATCTGGACACGCGGTGTAGATGAAGCTGATCACGGCCACCTTGCCCGCGGTGATCGCCCCGGTGCTCACCCGGTGACCGGCGGTGTCGCGCAGGACGAAAGGGGGCACGCGTTTGACGAGCGGCAGCTCGTAGCTGCCGGCGGGCGGCGGGATGAAGCTGGGAGAGAAGACGCCCTTGACGAATTCGTCCTCGACGCTCAGCGCGTCGTGAGCCCCGGCGGCCGGGGGGGCGGCCGCCAGGCAAAGGAGGAGGGCGAAGACGAGCTCAGCGCGGCGCCGCATACGCGCTCACTCGCGGATTCACTTGGGCCCCGCGGGCCGCGCGCGGCCCGAAAGTCTTGCTCCCGAAGTTCATGATGTGCGCCCGCCCCGCCGCGTTGAAGTCGGTGGTGAACTTGGCCACGAGCTTCCCGTCTTCCCACGCGTAGGCCTTGAGCCAGTAGTCGCCGGGCTTGTCCCACTTGGCGAGGAGCGAGTTGGTAGCGTACAGACGCTTCCCGTCCCACGACGACGACACCATGTTGGCCATCTCCCCCAGCTTCACCGTCTCCACCAGCTTGCCCTCGAACGGGTTCGACACGTCGTAGACCCGCAGGCTACCGTCGCCGAAGGAGTTGACGTAGATCTTGCTGTCGTCGGGGGCGATGCTGATGTCGACGGGGAGATTGGCCCCGATCTCCGCGATGTTCTTGCTCGCCCACGTCCCGTTCTCCTGCTGGTAGACGAGCACGAGCTGGCCGGTGAGCGCGGTCGCGGTGAAAGCGTAGTTGTGGTTGGGCAGCAGAGCCCAGCGCAGCTCGAGGGGCGCCCCGGGCACGCGCAGGATCTGGAGCGGCTTGCGCGCGTGGAAGTCCCACACGACCACCGAGTCGCCGAACTGCTTCATCGCCTCCGCATCCTTGATGAGCTCGCCGAAGGGCCGCATGTAGTTCTTCTTGCCCGTGAAGGACGACGTGAGCATGCGGTTCAGGTTGGCGTTCACCCGCACGTCGTAGCCGTAGGGCGCCTCCTTGGGCATCCAGATGGTCCGGATGAACTTGCCGTCGTTGCTGTACTCGGCGAGGCCGGTGCGGCCGGAGCCGTCCTGGGCGTTGGACAGCGCGGAGATGAGCATGCGGCCGGGCAGCGCGTAGAAAGTGTGCGGGCCGACGAGGCCGCCCGTGTCCTTGACGAAGGTGGAGATGGTCTTCACCAGCTTGGGGCGAGCCGGGTCGGCGGCGACGTCGAAGACGAAGATCTGGCTGGTGTCGAGCCCGCCCGCCCACAGGAAGCGACGGTCGTCGGTGAAGCCCGCGTGATGGGCTTCGTGCTGGCCGGGCACCGGCGCGCGATGGACGATCTTGCCGTAGCTCGCGGACTTCGGATTCGCGTCGACGGTGACCATGCTGTCGTTGCCGTCGGCCACCCCCTTGATGCCGAGGGTCCATACGTAGATGTAGTCTTCCTGCCCCGTGACCTTGGGCAGGAAGGGCGACTGGCAGGTCTCGTCCGCGCGGGCGGGCGCGTACCCGCCGCCGAGGAGCGTGAGCAGAGAGACGATGAGGGCGAGTACGACTCCTCTCGCGATCGGATGCTTGACCATGGTCGGGTTCCTCCTCGTGGGTGTAGGGCCGAAAGGCGGTCTACGCAGGCCCCGCCCCCTGTGTGCCGACATAGAGAGCGTACAGCGACTGGCTGGCCGCCATGAAGAGGCGATTGCGCTTGGGCCCGCCGAAAGCCACATTGCCGCATACCTCCGGCAGGCGAACGCGCCCGATGAGCTGTCCCTGAGGCGTCCAGACGGTCACACCGCTATAGCCCACGTTGCGGCCGGCATTGCTCGAGACCCAGACATTGCCGTAGACGTCGCAGCGCGCGCCATCCGGCCCGCACTTGACTCCGTCGATCATGAAGTTGCTGAAAAGCTTCTGGTTGGAGAGCTTGTTGTCGCTCCCCACGTCGAAGGCGTACATCTCGCCTTTGCCGCCGGGCCCGGTGTCACCCGGCCCCTTGCCCGTGCTGATCACGTAGAGCTTCTTGTAGTCCGGCGAGAAGACGAGCCCGTTCGGATCCGGCACCTGATTCTCGCCGACGACGAGGTCGACCCGCCCGCTCGGGTCCACGCGGTACACGTTGGTCGGCAGCTCCCGCTTGCTCCGGCCCACCTCGGCCGGCTGGCCGAGCCGCGGGTTGATCCGTCCTGCCGCATTGCTCGGTCCGCCGGCCGCGTCCGGGGCGCCTTCATAAAGCTGGCCGCCGTAAGGCGGATCAGTGAACCAGTAGCTGCCATCCGGATGCGGGACGACGTCGTTGGGCGAATTGAGCCGCTTGCCCGTGTAGGCATCGGCGATCACGGTCACCGAGCCATCGAGCTCGTAGCGGACCACGCGTCGGGTCAGGTGCTCACACGAGAGCTGACGCCCCTGGAAATCGAACGTGTTGCCATTGCTATTGTTCGACGGGCTGCGGAACACGCTGACCCGGCCGTCGTCCTCGAGCCAGCGGAGTTGCCGGTTGTTCGGAATGTCGCTCCAGACCAAATAGCGCCCCTGGCTGCTCCAGGCCGGACCTTCCGACCACAGCGCGCCGGTCCAGAGTCGCTGGATGGGCGCATTGGGCTGCCGCAAGCCGTCGAAGGACGGGTCGACGCTGATGACGTCTGGATCCGTGAAGTACGTGGTCGGCGGCGCATGAGGCCCAAAATCCCTGGGTGGGCTGGTGATCGTGCTCGGCGGCGTAGCCGGCCCGGGAGGCGGAGTTTGCGCCATGGCTATGCGAGAGCCGAGGGCCGCCGCGCCGGCCATCGCCCCCATGGCCGTGAAGAGCGTCCGTCGCGATACCGGTTCGAGCGCCATTGCCAAGCCTCCTTTGGGGAATGACCGCAGGGATCAGGTCGCGTGACCACGAGGCGGCCACGGTACCAGAGGGCCGAGGAAATCGTCAATGGCCGCTCCGCTTGACAACATTCGGCACGGCTCCCATACTTTGGGCGCGAATCGAGACCTGTCCGGAAAGGAGGATGCAAGCGCCGATCAGCAAGCGATCGTCATCGTGGGTGACCTCATTGCGTCTAACGTCACACTGAGTCGAGGGTAGGACTACCGGAGGAGAGTCGCAATGAAGCGAACGACCTTGAGTCTGATCTTGGGAGTGGCCGTGGCGCTCCTGCTCGTTGGCTCCATCACCCTGTCGCAGGCGGCCGGGCCCGCCGGGATGAAGCTCTACGCTTTCAGCTCGGGCGGCCTGACCATCGCAAAGAGTGCGCTGCAATCCGGGGCGCCGAGCACCCAGATCACGGTGCCGGTCGGCTTCTTCGTGGTCGTGCACCCAAAGGGTAACTTCCTCTTCGACACCGGCAACAATGACAAGATCATCACCGATCCCAGCTACTGGGGACCCTTTATCAAGGGTCTGACCCCGGAGCGCGGCCCAGACGTCGCCATCGACACCCAGCTCAAGAAGATCAACCTGACGCCGGATGACATCAAATACGTCGCGGTCGGGCACATGCACCTCGACCACGGCGGCAACGTCTGCAAGTTCCCCAAGGCGACCTTCCTCGTGCAGAAGGACGAGATGAAGAACGCGGCCTGGCCCGAAGCGGGCACCGCCGGCCCGTACATCCCGGGCGACGTCGCCTGCCTTCGTAACGATCTCGGCGAGGCGCTCCCCAACAAGTTCAAGATGGAGCAACTCACCGGGGATCTGGATCTGTTCGGCGACGGCAGCGTGGTCATCAAGCGCTGGCCGGGCCACACTCCGGGCAGCCAGATGGCCATCGTGCGCCTGCCCAAGACCGGCACCGTCATCCTGACCAGTGACAACGTGTACTTCGCCGAGAATGTCACGAAGAACCTCCTCCCCGACATCTCGCTCGCCTACAATCCCACGGGGATCCTGGGCGCCTACGAGTACATTCGCTCCATGCAGGCACGCGAGGGCGCGAGCTTCATGACCGCCCACGACCTGGACGGCCCGGCCGGGAAGGCCCGCACGACAAAGACGCCGCAGATGTTCGAATAGGTCGCGCGGCCAGACGCGTGAGGTAGCACGGCACCACCGGGGTGGCTCGGTGACCCCGGTGGTGCCGTGACGTTCCGCTCCGCATGACTTCGATCATCGTCGCCGATCAGCTCACCAAGTGGTACGGGGCCCGACTGGCCGTCGACCATGTCTCCCTCCAGGTCGAGGCCGGCGAGGTCATGGGGCTGCTCGGCCCGAACGGATCCGGGAAGACCACGATTCTCCGCATTCTCACCGGCTACCTGCTCCCGTCGTCCGGAACGGCCCGCATTGCCGGGCTCGACGTCGTGGACGACGCGCTGGCGGCCCGGGCCCGGGTGGGTTATGTCCCTGAGGACGTGCCGCTCTACGGATGGATGAGCGTCCGGGAATTCCTCGCCTTCATGGCCAGGCTGAAGGGGCTCGCCGGCCAGGCGGCGACGGGATCGGTGGAGGCCGTCGTCGAGCGTCTCGCCCTGGGCGACGTCCGGCGCATCCTCATCGGAAAGCTCTCCCGCGGGTACCGCCAGCGCGTCGCCGTCGCCCAGGCCCTCCTGGGCGATCCCGCGCTGCTCATCCTTGACGAGCCCACCAACGGGCTCGACCCGCGCCAGATCATCGAGATGCGGAGTCACATCCGGGCGCTGGCGGGAGAGCGAACGGTTCTCGTCACCTCCCATATCCTCGGCGAGATCGAGCGCGTCGCCGACCGCGTGGCGATCCTGCTCGGGGGCCGCCTGCTCGGCGTGCGCGCTCTCGGAGGCGGAGACTCGGGGCAGCGCATCAGTATGCGCGTGCGCGGCCCGGAGGAGGCCGTTCGCACCTGCCTCGCCGGCGTGCCGGGCGTGCAGCGCGTGACCGTGGAGCCCCTGCCCGGGGGCGAGCTCGCGACCTGCGTCGTGGATTCCGGGGCCGGCCCCATTGCGGAGGCGCTGGCCGCCGCCGTCGTCGGCGCGGGCCTCGGCCTGCTCGACATGACCCCGGTGCATGTGGATCTGGAGACCCTCTTCCTCGGTATCACGAGCGGCCACTCCGAGGAGCGCCCGTGAGGCATTTCGCCACGCTCTTCCTGAAAGAGGAAAAGGCGATCTTCTCCTCCCCCATCGCCTACGCGACGGTGGCTGTCTATCTGCTCCTCATGGGCTACACCTTCACGGCGGTTCTCTTTCTCAACCGGACGGGCGAGCTCGTCCGCGTTTTCTTCCAGGCGGCCGTGCTATTCCTCCTGATCGTGCCCGTGGTGACGATGCGGCTCTTCGCCGAGGAGCGGAAGGCGGGCACGCTCGAGCTGCTCCTGACGTCGCCCGTCAGGGAGATCGAGGTCGTCCTTGCCAAGTTCGCCGCCGGCCTGTCGCTCCCGGCGCTGATGCTCGCGCTCACCGGCAGCTACCCCGCCGTCCTCGGCGTCTACGGTGACCCCGACTGGGGCCCAATCTACAGCGGTTTCCTCGGCCTCCTGCTCCTGGCCGCCGCCCTCACCGCCATCGGGCTCCTGGTGTCCGGGCTCACCGCGAACCAGATCGTGGCAGCTGTCGTCGCCATGGGCATCGGCATCCTGCTCTGGATGATCGACACCCTCGGTCATCTGCTCCCCGACCCCTTCGACACGATCGTCACCCAGCTCTCGCTGGTCGCGCATTTCACGCCGTTCGCCACCGGCGCCTTGTTCCTCTCCGACGTCGGGTTCTTCCTCACGATCGTTTTGGCCAGTCTCTTCCTGAGCGTCCGGGCGCTCGCGCGGCGCTAGACTGGCCATGGACCGCCTCGACGGGGTCAACACGATCTGGTTCGCGGGCTGGCTGATCGCCGTCGCCGTCCTCTTCTTGCTCGGCCTTCGGCTGCCCCTCATGCCACGCCTTCGGCGCCTCCCCAGTCTCGCCTACGCGGGTGCCGTCGTGGCCGCGACGCTCTGCCTGGCAGCCCTGGCCAATGTCGCCCTCGTGCTCCACGACGTGCACTTCGATCTGACCCGCGAGGGAGTCTTCACGCCGTCGAAGCAGGCCGAGACCGTCGTCGATCGGCTTCGCCAGGACGTCAAGCTCACCTATTTCTACCAGGCGCAGGACCAGGCGGGACGGCGAGCCAAGGACATGGTGGAAGTGCTGGGTCGGCGCAACCCGCGCCTGCGCGTCCGCACCGTCGATCCCGACAAGCAGCCGACGGTCGCCGACACCTACGGAGTGCGAATCTACAACGCTGCCGTGCTCGAGACAGACGGCCGGCGGATCCAGGTGATGAGCACGGACGAGAACCAGATCGCTCTCGGGATCCTCCGGGTGGTCCGTGAGCAGGTCACGACGGTCTGCTTCATGGAGGGTCACGACGAGTACCCGATGGAGAACTTCGAGTTCCACACCCACTTCGAGGGCGTGGCGAGTCACAGCCACGGGGACGGCTCCTCCGCCCTCGTCCAGATGAGAGCCCACGGGGCGGGGCGCCTCCGGCGGGCCCTCGAGTCGCTGGGCTACGACGTCCGCAAGATCATCCCCGCCACGTTGACGGCGATTCCCGCCGACTGCGCCGTCGTGATCGACGTGAACCCGCGCACGACTTACCTCCCGGGGGAGAGCGAACTGCTCCTCGGCTACCTCGCCCGGGGCGGGTCGGCCTTGCTCATGTATGACCTCGGCTTCGTTCTCGAGCCCCGCCTGGCCGCGGGCCTCGCATCGCTGGGCATCGCCGTCGACCAGGAGGTCGTGATCGACCCCCTGGACCACTACTCCACGGACCCGGAGGTCGTTGCCGTGCCCGTGTACGAGCAGCACCCGATCACCCGGAACATCGCGCTCACGTTCTTCCCGGGGGTTCGATCGCTGACATTGCGTCCCCCACCGCCCGGGGTCGCGAGTGCCCCGCTCTTCCGCAGCAGCACCGAGAGCTACACGCGCCAGGTGCAAGCGGTGTCGGAGCGGCAGCCCGGCGGCAACGTCGGGGCGGCGCGCTCGCCCGCGGCCCCGGCCGGAGCTGGTCGGCGGGTCCTCGGGGCCGCCATCGAGGGGACCCGGCCCGGCGTGGGACCGGCAGCCAAACCATTCCGGCTCGTGGTGGTCGGCGACGCGGACTTCGCCAGCAACTCCTTCCTGCCGTACATGGCCAACAGCGACCTCGCCCTCGCCATGGTGCGCTGGCTCGTGCGCGAGGAGCGGGCCTCCTCCGTCACTGTGCGGATGCCGGTCCCACCGCTCGTCCTTCTGACCAAGTCGCAGATGCAGCGGATCTTCCTCGTCATCGAGGTCCTCCTGCCTTTCGGTGTCGTGGCACTGGGCGCCGTCGTGTGGTGGAGACGGCGATAAGGCGTCCGCGCCGCCTGCTCGCCCCCGTCGCCGCCCTCCTCGCGGTGGGCCTGCTGATAGCCATGGTCGTCGCCGGCCACCTCAGGGAGAACCAGCAACTCGTCAAGTTCACGCCGGCCGGCGTCATGCCGGAGCCACCGGGCGAGATCGATCGGGTCGAGATGACGACGAGCGCCGGTCGCTGGGTGTTCGTGCGTGCGCCCGATGGCTGGCGCGCGGAGCCGGCCGGCCCGCCCGCGCCGCCCTCGCTCGCCGCACACCTCGACGACTCGATCAAGTTCATGCACGTGTCGGCGCCGCTCCGGACGATGGAGCGCGCGGAGTGGTCGCCCATCGGGCTCCGAGAGTTCGGCCTCGACCCGCCCCGCTACACGGCGACGCTCTATCGCCGGGGCGCCGCCGTGCTCGGGGCGGAGTTCGGCGCGCCGAATCCGCAGAAGGTGCTGCAGTACATGAAGCTCGGGGGACGCGACCAGGTCTACCTGATGTCGCGCTTCATCGGAGAGGAATGGGAGCAGGCGATCCGCGAGGCGAGCGGCGGGTGAGTGCGGCCCTCGGCCGGATCGGCCTCGGCCTTCTCTTGCTCGCCGCGGCCCCGGCGGGGGCGCGGGCCCACGTTGGCGGCAGCACCGGCTACGCCTCCATCACGGTCAGCCGGAGCACCGTCCGCTACACCCTGACCCTGCCGACGGCCGCGCTCCCGTCGGATCTGGCCGAGGCGCTCCGCCTCGCGCAGGCGGGGAGCCAGCAGAACCGGGACAAGCTCCTCGACGTGCTGCGCCGGCACATCATCCTCCGCGCCAACGGCACCCGCTGCGAGCCGGGTCCGGGCCAGGTCGTGCCCTCGGCCTTCGACGCCACCAGCTTCACGATGCAGCTCGACTTCGCGTGCGGGAGCGCGGTGCGGGATCTCCTCGTGGAGGACAATATCTTCGATGTCCTCGGATCCGACCACCACACGCTGGCAAAGGTGGAGACCGACGGCGAGACGCGGGAGCTGGCCTTCGCCCCCGAGTCGCGCGAGGCACGAGTCCAGGTTGGGGCTCGTGCGGCCGGTCGCGCGGAGACAAGCTTCTTCAAGCTCGGCGTCGAGCACATCCTCACCGGCTACGACCACCTTCTCTTCCTCGGAGCCCTCCTGATCCGCGGAGGGGACTTTCTGTCTCTCTTCAAGATCATCACCGCCTTCACCGTCGCCCACAGCATCACCCTGGCCCTGGCCGTGCTGGGGGTCGTCACCATCCCCGGCCGCATCGTCGAGCCGGCCATCGCCGCCTCCATCGTCTGGATCGCTCTCGAGAACCTCCTGCGCAAGGACGCACCACCGCACCGCTGGCTCGTCAGCTTCTGCTTCGGGCTCGTGCACGGATTCGGCTTCGCCTCGGCCATCGAGCCGCTGAAGCTGCCCGCGGGACGCCTGGCCCTCGCCCTCCTCGGCTTCAACCTGGGTGTGGAGGCCGGTCAGGCGTTCGTGGTGGTTCTCCTCTTGCCGCTTCTCCTCTGGATGCGCGGCTCGGCCTGGGAGCCGCGCATCGTGCGCGCAACCTCCCTCGGGGTGGCCGCCTTCGGCCTCGTGTGGCTGGTGGAGCGGCTCGTCAGCTCTTGAGGCCGCCCACCCGCACGCCCTCGATGATGCGGCGGTTGGCGAGCAGGAACACCACGAGCAGCGGCAGAGCGCTCAGCGTCGCGCCGGCCATGATGGGCCCGTACGACTCCGAGCTATAGGCACTGCGCAGAAGCGCGAGGGCTACGGGGAGCGGGAACATCTCGGGCTTGTTCACGGCGATGAGGGGCCAGAGGAAATCGTTCCAGGCCGACCGGAAGGCGAAGATGGACAGCGCGCCGAGCACGGGCTGCGAGAGGGGAAGGACGATGCGCGTGAAGATGTGCCAGGGGCCGGCGCCGTCGATGCGCGCGGCGTCCTCCAGCTCGGAGGGCAGGGTGAGGAAGAACTGGCGCAGGAGGAAGACGCCGAAGGCGAAGGTCATGGCCGCCTCTGGGACGATCAGGCCCTGGTACGTGCTGAGCCAGCCGAGCTGCTGGGTCAGGATGTACTGCGGCACCAGCACCACCGCGTTGGGGATCATGAGGCTGCCCACGAGGAGGGCGAAGATCGCGTCGCGGCCCGGAAAGCGCATCCGGGCCAGCGGATAGGCGGTGAGCGCGCTCGTGAAGACGACCAACAGCACCGCGCCGAGGGAGACAATGGTGCTGTTGAGAAAGGCGCGGCCGATGCGGGCGGTGCGCGAGCTGCTGAAGAGCACCTCGCCGTAGTGGGCGAGCGTGGCCGGCCAGGGTATCCACTCCGGCGGGAGCTTCACGATGTTGGCGGTCAGCTTGAGCGAGGTCACGAGCACCCAGACCACGGGCAAGAGCCACAGGATGGCGCAGGCAACCATGAGCGCAGTCAACACTCCCCGCCGCGGGCGCATCAGATCAATACTGCGTGTGGCCGCGCAGCAGCCGGAACTGCAGGAGGGAGAAGACGAGGATCACCGCGAAGAGCACCCACGCCATGGCCGAGGCGGAGCCGAACTGGAAGAAGTTCTGGAACGCCGTCTCGTACAGGTGCTGGACCACGGTGCGCGTGGCGTCGCCCGGCCCGCCCTGGGTGAGGATGAACACCTGCCCGAAGATCTGGAACGAGCCGATGATGTGGGTGACGAACACGAAGAGAAAGACCGGACGGAGGAGCGGCAGCGTGATGGCCCAGAAGCTTCGCCACCCGCCGGCGCCGTCGAGGGACGCCGCCTCGTAGAGATCGCGCGGAATATCCTGAAGCCCCGCCAGGTAGATCACGAGGTAGTAGCCGGTCACCCACCACACGGAGGTGAGGATGATCGCCCACATGGCGGTGGTGGGATCTGCGAGCCAGGAGCGGGCAGGGAGGCCCAGCGCTCTCAGGTAGTAGTTGAGAGGGCCGACCACGGGATCGAGGAGCCAGAGCCACGCGAGCCCCACCGTGACCACGGACAGCGTGAACGGAAAGAAGAACGCGCCGCGCAGAAAGGTGCGGAGGGCCATGCCACGGTTCAGCGCGATGGCGAGGGCGAGGGGAACGGCGAGGATGGGCAGCGTGCTCGCCACCGCATAGAAGGCGGTGTTCACGAGGCTCACGTGGAAGCGTGTGTCGTCGAGAAGCCGTTGGTAGTTTGCGAGGCCGACCAAGGCGTACTGCGCGCGGCCGAGGCGCGCGTTGGTGAACGAGAGGCGGAGGCCATCCACCAACGGGTAAAGGCGGAAGGCGGCGAAGAGCGCGAGCCCGGGGAGGAGGAAGAGATAGGGAGTGAGCGTGCTTCTTCGGGCTACGCGGCGTTTCGTTTGGGCCTCCTCGTCTCTATGGTCACCGACTCTCCCCCTCACCCTGCCCTCTCCCCCTCGGCGGGGGAGAGGGGAAGGCTCTTCTAGTCGGGGAGGGCGTTGATCTGGCGCGCGAGGTCGGTCATCGCGGCGGGAGCGGGCTTCTGGCCGATGTAGACATTCTCGATCACGGGACGTGTGAGGTTCTCGGCGGCGACCCATTTCGGCGTGGGCTGGCCGCCCTGCCAGTTGGGCGCCTGGGCGAGCAGGGTGCGCAGGACGGGGTCGCCGGTGATGCGCGGATCCGAGTGCGGCTTGCGCAGGGCGGACACCTGGCCGGCCTTGAGCGTCCACTCCGCCACGTGATCGCTCATCCACCGCATGTAGGCCCACGCGCCGTCGCGCTTCGCCGCATCGACCGACTTCGCCTTGGGGAAGGTGAACTGATGCGGCATGGTCCACACCGTCGGCTGCTTGAAGATGCGCGGCACCGGACTCACCACAAAGTCCACTTTCGCCTCGCGCAGGCCGGTGAAGTTCCAGGAGCCCGCGATCCACATCCCGAGCTTGCCGGCGATGAAGGCGTCACGGCAATTGGCGTTGGCGGGTAGGGCAATCTTGTTCTGGGCCTGAATCGCGCCCCAGAAATCCGCCACCTCGATGGCCGCCGGCTCCGCGAGGGCGCAGCGTTTGAGATCCGGGGTGTAGACGTTGGCCCCGTTCTGCCAGAGAAGGTTCTGGAAGCCCCACGTGTATTTGCCCGGGCTCACCGTGCCGATGGAGAAGCCGAAGGTGTCGCCCTTGGTGAGCTGCTTCGACATGGCGAGGAGCTCGTCGCGACTCCCGGGTACCTTCGGCTTGCCGTCGGCCGCGGTGAGGCCGGCGTCGCGCATGACTTTCACGTTGAGATAAAGGATGTGCTGCGGGACGTCGAGGGGAATGGCGTAGCGCTTGCCCTGGTAGATACCGCCCTGCCAGGTGGACGGGAGGTAGTCGTCGCCGCGGAATCCCTTGCCGGCGGCTACGGACTCGTCGATGGCCTCGAGCACGCCGTCGCTGGCGAAGTGGGACACCTCGACGGTATGGATGAGCGCGATGTCGGGTCCCTGGCCGGCGGGCACCGAGACCTGGAGCTTGGCGTAGAGATCCGCCCACGGGATGCGCTGCTGCTCGACGCGCACCCCGGTGTCCTTGGTGAACTGATCGATGAGCTCGTCCATCACCTTGCCGTCCGCTCCGGTGAGCCCATTCCAGTACGTGATGGTGGGCTTCGACTGTGCGGAGGCGCGGCGGACGGCGGGGAGCGTGGCGGCGGCGCCGGCGGCTACGCGGAGAAAACCACGACGGTCGACCTTGACCATAGAACCTCCTCGGCCCGAGCGTGAGGCCGCCCGCACTATAGCGAGCGCTTTGCTTGAGAGTCAACACGCGTGGTGCTTGGATCTCCACGCGCGAGGCGGACGGGTCCTGTCGCCGGGGACGCGGTGGCGCGAGCGGCTTCGCCACCCTACGCTTCGTGAATCGCAGCCCTGCGGGCTGCGCGCACTCGCGAAGGGCGGAACGAAGCCCCTCGCGCCACCGCGTCCCCGGCGCCACCCGTCCGGCTCCACTACGGCAAGCTACTGCTGCGAGTCGTTCGCTTCGATTCCCTCGCCCCCGGAGGGGGAGAGGGCCAGGGTGAGGGGGCCAGCGTTGACAGGTATCGATCCGTTCCCTAGAGTGCAGGGCCATGGCCACGATTGGGATCGACCTGCATCGGAAGATCGGGACGGTGGACCGGCGGATCTTTGGGAACTTCGTCGAGCATATCGGGCGGTGCATCTATGGCGGCATTTTCGATGATGGATCGGCGCTCAGTGACGAGCGAGGGTTCCGGCGTGACGTGCTCGACGCGGTCCGAGCGCTGCGCATACCCATCCTGCGATGGCCCGGCGGCAATTTCGTCAGCGGATACCACTGGCTCGACGGGGTGGGGCCGCTCGATGATCGTCCGCGCCGGAGCGAGCTCGCCTGGTACGCGGAGGAGTCGAACCGGTTCGGCACCGACGAGTTCATCCAGTATTGCCGCGCCGTGGGCACCGAGCCCCACATCTGCGTCAACATGGGCACGGGCACCATGGACGAGGCGCAGGCGTGGGTGGAGTACTGCAACGGCACCGGCAATACGTCGTGGGCGAACCTGCGGCGCAAGCACGGCCATCCCGAGCCCTACCGCGTGCGCTACTGGGGCCTCGGCAACGAGATGTACGGTGGCTGGCAGATCGGCAGCCTGAGCGCCGAGGACTACGTCAAGAAGGCGAAGACCTTCGCGCTGGTGATGAAGCGCACGGATCCGACCATCGAGCTGATCGGCTGTGGTCACAACGGGGTGAGCGACTGGGATGTGACGGTGATTCAGGGCCTGGCCCCCGTCATCGATTACTACAGCATCCACCTCTACACGGGGCAACCCGATCACTACGCCAACGTGTTCTCGGCGCATCAGGGGGAGCGGGCGGTGCGCCTGTGCGGCGCGCTCCTCGAGCGAGTGCGTCATACCCAGCGCATCGCCCGTCCCATTCACGTCGCCTTCGACGAGTGGAACGTCTGGTATCGCAAGCGGGAGCACGAAGATCGCGTGGGCGGGGTGGAAGAACACTTCGATCTCTCCGATGCCCTGGCCGTGGCCACCTACCTCAACGGCTTCATCCGGCAGTGCCGCACCGTCAAGCTCGCGAATCTCGCCCAGCTCGTCAACGCCATCGGCGCGGTCTTCACGAACAAGCAGGGGCTGTTTCTCCAGACCATCTACCATCCCCTGCGCCTCTACGCGGAGCACACCCTCGACACGGCGCTCGACGTGTATGTCGACGGCCCCCTGTACGATCTGCCGCCCGAGCGGGAGGACGCGAGCAGGGGGCGCGTGCACCACGTGGCCGATCTCGGCCCCTTCTCGCTCCTCGACGCCACCGCCACCTGCGACGAGGCGGCGGGGACGCTCACCCTGGCCGTGGTGAATCGCGACAAGGATCAGAGCCACAAGGCCACCATCGACCTCGGAGGCGCCGAGGTGGTGGGCGGTCTTCAGGTCTCGGAGGTCACCGGTCCCGAGGTCGGCGCGACGAATTCATTCGAGCGGCCGAACGTGGTGGGAGTGCGCGACCGCCAGGTGGAGGCACAGGGCGGCACGCTCGACTACGAATTCCCCGCGCGCTCGGTGAGCGTCCTGCGCATGCGCCTCCGCTGACCCGCGCCTACCTCCGGCCCAGCGATCCGAAGTCGATGTAGCCGCGGTCGACATTCGTGTCGAGAAGCTCGACGTGCACGCGGTCTCCCACGTCCAGGCCTGCGAAGCCACGCACGACCTTGCCCTCCACCGCGGGCTGGAAGATGCGGACCCACGTCCCCTTCGACGAGGCGCCGGTCACGATGGCGTCGAAGCGCTGGCCGATCCGCGACGACAGGAGCAGGGCCGCCGCCGACTTCTGCACCTGCCGCTCCGCCTTGGCCGCATTGTCCTCCTGGGCCGTGCAGTGCTGGGCCAGCGCGTCCAGCTCTCCATCGTCGTAGGGCGCGGGACGGCCCGCCATGGCCGCCTTGAGCAAGCGGTGGGTGAGCAGATCGGGAAAGCGCCGGTTGGGCGCCGTGGAATGCGAGTAGTCCCGGACGGCGAGGCCGAAGTGGCCGTCGGCCTGCCCGCCCGGGCGCTCCACGACGTACTCGCCCTTGCCGAGGAGCTTGATGACGGAGAGGGAGAGATCGGGAAAGCGCAGGGGATCCGCCTTGTGTCGCGCGGCGAGGAACCCTTCGAGGGCCTGGCAGCTCGGCGTCGCGGGCAGCGTCTCGCCCAAGCCCTCGGCCAGCTCGACGATACGCGCCCAGCGCTCCGGAGAGCGCAGCACGCGCCGGAGTGACGACCGGCCCTTGCCCTCGAGATACCTGGCGGTCGCGCCGTTGGCTCCGATCATGAAATCCTCGATCAGCTCCTTCGCGCGATTCTTCAGGTCGGGCCGGAGATCGGCGATCGCGTCGCCGTCGAACACGGCGCGGGTCTCGATCGTGTCCAGGCTGAGGGCCCCCCGCTGGTGACGAAGGGTCTTCATGGCCTGGGCGGCACGGTCCTGGGTGCGGAGCTGCTCCTCGAGCCCGGCCACGGCCGTCACCTTCGCGGGAGCGGGGGCGGCGCCTTCGAGCCAGGCGCCCACGCTGTCGTAGGCGAGCTTCGCCTTGTTCCGGACCATCGCGCGATAGATATCGGACGCGGTCACGCTGCCGTCGCCCGCCACCGTCATGTCGATGACGAGGGCCAGGCGCGCCTCGTCCTCGTTGAGCGACGTCAGACCCGTGGAGAGCCGCTCCGGGAGCATGGGAAAGATGGCCGCGGCCGTGTACACGGAGGTGGTGTTGGCCCGCGCGTGCCCGTCGATGGCGGAGCCCTTCTTGACCAGGGCGTCGACGTCGGCCACGGCCACGAGAATCCGCACCGCGCCACCCGTCGAGGGCTCGGCCACCGAGAGCTGATCGAGATCGCGGGAATCGTCGTTGTCGATGGAGCACCAGACTCGACTGCGCAGATCCCGGACGGACGGATCCGGGTCTTTCGCGGGACCGGTGAGGGCGTCCGTCTCGGCGTTGGCGGCGGGAGAGAAATCCGCCTCGAGCCCCCGCTCGACCATGACCCGCCGCGCGATCGCCCGGAGACGACCGCGGCTCGACCGGCCGGTCATCCGGCTACTTGATCAAGCCGTAGAACTTCCCCGCGTTCTCGCAGACGATCTTGTGCGTCACCTCGGCGGGCAGATGACCGAACTGCTCCTCGATGTACTTGGAGGACTCCGGCCACACCCCGTCGCCGTGCGGATAGTCGGAGCCCCACATGAGGGTCTCCACCCCGATGTCGTCGATGAGCTTGGTGCCGATGCGATCGAACTGGAACGTCGCCTTGCACTGCCGGCGCCAGTAGTCGCTGGGCTTCATCTTGAGCCCGAGATCGTGGAAGCGATCTTCCCACTCGAAGTCCATGCGATCGAGCGCATAGGGGAGCCAGCCGATGCCACTCTCCCCGAAGGAGATGCGGATGTTCGGATAGCGCTCGAGCACCGCGCTGCCGATCACCGCGGCCAGGATATTGATGAGGTTCATCTGGAAGCCCGACACGCTGGTGAAGAGCGCGGCGCGCTTGGTGAGGCCGGTGGCCTTCTCGCGCACGCTGGGCGGCATGGTGGGGAAGGTGTGGAAGTGCAGGGGCAGGTCGACCTCGTTCACCGCCTTCCACAGGGGCTCCCATGCCGGATGCCACATGGGATCCATGTCCCACGAGCAGGAGAGCTCGAGCCCGCGCAGACCCATCTTCGCCACGCGGTGAATCTCGGCCACCGCCGCCTCGATGTCGCCGTAGGGCAGGCAGGCCAGGCCGATGTGCCGGTCGGGATAGTAGCGGCAGAAGTCCACGAGCCAGTCGTTGTAGATGCGGAACATCTCGCCCGCCGCCTCGTGATCGTTGAGCCGCGTGGCCGCGCCCAGGATGCCGAAGATGACCTCGGCCTGCACGCCGTCGCGCTCCATGTCCTTGATGCGCAGCTCGGGAGTGGTGGGGCGCCGAATGCCCTTCTTGCCGTCTTCGTACAGCCCCGTCGAGGCCATCACGTCCGCCCGATAGTGAAGGCCGGGGATGTATTTCTGGCCCGACGGCCCCACGCCGCCCCACAGCCCGAAGGAGGCGCCGTTCTTCGATGTCCACGTCGGGCCATCCGGTCCGTCCGTGACATACGGCATGCGGTCGCGCAGGGCTGCCCTGGCATTGCCCGTGAAAAGATCGGGCGGAATCCAGGGCATATCGATGTGGCAGTCGGCCGAGATCCGCGTCAAGGTCATGGCGTCTCCCTCCTGGGTGAGCGTGACGCCAATCATAAGCGATCCCGCCCGGCTTCGCTTCAAGCTGTTGACATCGTGCTTGTGTCGTCGCGGCGCCGGCGTCGCTCGCGTGCCCAGGTGCTCTGGTTGAAAAAGATGGAGTATCTGCCCGGGCGCTGAGCCTGCTGCCGCCATCGGTCTACGCCCCAGGTTGCGCCGGGCGACGCCAGCGTTTACATTCCGTCCGATGCGTGTGGCCATCTTGCCGTCCGGCGCGCTGCTCGCGGACACCGCCGCCCGCGACGACGAGACGGGCGACGGACTGACGGCGGCCGCCCGCGCTCGCCTCCTCCGCGCGTTCGCGCGCGGGCCCGGATACTTCCTGCTCGACCTGGGCGCGACCGAGCTCGACGCTCCCCTCGTCCCTCCCCTGGCGTTCCTGCGCGACCTCGGCCGCACGTTCGTCACCCGCCTCTGTGCCGTGCCTGACCTCGAGGATCGACGCGAGCGCGTCGTGGTCGACTGTCCCACGGACGAGCGCGGCCGGCTGGCCGCCGCCGTCCCGCCCATGGACGGCGGTGAGTACGTCGACGCCGACTGGATCGCGGCGCGCTGGACCGATCTCAATCGCGCGTTCGCCGATGAGATCGGCGTCCACGACGGCCCCGTCGCCGAGTGGCTGCGGGCGCGGCACCCCTCGTGGCACGTCGTGGGCAAAGTGTGTCTGCACCTGGCCGAGAACCGTGGCGACGATGCCCACCCGTTCGCCTTCCTGGCCACCTACGCCGTGCGCGCGGGTGCCGGGGGCAGGGTGCAGCACCGTCCGCTCGCGCGCGCGCTCGAGGAGTCCTCCGCGCGCGGCGACCGGCAGGCCCTGCTCCACCTCCTGGTGCCGCTCCAGCGCGCCGCGGAGCAGATCACATGGCTCACGGAGCTGATCGACTCGGGCGCGATCTACCAGGCGATGGCCTGGACGCCCGCCGAGGCCCACCGCTTCCTGCGCGCCATCCCGGACCTGGAGACGGCCGGGCTGGTCGTGCGCGTTCCCGACTGGTGGCGCCCGCGGCGCCCGCCGCGGCCCGAGGTGGCCGTGCGCGTCGGGGAGAGGAAACCCAGCGCCGTCGGCACGGACGCGCTCCTCGACTTTTCCGTGACCGTCGCGCTGGGCGACGAGAAGCTCACGGCCGCCGAGGTGCGCCAGCTCCTGGCGTCGCACGACGGGCTGGTGCGCCTCCGCGGGCAATGGGTCGAGCTGAACCGCGAGCGGCTGCGCGAGGTACTCGCCCACTGGGAGCGTGTGAGGGACGAGGCCGCGGAGGGCGGGCTCTCGTTCCTGGAGGGCATGCGGATGCTCGCCGGGGCCCGTACAGAGACCGACGCCGCGGCGGTGGCCGCGGCCGAGGACTGGTCGCGCGTCGAGGCCGGGAGTTGGCTCGGGCGAACGCTCGAGGGGCTGCGGGGACCGGGCGGGCTCGCGGCGGCCGACCCGGGCGCCGACCTTCGAGGCACGCTGCGCCCCTACCAGAGGATCGGCGTGTCGTGGCTCGCCTTCGCCTCGTCCCTGCGGCTCGGCGTCTGCCTCGCCGACGACATGGGGCTCGGCAAGACCATCCAGGTGCTCGCTCTCCTTCTCCTGCACAAGCGGCGAAGGCGAGGCGGCCCGCCGCATCTCCTGGTGGCGCCGGCCTCGCTGCTCGCCAACTGGCAGGCCGAGATCGACCGCTTCGCGCCCTCGCTGGAGCACCTCCTCGCCCATCCCTCGGCCATGCCTGCGCGCGAGCTGGGCGAGCTGGGGAGCGCCGATCTTGCCGGCACCGATCTCGTCATCACCACGTACGGCACGCTGGCGCGGCTGGAAGCGCTCCGGGCACGCGAGTGGTCTCTGGTCATCCTCGACGAGGCGCAGGCGATCAAGAACCCCGGGGCACGTCAGACACAGGCCGTGAAGACGCTGAAGGCGCACGCGCGCATCGCGCTCACCGGCACCCCGGTGGAGAACCGTCTCGGCGATCTCTGGTCGATCTACGATTTCCTCGACCCCGGCCTCCTGGGCTCCGCGCGCGAGTTCTCCGCTTTCGTCAAGGGGCTGGCCGATCGCCGGGACGAGAGCTACGCGCCCCTGCGCCGGCTCATCCAGCCCTATCTCCTGCGCCGGCTCAAGACCGATCGCTCGATCGTGGCCGACCTGCCCGACAAGACCGAGGTGAAGGCCTTCTGTCTGCTCTCCGGGCGGCAAGCCGCGCTTTATCAGAAGACGGTCGACGAGCTGGCCCGCGCCATCGACGGGCTCACCCAGGGCATGGAGCGGCGCGGCCTGGTGCTGGCGTATCTCATGCGCTTCAAGCAGATCTGCAACCACCCCGCGCACTGGCTGGGCGAGGGGCCTTGGGATGAAGAGGGAAGCGGCAAGCTCGCGCGCCTCCGTGAGATCGTGGAGGCGGTGGCCGCGAAGCAGGAGAAGGTGCTCGTGTTCACGCAGTTTCGCGAGGCCACCGAGCCCCTGGCCGCCTTCCTGGCGGGCCTGTTCGGCCGCGCCGGGCTCGTGCTCCACGGCAGCACGCCCGTGAAGGATCGGGGCGGGCTGGTGCGGCGCTTCCAGGAGGACCCGGCGGTGCCGTTCTTCGTCCTGTCCGTGAAGGCCGGCGGCGCCGGCCTCAACCTCACCGCGGCCTCACACGTGGTGCACTTCGACCGCTGGTGGAATCCCGCCGTCGAGGACCAGGCGACCGACCGCGCCTACCGCATCGGCCAGCATCGCAACGTGCTCGTGCACAAGCTCGTCTGCCGCGGCACCGTGGAGGAGCGCATCGACCGGCTCATCGAGGACAAGCAGGCGCTGGTGCGCGGGGTCCTCCAGGGCGGCGGCGAGACGCTGCTCACCGAGATGAGCGACAAGGAGCTGATGACCATGGTGGCCCTCGACCTGCGGCGGGCGACGGCCGAAGCCTGAGAGGAGAGAAGGCGATCGACGGCGCGAGATGTGAGGTAAGGTAGCGCGATGGCCTGGTACGGCAGGAGTGACTGGGACTTCTACCCGCCCTACGTGTCGGTGGGCGAGAAGAAGGCGCGCAGCCGCCTGGCGCTGACGAAGCTCTTGAAGAGGAGCAAGCGCACGGCCGAGCCCGTCGTCGCGCCGCGCACCCGGCAGGTGGCCGCCACCTTCTGGGGCAAGGCGTGGTGCGACAACCTCGAGCGCTACGCCGATCTCGCTAACCGCCTTCCCCGCGGGCGCGCGTATCTGAGAAACGGCTCGGTGCTGGATCTTGTCCTCACCGCGGGTCGCGTCGAGGCCTTCGTGGCCGGCAGCGAGCTGTACCAGGTGACGATCGCCATCACCCCCCTGACGAAGACGCGGTGGCGCCGCGTCGTCGCGCGCTGCACCGGCCGGATCGGTTCGCTCGTCGGCCTGCTGCGCGGTGAGCTGTCGGCCGACGTGCTGTCCGTGCTGACCGAGGCCAGGGACGGCCTGTTCCCGCAGCCGCGCGAGCTGACGCTCGACTGCTCCTGCCCCGACTGGACGGACGTGTGCAAGCACGTCGCCGCCGTCCTCTACGGGGTGGGCATCCGTCTCGACGCCAGGCCGGAGCTGTTCTTCCTGCTCCGCCAGGTGGACCAGGCGGAGCTGCTCACCTCCGTCACGGCCGGCGCCGTCTTGCGCCACCGCCCGGCCGCGGGGAAGCGCATCGCCGAAGAGCGGCTGTCCGCGGTGTTCGGGATCGAGCTGGAAGGCGCGCCGCCCGCGCGTGTGGACCGCGCGGACCGCTCGTCGCGCCGAGGCCCGCGTCCCCCATCCCGCGCCGCCGCGCGGCGCCGTTCATCGTCCTCCCGCAGGCAATAATCGCCCGCTTCGTATACCTCGTGCTCCAGGCGTCCGGGCCGCCGTTCGCCTTCCCCGGTCACGGACGCGACCGTAGGAGGTTTTTGCTAGACTGTGCGTCGGGCTGGAGTTCAGCCCCGCTGCCCGAACGTCACCGTGTTTATGGCCGCTATTTATAAGGAGGGCCCCTGGTATGGCCATGAAGACCATCGTCGCGCTCCCCGGAGAAGGCATCGGACTCGAGGTCGTGGATGCCACCTGCGAGCTGCTCATGGGTACCGGCCTGCCCCTCAAGATCCTCACCCCGCCCCAGGGGTCGCCGTTGCCCGACGAGACCAAGAAGGCGGCCCGCGGGGCCGACGGCGTGCTCTTCGGCGCGGCCGGCCCGTCCACCTCGCCCGTAGTGTCGTGGCTCCGCTGGGAGATGAGCGCGTGGGCCGGCGTGAGGCCGATCCGTTTCTTCCCGGGCATGCGCTCGCCGCTGGTCGATCCCGACGGTATCGACTACATCCTCCTGCGCGAGAACAGCGAGGGACTCTATCCAGGCCGCGAGGGCGAGCTGGCCGATCTGGTCAACGTCATGCCCGATCTGAGCGACCGGACGGGGCGCAAGATCAAGGAATTCGGTGACGAGGGGCGCTTCGCGGTGAAGATCGTCACCCCCAAGGGCGCGGAGCGCATCGCCCGCTTCGCCTGTGACCTCGCCCGGAAGCGCCGGGCCCGGGGCAAGCCCGGCAAGGTCACCTGCATCACCAAGTCGAACGTGCTTCCGCGCACGGACGGGCTCTATCAGCAGACCGCCGAGCGCATCGTGCGCGAGGCCGGTCTCGAGTTCGAGCACTTCCACGTCGACGACGCCGCGCGGCGGCTCGTGCGCTTTCCCAGGTCCATGGACGTCGTCCTGTGCATGAATCTCTACGGCGACATCCTGTCGGACCTGGGGGCGGAGACGGCGGGCGGCTTGGGGCTGGCGCCCTCCGGCAATTTCGGCGACGACGGCTGGGCCTACTTCGAATCGGTGCACGGCTCGGCGCCGGACATCGCGGGCAAGGGCATCGCCAATCCCACCGCCACCATACTCTCGGCCGCCCTCATGCTGGAGCACATGGGCATGGGCGCCGAGGCGCAGCGCCTCGAGGCCGCGGTGGGTCGCATCTACCGCGACGGCAAAGCGCTCACGCCCGATCAAGGGGGCACCGCCAAGACGCGCGAGATGGCCCAGGCGGTGCTCGCGGCCTATCGCTAGCGTTCCGCGTTCGCCCAACCCGGCCCCGGGCTCAGGCTCGCGGAGCGACAGCATGCTCTGGGTCGTGCCGCCGACGCCACCGCCTCTCGGCGTCCACGAGGCGCACCTCTGGCGCGTCGACCTCGACGTCGAGGGTAGCGAGGCGGCGGCCGCGGACATCCTGAGCGAGGACGAGCGGGCGCGGGCCGCGCGTTTCCACTTCGAGAGCGATCGACATCGCTTCATCGCCGGCCGGGCCGCCCTGCGGAGAATCCTCGCGGCCTATCTCGATCGGGCGCCCGCGGATCTCGTCTTCGCCCTCGGCCACCACGGCAAGCCGGCGCTCGAGAATCTCGGGCTCGACTTCAACCTGTCCCACAGTGGCGGATGCGGGCTCATCGCGGTCACGCGCGGCCGGCGGGTCGGAGTCGACGTCGAGCGCATCCGGACCGACTTCGCCTGCGAGGAGATCGCCCGCCGCTTCTTCGCCCCCGCCGAAGTGAAAGCGCTCGCCGCCTCCGCGCCCCACGAGTACGCCACGGCGTTCTTCCGCTGCTGGACGCGCAAGGAGGCCTACGTGAAGGCCCGCGGCGACGGGCTCACCCTGGCCCTCGATCGCTTCGAAGTGCGGCTCGAAGCGGCGGCCACGCGCGCCCTCGCGTCATGTCTCGACGATCCGTCGGAGTCTTCGCGCTGGAGCCTTCGGGAGATCGTGCCCGGGCCCGGCTACCTGGGCGCGCTCGTGGTGGAAGGCGATGGCTGGACGCTTCGCACCTTCGCCTGAGGCGGGGCGCGCTTGTGGCCAGCGGGGGTCAGGTCTTGCAATGCGACATTCCCGCGGCAGGCTTCCTCGGTGGCCAGCGCCCAATGTCGCATTGCAAGACCTGACCCCGGGGCCGCGACTTTCAAGACCTGACCCCGGGGCCGCGCACGGTCACGCCGGCCCACTTCTCGTAGAGGGCGATCACGCCCGCCATATCGAGATTGCCGAAGCCTTCGGCGTGCGCAGTCTCGTAGGCCTGACGCACGGCCGAGGTCACGGGCATGGGCAGACCGAAGCTGGCCGCGAGCCCCAAGCCCAGGGCCACGTCCTTGCGCGAGAGCGCGATGCCGAAATAGGGGGTGAAGTCTCCCGCGAGCACGTTCGGGAAGCGCTTGAGGAAATGATGCGAGCGCCCGCCGCTCGTGGAGAGAATGTCGAACAGGCGCTGCGGATCCAGGCCCGCCCGCACCCCGAGCACCATGGCCTCCGCCGCCACCACCACGTTGCCCACCGACATCACGTTGTTCACGATCTTGAGGATCTGGCCCGAGCCCAGCGGACCGATGTGATGGATCTCGTGGCCGAGCACGCCCAGCACGGGGCGGCAGCGCTCGATCACCGCGGCCTCGCCCCCGATCAAGAAGATCAGCTTCCCGCTCCCCGCATCGGCGGGGCCGCCGCTCACCGGCGCGTCGAGGCAGTCGACGCCCCGGCTCTTCGCGGCCTTGGCCACCTCGCGCCAGCTCTCGGGATCGGTGGTGCTCACGTCGATGAACGTCATCCCTGCGCGTGCCCCCGCGATGGCGCCGTCGGCGGCCTCGTAGGCGCGGCGCACCGTGGCCACGTCGGGCAGGCTCGACAGCACCACGTCGGAGGCTTCCGCGACGCGAGCCGCTGAGGCGGCGAGGGTGACCCCGGCCGCCTTCGCCTTGCCCGCGCGCGTCTGATCGGGCTCGTAGCCCGTCACGACGAAACCGCTCTCGACCAGTCGTCGCGCCATAGGCCCGCCCATGGTGCCCATGCCCAGGATGCCGATGCGCGGCTTGTCCGTCATGCTCCCTCCGTTCTCAGCTCTCGCTGACCTGGTAGCCCCGCGCGTCGGTGGCCCGCCCGTCCTTGTAGTTCGCGATGCGCCTGGGCGAGGCATGAATGCCCAAAGTCTGCAGCACCCGATCGCCCACCACGCGGAAGCTGTGGGGCACATTCGGAGGGAGCGCCACGGTGTCGCCCTTCTCCAGCCGGACTGTCTGGTCCTCCTTCCCGTCTATCCAGGCCTCGGCCACGCCCTCGAGCACGTGGAGCACTTCGAGGTACGGATGCGAGTGCACGGGCGCGACGTAGCCGGGCTGTGAGGTCTGGATACCCGTCCGTATCGGTGTGGTGCCTTCGTCGTCGCCGAGAATGAGTTGATAGGTGGCATCCGGGCCGAACTTGACGACTTCCGTGTTGGCGAGGCGGATCACCTGCATGTCGCCCATGGCGTTCCTCCTTTTGCTCGATCGGAGAGTATCAAATCCCCTCACCCTGCCTTTTCCCCCGAGGGGAGAGGGCAGAGGCGGAGTGCATGGCGTGCCAGACGCGCTCCGGCGTCACCGGCATGTCGAGGTGGCGGACGCCGAACGGCGCCAGCGCGTCGTTGACGGCGTTCATGAGCGCGGGAAGAGCCCCCACGGTGCCCGCCTCGCCCACGCCCTTGGCGCCGAGCGGGTTCACCGCCGTCGGCACCTCGTGCGAGGCGACGTCGAAGGACGGCATATCGTCGGCGCGCGGCATGGTGTAGTCCATGAACGATCCCGTGACGAGTTGGGCGGTGACGCTGTCGTACAGGAGATGCTCGAAGAGCCCCTGGCCCAGCCCCTGGACGATGCCGCCGTGAATCTGCCCTGTGACGAGCATGGGGTTGATCATGCGCCCGACGTCGTCGACCACGGAGTAGCGCACCACCCGCACCGTGCCCGTGGCCTCGTCGACCTCCACTTCGCAGACGTGGCAGCCGTTGGGAAACGTCACGCTGGGCGGCATGAACGCCGCCGTCTCGCTGAAGCCGGGCTCGAGCCCCGCGGGGAGCTGGCGCGGCACATAGGCGGCCCGCGCCACGGAGGCGAAGGTCACGCCGCGATCGGTGCCGGCCACCGTGAACTTCCCTTCGCGCAGGCTGATGTCGTCAGGCGCCGCCTCGAGCAGGTGGGCGGCGATGCGGCGCCCGCGCTCGATCACTTTCTCGGTGGCCCGCAGCACGGCGGAGCCGCCCACGCTGATCGCCCCCGACCCCCCGTTGCCTCGCCCCGCGCCGAGCGCGTCACTGTCCCCCCAGAAGACCTGGATGCGCTCCGGCGGCAGCCCGAGCCGCTCGCTCACGATCTGGGTGAATGCCGTCTCGTTCCCTTGCCCCATCGACGTCGAGCCCGCGAAGAGGGACACGGAGCCGTCGGCATTGACGCGCATCTCCGCCGTGTCAGGATTGACGGCGGTGTACGGCCCGCCCGCGACTTCGATGGGATTGGCGATGCCGAGGCCGAGGAGCTTGCCACGCCGACGCGCCTCCGCGCGGCGCTGCTCGAAGCCCGCGTGGTCCGCCGCGGTCAGGGCCATCTCCATGACCCGCCCGAAGTCGCCGCAGTCGTAGGTGAAGACGAGCCCCGTCTTGAACGGCATGGCCGATGCGGGGATGAGGTTCCGGCGACGCAGCTCGATCGGATCCAGGCCGAGCTCGCGCGCGGCCACGTCGATGACGCGCTCGATAGCGTAGGTCGCCTCCGGCCGCCCCGCCCCGCGATACGGGCCGGTGGGTGTCGTGTTCGTGAACACACCGGTGCTCGTGAGATGGATAGCGGGGGTCGTGTAGACGCCGGCGACACCGCCGACATTGTTGGTGGCGGGGCCGGCGCTGCGCGGCGTGAGGTAGGCGCCGATATCGACCATCAGGCCGACGCGCATGCCGAGGAACTTCCCGTGGGCATCCAAGGCCAGCTCCACGCTCGACACGTTGTCGCGGCCATGCTCGTCGCTGACGAAGCCTTCCCGACGATCGGACGTCCACTTCACGGGGCGCCCGAGCCGCTGGGCCGCCCACAGCACGAGGACGAGCTCGGGATAGATGCCGCTTCGCATCCCGAAGCTGCCCCCGACCTCGTCCGTCACCACGCGAACCGCGCCCTGCGGCACACGGAAGATCTGCTCGGCGAGGAGCGTGCGGAGGCCATGAGGTGCCTGGATGCCCGTGTAGAGGGTGTAGCGCCCGGTACGCCGGTCGAACTCGCCCACGGCCGCCCGCGGCTCGAGGGGAGCGGCGGCCACCCGCGTCACCACGAAGTCGAGACGGGTCACGTGCGCCGCCTGCTCGAAGGCGCGTGCCACGCCTTCACGCGAGCCCGCCTCCCAGACGAAGGCGACGTTATCAGGCGCTTCGTCCCAGACCGCCGGCGCACCCGCGCTCATGGCCGCGGAGGCTCCCGCCACCGCGTGCAGCGGCTCGTACTCGACCACGACGTGGGCCGCGCCGTCCGCGGCCTGCTGCGCCGTCTCGGCGACCACCAGGGCGAGGGGATCGCCCACGTGACGGGCGCGGTCGCGGATGAGCGCCGGCCTCGGCGTCTTGAACGCCGGCGTGCCGTCGCGGCGCTTGCGCGAGCCGTCCGTGGGGAGGTTGCCGAGACCGTCGGCGGCGACGTCGGCGCCGGTGAGCACGGCGAGCACGCCGGTCGCCTTCCGCGCCGCGGTGGCGTCGATGCCGCGGATCAGCGCGTGCGCATGGGTCGAGCGGACAACCACGGCGTGGGCCTGGCGGGGCAGGCTCACGTCGTCGGAATAGCGCCCGAGGCCCTGGATGAGATGTGGGTCTTCGCGCCGGCGCACCGACTGTCCCACCGCGAACTTTTCCGCGGTCACCGGCTCGCTCACGACAGCCCCAGGGCGGAGCGCAGCGTCTCGCGGCGCAGCTGGCTTTCCGACCACGGACGCCCCCCGATGATTCCTCCGTCCACCACCAACGCGTGACCATTCACGAAGCCGGACTCGTCGCTGGCCAGCCAGAGGGCGGCGCGGGCGATGTCCTCGGGCAGACCCGGCCGCTTGATCGGCTGAAGGTTCTCGAGCACGCCCTTGAGGAGGGGAATGACTTCATCCGCCCGCTCCGGAGAAAGACCCATCGACTTGCCGAAGATGGGAGTGGCGATGCCCCCCGGGCAAATGCAGTTGACCCTCACCCCGTGCTCGCCCAGCTCCATCGCCACCGAATGCGTCAGATGGATGACCGCCGCCTTGGCCGCGCTGTAGATGTGGGGCCCCAGCCCGGTACGCAGGCCGGCCACGCTGGCCGTGCTGATGATGGAGCCTCCGCCCTGCGTCTTCATGACGGGCGCGGCATGCTTGATGCCGAGGAACACGCCGCGCAGGAGTACTCCGATGGTCGCGTCGAAGCCGTCCACGGGAACGTCCTGGATCTTTCCGCCCACGCCTCCGTACCCCGCATTGTTGAAGATGCAATCGAGCCGGCCGAAGCGCTTGCCTGTCTCTTCGACCGCCGCCTGCACGTCGGGCTCGCGGCTCACATCGGCGTGGACGTATCCCGCCCGCGACCCGAGCTCTCCGGTGAGGCGCCGTCCGCGATCGTCCTGGATGTCGGCCACCATCACTGACGCGCCCTCCTCGACGAAGAGCCGCACCGTGGCCTCCCCGATGCCGCTCGCTCCGCCCGTGATCAACGCCACCTTGCCTTTGAGACGAGTCATGCCGCCCTCCGCGCTACACGAGCCCCATGGAGCTCGCCACGGTTTCGAGGTGGTGCGACGGGTCTCCGAAGTCGAGCCCGGCCGCGAGGATGCGCTTGTGGTAGAGGTGCAGCGAATGCTCCTCGCAGAAGCTGATGGCGCCCAGGAGCTGATGCGCGCGGCGCGCCACGCCCTGCGCGGTCCGGCCCGCATAGGCCTTGGCCATGGCCACGTCGGCCTCGTGCTCGCGCCCCTGCTCCATTTTCCAGGCCGCGCCATAGACGAGGTAGCGGGCCGTCTCCACATCGCGGAGGAGATCGGCGCAGGCGTGCTGGACGGCCTGGAACGATCCGAGCGGCCGGCCGAACTGGCGGCGGCCTCTGGCGTGGTCGACGCAGAGCTCGAGGATCCGCTGGGCGCAGCCGACCATCTCCGCCGCGCGGGCGAGCGCGCCCGCCCGGAGCGCCGGGCCGAGACATTCCCAGGCGTGGCCCGCTTCGCCGAGGAGATCGTCGCCCCCCACTTCCACACCGGCGAAGACCACCTCGCAGGGACGGTCTCCCGCCATGGCCTCCATGGGGAGCACGGTCAGGCCGGGCTGACGCGCGTCGAGGAGGAAGAGATTCGCTCCGGAGGTGCCGCGGGTGACGACGAGGAGGTCGTCGGCGACATGCGCGTCGTTCACGAAGAGCTTCCGCCCGTCGAGCCTGCTCTCCGGCTCGCCCGCGAGCCCGAGCGCCGCCTCGTCGATGGACGCGCTTTCCTCCGTGATGGCGAGCACGCAGATCCGCTCTCCGCTCGCCATGGCCGGGAGCAGGCGCTCGCGACGGGCCGGTCCCGCCGCGCCCAGGAGCAGCGAGGTGGCGACCACCGCGCTCTGCACGTACGGGCTCGGGAAGCACGCGCGGCCCATCTCCTCGAGGAGCAGCATGACGTCGACCATGGTGCCACCGCCGCCGCCGTACTCCACGGGGATGAGGAGACTCGGCCAGCCGAGAACGGAGATCTCCTTCCACAGCGCAGCAGAAAAGCCGCGCTCGCTGGCCACGCTCTCCGCCATGACGTTCGGTGGACAGTGACGCTGGAGGAAATCGCGGGCGGTGCTCACGAGAAGCTGCTGGCCGTCGGAGAGGCGGAAGTCCATGGCCTAGCTCTGCCCTCTCATGCTCGTGCCTCGGCGGGGAGCCCAAGCCCCCGCGTGGCCACGGTGGAGCGAAGAATCTCCGAGGTGCCGCCCGCGATGGTCTGGCCGAGGCTCGTCTGGTACACGTGCTGGATCAGGCCGTTGAGCTTGGCCCATCGAGAATCCTGGGTGAGGGGGCCGTAGAGCCCGAGCATCTCCATGCCGAGAGCGGCCACCGCCTGGCCCGTCTCGTCGGCCATCACCTTGACCAGCGCCGTCTCGTAGGGCGTGGGCATGCCTTCGCGGATCATCCACGCGATGCGATAGAAGAGCATGCGCACGGCCTCGACCTCGGTGGCGAGGGTGGCCAGCCGGCGCCGGATGCCGGGGTCGCGCGCGAGCGGCCCGCCACCGCGATGGGTGGCGTTGGCATAGCGAACCAGCTCCGAGAGAATACGCCGGAGCATGGGCGCCTTGTAGAAACGTCCCCAGAAGCGATCCGTGTCGAGCCCGCGCAGGAGCTGGGTGAACCCCTCGCCTTCCTTTCCCAGGAGGAACTCCGCGGACACACGCACCTCGTCGAGAAAGACCTCGTAGTGATACACCTCGCCGGTGAGGCTCCGGATGGGGCGAATGTCCAGGCCGCCGGTGGCATTGTCGACCACGAACATGCTGAGACCCTGCGAGCGGCGTGCCGCGGGACTGGTGCGGGCGAGCACGAGCCCATAGTCCGCGATGCCCGCATGGCTGCTCCAGATCTTGTGGCCGCGGATCACGTATTCGTCGCCGCGCCGCGCCGCCTCCGTCTTGAGAGAGAGGAGATCGGAGCCGGCTTCGGGCTCGCTGAAGCCCTGCCAGAAGGTCGCCTCGCCGCGGCCGATGCGGGGCAGCACCTCGCGCCGCAGAGCTTCCGAGCCGTACTGGATGATGCCTTCGGCGGTCTGATGGCAGCCGGCGAGCGGGCCGAACGGCGCGCCGACCGCGGCCAGCTCTTCGAAGAGCACCAAGGTGTACATGAGCGAGCGCGCCTGCCCGCCGAAGCTCCGGGGCCAGGTCATGGTCAGCCAGCCCTGGTCGGCCAGCGCGCGCAGAAACGGACGCGAATGCGCGCCGGATCCGTACCCGGCGTCCATGCCGTCCACGGCGAAGGTCTCGGGCGGGTGCGTGACGAGAAACGCACGCACCTCGTGAGCGAAGGCCTGCTCGTCCGGGCTGAACTCGAAGTTCATGGGGAGCGGGCGTCAGGATAACGCGTCTCTGGTACCACCACTAGCCCCGGGCCCAGATTGTGAGCTAGGCTGCGATCCGGGAGGAGACACCAATGACCCTCGACCACGCCTCCATCCAGCGATTCCTCGCCACCAAGGAGGTCGCCCTGCTCGCCACCGTCCAGCCCGACGGGGCGCCCCTCGCCATGCCCATGTGGTTTCTCCACAGTCCGGCGAGCCTGACCATGATCAGCGTGGAGGGCCTGCAGAAAGTCCGCAACCTGCGCCGCGACCCGCGCGTCTGCGTGGTCGCCGAGGCGGGCGGCGGCGGCGCCGACATACGCGGCGTCACCGTGAACGGGCGCGCGGAATTCCTGGTTGACGGCGCCGAGCGGCGCGCGCTGGTCGAGCGCTTTCACGAGAAATACCCGCGCCTCTCCGCGCTGTGGGGCGGGCGGGCCATGCCCGCCAATCGCGTCATGTTCAAGATCGTGCCGGAGCGGATCAAGAGCTGGGGCCTCGGCTGAGGGCCCGACTACCGCGAAAGCATCACCACCCCGAGCACGATGAGCACGGCCCCCACCACCACGCGCCAGGAGAGCTTCTCCGCGTGGCTGGGGAAGAAATACGCGAGGAGGAGCACGAAGAGGGGCGACGTCCCGGCGAGCGGGGTGACGATGCTGACGTCGCCGAAGCTCAGCGACGCCAGCACGAGGAATACGCCGGCGTTCTCCGCGATCCCCCCCGCGATGAAGTAGCGGAGGCTCCGCCCGTCGCAGCGGAGGGAGCCCTGATTCCCCGTGGCGACCACGAAGGTGGTGGAAGCGATCAGGGCCGCCGTGATGTTGACGGCGGAGTCGAAGAGTGGCCCCGCGTGGCCGAGGCCGAGCTTGCGCACCACGGCCACCGTGCCGAAGCACGAGGCCGCGAGCAATGGATAGCCGAGATCCCGCGCGCGGAATCCCCCGTACTTGCCGCTCAGCGAGAGGAGGATGGTGCCGATCACGATGACCATCGTCCCCCCCACGATGGGAAGGGTGACGCGCTCGCCGAGCAGGAGGATGGCCAGCCCACTCGAGATGAGGGGGGCCAGATTGTTGACGGCGGCGGCCACCGGTGCTCCCACCTTGTGAATGGCGACGACCCGGAAGAGGCGGCCGCCCGCGGTGCCCACCACTCCGGAGAAGACGAAGTACGGCACGGCGCGCCAGTTGTAGTCGTCGAACGGGACGAGCAAGAGCACGAGGGACCACAGGCCGATCACCCCCACCGCGATGTTGATCCAGAATCCGGCGTAGAAGTTGGAGCGGTGAAGCCCGCGCTGGATGAGGACGGTAGCCACCGCCGAGCAGAGCGCGCTCGACAGCGCCATCACCTGCGGGCTCGGGAGCAATGCGGCTCAGCCCACCTCGGCGCGGATACGGTCGTGAAGCCGGGCCAGCTCGTTGGCGATGGCATCCACGGAGCGCGCCCCCGCCTGGAAGATGGCCGTCGCGTTGAGGGTGACCCAGCCGAAGCCCATGGCCTTGAGGGCGGCCACGCGGGCGAGCACCATGTCGTGGTTGGCGTAGAAGCCCTTGCCCGCCGCGTCCCGGGGCGGGGGCGCCACCATGCTCTGCAGGCCGATGGCGGCGGGATCGCGGCCCGCGTCCTCGGCGTGGCGTCGGATGGCGCCGATGGCGCCTCGCGCCCCCGCGTCGTCTTCGACACGGCTGGCCAGCCAGCCGTCCCCGAGCCTGCCCACGCGGCGGTAGGCCGGCTCCGAATTCCCGCCGATCCAGATGGGCAAGCGCCCGCCCTGGGGAGGCTTCGGCTCCATGCTCATGGCCACCGTCCGGTAGTGCGCGCTCTCGAAGCTCACCTCGGCCTCGCCCCAGTAGGCGCGGAGCAGCCGGATCGCTTCGTCCATGCGCTTGCCCCGCGTCCGGAAATCTTCGCCGAGGGCCTCGTACTCCGATTCCTGCCAGCCCACGCCGACGCCGAGACGCACCCGTCCCCCGGACAGCGTGTCGAGGGTGCTCACCTGCTTGGCCACGAGGGCCGGCTGTCGCTGCGGCAGCACGAGCACTTCGGTACCGAGGGTCACGCGGGTGGTCACGGCGGCCAGATAGGCCAAGGCCGTGAACGCTTCCAGGATGGGCATGCCGGGGTTGTACGGGCCCTTGGGGCGCCCTTCGATCGGTATGCCCATGACCACGTGGTCGAAGATATCGATGTGGTCGTATCCGATCCGCTCGATGGCACGGGCGAGGCGCAGCACCGCCTCCGGACCTTCCCGATAGGACACACTCGGAAACTCGACGGACAGCTTCATCGCGTTCTCCTCGCTCACTCCGGGGCACGGCCGACATTGACCAGCGCGAACGGTGAAGCTTAGTCCGGCGGGCAGGCGGAATCAAGGACGGCTATAGTACGAGCGGAGAGAGGAGGATACTCATGCGAGCAGACCTCGCGGACGTGCCATCGCGGAATCGCCAGCGGGTCGGCGCGGTGGCGCTCGGCGCGCTGGCCGTCGGAGCATTCGCCGTGGGCGCCCTCGCCATCGGCGCGCTCAGGATCGGGCGCCTCACCGTCCGCAGACTTCGAGTGGGCCGTTCACATATGCGCACGCTGAAGATCGACGACCTCGAGGTGGGCACGCTCCGGGTTCGCCGGCTCGAGATGCCTGAGCGAAAGGGACAGCCCGCGGACGCTCCGTAGTCGGTACCGAGCCTATCGCCTCGGGGGAAAGATGCGGGAGGAAGCGCAGGGCTTCATGGGCCAGGCTCCAAGAAGGCCGGTGAATTGAGGTGACGCGTGACGGACTGGATTCGCCCGCGAGGACATGACCTCGCCGTGCTGTTCAGCCGGCGAAGCCGGGACGCGTACGCGGCGGAGGCCGCCGCCCGCGGAGAGACGTATACGTTCACCGACGCGTGGGGGCGGCCGCGCACCTGGCTCAAGGGCGAATATGCCTACCTCGCGCCGAGCGGGGCGAGCGTGCTCCTCGCTCGATGCAATCTCAAGCACGACATCGTCGAGGAAGGGGACCTCACCGAGGAGCGGCTCGTCGACTATCGCGCGCTGATCATTCCGAATGCCGCGCATCTGTCGGGCGAGACGCTCGGACGCATCGAGCGCTGGCTGCCCGGCCCCGATCGCCGCCTCGTGGTCGCGGGCAAGACGAATCTCCCGCCCCGCCTCCTCGGCCTCGTCTCCTCCGCGTCGACCGCGGTGACCGGCTACACGGGCTGGCGGTGGCGCGCGGGCTCGCCGTTCGCCAACGACGCGTGGGAGAGGCTCTACGTGAGTGGCTATGCAGGGCACGCGGCGCAGACGGTCAAGCCGGCGGCGGGGAGTCGCGTGCTCGCCGACCTGGTCGAGCTCACGGGCGATCTGACCGATGCCACCACGGCCATCGCCACCATCCGGGGACCGGCCATCGTCCTGACCGAGCGGACGGCCTATGTCGCGAATCAGGTGTTCGAGCTGATCGGCGGCATGCTCCAGGCCCACCTGAACGTGGAAGCCGTCCGCCACTGGGCGAATCCCACGCACTGGGGCGACACGCTGCTGTTCTTCCTGCGGTGGCTCCTCCGGGAGGTCGGGCTCGAAAGCTCGTGGCGGACGCGCCTCAGATCCTTCGGCGCCTACGACGGCGTGCTCTCCTTTCGTCACGACGTGCACGGGATGCTCGACTTCACCTTCCTCGACTATCAGATCGAGAACCTCATTCCCGCCAGCTACGATATCGAAGACCCCGCCTTCTCGACCAATATCAGCGAGACGATGGCCCGGGAATGGGTGACGCGCACCACCCGTCACAGCTTCATCGAGCCCGCGCTGCACAACGACAGCTCCATCGGCGACCCGCCCACGGCCATCCATGGTCGGGGGCTCTATGAGCACGTGCGCAACGCCACGCGGAACCTCGGCTTCCCTGTCGACACGTGCGGCCGGCACGCGGGCGGACACATGCATCCCGAGACCATCGACGCCATGGACTATCTCTACGCGCACGACCCGCGCATCCTCGGTCTGTGCACGTTCTGCTACTACCACATGATCGAGTACGGAGTGCGGAACCCCACGGTGATGGTGGGCGGGCAGATCGGCGGCAAGCCGCTCACCTACGTCACCGATGTGCGACGCACGATCGCCACCCCGGGCATCTGGTTTCCCTTCCATCCCGTGGTGACCACGGACGCGGAGTGGCGCCCCCTTCGGGGCTGGGATCGCACGCACGAGTACGACGCGGCCTACGAGCTGGTCGAGACCATATTCGGCGGGCACAGCGCCCGCGTCCCCGGCGTGGACGACCACCTGGAGAACGGCGTCTACAGCTTCCAGTACCATCCAGAGCTCGCGCGAGATCCGTCCCTGAACGACGGCCTGGGCACCCTCGACTATGTCCGCTATGCCATCAACCTGGCCGAGCGGAGCAATTTCTGGATCGCCACCCAGCGCGATCTCTATCAGCGCATGGCCGACTACGAAGCGCTGGTCTTCCAGGTGCGCGACAACGGGCGCAAAGTGACCGTGACCAATCCGACGAGCCGATGCATCGCCGGCATGGTGATCGAGCAGCGGCTGCCCTTCGGCAGCGTGTGGGACGGCGCCGAGGAGCTCGTGCACGTGGTCAAGGGCGCCTTCGTCACCGTACCCCCCCTCGGGCCGAACGCGCAGATCACCCTTCGCTTCGAGGCGGCGACGGCGGAGGCGCCCCTGATACGCCAGCCGAGCAACAAGGGGCTGACGGTGCTGAACGCGCGCCACGATCCGGCCCGCGGAGAGACGCGCATCGTGGTCAGGGTGTGCCGCGCGCAACCACTGTCCGTCGAGGGCGTGGACCCGGAGGGCGTCTATCGCGTGCAGATGGACGGAGAGCCGCCGCGCGACGTCATCCCCCGCGTGGTGCGTACCATCCAGGCGCTGCTCGGCAAACAGTCCGCGCAGGCCGTGGCCGCCGGCCTGCGGGCCCAGACGCCGGGCACGGTGCGATTCCTCGACCTGCGCATCGTGGGCGACGAGGATGGCTTCGTGGAGCGAACGATCCGTATCAGGCAGCTAGGACCCGCGGAGGCGGACACGGCGAGGGCCGCGGTGCGGGGCGCGGTCCCGGCCCGCACCGGGCGTGTGACCTAGTGCCGGACTTACCTCACTCCACGAGAGGATCCCGAACGAACCAGACGATACCGAGCCCCACGAACAATGCGAGGCTCGCGTACCACGCATAGCTCCCCGCATCGGCCTGCCAGTGATTGCCCTTCGCCACCACGGACAGATCGGTCACGTACAGGATCTCGCACGCGCCATTGCCCGTGTCACCCCGGGTCAGACTGGTCTGCCGGGTGAAGATGTCCTGCCCGTCCTTGGTCACCTTGTAGTCGACGAGCAGGCCGGTCATTCGAATCTGGTCGCCGACGTGGATGGCGCGGATCCGCCTGGCCATCGCGCGGTCGGCGGGGATGAGGTGATTGTTCGAGGATTTCTCGGGCTTGAAGCGTGGGGTGACGACTCCCGTCCAGCTATAGGAGCAGGTGAACTCCCCGCTCGTGAACTTGACCTTTCGATACGATCCATTCGTGACCGCTTCCCCCCAGACCACGCACACGTCCTTGATATTGCCGGGATCCGCCTTGTGGCCGAGGTTGAACAGGGCATCGCCGCGGTGCTGTGACACCACGAGCCCCGAGATGTCGTAGGTGGCCTTGGGCGTGAGTGTGTAGGTGTAGCCCTTGATGGTCGTGGTGAAGACGCGCCCGTGGCTGATTTCCTGGAGCGGCTCCGCCTCCTTGATGGCGCGGTCGATCGATGACGCCTCAGGCAGGGCGACGTCGCGAAGCGACAGATAGGTCGCGCAGATGACGCACGCGACGAGCGAGATGCCCAGCCAGCGCTGAACGGTTCTCAATACTGCCGATTATCGTGGGCGGGGGGTCGAAAGACGGCGGATTTCTTCGGCTAGCGGGCGCTCGCCTCCCCTCCCAGGTACGCGACCTTGATGCGCGGATCGGCGATCACCTGCGCGGCCGGCCCCGCCATGAAGATGCGGCCCAGCTCCATGACGATGCCGGTGTCCGATATCTGCAAGGCCCCGTGGGCATTCTGCTCCACCACGAGCACGGTGAGCCCGCGGGCACGCAAATCGGCGATGGTGGCGAAGATCTGGTCCTGATTGGCAGGCGAGAGGCCGAGCGACGGCTCGTCGAGGAGGAGGAGCTTCGGCCCCGTCTCCAGCACCATGGCGGTTTCCAGGATCTGCTGCTCCCCCCCACTGAGATTGCCCGCGAGGACGGAGAGCTTGGCGGCGAGGAGCGGGAACTGGGCCAAGGCCTCCTCGATGGCCGCGGCCACCGCCGGGCCGCGCAGCGTATAGGCGCCGAGCTCGAGATTCTCGCGCACGGTCATCAGCGGGAAATTGCAGCGACCCTGCGGCACGAAGCCGATGCCGAGGGTCAGGCGATCGCGGGGGGGCAGCCTCTCGATGGCCTGCCCGAAGAAGCGCACGCTGCCGCTGAAGTGCCGGTTCAGCCCGTACACGGCGCGCAGGAGGGTGGACTTGCCGGCGCCGTTCGGACCGATCACCGTGGTCACGGTGCCCACCAGGATGGCCGCGGAGAAGTCCACCACTACGGGCTCGTCGGCGTAGCCGACGGAGAGTCTGTCGAGCTCGAGGATGATGTCAGCGATGGCCGTGTCCCAGCTCGGCGGCGCGGGCCTGGCCGAGATACGCGGCGAGCACGCGCGGGTCGCTGCGAATCAGGCCGGGTGGTCCGTCCGCGATCGTTCGGCCGGCCTCCAGCACGATCACCCGGCGGCAGAGCGACATGATGAAGTCCACGTTGTGCTCGACGATGACGAGGGTCACCCCTTCGGCATTGAGCTGGTGAATGACCTGCTCGATGCGGCGAATCATGGTCGGATTGACCCCGGCCACCGGCTCGTCGAGCACGACCAGCTTCGGTCGGGCCATCATGGCCGCGGCGATGGCGAGGAGCTTGCGCTGCCCGTAGGAGAGGATGGCCGCCGGCGCCGCCGCGTACTCGGCCAGGCCGACGGTGGCAAGGAGAGCACGGCCCCGCGCCGCCGCCGCCGCTTCCGCGGCGCGCAGACGCGAGCCGCGGCCGAGCGCCTGCAGCCACCCCACGCCATCGCTCTCTTGGGCGGCCACGCGGAGATTGTCGAGCAGGGTCAGCTCGTCGTAGGCGCGAACGGTCTGGAAAGTGCGCGTGAGGCCGGCCTGCGCGATCCGATGGCCGGGCCGGCCCGTCAGCTCGTGGCCGTCGAGTTGCCAGCGCCCCTCGTCGGCCGGCTGAAACCCGCTGAGGCAATCGACGATGGTGCTCTTCCCCGAGCCGTTGGGACCGATCAGCCCTACCACGGCGCCCGCCTCCACCTCGAAGGCCACGTCGTCGACCGCGGTCAGTCCCAGGTACCGTTTGGTCAGGCCCCTCACCTCCAGGAGCGCCCGCGCCGCGGTCATGGGACGGCCGGGCTCGGCCGCCGCCATCGCTCGAGATGGCGTCGCCGGAGCCATCCTCCCACGCCGCCGGGAAAGACGAGCATGGCCACGATGAGCACGGCGCCGTACAGGACCATGCGCAGATCGGTGGTGAAGCGCAGCAGGTCGGGAAGGGCGGCGAGCACGGCGCACGCCCCCAGCACGCCCCAGAAGCTGCCCGGCCCGCCGATGATGACCATGATCAGCATGGTCTCCGTGTAGTAGAAGTCGAAGATCGACGGATCGACGATGGTGAGATAGAAGACGAAGAACCCGCCGACGATGCCCGCGAGGAGCGCGGAGAGCGCGAGGGCGAGGAGCTTGTAGCGCAAGGGATCGATGCCCTGCGACTGCGCGAGCGCCTCGTTCAGCTTGATGGCCTGCATGGCGCGCCCGAGGCGCGAGGTGACCACCACATAGATCACCGCCTGCGAGATCACCGCGAAGCCCATGAGCAGGGAGTAGAAGTCGGCCGGGCGCGAGAGTCGCCACGGGAGGCCGGGCAGATTCAGCATGGGGACGGGCAGGCCGGGAATGCCCATGGCACCGCGGGTGAGGGACACCCAGTCGCGGGCCACGATCATGCACAGGAAGGCGAAGCTCAAGCTGACGATGGCGAAGGCATGGCGCGAGAGCCGGAGCGACGAGTAGCCGATCACGAGTCCGACCAGCGCGGCCAGCACGCCCCCGGAGGCCGCGCCCGCCCACAGGGGCCAGCCCCGCTCCGTCACGAGGAGCGCCGCGGTGTAGCCGCCGATGCCGAAGAAGCCGACCTGGGCGAAGGAGAGCAGCCCCGTGTAGCCATAGACCAGATTCAGTCCGCCCGACAACACGCTGAACGTGGCGAAGCTGACGCCGAGGGCCAGCACGTACTCGTTGCCCGTCATCCTCGGCACCGCGAACAGCGCGGCGATCGCCAGCAGCACGAGGAGGGCCCGGAGCCACCCCGGCCTCATACGCGGACGCCCCTCCCGAAGAGACCCTGCGGGCGCACGAGCAGCATGGCGATCATGGAGCCGAACACGAGCGCGTCGACCATGACCAGGGGCAGAAAGCCCCCGATCACGCTCTCGAGCATGCCCAGCGCCACCGCCGCCACCGCGGCCCCCGCGATATTCCCAAGCCCCCCGATGATGATGATGGCGAAGGCCTTGAACACGAAGCTGAAGCCCATCAAGGGATGCACGGCGTAGACGGGCGCGAGGGCCGCCCCGGCCAGGCCCGACAGCCCGATGCCGATGGCCACGGCCAGCCGCGACACCGCGCGCGGGTCGATGCCCACCATCAACGCGGCATCCCGATTCTGGGCGACCCCGCGCATGGCCTTGCCGACGCGCGTGCGATAGAGGACCAGGAAGAGCGCGGCAAAGGCGAGCAGTCCCAGGGCGAGGGCGAACACGCGCATGAGCGTGACGCGTAGATCGCCCGCCACGATATTGGTGTAGCTCTGGGGGGTCTGGACCATCCGGGGCGTGGTGGTGAAGAGGTACACCGCGCCGTTCTGGAGCACCATGGAAAGACCCAGCGTCAGGAGAATGCTGCGCTCGAAGCCGCCGCCCTGGAGCGAAGCGAGCAGCGCCTCGTAGAGGACGTAGCCGAGGCCCACCGCGACCGCCGTCACCACCACCACCGTCGGCCAGTATCCGAGGCCCAGGTTCATGGTGAGGAAATAGGCGAGCATGGCGCCCAGCATGTAGAACTCGCCGTGGGCGAAGTTGACGATCTCGAGGACGCCGAAGATCAGCGAGAGCCCCATGGCGACCAGGGCGTAGATGACGCCGATCACGATGCCGTTCAGCAGGAGCTGGAGATAGAAGCCCGCGTCCACTACCCTTACGTCTTGCTCATGCCCAGAACCACGACCTTGCCGCCCTTGATGGTGAGGATGATCGCATTGTTGTGCGCGAGATTGTGGTCGTCGAAGTCGATGACCGTGCCGAGAATCGACGGCATCTTGGTGGTGGCGAGGGCGTCGCGGATGGCCGCGGGATCGGCTTTGCCCGCGCGCCGGATTGCGTCGAGCAACACCTTCATCGCCTCGTAGGACTCGAAGCTCACCAGGATGGGCGGAACGTTGTGAAGCTTCCGGAAGGCCTCGACGAAGGCCTTGTTGCCCGGGGTGTCCACCGAGGGGTCATAGGGCTGGACCGAGGTGGTGCCGTCGAGGAAGCCGCTCTCCATGATCTCCTTCGGCACCTGATCCACGAGCACGCGGCCGGTGAGGGGCACCCCGCCGCCCAGGCCGTACCACTGCCGTATCGCGTTCTGGAAGTCGGCGTCGACGGCGTAGAGGGCGAGCAAGCCGGGCTTCCTCGCCTTGATCTTGGTGAGCACGGGGGTGAAGTCCGCGTTGCCCTTCTGGAAGAAGTCCACCGTGGCCAGCTTGAGATTGCGCTTCCGGAGCGCGCTCTCGAGCCCGGTGGATCCCGCGCGCCCGAAGTCACTGTCCTCGCCGAGAAAGGCGATGTTGTTGGCCTTGCCGTCCTTGTCGAGCCAGCTCACGAGCGCGTCCAGCATGCTCGCGTCCGTGGGATTGACCTTGAAGGTCCACTTGTTCCCGCCCACTCCGGATCGCTCGGCGATGGAGGTGGCGGAGGCATTGGCCACCACGAAGGGCAGCCCCGCGCGCTCCACCAGCGGCATGATGGCGAGGGCGGCCGAGCTGCACAGCCCGTCGAAGATGGCGACGTACTTCTTCTCGGCAAGCATCTGGGTCACGCTCTTCACCGCCTCCGCGGGGTTGCAGCGATTGTCCTGGAAGTCGATCTCGATCTTGCGCCCGAGCACCCCCCCTTTGGCGTTGGCCTCCGCCACCGCCAGCTCGGCGCCCCAGCGCGAATGCTGGCCGAACATGGACACGCCCCCCGTGAGGGGGATGGACGCGCCGATCAGGATCGGCCCTTCCTGGGACTGAGCGAATCCCGAATACGCGAGGGCGGCGAGGGCGGCCACCGCGACGACCAGACGCATCCTGCGCATGTCGATTCCCCCTTGATCACGGTGTCCTGCGTGTCGACGAGAGCGACGAGGCCGAGTGGAGTCTACAGCAGAGCCCTGGACCGGCAAAGGACCATCCGCTTGACGCCGGGCCGGCCCCCGGGGCAGGATTCCCCTCGGGCCGGCGGGCGCCGGGCCGAGTTCCCCCAGGCTGGACGCGTCGAGGAGAGAGACCATGGCATTGGCCGGACATCAGATGCGTCAGGACACGTCCTATGCCCTGCTCACCGATGCCATCCTCGCACGCGACCAGGCGCGCACCGCGGATCTCTTCTATCGGATGGTCAAGCGGGACGGTCGCTCCGTATCGGACGCCCTCGGGGTGGTGACGGCGGCCGAAGCGCCCTTCGTCCAGGTGCCCAGTCACATCAATGTCCGCGACGGCCACATCACCCTCGTCAACAACGACCACACGATCCTCGGACTGCGCACGTCCGTGAACCTGGCGCCCTTCGTGCCCGAGGAGTACCGGCTCCTTCCCCTCCTCCAGAGCGTGTGGTACATCCCGGCCGGCCTCGACATCTGGAATCAGCTCCTGGGAAGGTATCCCGGCCGCTACGCGACCATGAAGGGTATGCAGGTGCCGCCCCCGACCTACGGCCCCGCGGTGTGGAATCAGGAGCAGGAGCCCATCACGCCGGAGGGGACGGACGAGGAGAAGCTGCACGAGCATCTGGTGGCCACGGTGAGCGGCGATGCACGCCGGTCCTACGGGCTCTTCCTCGGCCTGGCCGCCGACGAAAGCGTGCGCCCGCGCCTTCGCGACCAGCTGCTCTTCCTCGGCCTCATCGACCTGCAGGACACCGTCATCGGCCGCAAAGCGCGCAACACCGGCCATAAGGCGCTGCGCGCCCGCGCGGTGGCGGATCTCGCCGACGTCATCGGCTGGGAGCGCGCCACCGGGGTCTACTACATGGGCGTGCCGGACATGGCCATCGGCCCGCTCTACTACTCGCTGTACGACGCGGCCTGCGTCACCATGACCAACGAGTTCCCCGAAGCGGGGAAACAGCTCAAAGACACGAACGTCACGCCCCTCACCCCGGCCGAGGTCGAAGAGATGGTGCGCCTCCTCTTCGAAGCGAGCGCGGAGACGGTGTGGAATCGGATCACCGCGCACCTCAAGAACGGGACGTCGATCCGGAGCCTCGGCGACGCCATCCAGATCGGGGCGGCGGAGCTCATCCTCCGCACCACGGTGGCGAGACAGTTCACCGACGGCCAGCATCCATTCGACTACTGCAACACGGCCAACTACTGGCTGCGGCGAACCGTGAGCCCCTACCAGCCGCGCCTCCTCTATCTCATGGCCAATTTCGTCAACGACTCCGCGCGCTCCAACAAGCTCTTCCAGTCCGTGATCGAGGAGGAGCGGGGCGGCTTCGACGGCGCGGGCCGGTCTCCCCTGTCATTGCTCACGGAGCTCGACGAGGCCATCATGGCCCTCGACGTCCCCCGCACCACGGCCATGGCCGGCGCCTATCTCGATTCGGGGGCCGACCGCCGCGCCTACATGAGCACGGTGGCCCTCGCCGCGTGCAAGTTCCAGGACGATCCCCACAATCAGAAGATCTCGCATTCCGCCTTCGAGGAGTACGCGCACAACTCGACGCACCACCGTACGACTCACTCAGCCCTCGCCTCGTGGCAGGGCCCCTCGGCTCGAATGGCCACGTACGCTTCGGGCTGCGGCCTCCCTCGGGCCTCGTCTGGCTCGCAATTTGGCCCGGCACTCTGCGGGGTCACGCGAGGTGTGGGGAATACTCGTTGGCGGCGCACTAGATTCGCGGGCGGCCGCTTAGAAGACGAGCGCGACTTCGCGTCCTTCGCGAAGCGAGCGCTCCGCGGCCAGACAGACCGCGACACGCTTTCTCGCTTCCTCGCCGGACACCAGCGCCATTCGCCTCGCGAAGGCCGTGACGACCTGGCGGGCCTGCTCCTCCAGCTCCACCACTTCGCCCGAAGCGGCGACGGCAACGGTCTCGGCCGCTCGCCGACCCCGCCCGGCCACGCGCAGCTCGAAGCTCGGGTGGAGCGTGCGGTCGAGCGCGCCCGACCACCACGACCGGATCGCCCCCTCGCTGCCCACCACGTGGAGAAGCTGGTGGTACTCGAAGCCCGCCAGCGTCTCCGTGATCACCGCGTGGGCCTGCCGAGGAAATCGCAGGATGATGGTGAGGTCACTCGGCATGCCGGCCTCGCCCGCCCGCGGCGCGCCGAAGGCCTGGACGGAGAGCGGATCGCCGAGCGACTCGAAATACCACATGGTGAAGTCGAAGACATGCACGGGCTCTTCGAGGATCCACGAGCCGACGCGCGCGGCGTCGTAGCGCCAGCCTCCCGATCCGGGTCGGAACGGGAAGCGAAAGAGAGAGAAGGCGAGATAGCTCGGCGTGCCGATCTCGCCGGTGTCGATCAGCGCCTTGACCTTGCCGTACTGGGCGGAGAGACGGAGCTCGTGGCCGATGGTCAGGACTCCGCCGCCGGTGCGGGCCGCGTCGAGGAGCCTGTCGCAGTCTTCGAGCGTGGTGGCCATGGGCTTCTCGAGCAGGACGTCCTTGCCCGCAGCGAGCGCGGCCACCCCGACCTCCGCGTGCAGGTGATTGGGGACCGACACCACCACGGCGTCGATGTCCGCGCGCCCCACGAGGCGAGGGTATCCGATGTCCACCGGGACGCCCGGGAAGTCACGGCGAGCGGCCACGGCCGTGGCCTCGCTCGCACAGGCAATCGCGGCGAGCTCGGCGCCGGGCGCCTTGGCGATGGCGGCGGCATGGTGCCGTCCCCACAGACCGTACCCGATCAGGCCGAAGCGCATGATCGTCTCCTCACTCTCCTAGCCCTTGAGGGCGCCGCTCACGAGGCCGCGCACGACGAACTTCTGGAGGGTGAGGACCAGGACGAGCGTGGGCAGGAGGCCGAGCAGGCAGATGGCCATCATCAACGTGAAGAAGACGAAGTAGTCGGAGACGAGCCCGGCCAAGACCACGGGCACCGTCATGAACTCTGGACGCGAGACGAGGATGAGGGGGACGAGCAGCTCGTGCCAGGAAAGAATGAAAAGAATGACGCCGCACGCCGCCAGCCCCGGCGCGGAGAGCGGCAGCACCACGCGCAGGAAGGCCTGCCAGCGCGTACACCCGTCGATGCGCGCGGCGTCTTCCAGATCTGGCGGAAGGGCGGCGAAATACGGCACGAGGATCAGCACGGCGTACGGCAGGAGCAGCCCCACCTCGGCCACGATGACGCCGGCGAGGGAGTTGAGGAGGTTATACCGCCGAAAAAGCACGTAGAGGGGCACCATGAGCACCACGAGGGGCACCATGCGACTGATCACGCTGGCCTGAAGCAGCGCGTGGGTCCAGCGAAGTCGCAGCCGCGCCAGCGCATAGGCGGAAAGGCTGGCCGCCGCCAGCGCGCCGAAGGTGACCGCCGAGCCCACGAGGAGGCTGTTCAAGAACGCCGAGGGAAATCGCTCCACGGACTTCGGCAGATAGGACACCTGCTCGAAGATGGGCCCCTTGCTCCGCCCTCCCGAGAGAATGAGCCGGAAGTTGGCGAGCGTGTACTCGGCGGGCAGAAGAGCGCGCGTGTCCTGCTGGATGCTCTTCTCCGACTGGAGGCTCCCCAGCACCACGGGCACGAACGGGAAGAGCAGGAAAGCGACGGCGCAGAGGTTGCCCGCCCAGAGCGCGACACGCCGGCGCCAGGGCAGCCGCATCATGGACATGACCTCGGCCCTTCACGCATATTCCACCCGCCGGTAGACCAGCCGCACATAGACGAGGGCGGCCAGCCCCACCAGCACGGCGAGGACCCACGCCGAGGCGGCGCCGAGCCCGATGTCGAACGGTGGCTGAAAGGCCCGGCGGTAGGTGTACCAGGCGGCCACCCACGTGTCGTTGCCGGGGCCGCCCTGGGTGATGGCGAGGATCTCGTCGAACACCATGAAGCTGAAGGTGGTGCGGAGGATCAGGGTGACGGCCACCACGGGGCGGAGAAGGGGCAGGGTGATGAGCCGCAGGCTCTGCCACGGAGACGCGCCGTCCACCGCCGCCGCCTCGTAGACCTGGGCGGGGATACCCTGGAGGGCCGCGTGGTAGAGGAGGATATTGAACGGTGTCGTCCGCCACACGTACGCGGCGACGACGGACGCCATGGCCAGCCATGGGTGACCGAGCCAGTTGACATAGTCGGAGATCAGCCCGAGCTTGTACAGCCATCGGTTCAGGTAACCGAACTGCGCGTTGACGATGAATGACCAGAGCAGCCCGTTGACCACGGGGGGCACCGCCCACGGAACCAGGATCAGGATCCGGGTCAGCCGCGAGAGCCACACGCGCTCGTCGCTGATGACGAGGGCGATGGCGAGACCGATCACGATCTCCAGGACGACCGAAGCGGTCACGAACACCAGCGTGTGGCGCAGGGCCAGCCAGAACACCGGGTCCTCGGAGAGGCGGGCGAAGTTCGCGAGGCCGGCGAAGGGCAACTCGCCGGAGCGGAGCTGGCGGATGCTGACGGTGTGCAGGGAAAGATAGCCCGCGAAGGCGATCGGGTAGGCGAGGATGAGGACGAGACCCGCGAGCGCGGGGGCGCTCAGGAGCAGGGCGAGGCGGCCCTTGCTGAGCTCGCCCGCTCGCATCAGGCGCGCTTGGCAGTGGCCAGCGCGGCGATCATGTTGTCACAGGCCTGGTCCGCGGTGATCTTGCCCGACAGACACGCGGTCAGCTCCACGTTGATGGCGTCGCTCCAGCGCGGATACCACGGCTGGTAGACGGCGGGCACCACCTCGGCGAAGTTGGTCGCCTTGCGGAACACGTCGAGGACGGTGGGCACGTCGGCCCATTTGGCCCACGCGCGCCGCAGGAGCTCGCTCTCCATCACGGGCTGATAGCCACTCGCGAGCATGGCGTCCTGGGCCAGCCGCTGGGCCTGCGTGTACTCTCCGTTCTTGGTGCGCCCGCCCAGATACTGCAGGAGCTTCCACGCCCACTCGCGATTCTTGGTGGCGCTGCTGAGGAAGTAGAGCATGGTGTAGCCGATCGTCTTGCCGTCGCCGGGGAGGCCGAGCACGCGCCCCTTGCCCGCGATGGGCGACTGCGCCTGGTCGTTGATCAGGCTGATGTAGTAGTGATGGAGCGTGCCGAGATAGACGTGCTGCCCCGCGTTGAACGCCTTGCAGGCCGGGATGAAGCGGAGGTTGAGCGAGTTGGGATCGGCCAGCTCCTCCTTGAACGTGCTCTGCCACCACTTGAGCGTCTCCCGTGCGACCGATCCGGCGCCGAGCTGAAGATTGAGCTGCTTGTCGAAGATGACGCCGCCGCGGTTCCACGTGAGGTTGAACCACGTGCCGGGCAGCTGCTCGAAGCCCGCTCCCGCGATCCAGAGGATGGGATACTTGGCCACACCGTCCTTCTTCGCCTTGCGCGCCTGCTCCACGAGCTCGGGGTAGCTTTTGAAAGGCTTGCCCTTGAAGCCGGCCTTGGCGAGGAGCTCGTCGTTGTAGATGAAGATCCACGCGGTGGAGAAGTACGGCAGGCCCCAGGTCTTGCCGTCGCGCTGGGCGGTGGCCCGAGCGAATGGCGTGAAGTCCTTGACGTACTGGTCGAGCCCGGGCAGCCCGTCGATGGGCTGGACGATCCCCTGCTGGATGTAGCTCGCGAGGTACTGGACGGGCGAGAGCGAGACGTCCACCTCGTCCCCCGCCGCGAACATCGTGGTGAGCTTCGCGACCTGCGGCTCCACATTGGGCTCGATGATCTGGTTGAGCTTGACTCCCCAATCGTCCTCGAATTGCCTCGCGATCTGCTCGTAGATCTTGCCGTACTGCCAGACCACGAAGGTGAGCCGCTGCGGATTGCCGGACGGACGCTGGGCCCACGGAGCGGGCTGGGCGAGGAGCGCCCGGGGCGAGAGCAGGCCGGCCGAGGCAGCCGCCCCCTGCACGAACCGGCGCCGCGACAGCGAAGGACCAACGGATGACGGTGCGCGCATGACGTGTCCCTCCACGATGCGTTCGGCGACCCGGGCACGCGCACGAAACGGGATCAATCGCTGGGCCCGGCCGGCGCTGGCCCGAGGATAGACGAGCACCAGACATGTGGCAAGACGACTCTACGTGGGCCCGCTGTTGCACCCGTAGATCTTCACCAGCACCAGCAAGGCGGGCCCGGCGGCCACCACCCCCTGGCGAGACTGCTCGGCCGCCGACTCTCGCACGCAGGTCGTGAAGGCCGCGGCCTCCATCTCGTGGCCGGTGACGATGAGCCGGCCGTCCATCTCGATCCGACCGCTCGCACGAAGTCCTCGCTTCTCTCACGCCCTCGTGAGAAAGATGGGCAGCCCCAGCTTACGGTCGTAGGTCGGGCGATAGCGCTCGGTGTTGTACATCGTGTCCACGTCGACCCGGCGCGATCCCAAGGCCGGGTCGGGAATGGGCTTCAGCACGAAGCGGCCGTGGCTGACCGCCGTCATCAGCCCCTGCCTGCCCTCCTGGATGGCGTCCACGGCCATCCCCGCGAAGGTGATGGCGACCATGCGGTCCACGAAGTCCGGGGTGCCGGAGCGCAGCTCGTAGGTGAGATCGCTGACCACCGTCTCCTCGCCGGTGGCGGCCTTGATCTCGCTGCTCAGGTCCTCCGCCACGCTCATCTTCTTGCGATGTCCGTAGGCGTCCGCCTCGCCGTACTCCTTGACCTTGTAGCCGTCCCACTCCGCGCCCTCGGAGAGAATCACCAGCGCGTAGTTGCTCGGGTTATTGCGCTTGTCGGCCATGAGGAGATCGATGAGCTTCTGCAGGTTGACATGGTATTCGGGAATGCAGCAGCGCAGCGACGTCACGTACGCGGTATAGAGAGCGGTGTGGCCGGCATCGCGGCCGAACACGCGGAAGATGCCGATGCGCTCGTGAGAGCCCACGGTGGTGCGCTGCCGCTCGATGGCGTCGATGGCGCGCGTGACGGCGGTAGAGAAGCCGATGCAGTATTCGGTGTCGCGCACGTCGTTGTCCATGGTCTTGGGCACGGCCATCACCGGCGTGCCCCGCCGGGCGAGCTCGGCCGCGTAGCTGAGCGTGTCGTCGCCGCCGATGGCGATCAGGTGATCCAGCGCCAGGGCCTCGATGTTCTTCTGGACGGCGCGGGTGACATCGTAGGTGACGATGCCGCTCGACGAGGGAGTCGCGGGAAACTCCTGGCCCGCGAGCGCCGGAGGCAGGGTGCGCATCCGGGACGGGCTCGTGCGCGAGGTGTGCAGATAGGTGCCGCCGGTGCGATCGATGGTGCGCGTGTTCTCCCGGTTCAGCGGGAGCACGTACCGCGCGCGGCTCGCGGGATCCCCGAGATCGACGTGGGTCAACCCTTCCCAGCCGCGACGCAACCCGACCACGGTGTACCCCAACTCACTGCTGCGATACACCACCGACTTGATCACGGAGTTCAGACCGGGCACATCGCCGCCACCCGTGAGGATGCCGATCCGCTTCGCCGCCATGCTCACTCCTTAGGCGCACCGATGGAGACGCCCTTACATGATAGCAACTCGAGGCGACCGGTCGACGGAAGAGGAGTAATCTTGGCCTCGAGGTTGTACCACCATGGAAGTACTGGTCACTGGGAGCGAGCCTTCGCCTCCTTTCCCTGCGGCGGCGGCCCGTGCCGCTGCATCGGAAGCGCCTTCGCCACCACCACGCTTCCCTTTCTCACCGCGGACGAGCCTCAGCGAGAGGTGAATTGACACTGCAGGGAGGGCGGCGGTACCGTTGGGCACCGAATCGCATCGCCTCCTATCGCGAGGGACATCCATGAAGATCAGCGCGTTCCACTTGATGCCGCACCGGGAGCTGCCCGCCGATTTCGAGACGCGTTATCCGTCCGTGTGGGTGACGCCGCCCTGGTGGGAGCTCGCCGATCCCGCCCGCGTGGGGCAGTACTACAACTGGACCCTCGACGAGCTGCTCTTTGCCGCGCGCGCCGGCTTCGACGGCGTGTGCACCAACGAGCATCACCAGAACGCCTATGGCTTCATGCCCAGCCCCAACATCATGGGCGCCGTCCTCGCCAAGGCCACCAACGACCTGCCCGTGGCCATCGTGCAGATGGGCGCCACCCTCCCCACGCAGAACCCGCCCATCCGCGTGGCCGAGGAGTACGCCATGCTGGACTGCATCAGCGGCGGGCGCCTCATCGCCGGCCTGCCCCTGGGCAGTCCCATGGACGTGAATCTCTGCTACGGCATCACGCCCATGGAACATCGCGAGCGCTACCGCGAGGCCTTCGCCCTCGTCATGAAGGCTTGGCAGGCGCGCGAGATCTTCGCGTGGAACGGCAAGTACACCCAGCTCGCCAACGTCAACCTCTGGCCGCGCCCCATCCAGCAGCCGCATCCGCCGGTGTGGGTGCCGGGCTCGGGCAGCATCAGCACTTTCGACTTCGCGGCGGACAACGACGTCTGCTACTGCTTCTTGAGCTACTCAGGGGCGAAGTCGGCGAAGGGCATGATGGACGGCTACTGGAACGTGGTGACCAAGAAGGGCCGCGACGCCAATCCCTATCGCGCGGGCTTCCTCCAGCTGGTGACGGTGGCCGAGACGGACGCGAAGGCGGAAGAGCTCTACGCGAAGCACGTGGAGTACTTCTACCACAAGTGCCTGCACGTGCCCGCGGTGTGGTTCTCGCCCCCCGGCAATCAGGACTATCGCAGCCTCGAAGCTACCGCGCGCACTCCGATGCGCTTTGCCGTGAATCCCAAGGAGCTGCGCTACCGCGACTTCGTCGAGAAGGGCTACGTCATTTCCGGGAGCCCCGCCACCGTGCGCCAGCGCCTCCAGGAAGAAGTGGTCAAGGGCCTGCGCGTGGGCAATCTGATGGTGCTGCTGCAGATCGGCTCCATGCCGCACGAGCTGACCCTGCAGAACATGGATCTCTTCGCGCGCGACGTCCTGCCCTCGCTGCGTCCCGTGTGGGAAAACGAGGGCTGGGTCAATCATTGGTGGCCGGAAAAGCTCCGCGCCCGCTTCGAGTCTACCCAGGCCGCGAGCGCGCGATGAGCGGGCTCAACGGCACCCGCGCCCGCACCCTCCCCGTCTGGCAGAACCGCGTCAGCATGCGGGTCCTCTCGAAGGGCCAGGGCCCTGACCTGATCTTCTTTCACGGACCCTGGGGCCTCCACTGGAATCCGTTTCTGGAGTCGCTGGCCCAGCACTTCACCGTGCACGCTCCCGAGCATCCCGGCACCACACCCGGCGTCCCCGACGACATCCATCACCTGGACAATCTCTGGGACCTCATCCTCTGCTACGACGAGCTGCTGGAGCAGATGGGCGTCGAGAGCGCCGCCTTCGTGGGCCACTCCTTCGGGGCCATGGTCGCCTGCGAGCTGGCCGCCGCCTACCCCCGCCGCGCCGGCCGCCTGGCTCTCATCGACCCCATCGGCCTCTGGCGCGACGATGCCCCCGTCACCAACTGGATGATGCTGAATCACCACGAGATGCAGAGCTACATCTTCCACGATCCCGCGGGCGCCGGGGCGAAGCTCCTCTTCGCCCAGCCGGAGGACGAGACGGAGCGGGTCACTGCCCAGGTCGGCCTCACGTGGGCCATGGGTTCCACGGGCAAGTTCATCTGGCCCATCCCGGACAAGGGCCTGAAGAAGCGCATCCACCGCGTGAAGGCGCCCACCCTGCTGATCTGGGGCGCGGAGGATCGGATTGCCCCGCCCGTCTACGCGGAGGAGTTCGCGCGGCAGATCACGGGCGCCCGGATCGAGAGCGTGAAGGGGACGGGGCACGCGCCGCATCTCGAGCAGCCCGCCGCGGTGGCGGACCTGGTGCGCGAGTTCCTCCGCTAGTCGAGGGCAGCCGCCCGCACTCATGACCAACCCGGAGCACCCGCAGCCCCGAGACGGCTTCGCTTCCCCCCGCTTTGCCCAGCCCGCGACGTTCATGCGCCTGCCCTACGTGACCTCGCCGGCGGGGCTCGATGTGGCCCTCTATGGCATTCCCTTCGACGGCGGCTGCTCCTATCGCTCGGGGGCACGCTTCGGGCCGCGGCACGTCCGCGATCAGTCCTCGCTGATCCGGCCCTGGAATTCCAGTCTCAAGGTGCATCCGTTCGACCGCCTGCGCGTGGCGGACTGCGGCGACGTCGACACGGTCCCCGTCTCGATCGAGGCCACCTTTGCCGCCATCGAGCAGACGCTCGGACCCGCGGTGAAGGCGGGCGCCATTCCCATGTGCGTGGGCGGCGATCACACCGTGACCCTGGCCGTTCTCCGCGTCCTCGCGCGGCGGCACGGCCGGCTGGGGCTCGTGCACTTCGACGCGCACCCCGATACCTGGGATCGCTATTTCGGGCTGCCCTACTATCACGGCAGCACCTTCCGCCGCGCCATGGAAGAAGGCCTCATCGACGGGACCCGGTCGATACAGGTGGGCATCCGCGGCCCCCTCTACGGACCCGAGGACTTCGACTTTCACGCCACGCACGGCTTCGAGGTGATCCGTATCGAGGACGTGAAGGAGCGCGGAGTCGCCTCGGTGGTCGATCGTCTCAAGCGTCTCAGCGGCGGCCCCGTCTACTGCTCGTTCGACATCGACGCGGTGGATCCGGCGTATGCCCCGGCCACGGGCACGCCGGAGGCCGGCGGGCTCACGTCCTACGAGGCCCTCGTGCTCGTGCGCGGGCTGCGCCATCTGCGACTCGCGGGCGCCGACCTCGTCGAGGTGTCGCCGCCCTACGACGGGCCGGGCGCCATCACGGGGGTGCTGGCGGCGAATCTCGTCTTCGAGCTGCTCTCCGTGGCGGCGCTGGCCCGCTGAATCGGGGTTGGCTTTCGCCCGGAGTGTCAATCCCTCGCTGGCCCGGGACACTTTTCGTATACACCTGCCTCGCCAGAAGCAGCGAAACCCCTTGATCTGACGTCTTCACTGGCGTGGCGCGGTTCTTGCTCCCTCGCCTGTCCATGAAACAGTCAGGGGCCCACGTGAACGCGATCGTGAGACATATCGCTCTGCCCGCGGCGGCTCCCTGCGCGATCATCGGCCTCTATTTCACCCCGGTCATGCTGTTCGGCTGCGTGAACCGAGGACTGCTCGCGTTGGCCATCGTTGCCATCTCGGCCATTGCCGCGTGCGTCACGACCGGGAAGGGTGTACGGGCACGGGCCCGGGGCCTGCCGACGGCAAACTGGTGGTTGCTCTCCACACTGATCCTCGTGATGCCCATCGCGCTGGTCCTGGGGCCGCTCGGTTGACCCTCGCGCGGTGGGTATCTCACCGCGACAGCGCGGGGAGCACCTCTCGACCGAAGAGCTCCACGGTGCCCACGGGATCGGCGGCGAGGCTCACCGTGAACATGAGCTGGGTCGCCCCCGCGGCCTCCGCCCCTCGCACCTGCCCGATGCAGTCCTCGGGCGTTCCCGCGATGGCCAGCCGCGCGCGAAGGTAGTCGAAGAGTCCGAGGCGCTTCACCAGGGTGGGGTCCATCTCCCGCTGGCGCGTGGTGTACGTCGCGCGGAGCTCCCGCACGGCGGGCACGAGCTCGGCGGGGACGCCGCGCCCCTCCGGATCCGGGCCCAGGATGTACGCGGCCACGAACCCGAGAATATTCCCGAGCTTCTCGAAGGCCGCCTCGCGCCGGGCACTCATGTCGAGACACGCGATGGCCCACACGTCGACGTCCCGCATCGACCGCTCCCTCTCCTTGGCGCCGGCCTCGATGAGCTCCCGCGCGCGCTGTACGTGTTCGCGCCCGAGACCGTAGTTCACGAAGACGCCGTCGGCCGCCGCGCCCGCCGCGCGAAGCGCTTCCGGTCCCGACGCCGCGGCAAAGACGGGGACGCGGCGCCGCACCCACGGCAGGTGGGCGGGGGCGCCTCGCCACGACGCGGGCTCGCCGCCCAGGACTGTCCTGAGAAACTCCACGCCTTCGCGGAGGCCCCGGGCACCCGTGGGAGCGCCGCCCACGTTGGTGACCCCGCTGTGGCCGGCCCCGATACCGAGAATGGTCCGGCCATGGGAGGCCACGTCGACGGAGGCGGCGGCCGACGCGGTGATGGACGGATGCCGGGAGACGAGGTTCGTCACGCACGTGGCGAGCCGGATGCGCGACGTGGCCGAGGCGGCCAGGGTCATGGCCACCCACGGGTCCATGGCATTGCCCGGCGTATCGGCGATGCCGACCATGTCGAAGCCGTACGCTTCCCCGAGGCGCGCCATGCGCGTCGTGTAGTCAGGCGTGTACGGCCAGAAGAAGAATCCGAAGCGCATTCAGGGCTTGACGGGCGGATAGTCGCGCGTGTACCCAGGGCTCTTGAGGAACTCGTCCGGCTTGTACGTCCAGAACTGCGAGACCTGCGGGTAGGTGTGGATGACGGCGTTGACGAGCTTGCCCCCCGACTTCTCCACGCGAACGATGTACACGTTCTCGGTGGGGTTGCCGTACTCGTCGAGCCTGATCGGTCCGCGGGGATCCGGCACCGTCTCGATGGCGCGGCGGATGGCCGCGACCAATTTCTCCCGGTCCTCGACCTGGCCGTTCAGGGATTGCGCGGCGTCGGCGATCCAGCGGCCCGAGCTGTACATGATCGCGGTGAAGTAGGCAGGCGTTCGTCCAAGCTTGGCCACGGCCAGCTTCATGAAGACCTGGTTGGCCGGATTCTGGAGGGTTGGGCTCCAGAGCAGCGAGCCGACGATGCCCGCGGCCTCGTCGCCCATGCTGCGCAGCGCGCTCTCGTCCGTCATGACCCCGGTGCCGATGAGAGGCACCTTGCCCTTGAGGCCGGCGTCGCCGTACTGCTTGACGAAGCGCACGGCCTGGCCCGCCACGAACACGGCGCAGATCGCGTCGACGCCCGGCTGGATCTGCGAGAGATACGGCGCGAAGTCGAGGGCGTTGAGGGGCACCCAGAGCTTCTGGACGACCTTCCCGCCGTTGTCCTCGAACACCCGCTGAAAGCCGCCCATCTCCTCGTGCCCGAAGCCGTTGTCCATGGCGATGGCGGCCACCCGCCGATACTTGAGCGTCTTCGCCGCGTAGTCGCCCAGCGGATGCATGATCTGGCTCGCCGAGAAGTTCGAGCGCAGGATCCACTTGGCGATCTTGCGCTTGGTCAGGTCATCGGGGGTGGTGAGGAACAGCGTGGGCACCTGGTCGCGCTCGATGAGCGGCACGAGGCTATTGCCCACGTTGACGAGGAGGATGCCCGTGAGCACGTGGATCTTGTCGTGATCGACGAGCTTCCGGTACTTGGCGATGGCCGTGGCCGAGTTGCCCTCGGTGTCCTCCTCGAACAGCTCGATCTTCCGGCCGCCCGCCTGGTAGTTCACCTGCTCCAGCGCGAGCTTCAGCCCGTCCAGCATGTCCCTGCCGGCCTGGGCGAAGATTCCGGTGAGAGGCCCGAGATAGCCGATGCGGATGGTCTCCGCGGCGGCGGAGGGGTGAGCGGCGAGAAGGATCAGAGCCAGGGCCAAGCCGGGCACGCGAAGCTGCCTCATGCGAATGCCTCCTCGAATGTGCGCGATCCACGACGGCGGCTAGCCTACCACGCGGCAAGTCCCGCCATCGACCGCGCTCCCTTGACCCGCGCGAACAGACGTCCGATAGTCACCGCGCGAGGCGACCCACTCAGCCAGGGCCACTCAGCCGAGGCCGCTCACCAGACCGGGCCGCCATACCACCAGGAGGCTTTCCATGCCGCGCATCGTCGACCACGTCATCCCGCCCAAGCTCGGCTTTGGCCTCGTCGTCAGGAAGGGGCAGACCCTCCGCATCACGGATCTCGAGGGCAAGCAGGTGGTCGACATGGCCCTTTTCAACGCCGACAACCAGCGAGAAAAGCTGTCCACGTCCAATTCACGGACTCGCTACGTCCCCAAGCCCGGCGCCGAATATGTCCCGCGCGACAAGCTCACGGAGGGCGACACCCTGATGTCGACCCTGTGCCGCCCCATGATGACCTTCGTGAGGGAAACGCCGGAGCCCAAGGGGGTGCACGACACCCACAACCGCATGTGCAACCGCTTCCTCTACGAATCGTACGGGGTGGGGCCCCGTGACGGCTGCCACGAGAACATCAGCAAGGCGGTGGCTCCCTACGGCCTCCTTCCCGAGGACATCCCCGACACCATGGACCTCTTCATGAACTACCACCACGACTGCGCGAGGGGGCGGTGGGTCATCGGGGAGCCCGTGTCGAAGCCCGGCGACTACGTGGAGTTCAGAGCAGAGATGGACTGCATCGTCGGACTGTCCAACTGCCCTCTGGACGTCCTCGTCCCCTGCAACGGATACCACTGCACCCCCGTCAAGGTCGAGGTCTACGCCGCGGAGTAGCCTCTACCCGATCTCTACGGCAGGAGCTTCTGCAGTCCCGCCAGGTACGTGGTCAGGCGATGCGCGTATGCCACTTCGAGCGGCTTGAACCCGCCATAAACCAGCACCTCCTCGCCCGTGTGCTTGTAGAGCGGGGGGAGGGGGACCTGGGGCACCACATCCATGAAGTTGACCACGCGATAGCAGATGGGAACGACGCCGCTGTAGGCGCCCGAAAAGTCCGGCGCGCCCGTGCGCGGGCCGGCCAGCGTGTAGAGCTCGGTGACGATGCCGGTCGTCTTGGCCAGCTCGAAGCCGGACAGGATGGCCACGGCCGCGCCCAGGCTGTGCCCTGTCACGAGAATCCGCTGCGCGCCCTTACAGGCGGCGAGCAGCTTGGCCACGCTCTGGCGCACGTGCTCGTAGACGAGCTGAAAGCCCATGTGCACGTGGCCGGATCCGGCCACGGCCGTGTAGGGGATGGCGATGGCATCCAGATCGTTGATCCAATCCCAGATCGACTGCGTGCCGCGAAAGGCCACCAGCGCCGTCTTCGCCGCCTCGCTCCAAGCCACGAGCCCGAACACCTTGCTCTCCGACAGCATGCCGGCGACGATTTCGTGCAGCCTGGCGTCGGTGAGCGCGGCCACCGAAGTGGCCGCTCGCGGATCGGCCTCGATCGCGCCCACCAGCGTGTAGCCGGCGGGGAGCGGGGGCGCGTGGACGGTCGTCATCAGGTACGAGGAGGTGGCGGCGGGATAGATCACGTCGATCATGAAGCGAGGATCGAAGGGCATAATGGTCTCCTTGTCAGATCCCCAGGTAGGCCTTCCGGACGAGCTCGCTGTCGAGCAGCTCGCGGCTGCTCCCCTCCAGCACCACGCGTCCCGTCTGGAGCACGTAGCCTCGAGTGGCGAGGTCCAGGGCGGCTGGCACATTCTGCTCGACGAGGAACATGGCCAGCCCCTCCGCACGGTGAATCTGCGCGAGCGCTTCCAGGATCGAGTCCACGAGGCGCGGCATGATCCCGAGGCTCGGCTCGTCGAGCATGAGGAAGCGCGGTCTCGACATGAGGGCGCGGGCGATGGCCAGCATCTGTCCCTCCCCCCCGCTGAGGGTACCCGCGCGCTGGCGCGCGCGCTCCCGGAGAATGGGAAAGAGGGCGTAGGTCCGGTCGAGCATCTCCCGCCGGTGCGCGGCGTCCGTGTTGGTGAACGTGCCGAGGCTCAGATTGTCCGCGACCGTCAGGCGGCTGAAGAGCCGTCGCCCCTCCGGGACGAGCGCCAGGCCCAGCTTGATCCGGTCGGGGGCGTCGATCTCGGCCACCGCCTGCCCGGCGAAGCGGATCTCTCCGCGGCGCGGCGGCACCAGGCCGGCGATCGTCTTCAACAGCGTGGTCTTTCCCGCCCCGTTGGCCCCGACCAGCGCCACGATTTCGCCCGGCCTCACCTGCAGCGACACGCCCTGCAGCGCGAGCACACCGGCCCCGTAGGCCACGTGCACGTCGCGCACGTCGAGCAGGGGCTCCTCCCCTCGCCCCCGCTCAGGGTCGCTCACGCCGGTGCTCGCCGAGGTAGGCCTTGATCACCTGCTCGTTCCTGACGATCTCCTGGGGCGGACCTTCCACGAGCTTCTGGCCGTATTCGAGAACGATGACCCGCTGGGACAGCGGCATCACCACCTCCATCACATGCTCCACCACGCAGAGAGCCACCCCGAGCTCGCTGTGGATCCGGCGCACCAGCTGCACGGCCTCCGCCGTCTCGGTGGGGGTGAGTCCGGACATGGCCTCGTCGAGCAGGAGCATGCGGGGCTTGGTGGCGAGGGCCCGCGCGATCTCGAGCCGCTTCTTGTCGGCGAGGGTGAGGTTCGCCGCCGCCATGCCCGCCTTGGCCACGAGGCCACTGAATTCCAGGAGGCGCATGGCCCGCGCGCGCGCCTCCCCGACCCGGTTGGTGCGCTTGAGCGCGCCGCAGATGACATTCTCGAGCACGGTCATGCGCCCGAAGGTCCGCACCAGCTGCCACGTTCGCGCGATGCCGTGGCCGCACACGCTGGCGGGATGGGCGTTCGTGATGTCGACGCCTCCGAGGAGGATCTGTCCCTCTTCCGGGTGCATGTAGCCCGTGATGCAGTTGAAGAGCGTGGTCTTCCCCGCGCCGTTCGGCCCGATCAGGCCGACGATTTCTCCCGGAGCGATGGAGAACGACACGTCCTTGTTGGCGATGAGCCCACCGAATCGCTTGGTGACCGCCCGCAGCTCGAGGAGGGCCGACATGGTCAGGCGGGCCGCCGGAACCACCGGCTCCACGGCAGCGACAGGAGGCCCGTGGGCCGGAGGGCCGCGATCAGGATGATGATCAGGCCGTAGACGATCAGGTCGATGCCGCGGCCGGCCAGCGGCCCGGTGCCGAGCGTCGTGCTCATGATCTGCGAGATGGGGATCAGGATGACCGCGCCCAGCACCGGGCCCCACAGACGTCCGATCCCGCCCACCACCGTGGCCATCATGGGCAGGGTGCTCCAGTTGAGGTCCAGGACCTGCTCGGGAAAGACGGCGAGGGCCCAGAAGCCGTAGAGCACGCCGCCGGCGGCGAACACAGCCGCGGTGATGCAGCGGGCGATGACCTTGTAGAGGCGGCTGTCGATGCCGATGCCTTCCGCGCCCTCCTGGTCATCGCGGATGGCGCGGAAGTAGAAGCCGAGCTTGGAGCGCTCCACCAGGCGCGCGAGGCCGAGGGCGAGGAGGAAGAGGGCAAGGGCGGTGTAGTAGTAGCCGAGCGCCTTGGTGCGGCCGGCGAACTGAAGGCTCGCGATGGACCCGAGGGTGCTCTGCCCGGTCTCCACCGGAATGAAGAGGCCGCGGCTGCCGTTGATGAATTCCCAGGTGGCGCCGATGGGCTGCGCGATCATCCAGATGGCCACGGTGGAAATGGCGAAGTAGTGTCCGCGCAGCCGGGTGAGCGGATACGTCACGACCGCGCAGACGAGCATGGCCACGAGCACGGCCACGGGCATGCCGACCCACGGGCTCAGCCCCACGTGAATGAAGAGGAGGGCCGCCACGTAGGCGCCGACGGCGAAGAATACCTGGGGCCCGAAGTCGAACTGCCCCGTCCAGCCGCCGATCACGTTCCAGCCGATGCCGAGCATCGCGTTGAGGAGCACGAGGAAGCCGATGGTCTGGTAGAAAGGATACCCGCCGAGCTGGAGAACAATCGGGTAGACCACGGCCAGGACGAGCCCGGCGCCGAGGACCAGCCTAGAAGCGGCCAAAGAGACCCTGAGGACGGAAGAGACCGATCAGCAGATACGACCCGAAGACGAAGGCGTCCTTGAAGGCGGGAGGGAGGTAGACCGTGGTCACGCTCTGGATCACGCCGACCACGAGCGCGGCGAGGAGCGTCCCGAGGATCGAGCCGAATCCGCCGAGGGCGACAATGGCATAGGCCAGCACCGTGAAGGGAAAGCCCACCTGGGGAGAGATGGCGAAGAAGTTGGCCAGGATGCACCCCGCCACGGCCACGAGCGCCGCCCCCAGTCCCCAGGCCACGGCGAACATGCGCTGCGGCCGGATGCCCACGAGCATGGCCGCCTCGCGATCCTCCGCCGTGGCCTGGAGGGCCAGACCGAACTCCGTCCGGTCGATCAGGAAGTAGAGGGCGAGAAAGAGGACGAGGGCGAGGAGCGCGCCGATGAGGAGAGGAATCCCCACGTTGACGCCGAGGATGTGAAGATTCGAGCCGCTCAGCCGGGTGAGCATGGTGTTGGACAGGTACTGATAGTCGCTCGTGAACACCGCGACGGCGGAGTTCTGGATCAGGAAGAGCAGACCGACGGTGGCGAAGATCTGGGTGAACGGGTCGCCGCGCTGGACGCGCCGCATGAGCAGGCGATAGACGAGCACGCCGGCCCCGTACATGGCGAGCCCGATGGGGACGATGGAGAGAAGAGGGTCGAGGCCATAGGTGACGCTGAGCCACCACGCCCCGAACATCCCGAGCATCAGGAATTCGCCGTGGGCGAAGTTGATCATCTCCATCAGGCCCCAGATGATGGTGAGCCCCACCGCCACGAGGGCGTAGAGGAAACCCATCTGAAGCCCGTTGACGAGGGCCTGGAGAAGGAGCGTCACGGGCCGGCGATCAGCTCGCGGGCTTGGGCTTGCTGTCCCGCTCCTGCCAGCTCGGGGACGGGAAGATGATCTTGAAGTTCGCCCGCTTCGCCAGCTCCCACGGCCAGATCGTGTGCTTCTCACCGTCCCAGCCGATCTGGGTCACCACCCCGGTGGCCAGCTCGTTCTGGTGACTCTTGTCGAAGCGCACGCCCTTGTAATCGATGATGAGCTGCTCGGGGCTCATATTGGTCTCGCCAGCCGCCTTGGCGATGGCCGCGGGGTCTACCGACTTCGCGCGGTTGATGGTGTCGGCCATCCAGAGCAGCCCCGTGATCTCGCGCATGGCCAGCTCGCCCATGTTCTGCCCGCGGCTGTACTTCTTGTAGATCTCGTTGACCTTCTTCCAGCTCGGCCGATCGTGGACGAGGTCGATGGCCGTGGGATCTCGACCGAGGAAGCCGACGCCGCCATTGGTCTTCTTCTGGGCCTCGAGCCACGTCTGGTCCGAGTAGGCGCCGTTGCTCGTGGCCACCACCTTGGGCATGAAGCCGGCACGCTTCGCGTCACCCTGGAACACGGCCGTCTCGGGCGGGTACTGCACGAGGAAGAGGACGTCCGCGTTCGCCGCCTGCAGGCGCTGGACCTCGGAAGCCAGCGTGGTCGCGCCCGTCTTCGTCGTGAGGTCGAGGACGACCTGGAATCCGGACTGGGGCGCCAGCTCCGACGCCACTTTCCGGTTGTCCTGGCAGAAGAGGTTGTCGCAGGTGAGAAGGGCGATCGTCTTGAGGCCGGTGGGCCCCCCGTGCTCCCGCCACTCCCGGAGGAACGAGAAGACGCTCGCCACCATGGTCTTGTCGTGCGGCCCGGTCCGCCAGAACCACTTGAGGCCTTTCTCGGTCAAGGTCGGCGAGGCGCAGGGGTGGCAGGACATCGGGATGCCGTAGCTCTCCGCGATGGGCTGGACGATGGAGGTGTTGCCGCTGGTGCCCTCGGCGTTCAGGAAGTGGATCTTGTTCACGGTGATGAGCTGCTCGGCTATGGTGCGCGCGAGGTCGCCACGGCTCTGATCGTCGCGCACGACCAGCGTCATCTTGGCGCCCCCGAGCCCGGGGAACCCTTTGCCTGGCCCGAGCGGCACCGCGAGATCCGGATAGTCGTTGTTGACGATGTCCTCGACCGTTTGCCCAGCCCACAGATACTGCTGGCCGAGGCTCGCGAAGTTGCCGGTGAGGGGCAGGACCTCGCCGATGAGCACCTCCTGCACGTTCGCCGCCGTCACGGGCCGGTAGGCGAGGACGGCGACCAGGAGAAGACCCGCTACCGCGGTTACGGAAAGAGCAGCTACTCGTCGCATAGATCCCCCTTGAGGGTCGAAACAGCGCGGGAACAGGTCACCCCTCCTCCTGGTCGCCCAGCCCTTGCTACTGCAGCGGCGAGAAAGACGACGGCATCATGAGCTTGTTGCTCTGCGCGAGCAGCTCCTCGCCCCCGCCCGGCGGGGGCCACACCCCGGCCTTTCGCGCCTGCTCACGCACGGCCAGCCGCTGATCCATGCTCTGGTACGCCCAGATGTGCACGAACCGGTTGGCCTGGCCGAACTCCGTGCCGCCCGCGAGGACGATCGGTGACAGCTTCGCGCGCTCGCCGATCTTCCCTTCCCACCGCTTCATGACGCCCGGCAGCGAGCCCGGGGCCAGGCTGTAGTTGCGCATCTCGAAGATCGGCCCGACCGTGCCGGGCGTGATCTCGGGAATGAACGGGAAGGGCGTGATGAGCTGTACGTCCTGGTTGAGGACGAACTCCCCGATCTTGGGCGGCCAGTTCGGGTCCTTCACCGCCTCCGCGCGGATGCGGGTGCGCTCGGTGAGGTCGGGGTAGGGCCACACCTGAACGATCTCGTTGAGGGGGCCGACCTCGGTGTGCCAAAAGGCGGCGAGCGGAGAATACTTCTTCCGGTACTCGTAGGCCTCGGCGTAGCGCTTCTCGACCTCGGCCAGGCTGCGGGTTTTCAGCGTGTAGGTCCGGATCTCGTAGATCATGACAGGGCCTCCATTCGGGTGACGGGAGCACGGCACGACTTGACAGGGGGCGAGAATGTGCCGAAAGCGCCGGCGCGTCAAGGGGCCCTTGGGGGCGATGGCTTCGGCGTGCTGAGGGGGAGGAAGGCTCGCCCCGCCGACGAGCCGCCGTTGACGGCCAGCACCTCGCCCGTGATGAAGTCGGCGAGAGGCGAGGCGAGGAACAGGGCCGCGTCGGCGATGTCCTCGGGCTGGCCGATGCGCCCCCACGGGATGGAGCGCGTCAGGGTCGCCACGTACTCGGGAGTGAGCGGCGACACTTCACCCTCCACCTCGATGAGCCCGGGCGCGATGCAGTTGACGTTGATATGGTGCGTGGCCATCTCGAGGGCCAGCACCTTGGTGAACATGACCACACCCGCCTTGGAGGCGCAATAGTGCGAGGCGCCCGGGCGCCCGCTCTGGGCGGCCCCGGAAGACAGCGTGATGATCTTGCCCCGCGTGCCACGAGCCACCATGGAGCGGGCGGCGGCCTGGCAGGTGAGGAAGACGCCGCGCACATTGGTCTCCATCACGCGATCCCACTCCTCCGTGGGCATCTCGAGCACCGGCGTGTTGGGATAGATGCCCGCGTTGGCCACCGCCACCGTCACCGGCCCGAGGGCGTCTTCGGCGCCTTCGACAAACTCCGCCGTCGAGCGCGCATCGCGCACGTCCACCGTGCGCGTGTAGACACGGGAGGAGCGACCGAGCCGGGCCGCGGTGCGTGCGACGGCCGTCTCGCGGATGTCGCCGAGGGCGACCCGGGCCCCCGCATCGTGGAAGGCTTTCGCCATGCCGGAGCCGATCCCGGCGCCCGCGCCGGTGATGAGCACCACGTGATCCGTGAAGTCGATCATGTCAGGGCGCTCCGTGACCGCGTGGGCCCGCGTGACTCACTCCGTTGCTCCTGCGCCGCCGGCGCATGGGCGTGGCAGCTCCCATGAGTGCTATTTGATCGGGTCGTCGCCCTCGTCTCTGAGGATCTGACGGGCGAAGTAGCTGAACGTCGCCTCGATGGCCTTGGGCTTCAGCCGGTACTGTCGGGCCTCCCGCGCCAGCTCGGGTCGGATGGGTTTGATGGGGCCTATGGCCCGGGCGCGAATCTGCATCTTGGCCGCCCGCTCCATGAGCGCGCAGGAGCTGATAGCTCGGGAACGGGTCGGCGATGACTTCGTCACGTCGGGGATCGTAGCGAACGGGCATTGGGGACCCTCGGCGGATACTATCACGCAGCGGACAGCGGCAGCTCGGGTGAGCCCAGACCAAACGTCCCAACCTGACACGTCTATGTTCCATGTGACGTCCTGCCCGCCACCGATCCCCCCGCTCGGCCTCACAACCCATTGTTCTCTCAGGTGTCATCCCGGTGGCCTCGCTCTTGCTACCTGGCAAGGGCAACCACACAACCGGAGATGGGGAGGACCATTTGTTGAAATGGCTCAGGCTGCTCGTCGTCGTCCTCGTAGTGAGCTCCGCTCTCGTACGGATCGCCCGCCCGCAACTTGTCCCCGCCCTTCCTTTCGACCCCGTCGCCTATGATGGTCAACACATGCAACTCGTAGGTGAGATCAAGCAGCTCAAGTCCAAGATCTCGCAGCGCGGGAATCCTTACTATCACTTCGTCCTCAGCTCCGCCCAGGGCGGAGTTGTCGTGTTCGAGTTCGGGTCGACCAGCTGCCTCGACGGGCAGCGCGCCGTGGTCAAGGGTGTCTTCCACCACGTGTATCAGCGCGGGGGCTACACGTTCGTGGACGAAGTCGACGCCGAGTCCGTCCGCTGCGACTAGCGTCTGGTCGGTGGAAGTACATTCCCATTTCCGGCAGGCGTTGACGCTCTTGGGAAGCCGCCCTTAGATAGGCGCCCGCCAACCCCCTGATTTCCCTCGCGTGGACGCTGGCTCAGGGCTTGCTCTGTCCTGAGCAGGGCGCCTCGGCGTCCATAGCCTTACATCGCGAGGGCAGGTATGCGGTTAGCTTCGAAATTCTTCGCCGCGACGACGCTGGTCATCATGGCCCTGGTGGGCGTAGCGGCGTGGAGCCTCCTCGCGGTTGACCATCTGGTGCGGGCGCATCGTGAAATCACCGATCGCTCCTTGCCCGCCCTGCAGATCGAAGTCGCCCTGCAGGAGGTCGTGCCTCGGCTCCTCCGACTCGAGGCGCGCTATCTCGTCATGCGGGACCGCGCGTACGGCGACCTCCTGAAAGAGCGCACGGAGCGTACCGTGGCGGATCTCGGCCGATTGGACCCCCTCCTCGCCTCGACCGCCGAGATGACCAGCTATCGCGAGGCGGTGGCGGCCCTCGCGATCTATCAGGAGCTCGTCCACAAGGAGCGCGCGCTGCTCGGCACGCGCGACTCGGCGCGGGCCATGAAAATCTCCGAAGGGCCGGCGCGGGCCGCCGCCGACCGGCTGGACCGCGCGCTGGCCAAGCTGACCACGGCCACCTCGGCGGAAGTGAGCCGGGCCCAGATCGCGGTGCGAGCGCTCGAGAGCCGCACGTGGACGATGGTCCTCGCCGCGCTCGGGGGCAGCCTGCTCGCCGCCGTCGCCGCCAACGGCTTCGTGGCGTTCCGTCTCACCCGCTCGGTGCGCCAGCTTTCCGCGGCGACAAGACGGGTGGCCGATGGCAGCTTCGCCAAACCGCTGGTCGTGGATTCGAGCGACGAAGTCGGCGACCTCACGCTCGCCTTCAATCACATGGCGGAAGAGCTGCGAGAGGTGGAAGCCCACAAGCAGCAGTTCTTCTCGCAGATCTCCCACGAGCTTCGCAATCCCCTCACCGCCATACGCGCCTCCGCGCAGCTGCTCCTGAGGCGACCGGCGGATCTGCTCGATGCCAAGGGGCGCCACTGGGTCGAGTCGATCGACACCAGCGTGGACCGCCTCCTCAGCCTCGTCACGCGGATCCTGGACCTCAACCGGCTGCGGGCCGGCGTGTTCCCGCTCGAGCTACATCCACTCGAATTGGACAAGGTGGTGGCGCGCGCGCTCGACGTGCTGGGCGCCCAAGCCGAGCAGCAGCTGGTGGGTCTGGAGTCGACGTCAATGGGTCCGGATTTCGCCATCACAGCCGACGAGGACGGACTCACCCAAGTGGTCCTGAACCTGGCCGGCAACGCCATCAAATTCACGCCGCCGGGTGGGCTCGTACGCGTGGGAGTGACCGATGCCGGGACGCATCTCGAGCTGGTGGTGCGAGACAATGGGCCCGGAATCCCCGCGGCGGACATCCATCGGGTCTTCGAGCCGTACCAGCAGGCCCACCAGGGCCGCAAGGGATCGGGGCTCGGCCTGGCCATCGTCAAGGAGCTGGTCTCTGCGCACGGCGGCACCATCGCCGTGGAGAGTGAGGAGGGGAAAGGCACATGCATGACCGTCAACCTTCCGAAGGCCGCGCCGGCCTCATGAGGCGCCTGATCGTCGTCCTCTCGCTGGGGGCCCTCAGTGCGGGGTGCGCCTCATCCGAGTGGTTCGGCTCCCCATCCCATGCGAGACGAGCGACGTCACCCTCGCCCACCCTGGCCCAGCCGGACGATCAGCTCCGGGAGGGGCGGCCGCTCGCCGCCCGAGAGTTCTACGCCCGCATCGCCTCCGAGCCGGAGAGGGACGCCGCGCACGCCCGCGCCCTCTACTATCTGGCGCGGCTCCTCACCGATCCCGCGGCCGGGCCCCGTGACTACCGGGCCGCGCAGCGTGCCTTCGACCGGCTGCTCAAGGAGTATCCGAGGGGTGAGTGGGAGGCGGATGCCCGCGCGTGGAATGCCGTGCTGACCGACCTCGCCGCGCGCGAGGTGGAGCTCGAGGCCCGCGACGGCGAGCTCGGCGTGCGCGAGGCCGAGCTCGCGCGGCTGAGGGTCGAAGCGGCCAGGCTCGGATACGATCTGCAGCGCTTGAGGAAGATCGATCTGAACCTCGAGCGCCGGCGGTAGCCGAGACTCCCGGCTAACTCGACTCCAGTCGACGGAGAAACACCTCGATCTCCTTCTTGGTCTGGAGATCGCCCGTCCCCGCCGCCACCTCGAGTCCCTTGCGATACGCGGTCACCGCGTCCTCGCGACGTCCCGCCCGCTCCAGGGCCCGGCCGAGCCCTCGATGGGCGGCGGAGTAGTCGGGCTTGAGGCGGATCGTCTCTTCGTACTCGGCGATGGCCTTGTCGGCCTGCCCGGCGTCGAGATAGGCGCCGGCCAGACCGAAGCGGACCACCGGATCGTCCGGCATCAGCTCGGCCACTTCCTTGAACTCTTGGATGCGATCCGGTTCGGGCACGCGAGAGTCTCCTCCACCCATCGTATACCGGTCCGGGGTCACTCGGCTCGGGCGTGACCCATCTGATGATCCTCACAATGCCCGCGCGGACGCGAGCATTCCGCGCTAGGCTTTGCCGAACCGTCGATCAAGAGGAGGTGTTCGATGAAATTCGGGCTCTATAGCTCCATCGCCAATCCACCTCGGGGCGAGCATCTGGACCGCTCCATCGACGAGGTGATCGCCGAGGCGCAGCTGGCCGAAGCCAGCGGCTTCGATTCGTGCTTCTTCGGCGAGCACCATCAGGACAAGGACGGCTTCCTCCCCTCGCCGCTCATCGTAGCCACCGCGGTGGCCGCCCACACCCGTCGCCTGAACGTGGGCACGTCGGTGATCCTCCTGCCCCTCCATCATCCCGTGCGTCTGGCGGAGGATGTCATCACGCTGGATCTCGTCTCCAAGGGACGCATCATCCTGGGCGTGGGCATCGGCTATCAGCCCGCGGACTTTCGCGCCTTCAACGTGCCCATGGAGCATCGGGTGACGCTCTTCGAGGAGAGCGTGGAGATCCTGCGCAAGTGCTGGAGCGGGGAAAAATTCTCCCATCGTGGGACCCACTACACCCTCGAGGACGTGCAGATCCGGCCGCGACCGTTCCAGCAGCCCTCGCCGCCCCTCTGGATCGGGGCCAGCGTGCCTGCCGCCGTGCGCCGCGCGGGCGCTCTCGCCGATGCCTTCGTGGCCACGCCCAGCACCAGTCTCCAGAACGTCATGCGCCAGGTCGACGCGTACAAGGAAGCGGCCGAGAAGGCGGGGCGGCCCCCGCGGGTGATCCTCATGCGGGATGCCTGGGTGGCCAGGTCACGCACGGAAGCCGAGGCCGTGTACGGGCCGGAGGTGATGGCCGCGTACCAATACTACTGGCAGAACCGGCTCGCGGAGTTTCGCAATATCCCGCCCGGCACTGAGTTTTCCCTGGCCAATCTCGCTCCCGACCGGCTCATCGTGGGTGACGCCGAGACCTGCGTGCGCGAGTTTCACCGCTGGAGGGACGCGACCAGCGCGGACTATTTCCTCCTGCGGCTGCGGCACGCCCACTCCGGCGGCCCGCCCCACGCGAAGATCATGGAGACGATCAGGCTCTTCGGAGACAGCGTGCTGCCCCACTGCCGCTGAGGCTCATGCCGCTCATGCCCAGGGCTCGATCTCGATCAGCGACACGCTGGGCAGAGGCAGACGGATCCGGAGCTCGAGGGTGCCGGCCCGGATCTTTGCCTCCCCCTCCGGCTCGAGCAGCTCGAGGCCCTGGCGCACCTTGATGGTCCGAAGCTGCGCCTCGGTCGGGTCCTGCGGCGCCCCTTCCTGAGTCCACGCGGTGTGGCTGTTGCTGTGCCGGGCGTCGATACGCCAGTGGCGGAGCCGGACGCGATCCCCCTCGAACGGTAGATGCTCGACGCGAAGCGTGACGTCCGTCTCCGCGGCGTCGGTCGAGTACTGGTCGTCGGCGTGGCGCCACACGAGCACGGTGACACGATCGCGGCCCTTCATGGTGGCCAGGACGTCGATCTCCTCGGGCATGTCGGGCTCGCCATGGTCGAGCTGTCCGGGCCGCCACGCATGGCTCGACTCGGCGGCGATCCTCACCTCACCCAGCCTGGCCAGCATGCGATAGGCATTCAGCACGGGCTTCTCCACCCCTTGGGCGGTGAAGAGGCTCCGCGTGCCCTCGAAGAAGCGCTCGCCCTCGAAGTAGAAGCTCCACGTCGTCGCCTGATCGACGTGGGCGCCGCCCGGCCTGCTCGTATCGAGGAGCTTCTTCATGAGCTTGCACTGGAAGACGGGAAAGTAGGCGGTGTTCCGGTAGGCGAAGTTCGCATTGTCGTAGAAGCCCCAATGGGCGGGCACGGAAGCGTCGCACTCGTCCACGATGCACGGCAGGTCGCGGAACCGTGGGTGCGCCTCCACCGCGTCGAGAGCGGCGCGCACCTCGCGCAGCATCTTGAGGCTGGAAGGCGATTGCCGCTCTGGTGCGGGGCCCCCGAGGGGCCCGTATACCCGCCACGGGGAGAAGCGCGCGCCCTTGGTGTGAAAGGCCACGAAGTCGAGCGGCGCCGACGTCTTCGCGCAATGGGCGAGAAAGCCGCGGAGGAACTCGTTCCCCTTCCGTCCGGGCCCGAGGTCGCCCGTGGTGGCCGGGCCCCCGACGGCGCCCTCGGGCAGCGCGGCCTTGACGGCGGCGGCCGTCACGTCGTAGAGCGCGTAGAACTCCTCGGGCGTGCCGCGCCAGTAGGTGATATCCGGCTCGTTCCACAGCTCCCAGAGCCAGCCGCGGACGTGCGGGGCACCGTAGCGGGCCACGCAGTGCTCGACCAGCGCGCGAACGAGACCGGCCCATTTCGCGTAGTCCTTCGGTGGAAAGGACCAGAGTCCGGCTTCGTACGGGCTCCACTGCGTCGGACTCGGCTCGAACGGGAAGCGCGCTTCCGCGCCGTCGGGCACGAGCGCGCGGGGGGTGAAGGCCAGCTCCACCAGCGGACGCAGCCCCGCCTCCACCACCGCGTCGTAGACCTGATCGGCGATGGTGAAGTCGTAGAAGGGGCGGCCGGCAGCGTCTTCGTGGTAGACATTGCCCGCGCCCATATGCGGCAGGGACCAGCCGATGCCGCTGTTGAAAATGTAGTGGGAGCGGACGTAGTAGGGCTGCTCGACGAAGCTCCCGATGGCCTCGAGGGCACGCTTGCCCGCCGGCGTGTAGGTCCAGTTGATCTCGTCGTAGCCGAAGCTGGTCCAGATCCGGCGGAGGGGGCCGCGGTTCGCGGCGCCGTCCACGCGCACGCTAGCCTCGGCGATGTGCCCGGTCACGGCGTCATCCTTTCGTGGCGGCGCGGTTGATCCCTTGTGCTCCGGAATGCCCGGGGCGTATAAAGACCGCCTGGCTCGAACGTGGCCGCGTCGGGGCCCGGGGGGCTCCGATCGTGCCCCAATACACCAAGGGGGTCAATCGTGGGGGGGTCAATCGTGGGGGGTCAATCGTGAGTCGCGCACAGACAGGGACGCGCTGAACCCATGACCGAAGGGGAAGCCTTGACGGCTCTTCGAGGCGACGATGTGGCAGAAGCCGCGCGCGCCGCGAACACCCTCTGGCAGATGTGGCACCGCTCCGGTGATGCCCGACTCGACGGCCTGCTGCGCGAGGGGATCGAGGCCATGGAGCGCCAGGACCTGGTGGCCGCCGACGCGACGTTCAGCCGGCTGATCGACGAGGCGCCGGCCTTCGCCGAGGGGTGGAACAAGCGGGCGACCATTCGCTATATGGCCGGGGAGTATGCCGCGTCGATCGCCGACTGCCGGGAGACGCTCGCCCGCAATCCCAATCACTTCGGCGCCCTGTCCGGCCAAGGGCTCTGCCATCTGGCGCTGGGCCAGTTTGGGGAGGCCGCCGAGCTCTTCCGCCGCACGCTCGCCGTGCATCCACATCTCGGCAGCGCCCGGAACAATCTGCGGGCGGCCCTCAGCGAGATCGTGAAGCTGAACTGAGGGAGGCGGGAGAGAGACCGGCGTAGCGACGAGGCTACTGGCGCCGGCGAGGCCTGCGAGATTTCCGATCGTCTTCCAGGATCGACACGCGCGCCTCGAGACCCAGAACCCGGCCCTCGAGCCCTCCCGTGCGCGAATCCTGCTCGTCCATTCTCCGGCCTACTCTCTCATTAGATATGGTCATGAGGTCGGCGAGGCTCCGGATGTCGCCACGAAGCGCCTCGGCTACCACGCCAAAATAGCGGCGCGTCTCCGCGGCCGATGCGTCGACATGGGCGCGCGTCTCGGACGCCGAAGTGTCGACATAGGCACGTGTCTCCCTTGCCGAGGTATCCACGTAGGCGCGCGTCTCGGCGTCACCCGCCCGAATCTCCCCGCGGAGGTCCACGGCCATTCGCCCGAGCGCGTCACGCAACTCGGCGTCAACGGACCGGATCTCCGCGCGAAGATCGGTGGCCAACCGACCGAGAGCGTCATGCAACTCGGCGTCTCCCGACCGGATCTCCGCACGAAGATCGGTGCCCAGTTGCTCGAGTGCCTCGCGCAGGTCAGGATCCATGGGGCAAGTCTCGCTGGGACCCTCGCATCCTGTCAATGTCGCGAGATGGAGACACGTCAGAAGCTCGTCTTCGGCGTACCGCGGTAGAGAATCTTCGCCTGGCGGTCGCTGATCTCGGCGTGGAGGGCGAGCATGGCGGGGTCGAGATCGGCGTCGGGCCGCGGCTCCGGCTCGAAGTGGCCGAAGGCGTCCGTGCCGCGCACGAGGGTCGCGCTGTCTCGCGGGCCGCCCGTCTGGCTGATGCGCGTGGGAATGTACCGGATGGCGAATCCGATGCGACGATCCGCGGACGGGTTGGCGCCCGAGCCGTGCACCATCAACACGTGATGCAGGGACATCTCTCCCGCCTGGAGGACGATGTCGGCGGCCAACGACTCATCGACCTCCACGGTGATCTCCTGGCCGCGCGAGAGCAGATTGTCGGGATGGAACGTGTCGACGTGGGGCACGGGCGCGCGGTGGCTCGCGGGAATGACCCGCATGTTGCCGTTGGCGAGCGTGCTCTCGGTAAAGGCCACCCAGGCCGTGACCACGTCCGGCTCGGAGAGCCCCCAGTACGTCGCGTCCTGATGCCAGGAGACGAAGCCGGGGCTCCGGGCCTCCTTGGTGAAGAAGGAGGTATTCCAGCAGAGGATATCGGGACCGAGCACGTCTTCGACGGCGTCGAGGATGGACGGGTGCCGGACCAGATCGGCGAGCCACGTGAAGAGCAGGTGCGGCTTGATCCGGTACACGCCCCGCAGGGGGCCACCCAGATCGCGCTCGGCGCGCTCGAGCCGCTCGCGATACTGCCGCGCTTCCCCCGGCGACAGGACGGAGACGGGGAAGACATACCCGTCCCGCGCATACTGCTCGATGGCCGCCGCGGACAGGCGCTTGCCCATGCGGGCTAGGCACCCTCGACGATGATCAGGTTGGCCTTGGACGCCTTGAGCCGGAGCGCCTTCGGCTCCCGGTACTCCTCGGAGTCGTACCAGCGCTTGGCCTGCTCCATGCTCGGGAACTCGAGGAGCACGAGGCGAGTCGGCTGCCAGGTTCCCTCGAGCTGCTCGAACTGTCCGCCGCGCACGAGGAACTTGCCGCCGTACTTCTCGATGGTCGCGGGCACCCGCTTGCGATAGTCGTCGTAGAGAGCCGCGTCGTGGATTTCGATGTCGACGATGACGTAGGCGGCCATGGGAGCCTCCTTCCTGTGCTTTACCCGAGCTTCGGCATGACCTGATCGACGAACCGGCGCATGGTGCGCTCGATTTCGTCTCGCGGGAGCATCGATCCCTGATCGAACCAGCAGATGATCTGCGAGAGCCCGAAATCGTCCCGGGCGGCCTGCAGCCGGTCGACGACCTCCGAGGGGTCGCCGAACACGCCCTGCTCGCGGCAGAACTTCTCGAAGGGCAGATTGGCCACGTTCTCCTCGATGGCCCGAAGACGCGGCAGGTGATCGACGTACGACGCCGGGAGCTGCGAGAAGATGGTCTGCAGATTCCTGTAGTATTTGTGCACGCCGGGACGCATGGCCTCGCGCGCGGCGGCCGCGGTCGGACCCACGTGCACGGGAAGCATCAGGGCCATCTGATCGCTCTGCCACGGGTGGCCGGCCGCGGCCAGCCGATGGCGATAGAGCGCCATGTACTCGCGAAGCTGGGGGAGCGGCGTGGTCGTCGTCCCCGAGTAGATGGGCAACCCCAGGTCCCCGATGTGGCCGAAGCTCTCTTCCGTGTGGACGGCCACGCGGATGGGCGGGTGCGGCCGCTGCAGTGGCTTCGGCACGACCTCGATGTCCTCGATCTCGTAGAACCTGCCGCGGTAGCTGAAACGAGGCTGCGTCCACGCGAGGCGAATGATCTCGAGCGCCTCGTCGAAGCGGGCGCGGTTCTCGGCCACGGGCACGCGGAAGCCGTGGAACTGGGTGGGGATAGAGCCCCGTCCCACGCCGAACTCGAGCCGGCCTCCAGACAGCAGGTCGGCGGTGGCGGCCTGCTCGGCGCAGCTCAGCGGATGATGGAGGGGGAGCAGAGTGACGGCGGTGCCGATGCGGATCCGCTTGGTGCGCTGGGCGATCACCGGGACGGCCATGAGCGGATTGGCGAGCAGGGAGAAGGCGCCCCCGAAATGCAGCTCGGCCAGCCAGGCCACGTCGAAGCCCAACGAATCGGCGAGCTCGATGACGTCGAACATCTCGGCATAGCGCTCGGCGTGCGTCCGCCCCGCGGCCTCCGGAGCCTGGAAGAAGAGCCCGAATCGCATGGCAGAGAGGAGCATACAACATCGGTCGCCAGTCCGGTCGCTAGAGGCCGAGGAGCCCCTCGAGGTTCCGCCAGAGGATCCGCTCCTTCTCCTCCAGGGTAAGGCTCGCGAGCCCCTGCACCCAGGTGACAGGCGAGGGATGCCACGGGACGAAGGGCCAGTCGCTGCCGAGCACCACGCGATCGGCGCCCACCTCATCGAGCAGAAAGCGGAGCGCCTTCTCGCTGCCCACCACCGTGTCGTAGTAGAGGCGGCGCTGATACGCGCTGGGCGGCTGCGGAATGCGACGCGCCTCAGGGCGCCCCCGCCAGCCGCGGTCGAGGCGACCCATGGCGTAGCAGGCAGGACCACCACCGTGGGCGATACACGCGCGGAGCTTCGGGCAGGCCTCCAGCACGCCGCCGGCGATGAGGATGGCCACGAGGATGGCGTCGTCGAGGATCACCCCGAGGCTGTTGAAGAGCCCGTCGCGCGGGGTGCGCTGCATGAGGAAATTGTGCTGCGGTTGAGGATGGAAGAAGAGCACGGCGCCCATCGCCTCCGCGGCCGTGAAGAAAGGCAGGAACCTGGGGTCGTCCCATTGCTCGCCGTTCACCTGCGTATCGAGCTCGGCGCCCTTGAGGCCGAGGTCGGTCATGGCGCGTCGGAGCTCCTCGATCGCCGCCCCCACGTCCTGCATCGGCAACGTGGCGAGGCCGGCGAAGCGCTCGGGTCGCCCGCGCACGATGCCCGCGATCTCGTCGTTCACCTCGCGCGCGAGCTGCCGGCCTTGCCCCGCATCCAGGTGGTAGCCGAAGAAGGGCGTGTGAATGGAGAGCACCTGCACGTCCACACCCTGCGCATCCATGTCCTTCAGGCGCTCCTCCGTGGTGAAGCGGACCTTGGGCGAGCTGAACGCGGTGCGCTTGCCGTCGCCGATGAAGGAGCCGAGGCCCTCGCCCGGCTCGTGGCGGTAGCCGTACCAATCCGTGCCGGCGGCCGCGGCCTGCCACACCGCCTGCGGCACGAGATGAGCGTGGATATCGATGGTGCGCATACGCGATCCTCCTCAGGAAGACGTGCGGGCCCACACCATCCAAGTCAGCCGCGGGCGAGAAGACGGAGTCGTTCCAGGAGCTTCACGAGGCCCCACGTGTCCTGTTGGCAGTAACGGAGGAGATCCTCGCGGAGCTGCGCCCTGGCCTCCGGGGCCATCTCGGCCTCCTGAAACATCAGCCGCTCGAGCTCGAGGCTGGCCGTCTGGCCGTCGCCGATCGGCAGCAAGTCGTAGCGGAGCTCCGGCACCATGGCCGGGAGCACGCTCTTGAGGCTGAAGCTGCCGCCGAAGGCGGGATGGTAGACGTGATTGCGCACCATGGGCAACAGATCCACCAGCCGATCCGCGAAGCTCCGGAGCGGGCCCGCCCGCTGCGGGAGCGCCTCGGCCATTCTCTGGAGGCAGTCGCGCTCGAACGCCGCATGATAGACGACGATGGTGCGCGCGGAGCCACACGCGCGGATGAGCCGTTCCGCCAGCGCCGGGCGAGGATCGCCGGCGCCCTCGGCGAGCCACTCGTGGTGGGTGAGGCGACCGCCGGTGTCTTCCACGTGGCAGCTGAACTGAACCGGCACGGCGTCGTAGGGATGGCAGCCGTTCCACACCGGAATGGGCAGGCCGACCGTCTCGAAGTCCAGGAAGGCCAGCGGCGACTCCACGTCACGGAGCGCGGTCGCGAGGTCGGGCTCGACGATCAGCCGGCCGGCCTGTACGGCGCGGCGCTGCCGATCCTGCACGGCCTTGAGGGGGATATCGTCGGGTATATCGTGAATGGTCGCGTAGCCCTGCTCTTCGAGGAGCTGCGCCCGTCGCCCGGCGGCATACAGCGTGCTCACGTGATGGGGCGGGAGGGTCGGCCAGCACCGGCCCTTGAAGGGGCACTCGTAGGGCGCGCTGCAGTGCTCGCCGATGGCCACCTCGGGAATCGGTCCCGCGAGCATGGCCAGCTGCTCCTGTATCGCGCGAGGCATCATCTCGAGAGCGAAGCGGGCGGGCTCCGTCACGTCGGTGCGGGTGAAGAGATTGCCGAGGTCCGGATACGCACAGGCCCGGTTGAGATGCATGACCTCGAGCCGCGCGGCCTCCACGCCGCTTTGATGCAAGACATGCGCCTGCACCGCCACGTCGGGCAGGTGTTGCGCCTTCACTCGCGTCGTCGACTTCACCTCGATAACACTGGCTCGCTCCGGCCCGCGCTCCAGGATGTCCACCGAGACGAAGACCTGGCCGGCGCGGAACGAGGCCTCGTAGATCACCGGCGGGCCATGGTGGAGGGCTTCCTTGGTCGCCGCGATCCGTTCGTCATAAGCGTGGTACGGCAGATCGATCAGCACGCCGCCCGGTACGTGCGCGCGGGCCACCCGGCCTACGTACGTACCATCGTCGAAGAGCGCCTGAAGCGCGTCGTCAGGCTGGAGCTCCGGCGCCCCTGGCTCGTACACGGTCCACCACAGCCGCTTGTGGCACTGGAGGCCGGCGAGGACGCGGGACTTGGAGAGACGTATGGCGCCGGGAGGCATGGACGGAGCATAGGGCCACGACGCGGCGGCGGCAATGCCGCGGCTCGGTCAGACGACCCCTTTCGTGCGGAGCTCCGCGATCTGGCTGGAAGAGTAGCCCAGCTCGCCCAGGATCTCGTCCGTGTGCTCGCCCAGCGTGGGCGCCCGCCGCCGGAAGCGTCCCGGAGTCTCGGAGAGATCCACGGGCGTCGGAGCGAGGGGCGCGGGCCGGGGCAGCCCCGGATAGTCGGTGTCGTGGAGCAGGCCGGCCGTGCGGATATGCGCGTCCTCCAGCGCCTGCTGGGGAGAATAGAGCGGGCCCGCGGGAACGCGCGCCGATTCAAGCGCCGTCAGAGCTTCGGCGGTCGTGCGCTCGGCCGCCCACTCCGCCATCCGCTTGGAGACCAGCTCGCCGTGGTCGCCGCGGGCCTGGTCGTCCTTGAAGCGCGGATCCGTGTGCCAGTGGTCGTCTCCCATCAGCTTGGCCCACCGCGCGAACATCGGATTGCCGATGGCGTAGGCGATGATCCAGCCGTCCTTGGTGCGGAAGACGTCGGAGGGCGCGGAGGTCTGGCCGCGGTTCAACGTGGCCTCGCGGTTGGCCTGGATCACCTGCTGCTCCACCAGCGCGGGGTTGTTGTACGCGATGGCCGTCCGCAGGAGCGCGCCTTCGACCTTCTGGCCCCGGCCGGTCTTCTGTCGCGCCATGAGCGCCGCGAGTGTGCCGAATGCGGCGAGGGACGCCGTACCGCAATCGACCCAGGCCACCGCGGCCCGCAGGGGCTGCTCCGGCGTACCGGTGAGATAGGCCGAGCCGCACATGAGCTGGCCGATGCCGTCGAACCCATGCTTGTGGCTCCACGGGCCGCCCGCCCCGAAGGCCGTGACGGTGGTGAGGATGATATCCGGCTTCACGCGGCGGAGGCTCTCGAGATCCAGGGCAAGCCCGCGCAACACCTCGGGAGGCAGGTTGGCGACGACGACGTCGGCGGTGGCCACGAGCTTGCGCACGACCTCGCGCCCCTCCGCGCCGGAGGGATCGAGCGTCATCGCGCGCTTGTTGCGGTTCATGACGAGGAACATCGCGCCCACGTCATCGTCGCCCACCGGGGCGACCCACCGGTCCTCGCCACCACCCAGCCGCTCGATCCGGATGACGTCGGCGCCGAGATCGGCGAGGAGCGCCGCACAGTACGGCCCCGCAATGTAGCGGCCGAAATCGAGGACCCGAACGCCTGCCAGAACGTCGCTCACCGACCCGTCGGACGCGCCCACTCTGTCCTCCCCGCCTGCCGTGATGGCCGGCCTCGTGTCGGCGCCGGGCGGGCACCATCATACCCGGTCCCGGAAAGGCTTCGCGCGGCACCCATGAAGAATAAATGGCGACCAAACCCGCCCCCGGGCCTACTCTCTTCGCGTATGAGCATCCGTAGGCTCATCCTGCCCGGCTTGGCTCTGGGCCTGCTCGCCGCCGTACCCGCCCACGCCGCCTCGCCCACCGAGACGCTGCAGAGCTTCTTCGCGAGCGCGAACACGATCCTGCAATCCGCGGATCCGACGCGAGGCCTCGAGGCGCCGCGCCGGGGCATTCGTCAGCTCGTCGACCGGGTATTCGACTATCAGGAGGCGGCCGAGCTCGTGCTCGGGCCCCTATGGCAGACCCGCACGCCCACTGAGCGGACGGAGTTCGTCCGGCTCTTCGCCGATTTCCTCGAGCGCGGCTTCGTGGCCATGCTCGGCTCGAAGGCCAGCGTGGCGGACGGGGTGAACGTTCAGTACCTCCGTGAATTCATCGATGGGGACTCCGCCACCGTGTCCACCTCGGTGCTCACCCGGAGCGGCGGGGACCTGCCGGTCGAGTACTCGATGCTCCGATGGGGCGGACGCTGGATGGTGCGCGACGTCGTGATCGAGGGCGTGAGCCTCATCGCGAACTACCGGGCGCAATTCATCCGGGTCATCCGCGCCTCGTCCTATGCGGGGCTCATCGCGAGAATGCGGGGCGACGGAGAAGAGTCGTCGCCGCGAGAGCGCAGGTTCGTCGTGACGATGGAGACGGCTCCCGTCGCACCTGTTCCCTCCTCGGCGGTACCGGTGGGGCGCCTTCCCGTCGTGCCGACCCGGGCGCTCGACCCGACTCCGGCGGCCCCGCCGCCCCGGATCACCGCGACCCTCCCGCCGAGCGTCGAGCCATTACCCGTCGCTCCCCCGCCGCCGCCGTCGCCTGCCCCGGCGTCCGTGGCCGATCAGCCACCCGCCCGCTCGAGCGTGGTAGCGGCCACCACGTACTGGGTGCAGGTGGGGGCGTTCAAGACGGTGAACGCCGCCACACGGGTGGCGGCCGAGCTCCGGCGAGCCGGCCTCACCGTCTGGAACGGTGCCCTCACGACCCTGCCGGGCCAGTCCGAGCCCGAGCTGGTCCGAGTGCGCGTCGGCCCCTATGCAAGCCGCGCCGACGCCCAGTCGAAGCTTCACGAGCTCGTCACGCGCGGCTACACGCCCTTCATCGCCGAAGCCCGCAACTAAGATCGCCCTCGCACCCGGAGCGCTTCGATGCGTGTAGTCGGAGTGGATCATGTGCAGCTCGCCATGCCCGCGGGCCGTGAGGACGAGGCCCGGCGATTCTATTCAGGACTTCTCGGGCTTCCCGAAATCGTGAAGCCGCCCGAGCTGGCGAAGCGGGGCGGCGCGTGGTTCGAGAACGGGCACGTGAAGATTCATTTGGGCGTGGATGCGGATTTTCGTCCCGCGCGCAAGGCGCATCCGGGCATCCTGATCGACGGCCTCGCCGAGCTCGTCACCCGGTTGCGCGAGGCCGGGTATTCGGTCATCGACGATGAGCCGCTCCCCGGCTATACCCGCGTCTACGTGAGCGACCCCTTCGGCAATCGTCTCGAGCTCCTCGAGCCCGCGCCCTAGTCGCCCCCCCCGCGCCCACGTTGCGGGGCGCCATCTCGCGTGGTCTAATCGCTGCGTTCCATCACCAAGGAGGCTCAGCCATGGTCCAACGAATCCTGATTGCTCTCTCGCTGCTCGCGGTGTCCCTCGTCGCTCCTTTCGCGGCGCGGGCGCAGATGCCGGGAGGTGTCCAGGCACCCCAGGTGCCGGGGACGGGCTCGCTCCCCACGAGCGTGCCCTCGAAGGACTCGCTTCTCGATCAGGCCAAGGGCATGGTGTCCGATCTCACGTCGATGAAGAGCAGCGGCAAGCTCGACGTGGCGCAGACGAAGCAGGTCGACGGCATGCTGCCCAAGGCGCAGTCGCTCACCAGCGAGCTCGAGAAGCCCCAGGTGCCGCCGTCCAAGCTGACCCAGCTCGCCAGCTCTCTGAGCGACCTCCAGAAGCAGCTGGCGACCCTGAAAGGCCTCGTCAAGTAGCCGGCGCGCGCCGATGGGCATGAGCGCTTCCGATCCGGCGCGCGCGTGGCCGGACGCGACCCTCACCCGCGTCCCGTACTGGCTTTACCAGGACGGGGCGAACTACCGCATGGAGCTTCGTCGCATCTTCGAGGGCCCGACGTGGAGCTTCGTCTGCCTCGAGGCGGATCTCCCGCACCCCGGTGATTTCCGCACGACCTTCGTGGGCGAGATGCCGGTGATCGTCGTGCGCGGGGAAGACGGGGCCATCCGCGCCTTCGAGAATCGCTGCGCGCATCGCGGGGCCTTGATCTCGCTCGACGACCAGGGCACCGCGAAGCATTTTCAGTGCGTCTATCACGCGTGGACATACGATCTCCACGGCAATCTCACCGGCATCGCCTTCGAGAAGGGCTCTCATGGCCGGGGCGGCATGCCGCCTTCGTTCTCCAAGGCCGCGCACGGCCCGCGAAAGCTCGAGACGGCCACCCTCCACGGGCTGGTCTTCGCCAGCCTGTGTCCGGACGCACCGTCCATCGACGCCTATCTGGGCGAGGAGATCGTCGGCCGCGTCGCGCGCGTGCTCCGGAGTCCCATCCACGTGCTGGGCCGCTTCGTGCAGGCGCTGCCGAACAACTGGAAGCTCTATGTCGAGAACGTGAAGGACACCTACCACGCGAGCCTCCTCCACGCCTTCTTCGGCACCTTCCGGATCACCCGGCTCACCCAGGGCGGCGGCATCCTCGTCAGCCCCGACGGCGGACACCACGCGAGCTACACCATCGACCGGGCCGACGACCGATCGAGCACGGCCTATCGCGAGCAGGGCATACGCTCGGAGCGTCAGGACTATCGACTCGCCGATCCGAGCCTGCTCGACAGCGTGGACGAGTTCGGCGACGGCATCCAGCTCCAGATCCTGACCGTGTTCCCGGGCTTCGTGCTGCAGCAGATCCAGAACTGCCTCGCCGTCCGCCAGGTCTTGCCCAAAGGTCCCGACGCCATGGAGCTGCACTGGACGTACTTCGGCTTCGCCGACGACGCGGCCGAGATGCGCACGCGGAGGCTCAGGCAATTGAACCTCGTGGGTCCCGCGGGCTATGTCTCCATGGAAGACGGCTGCGTCGGCGGCTTCGTGAGCCGGGGCGCCGCCGCGGCGGCGGACGAGGTCTCGGTGGTCAACATGGGCGGCGAGGGGACGGAGTCGGCTGAGACGCGCGCCACCGAGGCCTCGGTGCGGGGGTTCTGGAAGGCCTATCGACGGTACATGGGCCACTGAGGTGGCGCCCGCCGATCCGTCACGGATCGCCAAGCTGAACGCCGACTACGCGCGCGCCATCGACGACGACCGCCTCGAAGACTGGCCCACTTTCTTCGCCGACTCCTGCCTCTACACCATCACCTCGGCCGACAACCGTCGCCAGGGCCTGCCCGCCGGCCTCATGTACGCCGACTCCAACGGCATGCTCCGCGACCGGGTATCCGCGCTCCGCCAGGCCAACATCTACGAGCGCCAGACCTACCGCCACCTGATCGGCCTCCCCGCCGTCCTGGGCGAGAAGGACAGCAGCACGATCGCCGAGACCCCCTTCCTGGTCGTGCGCATCATGCGCGACGGCCGCATGGACCTCTTCGCGACCGGCCGCTACCTCGACACCCTCGTCGAGGAAGCCGGCGCTCTCAAATTCCGCGAGCGCCTCGTAGTCTGCGACAGCAGCCGCATCGACACCCTCCTCGCGATTCCCCTCTAGCCGATCCCGAGGTTTCAGACCAGAACCGGGTGGGTGGCGTCGTGGGTGCCTGCGGCGCAACTGGCGGAGTGGGCCCTTCGCGAGTGCCCGCAGCCCGAAGGGCGGCGACTCACGAAGCGTAGGGTGGCGAAGCCTGTTGCGCCGCAGGCACCCACGACGACAGGACCCACCCGCCTCACGTCAAGAAGCTACGTGCCTAGCAGCACCCTCCCGAACCGCCCAAGGGAAGCACGCGATCGGGCTCCCAGCCCCAGGGCCGCGGCCCCCAGTCAGGCATGAAGACGCGTCCCTTCTTGACCGTGAGGAACGGCACCACCGCCTGCGTCACCCGAAGGCCGGCCCCGAGCACGTCGTAGACCTTCCAGTCGCCCTCGCGCAGCTCCAGCACGGAGATGTCCGCCTGCCGCGCCGTGGCGAGGCTTCCCAGGCGATGCTCGGCGCCGATGGCGCGCGCGGGATTCTCCGTGCACATGGTGACCACCTGCGCCAGCGTGAAGCCCAGGCCGAGGAAGCGCGTCATGATCTCCGTCATGCTGTGCACCGTCTCCAGCCGGCCGGGCACCGTGAGATCGGTGCTGATGCAGTGCGGGGCCAGTCCCTGATCGATCACGCGCCGCCCGACATCGAAGCTGAAGTTCTTCCGCCCGTGCGCGGTGTCGAACCACACCCCGCGGTCGCGGGCCTCGCGGGCCTCGGGCACGAGCTTGCCGTTGCCGTCGAGAACGCCGCCCGGATTGGCGGTGAAGAGATGGGTGAGGATATCGCCCTGGTCGAGGAGGGGAAGGAGCGAGTGGATCACCTTCGCGTCGTAGCGCTTCTCCGTGTCCCCGATGTGCACCATGAGCCGTGTGCCGCTCTCGCGCGCCGCCCGCTTGGCCAGACGCGGCATCTCCATGCCCATGATCTCGAGGGCAGGGGACACCATGCGCGCCTTGACTCCCCCGATGAGGCCTTGGTGCCGGCTCAGCACGTCGAGGGTGTCGTCGAGGTCGATGCTGCTCTCCGCGATGATATCCGGCATGGTGGCGAGCCCGGTCTGGCAGATGTGCAGGAAGGGAATGATCTCGGTGTGGCAGTGGGGAATGATATGGCGCGTGAATCCGCTGAAGGTGGCCGACCCCGCGCTGCCCGCGTCGACGATGGTGGTCACGCCGGCATGCACGCCCGCGAGATCCGGATGGACGCCGCTACGCGTGAAGCCTTCGAAGACATGCGCATGCAGATCGATGAGGCCGGGGGTGACGACCTTACCCGTCACGTCGATGGTCTGGGCGGACTCGGCCGCCGGGATATTCGAGGCGATGCGCGCGATGACCCCTCCCTGCACCGCCACGTCCCGGGGGCCGCTCGGTCCCATGGAGGGATCGACGACGGTGCCGCCCTTGAGCAAGAGATCGTACATGGCGTCCCTCCTTCGCGATGCGCGGGAGTGTAGCACGCGGCTCAGTGACCGAACAGACGGCGGAGGAGCTCCGGCGCGTTCTCCCACATCACGAGGCTCACCCCCATCAAGCTCTCGCCGGCGATCCAGCCCGAGGCCACGGGAAACGTGAATTCCTCCGACCAGGCCGGCTTCTTCTTCTGCACCCACCACCCGAGCATGGCCCCGATGAAGAAGAGCAGGCCGTAGTACCAGTGAAACGTCCACGCCAGCCCGACGCCCGCGGGCGACGGGACGAGGTGTTGGTGTTGGGGGATGGCCTTGGGGAGCACGGTCAGGACAATGCCCACGAGGCCGCCGATGACCATGCTCCAGATCTTGACCGGTCCGAGGGCCTGCACGCCGTGCGAGAGGGCGGCGGCCACCGCGCGCCACGTCTGCGCGGCCGGGGCGGGGAACTGGTCCGAGCCGAGGACACTCGCGTCCGGCACGAGCAGGCGAAAGGCGAGCACGCTGACGAGCGTCCCCACGAAGATGCCCGCGAACTGGGCGATGAACTGCTTCCGCGGATGCGCGCCCAGCAGGTAGCCGCTCTTGAGATCGGTGAGGAGGTCCGCGCTGCTGCCTGCCGCGGCCGCCGTGACATTGGCGCTCATGAGGTTCACGTTCACGTTGCCGGGACTGAGAGCGCCGAAGACGAGCTGGGTGATCTTTCCCATGGCCCCCACCGGCGTGGTGTCGGTCTCCCCGGTGACGCGACAGGCGACGAGGGCGAGGGCGAAGGACAGGGCCACCGCGATGGCCGTCTGCCAGTACGGCATGCCAAACGTGCGGTGGCCGAGCCAGGCGAGACCGAGAAATCCCCCGAGCTGGCCCGCCACGAACCACGAGGCCGGGGTCTCGATGGCCGCGATGGGATCGTGCGCGTCGCGACGGCCCGGCCCGAACATGGCCCGGAGATCGGCGAAGGCGCGCAGCGCCGTCCGCCACTGCAGCCCGAAGGAGAGCAGGCTCGAGGTGACCATGCAGGCCACGCCGCCCCAGAGCGTCCACTGCACGAGGGACGCGTAGCCGGCACCCTCGATGACGCCCGCATGCTGCAGGAGCGGGGTGAAGATCATCCAGGCGGTCACGCTGCCCACGAGCATGCTCCAGGACACGTGGAGCCCGGTGATGGCGCCCGCCGCGATGAACATGGGCTCCCAGGAGAGCATCACCGTGCGCCCCATCCACGCC